>ERZ779876.3233-NODE-3233-length-10297-cov-15.985257_pt1 | contig 10297 bp, 14 predicted proteins | sample MGYA00511068_ERZ779876 | MGnify/ENA primary metagenome ERZ779876 (study PRJEB29588, sample SAMEA1970858) | human gut metagenome | biome: human gut; feature: human-associated habitat; material: faeces | place: Denmark | collected 2008/2010 ... | reverse complement strand
TACGTGCAAATTTAACCATACGGAATTTCATTACCATGTGGTCAACAAGCTCCTGAGCTTCTTTCTCTGTAAGAGTTCCGTTCTGAAGATCTCTTTCAATATAAATATCAAGGAATGTAGCAACACGTCCGATACTCATAGCAGCTCCATTCTGAGTTTTGATCGCTGCTAAATATCCAAAGTACATCCACTGGATTGCTTCTTTTGCAGTTTTTGCTGGTCTTGAAATATCAAATCCATAGATCTGAGCCATTTCTTTCATACCTTTTAATGCTTTTTTCTGTTTTCAGATAGATTGTTTATTAAAGCACATCTATCTGAAAACGCCATTCAATATGAACTTCTTGCTGTTTTTCACTATCAACTGTTTCTAAACAACCGATTTCAATTTTTGCAATCAGCTTGTTTAGAACATAGAGTGTTAATTCTTCAACATTTAAGCACATTTTGACGGTCTCTCTGAACTGCTCAATAGATATTTCGGTACTTAACACCGGACTGTTCACTTATTCTCTCATCTGGAGAAACGGCCCATATTGATCATATTGTTATCCAGCATTATAACAGTCCAGTATACGTATATAATTTTGAAGTTGAAGAATTTCATACATACTATGTAGGAAATTCCGGTGTGTTAGTACATAATAAGAATGCATGGGATCCGGAAGTGTCAGAAACAATCCAAAAGTTATTGGAAGGCACGGGGCAACTTCGCAATCTGAGGAACAATCCCAATTTTCATGGCGTTAATATTGAATATTTGTTACAACGAACACCAGCGGAGTTAGAGCAACTGGCAAAGAGTGGAATAATAAGTAGCAAAACGCTAAAACAAATAAAAAAGCATTCGAAGGGCGAGATTTGGGAACGAAAGGGAGGAAATGCTAATGGAAGATGGAATATCCATAAATATGTATTTTTGCAGAAGCGGTCAACATAAGCCTGATATCATTAAGTTTGATCCGAATGAGTATTTTGACCTTGAGGATGACACATCTCCAGATATTGATAGTGTTCCAAAATATCTCAACATGCTCGATTATTTAGAAGAAAAGGATAATGTGACCTATATTGCCGTTGTTATTACGAATAAAAATAACGGTAAGAAATTACATATAGAAACCAATTTCTTTAATGGACAGCAGAGCACTCTATCAATAAGGACAGAATACCATTACGATTTGATAACATATAAAGAGGTAATCACGGATGTTCTTCTACCTTCGGAGGAAAATAATGTGACGATACATGATGTGTGTCGGTTCTGCTTAAAAGATTGCTACTACAACTGTATTTATCATGGAATAATTAAAAAAGGACGTGATGGTACGGAAACGGAATACAGATTAATCTGATGTATATTCTTTGTGTTGCGAATACTTTCTCTCAAATTTTCCTCTTTTGATCGATGTAGGAGTCGGGGTGTCAGATGAATGGAGTGAAATGACAGCGGAGAGAAGGTTTGTACCTATACTTACGATGCATGGGGCAACTGCACGGCTACGCCAGTCAGCAGTATCGGAGCCAATATTTATGCACAGTATAATCCCTTCCGTTACCGCGGGTACTATTACGATTCCGAACTCGGGATGTACTACTTGCAGAGTCGGTATTATGACCCGGCTATTGGCAGATTTATTAATTCTGATGGACAGTTGAACGGTGGGCTGTTAGGCTATAATCAATTTGCGTATTGTGCAAATAATCCCGTGATGAATGTTGATCCGAATGGTCATGCCTGGTGGCATTGGGCATTGGCTGCAACGGTAGTGGTTGCATGTGCGGTAGCAACCGTTGCGACATGCGGAGGCTTCGCTGCGGCTGCAACGGCAGTTGGTTTGGTAGCCAGTGGAGTAGCTGCGGCAACTCCGGCGGCTACCATGGCAGCCGGAGCATTCGTCTTCTCGTCGGTGGCTTTCGGCGCTGCGGCTATGGATGCAGCTGTCAATTCCTCTTCTGTAGAGGAATTTATGGACAACGGGAACTGGGGGACGGTTGTAGGTGTTGTCGGCGCAGCTGCTTGGGGTGAACTCGCGGGTCTTCAGATGTATCGGATGCAAAATTCAAATCCCAATCCATCATCCAAGTCTGTTACCAGCAGTCCTTGTGATGGGACCTGTTTTGTTGCCGGAACCTTAGTGGAAACGGAAAACGGCAGTTTGCCCATTGAACAGGTAACGGCTGGCATGTTGGTGTATGCAACAGATCCGGAAACCGGGGAAACAGAACTCAAAGAAGTTGTAAATAGTTTTGTCCGTGAGAGTAGCGAACTTGTACATATTACTGTAAACGGCGAAGAGATCACCGCGACACCAACACACCCGTTCTGGGTACCACAAAAGGGTTGGACTGACGCAATAGACCTCCGTGCCGGGGACAGGCTTCAACTTCTCAATGGCGAATATGTGATCATCGAGCAGGTGCAGCATGAACTTCTTGACACACCTGTAACGGTCTATAACTTTGAGGTTGAGGATTATCACACGTATTATGTTTCTGGTAGTGCTATATTGGTGCATAATGCAAATTGTGGTAAGCAAGCGACTCCAAAATCCAATCCAGATCAATTCACAAAAATGCGTGGAGACCAAGGATATAAAGATAGAGATGGAAATTTGTGGAAAGTAGACAGGCTCCATAAAGATCATTATGATGTTAGCAACAGCAAGGGTGAAAAAATCAGGGAGGTGGACTTTTTCGGGAACCAAATATGGCCAGATGGCCCCAAAAATAAGAACAAACGATAGGATGTATTTATGACACGATATTTAAGTATTTCATCGGGGGATCTACTACATGGATTGCTTGATTTACAGGGATATACTTTTGTGGAAAAAGGCTGCATAATCAGATTCAAAGAGCAAGTTTCAACTGAACGCTATCATCTAAAAATGGAAGCGACTGATCGACAAATTTTCAATTCAAATTCGGAGATTTTGTGGGAGGAATTACTCATCTTGTTGAATTATAGCCCGGAGACAAGTGTATATGTATCATCTTATGAAGGGAACTGGCAACCGGGAAATCTGTTTGATTCTGACAAACTCGGTGAGGGGCAATATGTAATGCAAACAAATAATAAAGATGTGTTGCGTGAGATATTTGTTATGTCATTGGAGTATCATGCATTCCCGGTTTTTGCAACGGAGGATTTATCATTGGCCGTGATGCCTACCGATCATTTGGACATGTTTATTGCATATTCTGATTCACACAAAATGAGTTCTCGCATGATAAGTGAGGACTTGGAGAAAATTGAGTGGGTATGATGACATAATTTGGAGTGGGAACATCAGTAAATAAGGCAAACGATTCACCATGTACGGTAGTTGTTATCCGGGTACTAACTCCTATGTAGTTACTAAAAATTCTACAAAGCCTAAGTAATAGCAGGTCGTGAAAAGTAAAGAGCATAGAGAACCTGTTAAACCAGCCTAAAGAGGGGGCCGCCCATTTGCGGCACCCTCAACATGGGCGATTGCTAAAATCAAGGTAGCTGTCCCATGTTCCTGCACCCAACAGGCGCTTTTATACGGGCATAATTCTTTGCCTTTTTTCCGTCCATAATTAGGTTTGACGATTTCGTAAATTCATACAAGATTCGACTGCTTTGTTTTAAATGTGTGGATTATTGACATTCACAGTAGTTGTGATGCTGCTATGCCCCATCCACATCTGTACCTGCTTCATACCCGCTTTGTGTGCCATCAGCATGGAGGCGCAGGAATGGCGCAGGTCGTGGAAGCGGATGCGCGGCAATCCGTTCTTCTTCAGCATTTTCGGGAAGCGTTCGCTGATATAGTTGGGACGGATGAGATTGCCGAGCGGATCGACGCAGACCATGTCGAGGTATTCCTTTGCGTAATCCCGACGGTAAAGGCGGCGGTAAGTATCCTGCAGTTCCCGGTGTTCCCGCAGGATGTTTTCCACCTCCGGCAGGAGCGGAAGCGCACGCTTGGAGGATTTGGTTTTCATTTCATCGGTGATAACGGTCTGTAATTTTCCGTTTTCCTTGACTTCGCTTGCCTTGTTGCGGATATAAATCCGTTTATTTTCAAAATCAATATTGCTCCACCTCAGCCCCACGACCTCACTACGCCGCAGACCGTAATAAGCGGCAAGGATGACCGGGAGGAAGAGACGCTCGCCTTTGGCGGCTTCCATCAGCAGTTGCACTTGCTCCGGGGTGTAATAGCAGGCACTGTATTTTTTCGGCTTGGGACGATCCACCTTGTCAAACGGATTGGATAATAAGATCTCCTGCCGAACCGCCCATCCGCAGGCATCGTGCAGGAGATTGTGATACTCCAGCACCGTCTTTTCCTTGCACCCGTCGGCGCGGATGGAGGCGTAAAATTCCTGAATCCGCACCGGGGTGATGTCCTTCAGCGTCAGCTTGTCTCCGAAAAAGGTGCGTATCCGCCGTTCGATCAGCTCCTCATAGCCGTCGTAGGTCGATTTCTGCACATTCGGTTTCTTGACATTGACAAGCCAGCTCTGCAGAAATTCAAGGAAGGGACAATCCTCGGGGGAAAGGATGCCGCGACATTCCTTTTCATATTGCTCCGTGAAGGCGGCAATCGCATCCCGCAGTGCCGCCTTCACGACGGATTTTTTCGCATCCGGTGTAAGATTCAACCCGATCCACTTGTATTTCCTCTTCTTTGTGATCGGATCCCCGTACCCGATCACGGCATAAAGCTTTCCGTTCTTCTCCTGCACACTGCCTGAGAGCGCCGTTTCTTTTTTCATTCAGCATACCTCCTTTGCTTTGGCAAAACACAACATATCACTTTTCTTGTCACAAGTCCAGCCCTTAGGGTTCGAAGTTACAGAACCAACACACTTTTTGTAACCGCCGGGTGTGCGTCGATCCATGATATATTCCATTACGGTGGTTTTGGCAACGCGGTATTCGCGCCCGACCTTTACTCCGTAAATACTGCCCTCCCGCACAAGGCGAGAGGCAAGCTTTATACTGATGCCGAGGGCGTTTGCCACATCGCGCAGTGTCATGGAGTCAGGATAGTTCGCAAAAATATTTTTGTTTCCGGTCATTCAGCATCCTCTCTTTCTTACATAAACAGCCCAAAGGTGTTTTCTTCGCTTTCCGTTTCGTCGGAATTCTCGTCGCAGTCGGGATCAAGTGCAGATAAAAGACCGATGACGGAGCCAACGACCGCACCGATCGCGTTGCCGTTCTCTCGGGCTTCCCGTTCGCGTTTTTCTTCTTCACTTTCCTCGGAATCCCCGTTGTTCAGAATCGAAACAGCGGAAGCAATCCCTGCAAGATCACCAATACCAGAATGAGCAGGCTTGGCAGGGCGAACAGAATGTTGAGCACCCATCGGGTAATGAGATCCCGGCGATTGAATTTTTCTATCTGCAAAGAAGTCCGGTCGAGCAGATTCCCAACCTGTTGTTCTTTGTCGCGGAGCAGTGTTTTCATCTCCTTCTGCAAATTTTCTATCGTCTGCCAATCCTTCCGGTGCCGGACTTCCATCTCTTTGAGTGTCTCCTGTATCTGTGCTGCCCGCCGGGCGAGTGCCGAAGCCGTAGCCTGCATCTGCAAAACCGTTTCCCGCAGGCTGTCGATCTGCTCGTTTCCGGGTACCGTTTCTTCCGGAAGCGGCACCGGCATATTCCGTTTCATCAGCTCTTCGGGCGAAAGCCTTGCGCAGGTTCTGTCGGACGATGAATTCATATTCCATGTTCTCCTTTAAGAATTTTTCGTCGTGTAATTTGTTGTCACGACATTTGCGGTAAGTGCCATCCTTGCATTTTCCGTCACGGTAACAGGTGTAGGTAATCTGTTTTCTGCCGTCCTCCCACCGCACGCCGTAGCCCTGCAGACGCATGGCCTCGATAAAATCTTCACGTGACAGACTGCGCGCCATGGCAAGTGTGATCGCACCGCAGAGACGAAACTTCCAGCTCTCCCCTCGTAGTGCTTTGCGATATTCCCCGTTGCCAACGCCGTGAACCTTGGTTTTTCGATAGGGCGGCAGCGTGGCGATTCCGTGGGAGCGGCAGATTTCGTCGCTGATAGCGCGGAGCTTTTTCAGATTGTCCGGAGATTCATGCAGCTTCTTTCCCGTGTCCGGATGCACCGTGTTCACGATCATATGCGAGTGAATGTGCGCCCGGTCGACATGGGTAGCAATCAGAACTTCATAGCCCGTCCAGGCTTTTGCGGCAAACTCTCCGGCAATTTCGTTTGCCTGCAGCGGAGTAATATTTTCGTCCGGCGAAAAGGATTGCACATAGTGGCGGAAAAGAAGTCCGTCCGTTTTTCCCCATGACGCCTTGTTGCCATAAACTGATTGTAGGCGATTGCGGGAACGCAGTTCTGACCCGTGACAGAAAAAATCTCTTCTCGAATCTTGGTTTTGGATGGCTGCAGGCAATATCCTATGACATTGCGCATGACTGACGGGCGAAAATCGGTGCCGCTTTTATACCGGATCAGCTTCAGAATCGGCAATGGCATTCTCCTTTCGATGCAGGGCGATTCGCATCAGTGCCACATGAGTCTCGCCCAGTGCCTCGGTGAGATCCTGCAGTCCGATCACACGAGCGGCACCTGCGTTTGCAAGTTTTGTGAGTTGGTTGACATTGTTTCCGATCCGACGCAGTTCGGTAAGGATCGGCTTCAGATCTTCCATCAGCGTAATTTCCTTACCGAGTGCGGCAGTAACCAAAAAATCCGTGCGGGAAAGTTTTGCTTTTGCCGCCTTGCGGTCGATGATTTCCAGTTCCTTTTCCGTTACACGGATGGGAATATTTTTGTTTCGGATTCGTAACCCCCAAATACCCCGCGCCTTCAAGAATCTTTCTGAATGTGGTACAATGAAGTACAACAAATTTCAACGAACTGTAACGAAGTACAATTGAAGTTCGTTGCAGTCCGAAACACACGGAGGAAAAGGAAAGATGAATGAATCAAGTCAAGCAATCGTAGCGGTAAAGCGAGAGGTGCAGCTGTCCGAGTGGCAGCGACAGGTACAGGAGCGGCAGGAGCAAGGGATACCGGTGGATGAATGGTGTGCAAGCCTGGGGATCAGTAAAGGCGCATATTATCATCGTCTGCGAAAGGTTCGGGAATATATGTGTCAACAGATGGGGGTTATGGAAGGCAGTGACCCAAGAGAAACGGCTCAATCTACCGTCGTTGTTCCCATTCGCGCTGCGCAATCAAGAGAAAAAGCCGCTATTGAAATTCAACTTGGAGCGCTACAGATCAGATTCAACGAAAGCCCCGACGCGGAGCAGTTAAAGGTTGCTTTAGCCGCCTTTACGGATGCAAATAAGCCGGTATGTTGAAGGAGCTTACGCTAAATACCACAGTCTATCTCGTTACGGGCTACAGTGATCTGCGAAAAGGCATTGAGGGTCTTGCCGCCGTGGTGCAAGGAAGTTTGTCCTTGGATCCATTCAACAAGGGACTGTATCTGTTCTGCGGTCGCCGTCGGGATCGGATCAAGGGACTCATATGGGAGGGAGACGGATTTCTTCTCCTTTACAAACGTTTGGACAGCGGCGTGTTCCGTTGGCCTCGGAATGAAATGGAAGCGAGACTTTTGACCGAGCAGGAGATACGTTGGTTACTTGAGGGCTTGGAGCTTGAACAGCCGAAGGCAATTAAGGAATCCAAACCGGGGATATTGTATTATAGCAACTTCCAAAATAGCAGTCACCCTTGACAACTACAGCAAAAAGTGGTATAATATGTCACAGGGAGATGAGAAAAATGGGCAAAATGCTGCACAATGCGTGGCAGAAAGCAGCTGCTGAACGGCGAGGACAAACAACACATATCACGCCGCAGGCATAGAGCTGCGGTATCTGCCGCCGTACAGCCCCGATATGAATCCGATTGAGATGCTGTGGTCGAAGGTAAAGGCGCTTTTGCGCAAATGGAAGTGCCGGACTGCCGAACTCTTGCCTAAAACCGTCTCCTGCGCGCTTTTGTGCGTCAGTCAACGGAATTGCGTCGGCTGGTTTAAGGCCGATGGATATTGCCTGTAATTTTGGGGATTGCAATAATCATTGACAAGGAATGTCGAAATCTGTATAATTGGGGTAGTAAGATTAAATGGATATCCGAAAAGGAGTATGACATGGCTGGAAAAGGTAGACCAACTGTTGACGATAAACGTGACAACCAGTATCGGGTGCGCCTGAACGATGAGGGAAACCAGATGCTTGCATATTGCAGTCAGATGACTAGACAGCCGAAATCGCAGATTTTTAGAAAGGCTTTAGAGGAATACTACCAGACCGTTCAGCTGAATGAAATGGAAATGGGTGTGGACGGAATAAGCATGAGACGAGTTATAAAATGCCCGCACTGTGGTGCTGCCAATGCAATTGACCTTTCTGACTACAGTACCGGAGATTATGAGTCTGAACGTCAAATGGGGCCTGAAATTCAGCATTGTTTCGATTGCGAAGACTATGAATGCGTAGGCTGCAGTCATACATTCCGTGTTGAAGGATACATTAACGAATACCCTGTCGGAGCATACAATTTTGAGGAAATCAATGTTACGGAGGGTATGAAAATGGCAGAGCAGGATTATTGCCAGTACATTATTTCAAAATGCGTGAAGAGGACGGCTTCTCAAGCTACCAACGGATTGTTTCAGACAACAAAATCATTTCTGGATGAGTATGAAAGAAGTTCAAGTTATTATGGAACAACCAAGGAGAAGAACCATAAACTTATAGACTATTTGTCGTCCATTATCAATCAGGAGGCTAAGAGGTTAGGAAGGTTGACACCCGATGCTTCGACCGTTCTGAATCGCTGCCAGGAAAAAATAAGATATGCGAAAACCTACGATGATGTATTTACAGGCGTATCAAATTTCCTTTGGATTATTGCCAGTAAGAAGGCAGCTACAGGATACAATTTTTCGTTGACAGATGATGCTCTTTTAGAACGGAATTACGCTGCTGAATGGATTACAGAATTTGCTAAAAAAATTGAGAAAGCCCAATATGATTTGAGTTGTATGGAGGAAGCTGATAATCTTTCTTTTGGCAAACAGATATTTCTTGGACTTATCAAGAACCCGGATGTTGCCTGGTATGCGGACCGTGAGAATATATCGTATGAGGATTTCAAACAAACGATTCAAAACTGCAGACAATATATTACGGAGAATCAGATTGCCTATTATGTATTTGTTGCAACGGCTATTTATCGTGAAGATTTAAGAGAGAGGTATCGCTAATGCCAGAAGAAAACGCACGGTTTTTATTCACATTTTCAGCTGAAGCTACAGCTGAATTGATGGCAGGCAATGTCTCCCTCAGTTCAGGTGGTTTGAGAAAACCGGATGGCACAATGCTTGAATTAGCTAAACCTGTTCTGATTGACCCAGCAGATGTTGCCGAAATTCCAAATAGCACCGATAGCACCGAAGACGAACACATCAAGCTACAATTAATGACAACCAATAGTAAGCTGGATCAAATGATAGCTGACAGTCAGGCCCTCGGTAAAACTGCGTGGATGAATTATGCTGTTAATTGTCGTACATACGAAATGACATACCAAGGATTTCAGACCGTAATACATCGGCTGGATGAAATCTCAGCAAAGTTTTCCAGTTTCTTGATGCGGCTGGATAATAAGGAATTCAACGACAGTCTGGAACTGAATAATAAATACAAGAATAACCTGCAAACGATAGCAAGTGTAATGGAAACAAAAAGCTTTAATGCTGGTATGGCAGCATTAACCGTAGAGCCGATGCTTAATGAGATTCAGGCCTATTTTGAACGATTGTATTCCGAGATGAAAGCTGGAGTAAAAGACGATCAATTGGTTCTTGGGAGCATTGTGTATCTGCTGGAACCTTATTGTTATGTGGTAAGGCGGTATTCTGCATTGTATTATTATGAAAATGACATTTATCCCGCTAACTATCTGGCATGGACAGATGTTGTTTCTCGTATTATTGGTGATTCAAAATTCAGAAACAGAATGCAATACTACCTTAGAATGAACAGCGATTTGAATCTTGAGGATGTGCTAATTGCAAAGAGCAAAGCAATGTTTAATCTGGAAGGTGCCATTTCACAGATTGAATTTGACAGACGATATGCCTTAAGTCATTCAAAAACACAGTATTTGTCCATAGAAAAGCAGCTACAAGACAAAATAACATCCAACGATTACCAGCTTATAGATGGTCATCTGTGCGTTGAACTATAGTAACCCCCAAATACCCTCGCGCCTTCAAGAATCTTTCTGAATGTGGTACAATGAAGTACAACAAATTTCAAC
>ERZ779876.3227-NODE-3227-length-10323-cov-3.900467_pt1 | contig 10323 bp, 7 predicted proteins | sample MGYA00511068_ERZ779876 | MGnify/ENA primary metagenome ERZ779876 (study PRJEB29588, sample SAMEA1970858) | human gut metagenome | biome: human gut; feature: human-associated habitat; material: faeces | place: Denmark | collected 2008/2010 ... | reverse complement strand
CCGCCGGGGTCAGGACGATTTATAAATACGGCGTGGCCTTCAGCGGTAAAAAGGTTGAAGTGGCGGTCGGATGAGAATTGAAGACAGGGGCACACCTTTGTTTGTGTGTCCCTGTCCTTTTTTATAACGAATTCATTATATTCAGCAAACTCTGATAGCTGTCTACATCGTGGTACACCACATTGCTTGTGGACATCTCATTGAACAGCTTCTTGGCGCAAGAGATTTTCGCCTGCTCAATAGGACGCAGCTCAAGACTTTCCATTGTGCCTTTCGTTTCGGCTATGAAGAAAATATGCTTGACCTTGCCCTCATAGAAAGCGATTGCCCAGTCCGGCGAATAGTTTCCTACTGGCGTAGGAATTTGGAAGGTTCTCGGCAGTTTGGCATAGACACACACCTCGTCTGCTGCGTCCAAATCCTCAGCAAACTTTCTCTCAATGCTCTTGTCGGCAGAGCCGTCCGTGAACACATAGTCCTGAATGGCTTTCTTTGCAAGGAACGCCTTATCAAAGCTCTGTGTTGCCTTTTCAGCCGTGAAGATGGAGCTGTCATATTCGCCCTCAATGGTATCGTAGGAAATATGCTCTACGATCATTGTGGCTTTCTGTTCGTTGATGAGCCGGATGACCTTTGTGATGAACTCCTCCGGGTTGTTCTTGAACATATAGAGCTTATCCACACGGATGCCTTGCAGGATCGCAGAAACCGTGCGCCGTGTCAGAACAGTGCCCTCTGCGATTTTTCCGATGAGATCGTACTTGATCTGACTGGTTTCGGCGTGTTTGAGTGTCTGCGTCCGGGTCTTTTCGCCGGTGAAGGATGCTCCACGTTCGATCTCATACTCATTCATCTCCGTTTTCTGCCGTCCGATGGTGGTCGTGTATTGCAGCTCGGAAACAAAGAGCTTTTCGTCAATATGGGCAATGGCGTTGCGGATCAGCTCGGCGCTGTCAAAATCGACGGTGTAGGCGTACTTGTGGTTGATCTCACGCCACAACGCCTGAAACTCTCGCTTGGCGAAGTTCTCGTTGAGAGGGTTCTCTTTGACCTTGGTTTCGTGACCGTCGGTGAACATATCCTTGAGGACACTATCGTCATAGACCGCCTGAATGAGCATATGGATGCCGTCTGTCATCGGCTTGAGTTCCTCCGGCAGCTCCGCAACGGTTCCGTTCTTAACATCATGACGGTACTTGTCCGTCACCTTGCGCTTCATATCCACATAGCCGTTCTGAATGAGGTAGAACTCGATGGCATTGGCTTTCTCATCGTCGATAAGCGTCGGTACATCGTCCACCTTGACATATTTGCCCTTAAAGTATTCGCTTGTCGCCACCGTCGGTCTGTCATAAAGCACGGTTTTAATATCCGACTGCAAGTCCGTCACAAAGGTCTTATAGCTTTCACTGGCGACTACCGTCAGCGTGTTGATCTCGTGAACGCTGTCGCCGCAGCTCTGCACATCCATACGGTTGCCGTCCTGATTGACGCAAAGGCGCAGACCACGACCGACTTCCTGCCGCTTCGCCGTGTTGCTGTCGGAGTGCTTCAGAGTGCAGATTTGGAACACATTCGGGTTATCCCATCCTTCACGCAGTGCGGAGTGGGAGAATATGAACCGTGTTGGCTCGTCAAAGGAAAGCAGCCGTTCCTTGTTTTTCAAGATCAGGTCATAGGCGGAAATATCGTCGGAGAACTCGCTGCCACGCTTGAGCTGACTATCCACGCTGCGCCCGGTTTTCTTATCGATGCTGAAATAGCCCTTATGCACCCGGCTTACATCGCTGCAAGTGGATTTGAGATACTTCTGATACGGCGTGTCAAACATCGTTATGTACTCGTTCAGAATAGTAAGATACTCTTGCTCAAACATCACGCCGTATTCGCCGAGCACCTCGTCACCGTTTTCATCGTACTGGCGGTACTTTGCCACCTCGTCGATGAAGAATAGGGACAGGCACTTGATGCCCATATTGAAGAGCTTTTCCTCTTTTTCAAAGTGGGAGAGGATGGTTTCTCTGATTTGAATGCGGCGCATATCCTTTTCGGACACATCGCCCACCACATCACCCGCTTTGATGACCTCGCCATTGGTAAAGGTCACAGTGCCACGCAGCGGGTCAATTTCAGAGATGGTATACCCCTTGTACTGCTCCATTTCTTGAGAAACAAAGTAGAGGTCGTCACCAACGCCGAGAATACGGGTTTCCCGGTTGATGGACTTGTTGTAGCCGATCTCCAGCTCGATTTTTGCCATCGGCGGCTTTTTGCTGGAAAGAATGATCTGTTCAAGGTAGAGGTAGCTGTCCGTACCACGGAAGTTCTTGACCTCAAAGCCCTTGACCTCGATTTTCTTGACCAACCGCTTGTTGAAGGCGTCCAGCGCATCCAGCACATAGACAAGGTTGTGCTGCTTGGCGTGGGTAGCCGAGTAATTGAGCGAGAATAGCGGATTGAAGTTCTTCAGTGCCTTCTGCGTCACATCGCCGCCCATCTTCTGCGGCTCGTCCAAAATAATGATCGGACGGTTTGCCTTGATAACATCGATTGGGCGGCGGGAGCCAAATTCATCCCGTTTGGAGTAGATGATACGGGCTTCTTTGCTCTTACCGTCCTCTTTCAGCGAGGAGGCAAACGCCTGCGTGTTGATGATCATCACATTGATGCCGGAGCTGCTCGAAAAGTTATCCAACTGGTTCAGGTTGGAGCTGTTGTAGATGAAGAAGCGAGCCTTCTTGCCGTAATGCTCCATAAAGTGGCCTGCGGTGATTTCAAAGGACTTCTTTACGCCCTCACGGATCGCAATGGAGGGAACGACCACGATAAACTTGCTCCAGCCGTACTTCTTGTTCAGCTCGAACATCGTCTTGATATAGACATAGGTTTTGCCCGTGCCGGTTTCCATTTCAATATCAAGGCTGCAACGCCCCAAGTCTTTGACAAGGGAAGCAGAGAGCTTAATATTGTTCTGACTCTGCAAGGTCTGAATGTTGTGCAGGAGCTGCTCATCGGAAAGCTCTACCGCTTCATTTTTATAACCGGTATCGTTCAGCGGATCGATGACTTCAAGCTCCTCATCGGACATACCGAGGGTCATCTGATACGGCTCCGCTTTCACCTTGCCCCGGTCACGGGTATAGCTGATCTTGTCGTGAAAGCCCTGCCCCTGAAAGACACGCACAACGGCATCAACCGCATCGGTTTGATATTGTTGTATTTTGAAATTGAACTTCATGGTTTCACCTTATCAATATATTAGATTTTAAGACAATATCGGGCGAAATACCGTTGGCTTTAAGCAATTCTTGAACACCCATATGTGTAAGTTCAGATTTAACAAAAGGACTTATGATAACCTCTTCCAGAATTTCAGAAATAGGAAAATTTTTAAATTCAATTTGAGGTTTAATTAGTGTTTCACTAATTATAAATTCCCTCGAGCATGAATCGTCGTGATATTCAGATTCAAATGGCAATGCAATTCTATATTCCTGTTCATATGCAAACGCTTTATCTTTCTGAAGAAGGCAGTATTGTAATATATTGTAATATATCATCAATTTATTAATGTCACTAGATATGAAATTAACCATATGCGGCATCTGTTGGTCATCTCCGTAATGCACCTGACCTCTGATAATATTCGTGAGCCCTTGTGGAAAATGTTCATCTCGAAATGAATAAAAAAATTCAAACAATTTTTGACTGTTGAATTTCATGCAGCAACCTTCAGGTGCATACATTTTCCACATTGCAATGTTATCTCGAGCATTAGATAATGATAGAACATAATAATTTGTGTCAGATAATAAAGGAGATATTAAAATCTTGTCGCCTGAATAACCCACAGGCTTAAATTTACTGATTTTCCCACTTTCAATATTTTGAACAGCAGTTAATAATTCTTCTCTTTCATTAATAATCGGATTTCCTTGAATGTATTTTTTCAATTTTTCTGTTGCAAAAAATAACTCCTGCATATCATTTAAAAAACGATAATCCGTTAATCGAATTGTTTTATTTTGCAGAATTGCATGTAAAGTATTTAACGATGTATAGTGATAAAGCTGCTCAACTTCGTATTTAACGCTTGTCGTCATCACAGCACCTTCCTTACGGTGTCGGGGCTGTAAGTGGCGAAAATCTGATCGAAGTTGGTTGCCACGCTGTCGTTTGCCATAGAGCTGTCACGCATTACGAAGTAGTAGGGCTTCTGCTTGGCAATGGCTGTGATGGTTTCCTCGGTCACATCGCTGTCGAAGCAGGCGATCAGATAGTTGTCCTCCACATTGAACACCTTCTTGCCGGCAATGGTGGTTTCCTCGATTTTGCTGGAGAGCAGCACGCCCAAATCCAGCATCACCTGGAACAGCAGATCTTCCGGCGTTCTGTCCTCTTTGATGTTGTCCTCAAGGCTGGAAAACAGGCTGGCTTCATACTCGGCGGGGTTATAGTAGACCTCTTTCATATTGGAGGTATCGCATTTCAAGACACGGAAGCCAATGTCAAGGTCTTGCGTCGTCAAAGGACTATCCTCTTTGATTTTCTTGCCGGCACGGCGAATGCGCTCCTTGCCGATTTCACAGATGGTACTGTAGCCTGCTTTGTAGGCTTCGCTTTTTTCATCAGTTTCTTCGGGAAGCTGAACCATAATAAACTTACGATGCCCGCCGTCTTCAGCATTGAGTTGCATAACGGCGTGGGCGGTTGTTGCAGAACCGGAGAGAAGTCGAGGACAACATCTCCGCTTCCGATTCCAAACAGTTTGCTTAGCTCAATCAGAACTTCTGGGTTTTTAGGACTATCAAAAGGAAGCCCAAACCCCGCCGGTTTAGATACGAGCATATCAGACCAGTTACTATTTCGCAGAATACCATCTGCAGGAGCCACCCAATGCTCCACTCCAAGGTTCTTTCCAGTGCCGCCCGCTTTGCGGCGAATAAATCGCTTACATCTGCCGGTGCTTATCCAGTATTCTTCCAAGGACATTTTTTGCGAGTAGTTTTGCTCGAATTCAATATAATTATTAACCGCTTCTTCTGCAACTTCTTTTTTCCATTTCCACTGACCTTCAAGGGGAGTTACACCCAAAATATCATAACGCATAGTGGGTCTGTCCGCATTATTCCAAAATCCTTTCCAATATCCAAGGGAAGCTCGTTCGCCAGATGAAGGTTTATAAACAGCAGTCATTTTTGCAAAGGGGTTTCTTGAATAAATGTAGATATATTCTAAGCCGACATTCATTGTAGAAAGACCTTCTGCCGCAAATTGAAGATTTAGATTTTTATCATACCGACGAACTTCAATTATATTACGAAAATTGTGACCACCAAAGATTTCGTCGCACACTTTACGAAGGTTATCTGATTCTTCCTCACCAATACTGATTGCAATAAACCCGTCTTCGCACAACAAGTCTTTTGCCAGCTTTAGCCTCGGATAAATCATATTAAGCCAATCGGTATGGAAACGACCGTTGCTCTCGGTGTTCTGCACCATACGGTTGCCGTCCTCATCGTACTGCCCGCTGTTTGCAAGATACTCATCTGTGCTCTGAGCAAAGTCATCCTCATACACAAAGTCATTACCGGTGTTGTACGGAGGATCAATGTAGATCATCTTGATTTTGCCGAGATAGGTTTCCTGCAAGAGCTTCAGCACTTCGAGGTTGTCGCCCTCAATATAGAGGTTTTCGGTGGTGTCAAAGTTCACGCTTTCCTCCCGGCAGGGGCGCAGCGTCTTATTGATTGGGGCATTGGCAAGAAGAACGGACTTCTTCTTGTCCGGCCAAGTGAACTGATAGCGCTCCTCGTTACCGTCCACCACGGTGCAGGCAATCTCCTGCGTCAGCACATCTTTGTCAATGGCTCGATCTACAATGGCCTTGCCGTTTGCATCGTATCCAGTAATTGTTTCCGTCACGGCGTTGGGAAACATCGCCGCCAGCTTTCTGAAATTTTCATCGGCCTTGTTTGCTGTTTGCATTCTCAGTTTATCACTGCATTCTATTTCGCTTCCGTCCTCCAAACGAATAAAATAGCTGTCCACTCTCCAGCCGGGGTTATCGGTTTCAAATTCCTGCCGAAGCTGATGCCAAATAGACAACGGATTGACATTATCCTCAATTTCCTTTACTGCTCCATAACGAATCCCGTCAAGTGCACGCCGGCCTTCATCATTGTGATACCCACCGCCATTTGCGTTTATGATATTCTGTCTTGCAACAAGGCAAATCTTTTTCATTTCAAACTCTCCTATCGTCTATATCAGTTCTTCTTTGAGCTTTTTTATCCTCTGCACCAGCTCAAACTTCTTTTTCGGCTGTTTTTCAGCCCGTGCCTGCTTTTCCAGCTTGGCGATCTCTTTCTCAATTTTCTGTCGGCGCTCATCGGCTGCTATCTGCTCATCAAGGGTATTGCCGTCTGCGATGCTCACGCCGCCGATGTCCACCACGATGTTTTCCCATACTTTATCGAGATTCAAGCCCCGCAGTTCAATGATACAGCTTTCGCTGGGCTTCCAATCCGTCTGCATCAGCTTGGTATGATAGATCGCCAGCTTGCTTTGCCCCTCAAATTCAAGGACAAACAGGATATTCTGCGGAATGAGCTTTGACAGCGTGGCAACCGTTTTCTCATCAAAGTCTTTCTTCTTCAGCGACACAAGCAGGACAAAGAAGCTCCCGACTTCCTCTCCGGCAGGAATGTTGATTTTCGTCGGTGTGATCTCGTTGACAATGGTGATCCTCGATATATCGGCGTCGATTTTCTCCTTTGCCGCCGTGTTCATTTGGAACTTCGCATAGACAGCCTTCTTCGGAAGTTGCTTGCTCATTTCGGTTGACTTGGGAAGTCCGAGCATACTCTCACCTCATCGCACGACCAAGAAGCATATCAGCTCAAAGTCGTCCAGTCCTTTGATTTCGTTTGACAGGAAGCTGACCTGACCGCCGCCTAAGAAGCTGTCAATGTCACTCTCATCCTTCACTTCAATAATGGAAGCAATGGCATCGCCAAGCAGCTTGGAAAGCTGCGACATATTTCTGCCGTCACGGGTTTCTTTGTTAAATGGCTTATAGGCTTCGGGAATCGGCTCTGTCTTTCCTTTGCAGAGGAAACGCATTTTATCAAGCATCTGCTTCGGAGAAAGGTGGTCGCAGATGACCTCTCCGTCATTGTCGATATACACCATATAGAAGGGGTGCAGCCGGTTCTGATTATCGATGTTCACGCTGTTGGAACGATTTTTTAGGACATAGATCACACCGGCAGGCGTATCCTCACTTGCAGGAACAACCGAGTGCAAGCCGAAGGGAGTTTTGTCTATGTCAGGGTGGTGCTTGATGTAGTCAAGCAGATCAAGCCGGAACTCGTTTAACCCCAAATCCATAATGGAGATTCCCGTCGTCATATCCTCGATGTCTACAACTTCATCCTGCAAGCGCTTGAGCTGCGCCTTTCAATATTCAAGATCGGTCTTTTCCTCGTCACTGAGCAGATTATCATCGCCCGTAGCGGTCATATCCACGATTTTCATACGGGTTTCAACTTTGGCTTTCAGATTGATGTAATCGTCAAGGGTCACATCAGGCCAGAAGTTCACAAGTTGAATGACCTTGTTGCGGCTTCCGATACGGTCAATACGCCCGAAGCGCTGAATGATGCGGACGGGGTTCCAGTGAATGTCGTAGTTGATGAGGTAGTCGCAGTCCTGCAAGTTCTGACCTTCGGAAATACAGTCGGTGGCGATCAGCACATCAATTTCCGTCTTATCCCTCGGCATCAGCAGTTCCTTGTCCTTCGAGATAGGCGAGAAGCAGGTCAGCACCGTGTTCAGGTCGGCACGGAGCTTGGGGCAAGTCGTCCGTCCCTCAACAGAACCGGATACCATTGCGGTGTTCAGTCCATACCTATCCTTGACATAGCGACTGACATTATCATAGAGATAACCGGCGGTATCCGCAAAAGCGGTGAAGATAATCAGCTTTTTATTGCCCTTATTGATGGGGTGAGCGATTTTGTTATCAATCACCCGGAAAAGCTCTTGCAGCTTTGAGTCGTGTTCCGGTGTAATATCTCCGACCAGCAAGGTCAGCAGTTCAAGCACATCGGCATCTTTCGCCAAGCTGTCCCGCCAGGATACATAGTCCATATCGGCAAGGTCAATCTTGACCTTCCTGCCAAAAGAAAACAGGTCATCCGAGTTCTGATCCTCGGCGTCGAACTCGTCCATATCGGAAATATCCGTCAGGTCGAGGGTCGTACTGGAGTGTTTATCAAAGCGGTCAATCGTTTCTATCGTGCTGTTTATCAAATCCTTGATGCGGGTCAGCGTCAGATTGAACGAATAGACGGAGCTTTCCATACGCTTCATCAGGTTGATGGCGGTCAGACGGCGGATGCCCTGCTCACGGTTCGCCTGCGTAAAGCCGACATTGACCCTGTTGTCACCGTATAGCTCGGCATACTTCTCCATCTTACTTGGCAGAATGTAGTGCGTCGGCGTATAGATTGTCAGTGTCAGGAGCATAAGCTGCTCAAAAATCTCGTTGTAGCTGATGGCTTCCTTCAGGTCAGTAAGATGTGGACGAAGTGAGATCGGCTTTAGCCTTGTCGGGAAGGTGCCGATGTCTGCCATATCGTAATACTTCTGAATATGCTTTCTTGAGCGGGCAATGGTCACACTATCCAGCACTTCAAAGAAATCAAAGTCCAGCATTTTGAGAAGGTTTTCAGTCGTGCGGTCGCACGGTTCCCACTTGCTCCAAGTGTTAAACGCCCGCTGTGCGTTCCTGAAAATTTCGTCGATGGAACGGGTAGTGTTGAGCTTTTCGTCTATGTAATCCGTATGCCCTTCATACGCAAGAGCAAGCTGATTTTTCAGATCATTGAAGCGGTTATTAACCGGCGTTGCAGAAAGCATCAGCACCTTTGTCTTCACTCCGGCTCTAATGACCTTCTTCATCAAGGTAACATAGCGGTTATCCTTGGTGTCCTCGTCCGGGTTCTCAACTAATTTGCCGCCATTACGGAAGTTGTGGGACTCATCAATTACCACAAGGTCATAATTGCCCCAATTCAGTCTGTCAAGGTCAAGTCCGTTGGATGTGCCGTGGGTGCGGTTTAAGTCGGTATGATAAAGCACATCGTACCGAAGCCGGTCGGCAGCAATGGGGTTGTTGACATAGTTATCCTTATAGGTATTCCAGTTGTTCGTCAGTTTCTTGGGGCAAAGCACAAGAACGGACTTGTTGCGGTTTTCGTAGTATTTAATAACGGCAAGGGCGGTAAAGGTTTTACCAAGACCGACGCTATCCGCAAGGATACAGCCGTTGAACTTCTCAAGTTTGTTTATGATAGCAAGGGCAGCATCCTTTTGGAAGTTATAAAGCATCCCCCAAATCTTACTTTCCTTGAAGCCGGTTGCTTCGTTGGGCAAAACATCTTCGGATACATCTTCCAAGAACTCGTTGAAGATGTTATAGAGCGTCACGAAATAGATGAAATCAGGAGAGTTCTCGTTATATGCGGCGGTGATACTGTCGATCACCTCATCGGTAACGACCTGAAGCACTTTGCTGTCGTTCCATATCTCATTGAAGTCGGCAAGCAGAGTGCGGGCAAGGGACTCGTCTTTTACGATTGTCGTGCTGATTACATTGCCTTTTTCGCAGCCCAATTCAACTGTAGTGAAGTTGTTGATAGGCGTATAGCCTACGCCGTCCACTACGATTTGTCCCTGAATGGATTTGTCGCTGACATTTGACTTGAAAGTGACCTTTTGTCTGATCCATTCTGCACACTCTCGTGCAATAGCTTTTTGAGTCAGCTCATTCCTGAGCTTAATTTCAAACTCTGTTCCGTATAAACTGCGTTCACGGGTAAGGCGTGGAATATAGAACTCACGCTTTTCCTTCTTAGCTTTCTCTGTTACAAAGGTAGGCGAAGTGAAAATAAAGCGCAACTCATCAATTTGAGAGAGCTGCGCCTTCAATTCCTGAAAGGCATAAATAGAGAAGCAAGCCGCCGCAATGGACACTTTGCTGCCTTGCTTGATCTCTACAGACAAATCGTCTTTAAGAGTCTTTGTTGTGTTGTTTATAAGCTCCATAACTAAATTCTCCCACATTTCAAATCAGTTCTTGCTGCTTGGCAATCGGGAAGTATGCAATCAGATCCCATAGGCTCATTCCGTCAACAAGCATTCCAAAGTGCCAATTTGACACTTTGGAACCACCGTGCTGGCACTTTGGAATTTCGCCAAAGTATCAATTTGATACTTTGGAATTCTCACTCCTCATCCAACTGCCACTTCAAC
>ERZ779876.3226-NODE-3226-length-10323-cov-8.085801_pt1 | contig 10323 bp, 5 predicted proteins | sample MGYA00511068_ERZ779876 | MGnify/ENA primary metagenome ERZ779876 (study PRJEB29588, sample SAMEA1970858) | human gut metagenome | biome: human gut; feature: human-associated habitat; material: faeces | place: Denmark | collected 2008/2010 ... | reverse complement strand
GTGGCCAGGCAGTTGCCCACCATGTGGATCTTGATCATGTTGGTGGTGCCGGAAATGCCCACGGGCACGCCGGCGGTCACCACGGCCAGCTCACCGTTGTGCAGGAAGCCGTTTTCCTTGGCCAGAGCGGTGGACATTTCGATCAGCTCGTCGGTGCTGTGCGCCAGAGGCATCATCAGAGAGGTGATGCCCCAGCTCAGGGACAGCTGACGCTGCACCTGCTCCTTCATGACGCAGGCGATGATGGGCTGCTGCGGGCGGTACTTGCTCAGCAGGCGGGCGGTGGTGCCGGACTCGGACACGGTGACGATGGCAGCGGCGTTCACGTCCTTGGCGGTCAGGCAGGCGGCGTGTGCGGTCGCATCGCTTACGCTGATTTTGCCGTTGGTGGCCTCGGTCAGGTACTCCACGCGGGCATGGTTCTCGGTCTCGGTACGCTCGGCGATGGCAGACATGGTCTTAAGGGCCTCCACGGGGTAGGCACCGGCAGCGGTCTCACCGGACAGCATGATGGCAGAGGTGCCGTCGTAGATGGCGTTTGCCACGTCCGAGATCTCGGCGCGGGTGGGGCGGGGGTTCACCATCATGCTGTCCAGCATCTGGGTAGCGGTGACGATGGGCTTGCCGAAGGAGAAGGAACGCTCGATGATGTTCTTCTGGATGCCGGGCAGCTCGGTAAAGTCGATCTCGACGCCCAGGTCGCCGCGGGCCACCATGACGGCGTCGGCGGCAGCTAGGATGCTGTCGATGTTGTTCACACCCTCACGGTTCTCGATCTTAGCGATGATGCGGATGTTGGAGTCGTACTCGTTCAGCAGGTTGCGGATCTCGTACACGTCCTGTGCGGTGCGCACAAAGGAAGCAGCGATGAAATCAAAGCCCTGCTCGATGCCGAAGATGATATCGTCCTTATCGCGCTGGCTCATATACGGCATGGACAGATGCACACCGGGCACGTTGACGCCCTTCTTGTTCTTGATCTTGCCGTTGTTCAGCACAGTGCAGACGATGTCGGTATCGTTCACGGTCTGGATCTGCAGTTTGATCAGGCCGTCATCCAGCATGATGGTGCCGCCGGGGGCCACGTCCTGAGGCAGATCCTTGTAGGTGATGGAGCAGATCTCCTTGGTGCCCTCCACATCGCGGGTGGTCAGGGTGAAGGTCTGGCCGGCTTCCAGCATCTCGGTGCCGTTCTTGAAGTCCTTCAGGCGGATCTCAGGGCCTTTGGTGTCCAGCAGAGCAGCCACGGGCTTGCCCAGCTCCTCGCGCAGGGACTTGAGCAGGTCCAGACGGCCCTTGTGCTCCTCGTGGGAGCCATGGGAGAAGTTGAAGCGGGCAACATTCATGCCGTTGGCGATCAGTTCACGCAGGACGCCGTCCTTGTCGGTGGAAGGGCCCAGGGTGCAGATAATTTTCGTTTTTCTCATTCAAAATACCTCCGTCTACGTTCTCACTCTCTCATTTATTTTGCAGCAGGCTGTCTGCTGTCATGCAGAACGGCCCGCGCACACGACCAACAGGGAAAACTCCCCGTGCTGTGGGTTGGAATGTACGGTAAAGTAAAAATCCAAAACTTTACCAACTACTATTATAATCGCTTTCTGACAAGAGAGCAAGTGGAATTTCAGGATGAATACAACTTTTTTACATACCGGGAGGTTTGAACAGATGTTTGACGCAGGGACGCGGTAATTTTGCGGATTTTGCACAGAGAAATCGTTAAAGAAATGGCTAAGATCCTGCCCGTCAGGACAGCTGTGCAGTATGGAAAGACAGCCCTTGCAAACGGGCCTGTTTTTGCTTATAATGGTGGCAGGTAAAAGTGTCACTTATCCGGGCTGACCCGGAAGAAATGGAGAAAACCAAGATGGAAAAACGTGTCTTTCTGATCGTGCTCGACAGCTTTGGCATCGGCGCCGAGCCGGATGCCGCCGCTTTTGGCGACGAGGGCACCAACACGCTGGGAGCCATTGCAAAGCATCCCAACTTCAACTGCCCCAACCTGCAAAAGCTGGGCCTGTTCAACATCGACGGTGTGACCGCCGGGGAAAAGACCGCCGCTCCCACCGGTTCCTTTGCCCGCCTGCAGGAGCAGAGCATGGGCAAGGACACCACCATCGGCCACTGGGAGATCGCCGGTGTGGTGAGCCCGAAGCCGCTGCCCACCTTCCCGGAGGGTTTCCCCGCAGAGCTCATCCACGAGTTTGAGGAAAAAACCGGCCACAAGGTGCTCTGCAATAAGCCCTATTCCGGCACCCAGGTGCTGAAGGACTACGGCGAGCAGGCCATGAAGGAAAACGCCCTCATCGTCTACACCAGTGCCGACAGCGTGTTCCAGGTGGCCGCCAACGAAGAGCTGGTGCCGGTGCACGAGCTGTACCGTTACTGCGAGATCGCCCGCGAGATGCTCAAGGGCGAGTATGGCGTGGGCCGCGTCATTGCCCGCCCCTTCCTGGGCCGCACCGCCGATACCTTCTACCGCACCACCAACCGCCACGACCTGAGCCTGAAGCCGCCCCGCGCCACCATGCTGGACCTGCTGAAGAACGCCGGCAAGGACGTCATCGCCGTGGGCAAGATCTTCGATATCTTTGATGGCGAGGGCGTGACCGAGAAGATCAAGACCACCGGCAACACCAACGGCATTGCCTTCACCAAGGCCCTGCAGACCCGCGATTTCGAGGGCCTGGCCTTTGTGAACCTGGTGGACTTTGACATGCTGTACGGCCACCGCCGCGACGTGGCAGGCTATGCTGCCGCCGCCACTGAGTTCGACCGCTTCCTGGCCGACTTCATCCCCGGTATGCGGGAGGGCGACATCCTGATGGTCACCGCCGACCACGGCTGCGATCCCTCCTACACCAAGACCACCGACCACACCCGCGAGTATGTGCCGTACCTCATCTGCGGCAAGGGCGTGAAGCCCGGCGTGGATCTGGGCACGAAGCTCTGCTTCGGCACCATTGCCCAGACCATCTGTGAGTATCTGGGCGTGGATGCCTCCAGCCTGGACGGCCACAGCGTGTGGAACGAGATCAAGGCATAAGATCCTGACAACGAAAAAACGAGGCCCCGGGGGTTCTGCCCTCCGGGGCCTCGTTGCGGTTGTGGGAAATCAGGCGGCGTCGTTCTGGGACGCTGCATTGTAGATGGCATCCAGAATGGTGGACGCTGCGTTGTACAGCGAGGATGCAGCCTGTTCCACCTCTTCCTGCGTGGGCAGGGAGATGGACGGAGCTTCGGTGCTGCCGTCACTGGTGCCGCTGTCGGCCGGAGTCTCCGGCTCCTGGGGCTGGGTGTCGGCAGGCTGTTCTGCAGGCTGCTCAGCAGGCGTTTCGGCCGGGGTCTCTTCCGGCACGCTCTCGGCGGGCTCCTCCACGATGACGCTTTCCGCCGGTTCTTCCGGAATGGAAGCAGCGGCGTTCGGGTCGGTGGTGGGGGTAAAGATGTCGGTCTTTTCCGGGGTCTGGGTGGTGTTGCTCACAGTGCCCTCACCGCCCAGCACGGTCGCAATCATCTCTTTGGCCTTGCTGACGGAGGCTTCATCCGGCTTCATGACGTAGAGCTTCTGGCCTTTGGCGGAATAGCACTGGGTGCTGGTGCCGGACGAGCCGGTAACGGTGTAGCTCTGGATGTCCCAGTTGGCAAAATCGCTCAGCTGCATGCGCACCAGCGCACTGATCTGATCCTGCGAAAAATCGGTGACAAAGCAGTCCGAAGCGGCGTCCATGATCTTGGAAAAGCCCATGAGCAGGGCAGGGGACTTGATCTTGTTCAGCATGGCGTCGATGACCTTCATCTGGTTGATGCCGCGCTGGATATCGCCGGAGGCAAAGGCGTGGCGCTCCCGGGCAAAGGCCAGGGCGGACTTACCGTCCAGATGGTTCCAGCCTTCGGCAAAGGTGGTGGGGTCGTAGTAGCCGGGGCTGCCCACGGAGGTGAAGGCCTGGTCAGAATACACGTCCACGCCGCCCAGGGCGTCCACCACGCTGATAAACCCGGCAAAGTTGATGCGAATATAGTGGTCCACCGAGACGCCGTACAGGTTGCCCAGGGTGGCCATGCTGGTCTCCACCCCGTAAAGGCCGGCGTGGGTCAGCTTGTCCTTGCTGTTGGTGCCGGCTAGATCCACATAGTAGTCGCGGGGCGTGTTGATCAGCGCCACCTGCTTGGTTTGGGGGTTCACCACAGCCAGAATGTTCACGTCGCTGCGGGCTTTTTCGGTCAGTTCACCACGGGTGTCCACGCCGCTGAGGTAGATGACGAAAGGCTCCTTGGTGATCTTGTTGGCCTCGGCACCGGTGAGCAGACCGTTGGTCATGTTGTCCAGTGCGGTCAGACCCTGCTGGGCCCAGACACAGCCCAGCGCCATGCAGGCGCACAGGAACACCGAGAACACACGGGACACCTTGCCGGGCACATTGTACTCCTGACAGCGCTTGACCAGCAGCCAGAGCAGGAGCAGCAGGGCGGCCAGAATGACCAGATACAGCACGGGCAGCATCTGGGTGCGCCACAGCTGCACCAGCGAAGCCACGCTGAGGATGCCCTGCACCGGCAGCAGGATCCTGCCGAAAGCGGAGGGCCGGGCGGCGGCAGCCTGTGCCGGGGCACCGCTGCGGCGCGGGGCAGAAGAACCGGGCTTTTTCCGGGGCGGCGGCGTGGGGGACGGGTCCTCCGCAAAAAAAGCGGAGCTGTCCACTTCCACGGTGCGGTCTGCCGCACTGCGGCTCTTGCGGTTCACACGCCGCAGGGAACGGTTGGAATCATCCTTCATGGGAAATCTCCTTTTGAGCGTTCAGGCTCAGTCGGCCGGCACGATGGTCAGCACCGCGCGGGCGGGCAGGCAGGTGGCGGTCTGGTCTTCGTTGGACAGCCAGCCGAAGCCCTCACAGATGTGATCCGGGCAGGGCGAATCAACAAAGCGGGCGGCACCGTCCTTGATCTCAATGTGCACCGTGTAGTACCCGGTGTCTACGTCATAGGTATCGTTCTTGTCCAGCGGAAGGTTCATGGTGGTGTTGTTGTCACCGTAGATCAGTTCGGCCCGCAGCTTGGAATCGGCCCGCAGCTTGGAACCGCTGCTGTGTGCGCTGCGCACCAGCAGCAGAACGGCGGCAATGGCCAGAACGACGGCGGCAAACAGAAGATTGGTCAGCAGTTTTTTGTGTTTCATGTGTCAGTCCTTGATCGAAAGCTGTTCCAGTTCGGCGAGCCAGAGGGCGGCACAGGCATCGCTGGGCATGCGCCAGTCGCCGCGGGGCGAAAGGGTCACGCTGCCCACCTTGGGACCGTCCGGCAGGCAGCTGCGCTTGAACTGCTGGGCGAAGAACCGCCAGTAGAAGTTGCGCAGCCACTTGTACAGCACGTTGTCGGGGTATTCGGGGCGGCCTGCAAAGGCGGCCTTTGCCAGCCGGAAGATCTTGGCCGGGCCAAAGCCGAAGCGCAGCACCTGATACAGGTAAAAGTCGTGCAGCTCATAGGGGCCCACCAGATCCTCGGTCTTTTGCGCGATCTCGCCGTCCTTGGCGGGCAGCAGCTCCGGGGAGACCGGAGTGTCCAGAATGTCCAGCAGCACGGTGCGCAGGGTGTCGGTGGCGGCAATGTCGGCTTCGTAATGCACCAGATGGCGCACCAGCGTTTTGGGCACCCCGGCGTTCACACCGTACATGCTCATGTGGTCGCCGTTGTAGGTGGCCCAGCCCAGTGCCAGCTCCGACAGGTCGCCGGTGCCTACCACAAGGCCGCCGGTGCGGTTGGCAGTGTCCATCAGCTCCAGCGTGCGCACACGGGCCTGCCCATTTTCAAAGGTCACGTCCAGCACGCTTTCGTCCTGGCCGATGTCCCGGAAGTGGCTGTGCACCGTTTCGGCAATGTCGATCTCTTTGAAGGAGACCTGCAGCTCATCGCACAGGATCTCGGCATTGCTGCGGGTGCGGTGGGTGGTGCCGAAGCAGGGCATGGTCACGGCCAGCACATCGCTGGCGGGGCGGCCCAGCTGCTTCATGGCGCGCACCGCCACCAGCAGGGCCAGACAGCTGTCCAGACCGCCGGAAATGCCGATGACCGCCGTTTTGGCGTGGGCATGCTCCAGCCGCTTGGCCAGACCGTCGGCCTGCATCTTCAGGATCAGTTCGCAGCGCTCGGCGCGGCGCTTGGGGTCGCCGGGCACGAAGGGTGCCGGGTCGATCCAGCGGGTGAGGGGGGTCTCGGTGAGTTCCAGATCGAACTCCACCGTGGTGTAACCATCGCGGCTCAGCTCAAAGCTGGTGTTGCGGGCACGCTCGGCCTCCATGCGCTGGCAGTCGATCTCGGTCTCGGCAATGCCGCCCGCAAAGGGAGCTGTCTCGGCCAGCAGGGTGCCGTTTTCGGCGATCAGGTCGTGCCCGGCGAACACCATGTCCTGGGTGCTCTCGCCGTGCCCGGCCGAGGCGTACAGGTAGCCGCACAGCAGGCGGGCCGACTGGTTGGACACCAGTGCCCGGCGGTACTCGGCCTTGCCGACGGTCTCGTCGCTGGCCGAAAGGTTGGCGATGACCGTGGCCCCGGCCAGTGCGTGGAAGGTGGAGGGCGGCAGTGCGCTCCACAGGTCCTCGCACAGCTCTACGCCCAGCACAAAACTGGGCATGGACCGGCAGCGGAACAGCAGCGAAGTGCCAAAGGGCACCTGCTGGCCGCACACGGTGATCGTTTCCACCTCGGTGCTGCCGGGGGTGAACTGGCGCTTCTCGTAGAATTCACCGTAGTTGGGCAGGTAGGTCTTGGGCACAAGGCCCAGCAGCTGCCCGCGGCACAGCACGGCGGCGCAGTTGTACAGCTTGCCGTGTACCAGCAGCGGCAGGCCCACCAGCACGACGGTGTCCAGCGTCCGGGTGCCGTCCAGCACGGTCTGCAGGGCATCCAGCGCACCGGTCTGCAGCGTGTGCTGCAGGAACAGATCGCCGCAGGTGTAGCCGGTGAGGCAGAATTCCGGGAACACGGCCAGCTTGACCCCGCGCGCGGCGGCTGCCTGCACGTCGGCAAGGATCTGCTGGGCGTTATAGGTGCAGTCCGCCACCCGCAGGGCGGGGGAGAAGGCGGCTGCCTTTAAAAAACCATCTTTCATCGGAGGATTTCACATCCTGTCTTTCGTTTTAGCCTGCAGAGGGACTGCAGTGCCCATAGTATACCACAAACTGCAACAAACGGAAAGTAACAGCTTGGTAAAAGAAGTGTGACAAAACAAAAGCTGCCCGCACGGATGCGGGCAGCCGGAAAGCATAAAAGCGGAAAACGAGATGGACCGTAAGCCGGGTTCTGTATTAAACGACGATCTGTCTAGACCTGCCATTGCTGACAGGTTCATGCCGCCTTCGGGACACGCGAGCAGCGCTGTACGTCCCATATAGGCGTTGCTTCCGGTAGGGTTTACAAAGCCGCATGGTCACCCATGCGCTGGTGAGCTCTTGCCTCGCCGTTTCATCCTTACCGCATTGCTGCGGCGGTTTGTTTTCTGTTGCACTTTCCCTGAGGTCACCCTCGGCTGCCGTTAGCAGTTACCGTGCTCTGTGAGGCCCGGACTTTCCTCAGAGCGGTCAAAGCCGCCCCGCCGCCGTATGTTCCACTCGTTTTCCGTTCCTCATAATACCATAAAAAAACAAGATTTGCAAGCAAAAGCGTTTTTTGCTATACTATTTATATCTGTTTTTCGTGCAAAGGAGGGGTGCGCGTGCGTCTGTATTTCACGGTGCCGGACACCCTGCAGACCCAAAATGGAACGCTTGTGCGGAACTTTCTGCGCCAGTGCGCCGTTTCTACGGAGCTTGCCCGGGCGGTCAAATTTCAGGGCGGCGGCTTTTTTGCCGACGGTGCGTCCGTGCTGGCCAACCGCCGGGTGTACCCGGGGCAGGTGCTGAGCTTCGACCTCCCGCCGGAAGCGGGCGGCGTGGCCCCGCAGCCGGACATTGCCGTGCAGGTGGTCTACGAGGATGCCTTTGCCGTGGTGCTGGAAAAACCGCCCCATCTGGCGGTCCACCCCACCCTGAACTACCCCCGGGACACCCTGGCAAACGGCTATGCCGCCTGGGCGGCTGCCCACGGCGAAAGCCCGGTGTTCCGCCCGGTGAACCGCATCGATAAGGACACCAGCGGCCTTGTTCTGGCTGCAAAGCACGCCTATGCTGCGCCGCTGCTGGCCCGGAATGTGGAAAAACTCTACTATGCCGTTGTGGAGGGAGAGCTGCCGCTGGGCCCGGGAGTCATCGATGCCCCCATTGGCCGGAGAGGGGACAGCATCATCGGGCGGTGCGTGACCCCCGAGGGCAAGCCCAGCCGCACCGAGTATACCATATTAAGGGCAGCGCAGGGCCTGAGCCTTGCCGCCTGTGTTCCTGTGACGGGCCGCACCCATCAGATCCGGGTGCACTTTGCATCTATTGGCCACCCGCTGGCCGGGGACGACCTTTACGGCGGGCACCGTGACCGCATTGCCCGGCAGGCGCTCCATTGTGCCCGGCAGAGTTTCCGGGTGCCGGCTTACACCGAGGTGCCCGGCGGCATCCGGCTGGAAACGCCGGTGGAGGAACACGCCCGTACCGTTGCAGTGGGGAGCCCCCTGCCCGAGGATATGCGGGCATTGTTGGATGCTGAAATATGAAAATACGGTGAAACCTCTGTGAAAGCTCTGCCCAAATTTTGTGACAAGCCTTGTATCGGCCCGGGCAGAGTGTATAATTGATATGAATTTGTAACTTTCGACCCAAAACGTCAGGAAGGAGCAACCCCTTTTGATCGAAGAAAAAACAAAGGAGCCGCAGAGCCAGGCTCCTGCAGCGCCGGTAAAGGGCAGAGAAAAACTGCGAAGCTTCTGGGCAAAGGTCCAGATCTCCGGCCTGCTGCGGCGGCACCGTTTCCGCCGCAAAACGCAGCGGCACATGAATGATGTGGCCAAAAAGCTGCGGGCCAGTGCCGTGGTGCTGGCAGTTGGCGAGGCACTTTATGCACTGGGCTTTGCGGCAGAGTACATGGTGGTGTGCACAGGGCGCGGTATTGCTGCCGTGGCCCGCAGACTGGTCCGCTGGTGCAGGAATGCCCTGCATACCATCAGTGCAACAGCCTTTCCCGGTGCGGCGCAGATGTTCAAGGATCTGCTGGCACCGCTTTACCTGTTCTTCAAGGGCCTCGGCGCTGTGGCGGCCCACGCCAACGACGTGCGCCGGGAGCGGGGCTTTGGTGCTTCCGTAAAAGCGGCCGGGCGCTATTTTGTGGGCGGGCTCAAGCGCAACCTGAGCCTGCTGCCCCGGACAGCAATGTACATCCTGCCCCTGTGTATGCTGGCCGTGTTCGTCACGGTCTGGAACAGGACGATGGCCCAGCCCTATGCGCTGGCTGTGCAGGTGAACGGCCAGACCGTTGGCTATGTGGCCAATGAGGAAGTGTTCAACCTCGCAAAAGAGGATGTGATGCAGCGCATCAACTACGCCGGTTCGGACAAGACCGAGCTGACCATCGAGCCGACCTATACCATCTCCGTGACCCACAAGACCATGGACGAGAGCGAGACGGCAAACGCCATTCTGCAGAGCGCCAGTGACCAGATCAGTGAGGGTACCGCCCTGTATCTGGATGGGGAGCTGACGGCAGTCTGCTCTGATGGTGACACCCTGCGCAGCTATCTGGAGAGCCTGCTGGCCCCCTACGAGGATCAGGCAGACGAGAATATCAGCGTGGGCTTTAACAAAAATGTGACGCTGGAAGATGGGATCTACTTCAACGACAGCTTTGAGGATGACAATTCCATCGAGAATATGCTGACTGGCGTGCAGCAGCAGGAGAAGATCTACACGGTCAAGGCGGGCGATACCCTGTGGGACATTGCCCAGAAGAACGACCTGACCTTCCGGGAGCTGTGTGCCCTGAATACGAATTTCAAGGGTGCTCCCCTGACCGAGAACTCCAATATCCAGGAGGGCGACCAGCTGATCGTGACCAAGCAGGAGGCTCTGCTGGAAGTCCGCATCACCAAGGTGGAGACGCGGGAGGAGGAGATCCCCTTCGGCACCGAGACCACCCAGTCCAACGAGTACACCAAGGGTACCACCAAGACCCTGCAGGAGGGCCAGAACGGCCTGCGCCGCGTCACCATGCAGAACGTCTACGATACCAATGGCGCGCTGCTGGAGCAGACCATCCTTTCCACCGAGACCATCCGGGAGCCGGTGAACAAAAAGGTGGTCGTTGGCACCAAGAAGGTCACGAAGTACGGTGCGGCGGCATACATCGGTGGCAGCGGTCAGTTCATCTGGCCTGTGCCGGGCTACCGCAACTGCTCACGCTGGTATAGCA
>ERZ779876.3224-NODE-3224-length-10327-cov-14.267426_pt1 | contig 10327 bp, 10 predicted proteins | sample MGYA00511068_ERZ779876 | MGnify/ENA primary metagenome ERZ779876 (study PRJEB29588, sample SAMEA1970858) | human gut metagenome | biome: human gut; feature: human-associated habitat; material: faeces | place: Denmark | collected 2008/2010 ... | reverse complement strand
TTGGACTTGATTATTTTTTCTTCTTTTTGGTCTCACATCATTGACAAATATACACCATTTTCCTTATCCGGGCTAACGGTGCATTTTTTCTGAACGCCCACCGGACGCCGAAAATACCGCTGTCCGGGAAAAGCCCGGCAGGATATTGACAACCGCCCGGGGGCATGGTATAATGATGGCACGCACCGACAAGGAGGCTGAAACATAGGATGAAAGATATTTCCCGCAACCTGACCATGCTCTGTGACTTTTACGAGCTGACCATGGCAGGGGGCTACTTCCGTTCCGGCATTGGCGACCGAATCGCCTACTTTGACCTGTTCTACCGGGACAACCCGGACGGCGGCGGATATGCCGTGGTCGCAGGACTGGAGCAGATCGTGGACTACATCCGGAACCTGCATTTCACCGAGGAGGACATCGCCTTTCTGCGCGGCAAGGGCTGCTTCGACGAGCCGTTCCTCGATTACCTGCGCAGCTTTCGCTTTACCGGCGATATGTGGGCGGTGCCGGAGGGAACCTTCGTGTTCCCCGGCGAACCGCTGATTACGGTTCGCGCTCCTGCGATACAGGCGCAGTTCATTGAGACCTACCTTTTGATGATTGTCAACCATGAGTCGCTGATCGCTACCAAGGCGGCACGCATCACCCGCGCCGCAAAAGGACGGGCGGTCAGTGAATTCGGTTCCCGCCGCGCGCAGGGCTCCGCCGCCGCCATCGACGGCGCTCGTGCTGCCTATATTGCGGGCTGCTGCGGCACTGCCTGCACCATCTCCGACCAGCTCTACGGCACGCCCGCGCTCGGCACGATGGCCCATGCCTGGGTGCAGATGTTCGACACGGAGTATGACGCATTCGCGACCTACTGCAAATACTATCCGCAGAACGCCGTCCTGCTTGTCGACACCTATAATACCTTAAAGTCCGGCATTCCCAACGCCATCAAAGCGTTCAACGACATCTTGAAGCCGCTTGGCATCAAAAAGTGCGGCATCCGCCTGGACAGCGGCGACATCGCCTATCTTTCCCGCAAGGCGCGCAAGATGCTCGACGAGGCGGGCTGGACGGAATGCACCATCACCGTTTCGAACTCGCTCGACGAGTACCTTATTCAGGATCTCTGGATGCAGGACGCGAAGATCGACGCCTTCGGCGTCGGCGAGCGTCTCATTACCGCCAAGAGCGAGCCGGTCTTCGGTTGCGTCTATAAGCTCGTCGCAGTGGAGGACAAGGACGGCAATATCGTCCCCAAGATCAAGATCAGCGAGAACGTCGGCAAGATCACGACACCGCACTTCAAGAAGCTCTACCGCTTCTATGGCCGTGACACCGGCAAGGCCATCGCCGACTATCTGACGGTCTACGACGAGACCGTGGACGACAGCCGGAATCTTGAGATCTTCGACCCCGACGCCACGTGGAAGCGTAAGGAAGTCTATCACTTCGAAGCGCGCGAGCTGCTCGTGCCCATCTACCAGAAAGGCAAGCTCGTCTACAAGCGTCCCGGCATCGAGGAGATCAAAAAATACTGCACCGAGCAGGTCGATACCCTCTGGGACGAGGTCAAGCGCTTCGATAACCCGCATAACTATTATGTGGACCTCTCGCAGAAGCTCTACGACATCAAGACCGAGCTTTTGAACGAGAAGAACGAGCGCTACGAGAAGAACTGAGGAAAACAAAAAATCAAAAACAGGGAACAGCCAACAGGAGGGGACTGAGACTGCGATGAAGGGATTCCAGATTCAGCAAAAGGGCGAGCGGCGCATTTCTGCGGCGCTGCGGATCATGCTGGTCGTCGTCCTGCTTGCGGTGCAGATCGGCTTTGTTGTCGCCATCTCCTACTTTATGCAGGAGTATCTGGCGCTGGCCTACGGCGTCGTACAGGTCGGCGCGCTGTTCCTTGCGGTGCATATCTACAATGAACCAGGTGAGCTTTCTTATAAGCTCATCTGGTTCATCCTGCTTTTGCTGGCCCCGCCAGTGGGTATGATTCTCTGGTTCCTCTGGGGCGGCGCGGCGCAGAAGCGCCATCTGCCGCAGAACACCAAGCGCTTTCCTGACGAGCCGGAGAGCGTGCGCATGCGCAGTGAGATCGCCGTCGACAAGCTCACGCGCCAGCTGCCCGCTTGGTCGCGCACGGCAAACTACCTCTGCCGCCGCGACTTCCAGCTCTATCAGAATACCTCTGTCACGTACCTGCCCGAGGGCGCGATTTTGCTGCGTAATCTCATCGACCGCGCAGCCAAGGCTGAGCGCTTCATCTTCCTTGAATACTTCATTCTGGCTGAGGGAAAGCTCTGGGATGAGCTTGAAAAGATCCTCTGCGCCAAGGCACGCGAGGGCGTTGAGGTCAAGATCATCTTCGACGACTTTGGCAACATCAAGCGCTTTTCCGGCGAGACGATCGACCGTCTGCGCGAGGTGGGCGTCGAGGTATTCATCTTCAACCCCGTGCACGAGTATGTGAACCGCCTGCACTTCAACTACCGCGACCACCGCAAGATCGCCTGCATCGACGGTGACGTCGCCTACACCGGCGGCGTGAACATCGCCGACGAATATGCCAATCTCATCGAGCGCTTCGGCTACTGGAAGGACAGCGGCGTATGTCTTGAAGGCGAGGGCGCCTGGGGCCTGACGGCAAGCTTTATCCGCATGTGTGTGAACCTCGGCGGCGTGATGCACAACGAGCATGACTATTACCGCCCCCATACGCCGGTCAAAAGCGAGGGCTTCTGCCAGCCGTTTACCGACGGACCGCAGAACAACCCCGACAATCCGGCCGAGGATGTGTTCCTCCAGATGATCTCCGGCGCGCGGCGCTTCCTCTATATCACGACGCCGTACTTCATCCCCGATGAGAGCCTGATGCGTGCATTGTGCATCGCGGGCGACGGGGGCGTGGACGTGCGGCTGATGCTGCCGGGCAAGCCTGACCACTGGTACGCCGACTGCGTGGCGGAGTCGTACTTTGGCGAGCTCATCAAACACGGCGTAAAGGTATACCGCTATACCCCTGGCTTTCTGCACGGAAAAAGCATCATGGTCGACCGCGAAGCAGCCTTTGTTGGCTCGGCGAATATGGACTACCGCAGCTTTGAGCTCGACTATGAGTGCGGCGTGATGGTCTACAGCGTGCCGATGATCGAATCGCTGCTTGAGGACATGGATATGATTGTCGACCGCAGCCACCTCGTCACGGCGGAGGAGTGGGCCAAGCGCAGCGTCCTGCGCCGCGTGTTCGAGCCGCTGCTGCGTTTGTTCGCCATCTGGATGTGACGGGAAAGTGGGGAAGAGGCAGGAATTTTCCAAATTTTGATTTTTTAGAAAATTTCCTGTTGACAAATGCAAAGTTCCTGCTATAATAGCATTTGTTCGCTGAACGACACAGCGCGGCGAACAACGCAATATAGCGGGATTGTGTAATGGTAGCACAGCGGACTCTGACTCCGTATGTGAGGGTTCGAATCCTTCTCCCGCTGCCAAAAGACTCTCAGCGAAAGCTGAGGGTCTTTTCTTTTTGCCATGGTTCTGTCATAGGGATTCGGACCCTCACACAAATTCAATCCGGGCGCAGCTCCCGGCGCTTGCGCCGGGGGTTCGAATCCTTCTCCCGCTGCCAAAAAGACTCTCAGCAAAAGCTGAGGGTCTTTTCTTTTTGCCATGGTTCTGTCATAGGGATTCCCGGGCCGCCGAGGGCAGCGGCTCCTATTCGGAAAATATGCGGACCTGTCCGCCGTCCGGGGCCTCCAGAGCGGCGTACCGGCCCTGCTTCTCCAGGGCAGCGAAGACCGGGAGGTCCCCTGCGGCGGCTGCTCCCTGTATGCCCGCCGGGCGGAACTGCCCGGCGCGGACTTCCGGCTGATCACGGACCCCGCCAGCAATCAGCATATGACCGTCATCCGCCAGGCCGGACAGTCCGGCGTCAACCGGGACACCATGGCCCTGGTGGACAAATTTCTGGACCGGCTGTTCTGATCCCATAACGCCGCAGAGGCGGCAGACGAAATCGTCTGCCGCCTCTGTTTTATTATCAGTACCCCGCTCCCTGGGTGACGATCTTCGCCCACAGCACGGGGCCCACGGCCCCGGTGGGGTCGATGCCCAGCTTTCGCTGCAAGGCCAGCACAGCGGCCTGGGTACCCCGGCCGAAAATGCCGTCCTCCGCCACGGCGGGAATATCCGGGTCCTGGGCCGCGATGCGGTTCAGCTGCTGCTGCAAAAACAGTACCGTGTCGCCCCGGTCCCCCAGGACGATGAACCGCCCCGGATAAATCTCCCGGGCAAACTGCTGATAGTCCTCCGGCAGGTCCTCCAGCACGTCCTCATAGGCCCGCCGCAGGGCGTTCCAGGTGTCCCGGCCCACCACGCCGTCGGTGGGAAGGCCCGCATAGCTCTGGAAGGCATACACGGCGTCCAGCATCTCCTGGTCAAAGACATCGCTGAGCCGGATGGGCGGCAGCTCCGGCAGGAAATACCCCAGAAAAGCCAGGAAAAACCGCACCGTCCGCACCGCCAGGCCGCTGTCCCCCAGCCGCAGGGCCTCGGTATACTGCCTCTGCACCTCGGAGATGGTCAGCCCCTCGCCGGACAGCTCCGACAGGCCCTTGACGCCGTTATAGATCTGCTTGATCTTGTACCAGGTGGCCTTGCCCACGATGCCGTCCGGGGTCAGGTTGAAGATCTGCTGGAAGGACTTCACCGCCTCCTCCATGGGCACGTCGAACACCGTGGACGGCTCCGGGATCTCCGGAATGGCCGGATAGTTCCGGCGGATGCGGCTCAATTGCCGCTGGAGAAGCAGCACGTCGTTGCCCACGTCCCCCCGGCGCAGAGGCCGCCCGGGATAGGAGGGCACGTTCCCCCCTACCGGAGCGTTGAACACAATGCTGATGTCCCCTCCGTAGTAGTATTGCAGAATCTCATAGGGGTTCATGCCGTCCCGGGCCAGGTCCACGCTGCCCCACTGGGACAGCCCCCCGCACTGGGTCCGCACTCCGTCGCAGAACTGGGCAAACAGCGGCTCCACGCTGCCCTGCCGGACGATATAGTTGTTGAAGCTGTCGTCCACGATCTGGCTGATGTTCTCGAAAACGTCGCCGCCGTCCACATAGGCCTGGTCATACTGGGTGGTGCTGGTGATGTCATAGTCGTACCCCCGGGTGCGGTAATACTCGGTATACACCCGGTTCAGGGCATAGGAGATCTGGGCCAGGATGTTGGCCCGGATGGCGTTCTCCGGCCAGGTGGGGTAAATTTCGTGGGAGGCCACGTTCTTGATATAGGCGGCAAAGGGCACCTCCACGTTCCGGGCCGAGGACCCCGGCGGGCCCAGGTGTACGGTAATGGTCTCCGGGACCACAGGCGTTGCAGGCATAGCGCTCCCCCCTTATATCACCGGCTCCAGCATCACCGGCAGAATGGATTCGATGCGGGCATACACCGTGACCTCCCGGTCCTCCTGGGGCACGAACAAGGGGTGCCGCACCGACACCAGGTAGCCGGTGCCGCTGATGGAGGCGGTGTCCGGCGCCTGGGACCAGGCGGCGGGCAGGGCCGGCAGGGCGATGCCCTGAACGATACCCGATTCATCGGTCAGCCCCCGGTAAAACGTGTGGGTCTGGCCCCCGAACCGCCGGTATACCTCCACCCTTGCCCCGGCTACCGGAAACGTCCCGCCGCCGGAGGCCACCTGCACCCGCAGACTCCCCTGGTCGGGGTGGGCCTGCAAAAACGTGGACAGGGGCACATGCTGGGAAAAATCGGACATAGACATACATCCTTTCCTGGAAACTTCCCCTCAGTATATGCCCCCGGCCCGGGAAAAATACGCCTTTTTTCTGTGTGGATTTGTAAAATATAGAGTTGCCAACTCTGTGTTTTTTTGCTATAATTCCAACAGATACGTCAATATACCCGAAAATTGGAATTTTCTGATAATTTCATTCTTCCCATAGCGCAGTGAATGAATTTGAAGGGAGATACATGTATGAGAAATCCGTATTTGAAGAAAATGAATACTTTCATGGCACTGCACTGGAAGGATACATTGGAAGCTAACGGTTTTTTTGCCCTTCGTGACTTCACTGAATGGGTTCGCGTGGTGAATAGAAATGTCATGCAGATCATCCTTTGTTCTGGATATACACTGCCAGAAATTCTCTTTTACTCCCAGACTCTGTCAGAGTACATGTGGTGCAATTATCGCAACCAGACAGACATGACATCCTATTCGTTAAATTTTTATCGGAATGCCAGTGCACAATATGATGAGAACTGTCGTTATATATGCACAAATAATGATTTAAATATGCAGTTGCAGTACACTATTGAAACATTGAACACGATCCATACGGCCCAGGATATTCTATCTTATCCCCATGAAAGAGAACTCGTTTTTCATAGGCGGCCTTGCCTTTGGTATGATGCTGGTGATATGGATGGCGTGTGGAAAGCCTTGGAGAATGTCAAGTGCCCTACTTCCTATTACTTTCAGGGAGATGTTCCTCCGGAAAAGCTGAAACGGGACTATTGGCGGGTATGGAAACCCATGACGGCCTTCGTAGCCCAGGACTGCCTGGCCACGGGGAGTCTACAGCCCTTGACGGACTTCGCGGAGGAATCCAGGGAGTTCAACCTCAAGTACCTAAAGCGCTATATGCCGTGGCTGCTGAAATAGAAACAGCATACACCTGATCATTGTAAAAGGTGGCTTTGGCATGGACGCGGCTGTGGAAAAGGAAATTGTACGGAGGTACTTCTCAAAGGCGCGCCAGGACCGCGCTTTATACGCTCTGCAATCATCAAAAAGGCATTCATACATCTGGAAGCTGGACGAGTCGTTTTTCAGGCGCACCGGCCGCCAGGAGTTCTCTCCCGGAAGTGATATCCGTTCGGAGCTGAAAAGACAGGGGTGCGGCAGGTTGTGCTATGTGATTTCAATCGAAGAATCCATCGACGGGACCTACGCTCCCGTTGAGGATGCGATCCAATCGACCATTGGAAACGGCCCTGCGCTGATGGTTTTCAATGAGGCCAACCTGGCTTATTTTGAGGGCGAGCACGAAATCGGCTCAAAGACAAAAAGATTTCTTATCCGGGCTTTAAGCCGCGATGGGTGAGTTTTTACCGCTGGGAAGATATAGGAGGAAAGCAGATGTCACGAAAAAACATACCGCAAATTGATGCGCTGGTGCAGCGCACCTTCGCGCAGAAAATGTGGGACAATGGGTTCCACCCTTATAAGGACCACACGGAGTGGCTGCGCCTGGTGGATGGAAACATCCTTCAGACGGTGCTGTTTTATGAGTACCTGACCATCGACCTGCGGGTGGAGTATTACGCCCAGCCGCTGTCGGAATACCTGTGGTGCAATTACCGTCAGCCCAATATACGGGGCTATATTGCCGGCTATTTTTGCGACATGATGGGCAGATACAAGCTGGGCGATCCGGAGATGTGCCGCATAGCGGGTCCCTATGGCGGCACGCGGGTCTGGATGAAATCCCAGGACCTCTACTGGCAGATGGAATGTGCTCTTAACGCCCTGAACGAAGTGCGGACACCGGCAGACATCCTGAAAGTATCTCCCGCTGAGGTCGATCGTCCGGAGCGTCCCTGCCTTCGGTATGAAATCGGCGATGAGGCCATGACATGGGCTGCTCTGAAAAATTCAACCTATATCAATAAACGTGACTATGATCAGGATGTTCCTCCGGAAAAGCTGAAACGGGACTATTGGCGGGTGTGGAAACCTAAGACGGCCTTCGTAGCCCAGGACTGCCTGGCCAAGGGGAGTCTACAGCCCTTGGCGGACTTCGCGGAGGAATCCAGGGAGTTCAATCTCAAGTACCTGAAGCGCTATATGCCGTGGCTGCTCCACTAACCATCCGCGCACCCTCTGATATAATACGCCCCCTCCGGCATTGCCGGAGGGGGTTCGTTTATTCCAGAATCAGCCAGTTGTCCTGCCGCTCCGTGACGTAGCCCACCTGGGCCGCGGCAGGGATGCTGTCCCGCAGCTCCCGCAGGCAGGCTTCGGCGTCGGCGGGGTCCACCGCCATCAGCAGGCCGCCGCTGGTCTGCGGGTCGTAAAACAAATCCTGCAGGGTTCTCGAAACTTTACCCTTGACACATACGCCGGCCTCCGCATACTGCCGGTTGCGGTACGCGCCTGCCGGAATCAGTCCCATCTCTGCCAGCGGGTACGCTTCTGCATGATAGGGTACGTCGTCTGCGCGAAGGTGCACGGAAACGCCGCTGCCCTGTGCCATCTCAAAGCTGTGGCCGAGCAACGAAAAACCGGTGACATCCGTGCAGCTGTGCACCGGATATTTCACCATAACATCACGCGCGGCCTTGTTGAGCGCAGCCATCTGGCGGTAGATGCGGTCAAGCACGGACTTTTCGACCAGATCCGCTTTTGCTGCTGTGGTCAGCACGCCAACGCCGAGCGGCTTGGTCAGAATCAGCACATCCCCCGGCTTTGCGCTGCTGTTGGTGAGCACCTTTTTCGGATGCACGAAGCCCGAAACCGCCAGTCCGTAGATCGGCTCGGCACCCTGAATGGTGTGACCGCCCGTGATGATCGCGCCGGCCTCGTAGGCCTTGTCGTAGCCGCCGCGCAGGATTTCCTGCACCGCATGATCGTCCATGCTCTGCGCCAGACACATGATGTTGAGCGCGAGCTTGGGCTCACCGCCCATGGCGTACACGTCGCTGAGCGCGTTGGCAGCCGCAATCTGTCCGTACAGGAATGGATCGTCCACGATGGGCGGGAAGAAGTCGGTCGTCTGCACGAGCGCGGTGTTCTCGTCGAGCACATACACGCTTGCGTCATCGCTCTTGTCATAGCCAACGATCAGACGCGGGTCGGTATGCGTGCGAAAGCCTTCAAGCAGGTGTACGAGCGTTCCGGCACCGACTTTTGCGCCGCAGCCGGCGCAGCCTGCAAGTTTGGTCAGCTTTACTTCGGTCTCCATCGAAAAATCTCTCCGTTTCCGTGATTTACTCTTCTTATTGTACCAAAATCCGTGCAGATTGGCAACCTTCATTCGCCTTGCATAGACTGGATGGGAGGGGATGCCATGGCGACCGTCAGCCTTTGCATGATCGTACGCAATGAGGAGAAGGTGCTCGCGCGGTGTCTGGACAGCGTGCGCGGCATTGCGGATGAAATATGCATCACGGACACCGGCTCGACCGACAAAACGCGGGAAATTGCCCAAAAATACGGCACTGTGCAGGTGTTCCCGTGGTGCGATGATTTTTCTGCCGCACGCAATTTTTCGTTTGCACAGGCGCGCATGGACTATACGCTGTGGCTGGATGCGGACGATGTGCTTCTGCCGTCCGACCGTCAGAAATTGCTTGCGCTCAAAGCGGAGCTGGACGGCACGGCCGATGTCGTCATGCTGCCGTACCACACCGGTTTTGATGAGCAGGGCAGACCGACGTTTTTCTGTTACCGTGAGCGGCTGCTCAAAACGTCTGCGCACTTCCGATGGCAGGGTGCGGTGCACGAGTGCATCGCGCCGCGCGGGAATATCCGGTACGGAGACGCGGCGGTGACACACCGCAAGCCGCCGTGCGCGTACTCCGACCGCAACCTGAAAATCTACGAAAACCTGCTCGCCAAGGGGGAAAAGCTGGATGCACGCGGCAGCTATTATTACGCGCGCGAGCTGCTGGCGCATAAACGGTACGCACAGGCGGTCGAAGCGTTTGAAGCCTTCCTTGCGATGCCGGACGGCTGGACGGAGAACAAAATAGATGCGTGCCTTGGTCTGTCGCAGGCGCTGACCGCCCTCAGTGAGCGCGAGCAGGCAAAGCGGGCACTGACCCGCTCGTTTGCACTGGAGGTGCCGCGCAGTGCCGTGTGCTGTGCGCTTGCAGCCCTCGAATATGCGGATAACCGCGCAAGACAGGCGGTGTTCTGGTACGAAACCGCCATTCGAGCCGCAAGCACAGCACCGCACGGTTTTATTGATGTGAACGCCTGTGCTTATGCGCCGGCACTCGGCTTGTGCGCCTGCTGGGACAAATTGGGAGACCCCAAGCAAGCCTGCGCCTGGAATGAACGGGCAGCACTCGTGCGCCCGCAGTCGGCGGCAGTGGCGCACAACCGATGGTATTTTGCCGCGCAGGGTCTCACCGCAAAGCCGCCTTCGGCATAGACTGAACTGCCGGAGTTTTCCGGCAAATCGGAAGGAAGGGAAGAACGACATGAACGATCGACAGGACTGCTGCGGCAACTGGGAACGTCCGAGCGAACGCTGGCAGGAGCGCGTGTGCGATGCGGTGATGGGCAACGACCGACCGGGCC
>ERZ779876.3210-NODE-3210-length-10359-cov-1.963800_pt1 | contig 10359 bp, 8 predicted proteins | sample MGYA00511068_ERZ779876 | MGnify/ENA primary metagenome ERZ779876 (study PRJEB29588, sample SAMEA1970858) | human gut metagenome | biome: human gut; feature: human-associated habitat; material: faeces | place: Denmark | collected 2008/2010 ... | reverse complement strand
AATATGCTCTCCGCTTTTTTCACCGGAAAGAGGCGCACTGACTTTTTTTCAATTTGCCGAACCCTCTCCCGAGTAACGTTATAGAGAGCTCCAATTTCCTCAAGCGTCTTGCCCTGTGCACGATACAGCGTAATTTCTTTGCGCTTATCATTTTGGAGGCACGATTCGAGAGCCTTTGTTACCTCTGCCGCTATACTGGTGCTGCACCATGGAAGAAAGGATTCCAGAGCGCGAAACTCTTCGTCAGAATAGCGTGTATCCTGATGAACAAGCTCCTCAAATGTCATCATCTCATCGAAGGTGTCTTCAAACTCGGAAATAGCATTTCTTCCTGGCCAGGCGTAAGCAAATGGTTTTATAGGAAGATCTTTACGCTCGGCTGGAAGAGCATCCACCATAGCCTGCAGCTTTTTTGATTGTGCGTCGTGTACTTGTTGATCACGAATAAACTCGGCGAGCGATGGCAGCAAAACGGCAACAGGGAATGAAGTGCTGAGCGCAGCTGCGACCATTTCTGCTCCAATCACTTCAGCGATATCCATGACTTTGAGAAGAGCATCTATCTGCTCTTCTGATTCCAGCTGAGCTTCAACAGCATCCCACTGTTCTTCTGCAATCTGCTCGGCATATGGCTTAAGAAAGGACAATGCCTGTGGTGATGCTTCTGGCATCCCTGCATCAAGTGAAGACGCGTCTATATGCAAGGCAGGGTGCTGCCTGGCATATTCAGCAACCACATCCAGAATCTCATTGATTGTTTTCGCTCCGGCATTCCGCATGCCAGCCAACCGAGCAAGAGACATATTCAATATATCCGAAACGGATTTGTGTTCAAGATGCTCCCGCTCAAGACAATTCAATGCTCGCACTGAAAGCTGTAACTGATCGTAGGACGTTTCAGCACAATCTTTAACCTGAAGGAACTCGCCAACGGTAATATTGCTATCTTTCTCTACAGCAATATAGAGGGTGGGAATTGAGTGGATGAACTTCTTCCATTCATCGTTGTAGTTAGTCTCTGACACCCATTCCGCCCTCCTTTCCGATGCTTGCAATTTTGCTAACGGTGTGTTATAAACAGGAATGGTTGCAGCAAGTGGGTACACTCATCCCAATTTACACATACCATCCTTAATACTACCACAAAACTGTTAAAACTTCAATCGCCGATTTCAAACATAAGCAAATTCTTGCCGAAGTTCCTTGATTTTTCTTGGATTTTCAACTATAATCTGATTGATGGCTTTTTCATATAATATGACCCCGGCAAATTGTACGCCGAGGAGGTTAATCTATGGACAGTCAATGTCGTTTGCTGCATATTCTCAGATACCTTTATGATTGCACTGACGCCGAGCATAGTGTTTCTTCCAAGGACATCATGCGCATGCTGGAGAGCAAGGGCATATCCCCGCCTGATCGCCGGACAATTGATTCAGATGTCGATGCTTTGATCTCAGCCGGACACGATATTCAGAAAACGCACAGGCAGGGTGCGCTGGCTCGTTACCAGGTAGTAGAAAGAGATTTTGACACGGTGGAGTTAAAAATCCTGATTGATGCTGTCGCTGCTTCCCAGTTTATTAACGCCGAACGAAGTAAGCACATTATTGAACGTCTGGCAGCGTTAGCCAGCATTTCTGACCGTGAAGGGCTCATGTGCGATACAGAAAGCCTGATTTCAATTAAAAACGCAGTAGGCCGCAACATGTATGTGGCTGATGACATCTATCGTGCCATTGTTGCAAAGCGCAAAATCCAGTACCAGATGATTGATTACTCCGTACCTGATATGGAGTCAGTACCTCATCGGAATGGGCACGTATACACGGTTTCCCCTTATGCGATGATCTGGAGCAACGATCGGTATTATCTCGTTGCCCATGAAGATGAACGCGATACTATCCTGACGCCCCGGGTTGACCACATTCAGGATATTTACGTGCTGGATGAGCCAATCAGACCTGCACCAGAGGATTTTGACATCGGTTACTATTACAGCATAACCTATAAAATGTATACTGGGCCAGAGCACGAGATTACGCTTATCTGCGATAACAGCATTGTTGGGAAGGTCATAGACCGATTCGGGAAAAGCTTTGAATGCATTCCTGTCTCAGATCAGGCGTTCAAGGCAGTTGTCAGAGCTTCGATAGGCCCGACTTTTTTCGGCTGGCTTTTCCAGTACGCTGGTAAGATGACCTTGGCCGGGCCACCAGAGGTTGTGGAGGAGTATAACAAGCACAGAAGAAAAATAAATAAAGGCCCCAAGGAAAACTGATTAGTAAATCGTCCGAATCAAAGCATTCTCTGCTTTGACCCGGACGATTTCAGATTTATTGAATTACTTTATAGCGATTATACTCCTTCGCTATATCTCGAATAATTCACGCGCGTTAATCCAAACTGTATATCACATTTTCTTTTCCAAATCACTATCAACAGTTTCCAAAATATCTTCTATTTTACAATTTAAGGTTTTGCAAATTTTCAAAAGTACATCAGTTGTGATGTTGGCCCCTTTTCCAAGTTTGGCAATAGAGGCTGCACTGATGCCAGCAGCATCCTTCAGTTCCATCTTTGTCATTTCCTTGTCAATTAACAACTTCCACAACTTGTTATAACTGATACGCATTTTGATACCTCCGTGTAGGCTTATTTCACATCGTTCAAGAATCCATATCTGCCAGCCTCAAGTCCCTTGGTGAACGTGATTACTTTAGCACCAGAGCCTTCGTAATCAAGAGCGGGAATGTGCATTATATTCTCAAGAATGATTATTTGCCCGTCGTTCTGATGATTGATGAAATACTTGAAAAGCGCCGTTCTCATGCTTTCCGGTGCTGCGTCATTAACACCCTGGTCAAGGCCAAGTAATGGCGTATCGATTACTACGAAGCCGGGATTATATTTAGCATAAGTCTCCATGTACCGACGGAAAGTAAGTGCGACGATAGTATTGAGGTATGAGCAGTACCCTTGCCCATGGATATCAGCCTTCTTGTGACCGTTTACTTCAACATCAAAATCCTTCATGTTGAATCGCGCGGTGGTCAGATTATCATAGGCACATTCGATCAAGGCGTCTTTTAGCATCTGATCGATTCGCTCCTGAAACGCATCACCAAAGTATTCTTTGGGATGATACTCGACTGGTGTTTCGTCCTCGCTGGGAAGCTCTCTTAAATCCGTTTCCCAGCTGGAAGCAAAATCATCGATAACGCTGAGTTCCTGCTTTATCTGAATGAACGCACGGTAACCGTTCAAAGATTCCCGCAGGGCATCTGCTTTCGGCTGCAGCTCATTTTCAATCATGGACTCAATGCTGTCGCGCTTTGCCTGAAGCTCTTTCAGAGCCGCCTCGATTTCAGCCTTTTCTGTCTCGAGGTCTTTTTCTGTTTCAGCAAGACCGTCCATTTGAAGGGTTATTCTGTCAAGTTCAGCTTGTGCAGAGTCGATGTATGATTTCTTGTCCCGAGCAGGCAGTTTGCCATCACAGAACGGACACACCTGGTTCTTCGGAACTCGCCCCATCTCGACCTCACCGTTAACGATAAAAGAGAGCCTCTTCACATCAGAAACATACTGCGTCCTAAGGGCAGCATAGCGGGACTTCAGAAGATCGCATTCAGCGGCCCGGCTTTGTAACCGCAGAATCTGGCTGAGCAGTTCGCGGCTCTGATCAACGGCCGCGGAGATTTGAGTCTCCGTGCTTTGAAGGCTGTTAATGGTATCCTGCATTGTCTGTTCAACATCTACGCCTTCGAAAGCGTTCAAGCTTTCAAGCAGTCCTTTGCGTTTATCAGTAACGTCCCGTATTTTTCTGTTGACATATTCTTCGACTGCTTTTTTCCGAGCAACACGTATTTCTTTTTTCGTTTGGGCATCTGCCTCACCAAAATCCTGCCCTGATAACAGATATAGTAACGCCGAGAGCAAAGCGGTACGGTCCGTGGCCTGCTCTGGCTCTATAACGGATTTTTCTTTGGCAATATCGGCTACATGGAAAAGAAGCATATGAAGGAATGTGCGCCAGGTCAGCCGCTTCTTTTCAAAATTCTTGTTCTTTATAACGAAGTGTTCACCCTCTATCCCAATTGAGTCCAGAAGCAGATCGCTCAATATGGGGAGAGGGTCTTTTTTATTGGTAGGCTTCAAGTCATATTTGCCGCTTTCAAAACCAGGAACATCGGTGACAACATCAACTTGGTTTTTGCCCAGGATACGTGTAATTGAAATGTCGCCTTTGCCCGTATGAAGGGAGACTTCGATGGTATCATATCCGAGACTTTCATCAAAGGGCTTATCCTTGCTACCAAAACAGAAATCAATGCACTTGATGATGCAGGTTTTACCGGTATTTGATCTACCCTGGATGATATTCAATCCGGGGCGGAGGTCGATTACGGAATCGGTTTTGCCGCTGCCTTTAGCGACCACCTTGGTAATATAGAATTCTCCCATCGCTACCTCCTTAACGATTGCACAGCTTTGCCGCTGATTTCCTTCAGAATTGTCGAGTCGCTTTTTCTCGCATATTTTTTGTGAACGTTCTGTGCAATAGCTAAATACTGATCCTTGTAATCGGACTCAAGGGTTCCAATGTACTTGCGTCCGGCAGCAGTCAACTTATACAAGAAACCGCCCTGGGTTCGGTTGACGGCAATAAGACCGTCCAACACAAACATCTTGACACCTTCCGAACACACCACCCGTTTGGAGGAGAGTTCGCTGAAGCTGTAACTGTTGTCTCCATGCAGATTCCGATCGGATACCTCAAAATCTTTTCCGTATATGGTCATAAAGTCATATGCAGAAAGGCGGTCAATTGTCATCCCACTGGATCTGATGGTGGAGAGGATGAGCATAGCGCGTAGTCCGGTTTCAAACGGGGTATTGAAAAGATCATTCATCGATATTCACCCACGATTTAATTGTTCCGTCATTCACCAGAATGTGGCAGATGCCTTTCTTCTCAAGATTTGCAATCAAACCAATTATGTTCATAAAAGAGGATTTTGAAAGCGTGATGTTTGTGACCTTGTCAAGCACTGCGAGAAGCCGATCGTATCCGCTTGAGTGACGATCATCAAATAAGGTATCTGATATCCCGTCATATGCATCCGTTTTGAGCGCCTGAAACTGCTTATCTCCGTCGGCAAAAACCTCACGTACAGAACGATGAATGCTTTCTGCACTATAGTAGGCTTTGCGCTGTTCGGCAAAGTTTCTGCGAAGAGCGGTAGACAAGGTGCCTATTGTGTCTGGCGTTACAACCCCGTTGATTTTTTCTGCATATACCTCACACAACGCGTTAACATACGGAAGCTCCTGCGCTGAAATCATGTTCTGGGGGGTCAGCTGAATCGGAAGCTTAACCTTATCGGTCCCAAGGTAAATAATCCGGGTTGTGCTGTCGAATCTGGTCGGAGCCAAAGGAACGAAGGGAACGCCGTTTTCGTCCTCGGTTGGAGAACCTTGATTCTCAATAACTGTAACAGAGAGATTTTCTACGTGATCCGCATGGACTGAACGGTCACCATACTGATTCACCTGGGTAATTGGCGCACCGACAGACGGGATTGTCGGAACAGATCCCTTTTGTATTTCGTTTGCCATACGCATTACCTCCGTCACAGTTTTAAATTCTCTACGTGATCAATGTGGACGGGATGATCCCCATATTGATTCACTATGGTTTGATGTACAATTGTTTTTTCTTTGGCTGAGGAGGCTGAGGATGATTCGCCATCCGAGGGTTCCGCTGCTCCATTATCGGGTTCATCTTCGGATGAATCCGCTTTTTTATTGTTTTGTCGGATTCTTTCAGCCATAGCGTGTTTCTGCGCTTCCAAGACAGTTGCTATGGTCGACACTCCCCGCACAAGGTTTTCTTTCTGAATATCGTCTGGTGTACAAGCCTTCGCAGCAGCAGCAACCACCCCAAGGCTTTCAGCCATTCCCTCTGTATTTATCTTTGGTGTGTTTATTGCGCCGAGTGCGGACACCAGCACTTTACCGGTTCGCATCATGGCTTCGTTGATTATCTCATCATCCGACTTATCAGGAAGCAATCCGTCTTCAGATGCATCTTCAATTGTTGAATCAACAATAGTCGCATGAACTCTTTCCGGAAGGAAAGAAACATTAATTGTTCTGGTTATTGCTTCCCCGAGATTTCCAGTATAGGTTCTGGGCTTACGATTCTTTTTCTGTCCTATGGTGCCCAATGTGGCTATACCTAAGGCATTATGTCCGCGACGCTTGTTAAGTACATAGTGTAGCACCCCGACAAGAAATGCAGACAGGTCAAAGTTCGCCATTTCCTTAATCTCATCTTTAGTGATCGGAGTGCCGTCCGCCATCAAGAAGAATACCTCGTCATCGAGAATATCAGAATCGTTTTCAATTATCTCAAGAAGCGCCTTCACAAACCATTTTTTCATCTCCGGATCCAAATGCCAATCCACAAAATCGTCCATACGTTTCAACGCTTCGTCGTAGTTCTGCCTAACCGTGTTGTCGTAGATCGTACATTTTGCGATGTCATGAAATGGAACATTGCTACTGCCCTCGATCAGGCAGTCTTTATATTTTGATGTGTCTTTTGCAGCACCATAGTCTTTGCTTCCGGTAAAAGTATAAATCAAATCCTGCATGAGGATTGGTTCAGAGTGTTCATCCTTAAGACCGGCCTGATGATCACGCGCAGTACCAACAGGAAGCGCAGCCTTCGTCAGGAGGAAGAACAGAACCCCACCACAGAGATAAGGAACCTTCATTTCGTCCATTTTCACGTCCCTCAGAAAAAGTAACTCAAGTAACTGAAGTAAGGAGTTGTGGCCCTCTCTGAGGTGTTGACATCGACTGAAGCAACGATAGGTTGAAGGCATAAGGTCGAGGCAAGAAGATCTTATGCTCACGTCCTGAGAGAAAGGCGCATCCCTATTATACGGGCAAAATGTGAATTTTTCAACTGCGAACGTGAATGTCTGAGGAGATTCCGCAAAAATCATCGCGTGATTGCAGAATTTTGCTCGACAATCGTCTGAGACATGACGTTAAACTGTCTGCCGGAACTGCGGCTTCACTCAAAGGCCACGAGGGATGAATCGCAGTCGTAGTGATGGCAACCGATTATCAACCAGGAGCCAGCAAGCGATCTGCTGGCCGCCTACGTGAAACGGGGATGCCCCCCACGTGGGGGACGATGAAAACACTGGCAAGCCATATGGCAACTGAACCGGATTATCGGATTTCTATTGAGAACGCTGTTTCGGCGCTTTGCAAGGCAGATAAGACCGCTGATGTTGCGTTCGTCCTTCAGATTTTCGGGCACGGAGCCAGGTCCGTTGAAGAGGTAGCTCCTTCCGATTATGAAGCGGTCTTCAGCGAATTGCACGATCGGGTTAGAGACATGAACGACTGACGGAACCACGTGGACGCGGGCGAAGCAATAGCTTCAAGCATCATGCTTCGCCCCATTCCCACGGTTCCTGTGCTAAAGGGTTTTCATGAGTGGTACGAATCTCCCGGAATTTCTTTGACTGAACCACGAGGGGAAATTCATGTTGCTATCTGAGGAACTGATTTCTATGAAACATTGGTCCAAACCGCCTCCGGAATTCCAGTGAAATGTGAGGGGACAAAATTATTGTCAAAAGGCCAAAGCCTCCCGTCCATTTTGGCTCTTTTCCGCCATCTGTCCTGAAAGCATATTGCGGATGACAGAAAAAAAGGCGACTTCTCCGTGAGGGCGGTTGCCAAATTGGCCAATTCTGTCCTGTGGAGATTAGGAGGCTAAGCGTCGGTGCTGTAAAAAAACCGCGGAACCGTCGTCAAAACCGTCCCTAAATCTCCATTGGTAAGTGGAAGCACTTGTCCCGGGCATGACACTAAACCGCCCGGCAAAGCCTCCGATCAGTCGACGGGTCGGACGCCGCGCCTCAGTCACACCGTCACCCGCTGAAGGGCAAAGGTCCATGGGCCAATGCTTGCACGCCGGAAGCGGGCGACACCACACAAGCCAGTTTACGTGCATGGCTGGCCACCGAAAGAAACGGAGCAATCCGCGGAGGTGGCCGATGAGACAAAAACAGCATAGCCATTCGGGTTCGCTCTGTTTCGCATTTGCGAGAGGAGCAAATCTAAATGGCAAAGCAGATCGTTTGGAAAGACCTTACCCCTTCCGAATCAAGGACCCTGGAACAGCTCGAAAAGGCTGGCAAGGAGATCTTTGAGGCACCCATTGAGATCGAAAGCGCAGACCAGCTTCATGCGATGGGGCTAACCTGGGACCAGTGCCGCACCTGGTACTTCGGCACGAAGCGCGTGACCGTTCACCTGACGCCCAGCGACGAGCAGACCTACCGCTTTCTCCGTGATGAGTTGCGCGCCAAGCACCGCAGCGAATACCGTGAGCGCCGCTGCATGATCCCCGGCAAGCTGAAGCCGCTGATCCCGTGCCCGGAGAAAAACAGCTGTAAGAACTGTCCCTATCCGCAGTGCCGCGACAGCCAGCTGCCGGACCTGTCCTGGGATGAATACGTTGACGCCATGAGCGGCGTGGCGCAGGCTGACCCAGGGTTTGAGCAGCTCGAAAAGAGGATGGCTATTGCCGATGCGGTTAAGGCCATCGCTGACCAGAACCCCAAGTTCGCCCAGGCCATCCTCCTCAAGGAGTATTACGGCTTGAGCGTAGCAGAGATTGCGCAGAAGCTGAACGACACGGAACGCAACATCTACTATTATCTCAGTGAAGCCAAGCGCATAGGGAAACAGTACAAACGCGACAACGAATAAGACCATGGCGGCGTCGGGGCTCTACATCCCGGCACCGCCACTTTTACTTTGAGCTCTTTTCATCGATCGCTCCTGATCAAGTGCACATCGAAGGACGATCAACTGTAGATCCAATATTGGGATATATTTGGTATAGCTTCTGGATCTGACGCGTCGTTAGTGAGCATGGGCTTACTTTGTTGCTGAATGCGGAATCTTGACAATTCGATAGTCCCTGTAGATGCTGTTTTCCGGAATGCCGTATTTTTCGAGCAACTGTTTCTCGAGGGCAAGAAACTCTCGCTTATCGATGATACCTTTGTTCAGCATTACGCCAGCGACAGCAACACTCGCAATGTAGCCGGTTATTCCATCACCGAGAGTATTCTGGTCTGCGTCAATGATCTGAATGCTTACCGGGGAATCAGGAACTTTGATCTTCGCAGAGGGCTGAACTACCCGACCGGTACGCTGCTGATACCACCATCGGGATTTGCATTCTATGCAACAGAATCTGCGATTTGACCGGTTCACAGTCATAATGATTGGCTTGTGGCATTGTTCGCACAGCTTGGTCGCATCCCGTATCCGTTTGCGATGGAAATATGTCTTAATGCACGCAGGCGATACACCAACTCTTTCGGCGATCTGACTGTATGAAAGGCCTTCCTTCCGCAAGGACACGATTTCAAGTTTTTGCTGATCGGTCATCATGAGTGCTTCCTCCTGGTGAGATTTTGAACGCCAGTACAGATAGCCACAAATCAAGACACAAGTCAACTCCTGCTTTGGTAAAGAGTTTTGTGACCAAGCAAACGAAAAATGTGACCATTGGCGCAGGTTGTGACCATGGAGGTTTGGTCACATTTCCTTGGCGCTTGGTCACATTTCCCGGTCAACGTTGTGACCTTTGGTCACATGGTATCAATTTAAGGGTTTCGGGCCATCAGTCCACCGTGACTTCGATAGAATTCCGGTGGACTTTTTCTATGCCGGAAAATCACCTGAAATAAGTCCTTTCGACTGCTGGGGAGAATAGGCAAACCCCGCTGCGGAGCAATCCTGCGGCGGGGTTTGTGCGCTTTACGGGGATGGGAGCCTTTTGCGTTGCGGTAATCGGCAAACTGCGGACAGCCTTCATGAAGGATAGCGCACCTGTGCAAGAAAGATGTGCGGTATGCTTACAGCGGCTGCCCTGCTCTCCGCTTTACAACGCTTGCGAAGGGAAAACGAGCATGGTATAATAAACAACAAAAAATGGGTTTGCCGGAGAAAACACAAAGAATTTGAGCTTCGTAAGGAGAAGGCCTGTCAGATGATTTGTCATCATTTTCGGCTGATCCATTAGGGTTAGATTGGAAAGGGAGGTTTGATGGATGTATCAGCTCTATTATCAATACCCCAACACCTGGTTTGGCGACTGCATGCCCTTTGGAAAGGACGGAAAATTCTATCTCTTTCATCAGCGTGACACCCGCAGGCCCGGTCCCTTTGGCGAGCCCTTCGGCTGGTCGCTGGCCGTCACCTCGGATTTCGTGCATTATGAGGACTACGGAACCGTGCTGCCCGGCGGCGGGG
>ERZ779876.3209-NODE-3209-length-10364-cov-3.466195_pt1 | contig 10364 bp, 5 predicted proteins | sample MGYA00511068_ERZ779876 | MGnify/ENA primary metagenome ERZ779876 (study PRJEB29588, sample SAMEA1970858) | human gut metagenome | biome: human gut; feature: human-associated habitat; material: faeces | place: Denmark | collected 2008/2010 ... | reverse complement strand
TCGCCGGGGCTTTTTAGCTATAGAAGCACGGAAAATGTGAAAAGTCATATCATGACAGGACGGATACAATTGGCAAGGAACATGTGTTTATGGTATGATAACAAGTAGCAAAAAGCGGAGGCAGAAAGAACATGGACGAGAATCTCCCGGTGATCCGGATTTCGGTGCGAAACCTTGTGGAGTTTATTTTAAGAGAAGGGGATATTGACAATCGAACAGGAGGCGGACAAGATCCGGAGAATATGCAGATGGGAAGTCGGATTCACCGGAAGATCCAGAGACAGATGGGATCGGATTATCAGGCGGAGGTACCTCTTAAGACAGAGATCGTCTGTGATGGGTTTACTTTGAAAATAGAAGGACGTGCCGACGGACTGATTCATACAAAAGAGCAGGTCATGGTAGATGAGATCAAGGGTGTTCTGCGGGAACTTGACCGGGTGCAGGAACCGGCAGGCATTCATCTGGCACAGGCAAAATGTTATGCCAGCATGGTAGCAGAACAGGAAGGGGCGGATGAGATCGGGGTACAGATGACCTATTGCCAGATGGAGACGGAAGAGGTGAAAAGGTTTCAGTATTCTTATCAGAGTAACGAACTGAAAGTCTGGTTCGATGAAGTGATTCGACAGTATGAAAAATGGGCAAAGTTCCAGATTGAATGGAGAAAGGCAAGAAATGCATCTATTAAAGGGATTGAATTTCCGTTTCCATATCGTAAAGGGCAGAGAGAGCTTGCGGTATCTGTTTACCGGACGATTCTTCGGAAGAAAAAGTTGTTCATCCAGGCACCAACCGGAGTGGGGAAGACGATTTCAACGGTATTTCCGGCAGTGAAAGCGGTTGGAGAAGAACTGGGTGAGAAGATTTTTTATCTGACGGCAAAGACAATCACCCGGACGGTGGCGGAGCAGGCATTCGAAACCTTACGGGAACAGAATCTGAAGTTCAAGGTGATCACTTTAACGGCAAAAGAAAAAATCTGTTTCTGTGAGGAGACAAGCTGTAATCCGGATGACTGCCCATATGCCAAAGGGCATTTTGACCGGGTAAATGACGCGGTCTATGAGCTTTTGATGCAGGAAGATGTGATGAGCCGGGAAGTGTTGGAAGCGCAGGCAAGAAAGCATAAGGTCTGCCCATTTGAAATGGCACTGGATGTGTCGACCTGGGTGGATGGTGTGATCTGCGATTATAATTATGTGTTTGACCCGGATGCCCGGCTCAGGCGTTTCTTTGCAGAAGGTGGCGCTGGAGGATATTTGTTTCTGATCGATGAGGCACACAATCTGGTAGAACGTGGACGGCAGATGTACAGTGCAGAGTTATGCAAGGAGGACTTTCTTTCGGTGAAGAAACTGGTAAAGGGAGAAGCACCGCGGTTTGCAAAAAGACTGGAGGCATGCAATAAGATTCTTCTGGCAATGAAAAAAGAGTGTGAAAACTATAAGGTGCTGGACAATATTTCGCATTTTGGAATCCAGCTTATGAATGTACTATCTGAGACAGACCGGTATCTCGAGGAATGTGTGGATAAAGAAGTCCGGGAAACCGTATTGGATTTTTATTTTCAAGTGAGGTCTTTCCTGAATATATATGATGGGTTGGATGAGAACTATGTCATCTATACGGAGTATCAGGAGAATGGAAGATTTGTTCTGAAGTTGTTTTGTGTTAACCCGGCGGCAAATCTGCAGAAATGTCTGGATAAGGGGAACAGTGCTGTATTCTTTTCGGCAACACTTCTGCCAATCCAGTATTACAAAAGACTTCTGAGTACGGAAAAAGACAACTATGCGGTCTACATTGATTCTTCGTTTGATACAAAGAAGAGACTGCTTATGAATGGTGTGGATGTGAGTACCCGTTACACCATGCGTTCCAGGGAAATGTATCAACGATATGCGACATACATTTTCCGGGTAGTGAAAGCAAAAATGGGGAATTATCTGATCTTTTTCCCGTCTTACCGGTTTATGGAAGATGTGTATCAGGAATTTACACAGCTTCTTGCATCAGATGAAGAAGAGATGGAACTGGTTATTCAGCAGAAGCACATGGATGAAGAAGAACGGGAAAATTTCCTGCGTGCATTTGAAATGGGAAGAGAGAAAAGTCTGATCGGTTTTGGAGTTCTTGGCGGGATTTTCTCAGAAGGAATCGATCTGACAAATGAGAAGCTGATCGGGACACTGATCATCGGAACAGGGCTGCCGCAGGTGTGCAATGAGCGGGAAATCCTGAAAAGCTATTTTGACCAGAAGGGACTTTACGGATTTGACTATGCTTACCGGTATCCGGGGATGAACAAGGTTTTGCAGGCGGCAGGAAGGGTGATCCGCACAGAGGATGACCGCGGAGTGATACTTCTTCTGGATGAGCGTTTTCAGAGGGAGAAGGGGAAAGAGATTTTCCCGAAAGAATGGGCGGACTGTGAAAGATGCCGGTTAGACATTGTGGAAGAAAAAATCCGTCTGTTCTGGGAAAAACAGACGGATAATTAAGAAACTTTTTATGCATTAAAGTAATCCAGAAATGCCTGTGTCGCGCGGGAAACCGGAACATGTCCGTTCCATGCGGCAACCAGCTGACGCTTTGGAAGTTGTTCTTCGGTCTGGACGACAAAGAGCTGGTCGGAATTCTTTGGTACACAGTAGTCCGGAATAAAAGCGATGCCAAGTCCGATCCGTGCGAGATCGATCAGAAGATCGTTACTGCTCAGCTCGATTTCAGGAACCAGATCCAACTGATGCTGCTGGAAGAGAGAATGCAGAAATTCACTGGTTGTACTTTTTCTGTCCAGCATGATGATCGGATAACGCTGCAGTTCTTTGAGGGAAAGCTTTTTCCCCTGCAGTTCCGCAAAGGACTGGTTTGCGATAAAGACATCGTGAAAATCACGGATCTTTCGGAAGGAGGCAAGACTGCCAAGGTAAACGTTCGGATAGTTAGCGACAATGAGATCTACCTGACCGTTCTCCAGAAGTTCCGTACACTTGATCGAAGTGGCATTGGTCACTTTTATATGTGCGTTAGGGAAAGCTTTGTGGAAACGTTCCAGATAAGGGACCAGAAAATACCGGCAGATGGTGTCGCTGGCACCGATGCGGATCTGACCGCCGGTAGAGGCTGTTTCCATGATCTGGGATTCCCCGCGCTTGATCAGATTGATCGCCGGTTCGATATGACGCAGAAGGATCTCGCCTTCCGGGGTGAGCTGAACTTTTTTTGTGCTTCGGATGAAAAGAACCTGATCCAGTTTCTTTTCCAGTACCTTCACAGACTGGCTGACGGCTGACTGGGAAATATAGAGGCATTTCGATGCCTCGGAAAAGCTCAGAGTTTTTGCAACGTAATAAAATACTTTATATAATTCATAGTTGATATCCATTATTAGTCCTCCTTATAAAACCTATTAGTATTATAAGTGATAAAAAATAAAATTTCAAGAGAAAACCATTTTTGACAAATGAAGACAGGGTTGCTAAACTATAGACAAAAAAGAGAAGGAGAAAAAGGATGGCAAAAAAGAAATGGCTGCATAAAATCCTGGCGATTTTGCCGAGTATTTCACTGATCGTGATCCTGCTGATCAGCAGTTTTGAGATCGGTGCATATGGAGACTGGAATTTTTATGAAAAAGAATATGAAAAATATAAGGTGGCGGATGAACTTTATATGGAGATGCCGGATATCATGAAGGTGACAAAATTCATGATGTCTTATTTGCGGGGCAACGAGAAGAAACTGAGTATTGAGACGGAAGTGGAAGGAAATATACAGGATTTTTTCAATGAGAAGGACCGGCTTCATATGGCAGATGTGCAGGGACTTTTTCTTGGCGGACTTGCAATCCGGAGGGGAGCGATCATCGTACTGCTTTTTTCAATGGCGGCACTTGTGCTTATGAAAGCAGACTGGAAGAGACTGATCCCGCAGATGTATCAGCGGGTGCTGGCGGTATTTCTGGCACTTACCGCGGTGGCAGGATTTCTGTTCTCAAGAGACTTTAACAAATATTTCGTGATCTTTCATCATATTTTCTTTAACAATAACTTATGGATCCTTGATCCGGCAGAAGACTATATGATCCGGATGCTTCCGGAGGGCTTTTTCTATGATATGGTGATGAGGATCGGAAGTATTTTTGCTGTGTTTTTAATCGTATCTTTTGTCTGCAGTATTGTCCAGAAAAAGATAAATAAGAGATGCGATTCACGGTAATTGTAATAAATAAGATATACTTATAAAAAGATTTAGTTATATTTATTGTACTTATAAAAGGTGATGTGGTAAAATAAAAATCGAGGAAACTGCCGTTATGCCGGATCAAGGCATGCGGTTTCAATATTACTACCAAAGCTAATGGAGGAAATTATGGGCGTAAAACGTGTATATGTGGAGAAAAAACCAGAATTTGCAGTACAGGCTAAAGAACTTCGCCATGAGGTGAAGAGTTATCTTGGAATTAAGACGGTGAAGAATGTACGTGTACTGATCCGCTATGATGTGGAAAATCTTTCTGATGCAACATTTGAAAGAGCATGCAACGGTGTGTTTGCAGAACCACCGGTAGATGTGCTTTACAGAGAGGACTTCCCGCGCGAAGAAAGTGACCACATTTTTTCTGTAGAATTTCTTCCTGGACAGTTTGACCAGAGAGCAGATTCTGCTGTTCAGTGCGTACAGTTTATCAAAGAGGATGAGCTGCCGGTTATCAAGACAGCGACCACTTATGTGATCGAAGGTGAGATCAGCGAAGAAGAGATGGAAGCTATCAAGGCACACTGCATCAACCCGGTAGATTCCAGAGAGACAGGACTTGAAAAACCAGAGACACTGGTTACGAAATTCGAGGAACCTGCAGATGTAAAGATTTTTGACGGATTCAAAGATATGCCGGAAGCGGAACTGAAAGAGTTATACAGTTCTCTTGGACTTGCTATGACATTCAAGGATTTCCAGCACATCCAGAATTATTTCAAAGGGGAGGAACACAGAGATCCATCTATGACAGAGATCCGTGTTCTGGATACTTACTGGTCTGACCACTGCCGTCATACTACATTCTCAACAGAACTTACAGAAGTATCCTTCGGTGATGGCGATTACAAAAAGCCGATGGAAGATACTTATAAAGAATACCTTCAGACACACAGTGAGATCTTTAAAGGACGCGAAGACAAATTTGTATGCCTGATGGATCTTGCACTGATGGCAATGCGGAAGCTGAAAAAAGAAGGCAAACTTCAGGATCAGGAAGAATCCGATGAGATCAATGCCTGCAGTATCGTTGTCCCGGTTGAAGTAGATGGTGTGGAAGAAGAGTGGCTTGTCAACTTCAAGAACGAGACGCACAACCATCCGACCGAGATCGAACCATTTGGTGGTGCAGCTACCTGCCTTGGTGGAGCAATCCGTGACCCGCTGTCAGGACGTACTTATGTATACCAGGCAATGCGTGTAACCGGTGCAGCAGATCCGACCGTATCTGTAAAAGAGACGATGAAAGGAAAACTGCCGCAGAAGAAACTGGTGCGTAGTGCAGCACATGGATACAGCTCATATGGTAATCAGATCGGACTTGCAACCGGACTGGTAAAAGAGATCTATCATCCGGATTATGTGGCAAAGAGAATGGAGATCGGTGCGGTTATGGGTGCTGCTCCGAGACGTGCAGTTATCCGTGAAAATTCGGATCCGGGAGATATCATCATTCTTCTTGGCGGACGTACCGGACGTGATGGCTGTGGTGGAGCAACCGGTTCTTCCAAAGTTCATACCGAAGAATCCATCGAGACATGTGGAGCTGAGGTTCAGAAGGGTAATGCGCCGACCGAACGTAAAATCCAGAGAATGTTCCGCAGAGAAGAAGTCAGCAAGCTGATCAAGAAGTGTAATGACTTCGGGGCAGGCGGAGTATCTGTTGCAATCGGAGAACTTGCAGATGGTCTTCAGATCAATCTGGACAAAGTACCGAAAAAATATGCAGGTCTTGACGGAACAGAGATTGCAATTTCTGAATCCCAGGAGCGTATGGCTGTTGTGGTAGATCCGAAGGATGTAGATGAATTCCTTGGCTATGCAAAAGAAGAGAATCTGGAGGCTGTAGAAGTGGCTGTTGTGACAGAGACTCCAAGATTAGTATTGTCATGGAGAGGAAAAGAGATTGTAAATATTTCCCGTGCCTTCCTGAACACCAACGGTGCACACCAGGAGACAACGGTTAAAGTTGATATTCCTTCAAGAGAAGATACCATCCTTAAGAAACAGGTTGAGGTTGGCGATGTAAAAGAAAAATGGCTGGATACTCTGAAAGATCTGAATGTATGCTCGCAGAAAGGTCTGGTTGAGATGTTCGACGGATCCATCGGAGCAGGCTCGGTTTTCATGCCTCACGGTGGAAAATACCAGATGACAGAGACGCAGAGTATGGTTGCAAAGCTTCCGGTTATGCATGGTAAATGCGATACCGTTACGATGATGAGTTATGGATTTGATCCGTATCTGTCAAGCTGGAGTCCGTATCACGGAGCTGTCTATGCTGTCACAGAGTCTATGGCTAAGATCGTGGCTTGTGGTGGAGATTACAGCAAGATCCGTTTTACATTCCAGGAATATTTCCGCAGAATGACAGAGGATCCGGAAAGATGGAGTCAGCCATTTGCAGCACTGCTTGGTGCATATAAGGCACAGATTGCTTACGGACTTCCGTCAATCGGAGGAAAGGACAGCATGTCCGGAACATTTGAACATATCGATGTACCGCCGACACTGGTATCCTTTGCAGTTGACATTGCCAAAGAAGGAGATATCATTACTCCGGAACTGAAAAAAGCAGGTAATAAACTTGTATGGATGAAGATTGAAAAAGATGAATATGAGCTGCCGGTATATGAACAGGTAATGGATCAGTACGGTAAGTTCGCTGATGATATCCACAACGGAAAGATCGTATCGGCTTACGCACTTGACCGCCATGGAGTGATCGCAGCTGTCAGCAAGATGGCATTCGGTAACGGAATGGGTGTGAAGATCGAACACAGCATGGATGCAAGAGAACTTTTTGCACCTGCATTCGGTGACATCGTAGCAGAAGTTCCGGCAGACAAGGTTGGGGAACTCTCCATTTCTTACACTGTGATCGGTGAAGTGACAGATGATGCGAAATTCGCATTTGGAAATACAGAAATCACACTGAAAGAAGCAGAAGATGCATGGACAGGAACTCTGGAACAGGTATTCCGTACGGTATCTGACGAAGCTTCTGACGAAAAGGTAGAATCTCCGCTGTATGATACAAAAGACATTGTGATCTGCGGACACAAGATTGCACAGCCGACTGTATTTATTCCGGTATTCCCGGGAACAAACTGTGAGTATGACAGTGCAAAAGCATTTGAAAGAGCAGGTGCAAAGGTCATCACAAAAGTATTCCGTAACATGGATGCAGCAGATATCGTAGATTCTGTGAATACATTTGAAAAAGAAATTGCAAAATCCCAGATCATCATGTTCCCGGGCGGATTCTCAGCCGGTGACGAACCGGATGGTTCAGCAAAATTCTTTGCAACTGCATTCCAGAATGCAAAACTCAAAGAAGCAGTAGAAAAACTTCTGAACGAAAGAGATGGTCTTGTACTTGGTATCTGTAACGGATTCCAGACACTGGTTAAACTTGGTCTGGTTCCTTACGGAGAAGTTGTGGGACAGACACCGGATTCTCCGACACTGACCTACAATACTATCGGACGCCATATTTCCAAGATGGTTTACACGAAAGTTGTTACCAACAAGTCACCATGGCTGCAGGGGGCAGAGCTTGGCGGAGTTTATACCAATCCGGCATCCCACGGAGAGGGACGTTTTGTTGCAAGTGAAGAATGGCTTGACAAGCTCTTTGCAAACGGACAGGTTGCAACACAGTACTGTGACCTTGACGGAAATGTATCTATGGACGAAGAATGGAACGTCAATGGCTCTTATCGCGCAATTGAAGGTATCACAAGTCCGGATGGCCGTGTGCTTGGTAAGATGGCACATTCAGAACGTCGTGCAGATTCCGTGGCAATCAATATTTATGGTGAACAGGATATGAAGATCTTTGAATCTGGTGTGAAATATTTCAAATAAGACGGGAAATCTGGAATAAAATGCTTCGAATGAGACGAAAATGCAAGATTGTCTACACGAACTTGCAAAAAAGAGAAGAAGTATCAAGAAAAAAAATGAAAATCAGCTGTATTTGAAACAAAAATGTAGTGGAAATTCATAAAAATTGAAAAATATGCAAAAAAATCTTGACACAGGCGCCTGAATGCTTTACTCTGTTAAAGAACAAAGGTGTTCCGGAGGGACAGACATTTGTTTGTCCCTCTTTTTTTAGCAAGGAAGTGTGCAAAGTCACATTTTTGTAAAAGAACATTCAGGAGGTATTGAGTAGTATGTCTTATGTTGATGAAGTAATTGAACTTGTAGTAAAGAAAAACCCAGATGAACCAGAATTTCATCAGGCAGTAAAAGAGGTTCTGGAATCTCTTCGTGCAGTTGTAGAAGCTCATGAAGAAGAATACAGAAGAGACGCTCTTCTTGAAAGACTCGTTGAGCCGGAAAGACAGATCAAATTCCGCGTACCGTGGGTAGATGATAAAGGTCAGGTTCAGGTTAATACAGGATACCGTGTACAGTTTAACAGTGCAATTGGACCATATAAAGGAGGATTGCGTCTTCATCCTTCAGTAAATATCGGAATTATCAAATTCCTTGGATTCGAACAGATCTTCAAAAACTCTCTGACAGGTCTTCCGATCGGTGGAGGTAAAGGTGGATCAGATTTCGATCCGAAAGGAAAATCAGATCGTGAAGTTATGGCATTCTGCCAGAGCTTTATGACAGAGCTTTGCAAATATATCGGAGCAGACACAGATGTACCGGCCGGAGATATCGGAACAGGTGCAAGAGAGATCGGATATATGTACGGACAGTACAAGAGAATCCGTGGATTATCAGAAGGTGTTCTTACAGGTAAAGGACTCAGCTATGGTGGATCCCTTGCACGTACAGAAGCTACAGGATACGGACTTCTGTATTTTACACGCGAAATGCTCAAACTTGCAGGAAAAGACATCGCTGGCAAGACAGTTGCTGTTTCCGGAGCCGGTAACGTTGCTATTTACGCAATTGAAAAAGCACAGCAGCTGGGTGCAAAAGTTGTAACATGCAGCGACTCTACAGGATGGGTTTATGATCCGGAAGGAATCGATGTTGCAGCACTGAAAGAAATCAAAGAAGTGAAGAGAGCAAGACTGACAGAGTATGTAAAAGTTCGTACAAACGCTGAATACCATGAAGGAAGAGGCGTATGGCAGATCAAAGCTGATCTGGCACTGCCATGTGCAACACAGAACGAACTGCATCTGGAAGATGCAAAACAGCTGGTAGCAAACGGAACCATCGCTGTATGCGAAGGTGCTAACATGCCTACCACTCTGGAAGCTACCCAGTATCTGCAGGCAAACAACGTAATCTTTGCACCTGGTAAAGCAGCAAACGCCGGTGGTGTAGCAACATCCGCACTGGAAATGTCTCAGAACAGCGAGAGACTGAGCTGGACATTCGAAGAAGTAGATGCAAAACTGAAAAACATCATGATCAACATCACCCACAACATGGATGATGCAGCAAAACGTTACGGATTCGAAGGCAACTATGTAGTAGGTGCCAACATTGCCGGATTCGAAAAAGTTGCTGATGCTATGTTAGCACAGGGTATCTGCTAATTTTCAAACGCAAGTAATAAGTAATGTTCAAACAATAAACAACAGAAAATCCCCGCAGTGGACGTCAAATATCCGCTGCGGGGATTTCTGCATGTAGAAAAATATAACTATTCAGCCGGCAGAATTTCGTAAGGTGATTTGCATATTTAATGGATTCCCTTCTGAATCAGATCTTTCCCAAACTTTTCCCGGATCTTATCCATCGCCCGTTCCATCTTCTGTTCTTTTTCAATCGCTTTCGGGTCATAACTGAACAGATCGAGCTGTACCGGTTCATCAGCATCCGTCAGTTTTCCGGCGCGAACTCCCAGTAAACGGATCGGGTTTCCGTTCCAGAGTGTATCAAAAAGATGACAGGCTGCGTGGTACAGCTTTTTCCCATCCTGCGTCGGGGAGGAAAGCGGCATCTGACGGGTGTATTTGTCAAATGTCGAGTATTTGATCTCCACGCACAGGTTATTGGCAGACTGACCGGCTTTTTCGAGACGGTGCCCTACCTTGGTGGAAAGCTGCAGAAGAATAGAGTACGCTTCCTGCGCGGTCGTAAGATCACTGGCGAGGGTGGTGGAATTGCCGATCCCTTTT
>ERZ779876.3208-NODE-3208-length-10379-cov-2.788745_pt1 | contig 10379 bp, 9 predicted proteins | sample MGYA00511068_ERZ779876 | MGnify/ENA primary metagenome ERZ779876 (study PRJEB29588, sample SAMEA1970858) | human gut metagenome | biome: human gut; feature: human-associated habitat; material: faeces | place: Denmark | collected 2008/2010 ... | reverse complement strand
TGGATAACTGGAAATGCAATGGTGATAAATACAGATAAGTATCAAGATAAGGTGTACAAGAAATATTTATATCATTATCTCTCTGCATATAACTTCAATAGTATAATTTCTGGATCTGGCCAGCCGCAAATAGTACGAACCCCATTGGAAAAGTTAAAAATAACATTGCCCACTATTTCTGAACAAAAGCAGAAAGCAATGATTCTTGATAAAATTCAAGACAAGATAGAGATTAATCATAATGTCTTAAATCTTTATATACTTCAAAAGCAGTATCTGCTTCGCCAGATGTTTATATGAACATCTGGCGAAGCAAGTATTGTTTCTGCAAACTAAGGTCGGTTAAAATACTCTGTTCTGCCGATAGTTTGTTATCTATTGCTGACAGTAATCTTGCATATTTGAGTTGTTCTGTATATGATGGGCAAAATATTTTAGCTTTACCATAATCCTTGAAATATATGTGAGGTATAGCCATGCCTGTTTTATAAGGTTCAAAGTTGAACACTTTTAGCATATAGTAAAGGTATTGAAGTGAATAACCTTCTTTTGCTTGTAAGGTGTTCAATGTCCCTGTTGCAGAGCATTTTCCAGTAACATAAGAAACGGTTCCAACACCTGAACCATCTTTAATAATATAGACGGCTTCCTTCTCTGTGTTATAATTATCGAGATAGCCAACGATGCCATTTGCACCATACACAGGGTATGTACCGTTTTTACAAACATCGCTCTCTTGTAGCGTTGAAGAACTACATTCCAAGCATTCCGATAAGCGAATATTGGGTTTATTGTTGCGAGCTACATTCTGTGCAATTCCCTTGATTAAGGACTGTAACTTGTCAATGATTTTGTTTTGAGTAGCGATGCGCTCGTCAATGGCACGCAATAACTTAGCGATTTTTATTTGCTCGTCTTTTGAGGGTATTGTAATCTTGATAGATTTAATCTGCTCAAAATTTAGCCCTTGTCTATTTCCTCCTGCTTGAAAACTATCTATTTGTCTCTGACCATAATTAGACAATAAAAAGCTACAGATAAATGAAGGAACAAGATTTTCTTTAGTACGAATAATACAAACATGTTGATTTACATTGCCACCGACTATTTGTTTGTCTACTAATGCGCTACGCCCAATAGATGCTCCTGTAATATTAAGCAATACGTCATTGAATTGTAGCTCTGTGCTCTTTTGGCGTAGATGCGTTTCTTCATCAATGAAAGCAATATCATCCAGCAGAAGATTTCCTAAACCAACGTTTTGACTACGTACAAAAGGATGTCCTTCTGTCTTATATACAGCTTCCCCACCTCTTGGCGTTACACCACTACCCACTTTTGTAGTTAGTTCGCCTATAGTACACATTTTCCACTCTCCACTGAACTCCGGAAATCTCAAATGTGGAACTTAAAGTACTCATTTGGCTATGAGTATATAATTAGAGAGCGTTGTTGCTCCGAATTATATACCATATCATTATGAATCTGAAAACAATTAAAGAGATTGCGGTCGCATGGCTCGAATACAAGCGACCATTTGTGAAAGATTCCACCTTTGCCGCTTATGCACTCACTGTGCAGAACCATATTGTTCCGGCATTTGGAGAATCGTGTGAATTACCCGAAACCGATGTGCAGCAGTTCGTGTTGCAGAAGTTGGAAAACGGTATCAGTGTCAAGACCATAAAGGATATTCTCATAGTCCTTAAAATGGTGATGAAGTACGGGGTGAAGCAGTCGTGGCTTCTCCATGCCGAATGGGATATAAAGTACCCCACATCATCGGCTACGAAACCGTTGGAAGTGCTGTCTATTACCGATCACAAGAAAATCTTGGCGCATATCCGTGCCAACTTCAACTTCCAAAGTTTAGGCATCTACCTTTGCTTAACTACGGGCTTGCGCATCGGTGAAATCTGCGCTTTGCGGTGGAGCGACATTTGCCTTGAGAAAGGCTCTTTGACCGTTCAACGCACCATTGAGCGAATCTATGTTATTACTCCCGATGAGAAGCACACCGAAATAGTTATCAACACACCGAAGACGGCAAACTCGTGTCGTGAAATTCCCCTTAGCCGAGAAGCCTTGTCGCTGATAAAGCCGTTGCTGAAAGTCGTAAATCCTGCTTTCTATGTGGTAACAAACGATGCGAAGCCCACCGAACCGCGCACATATCGTTCGTTCTACAAGCGTTTCATGGCTTCACTCAATATGCCCGACTTGAAATTTCACGGACTGCGCCACTCTTTCGCCACCCGTTGCATAGAATCGGGCTGTGATTACAAGACCGTCAGCGTATTACTCGGTCATGCCAACATATCCACAACGCTTGACCTATATGTTCACCCCAATATGGAGCAAAAGAAACGATGCATTGAGCGAATGGTAAAATCAGTGAAATGAGAGAACGGCTTAATTCTCATATCAATCACGGAAAGTAAAAATTAAGAAATCCGCCATCAGTCGTTATTCGTAAAGATAAATTCTGATGACGGCTTTCTTTTCTTGATTCAAACATCCGTTTCACGGCACGGTTCACACTTTTTCAATATTTCCCAACCGCTTTTCCTTGGTGATTTTCGCATAAATTTGAGTCGTGGAAATGTTCTTATGACCAAGGATAGAGCTAACGGTTTCAATCGGTACTTCGTTGGATTGCAATATAGTAGTCGCTGGTCTTTTGTCGGTTGATTTTTATCCATTGGTGGTCATCGAAGTAAGTCACGATATTTTCCTCTTTCAGATTGCGCATATCCGAAAAGCTCAATCCCGTGAAGATGCAGAACAGGAACATATCCCAGTAGAGTTCCTGCTTGGCGTTCTTCAGCTTTCCGTCCATCAGCATTTTTTCGTATGACTTTTTGGACTTCATCCCGGCTTCCACCATCTCAGCCACTTATTGCTTAATATTGTGCCATAAAGAGCCTGATTTCCGTTGGTCACGAATAGGTAACGCGACTCAGGCTTCAATTGGCGTTTTCATGGTTTTTCGTGGCGTTTACACGCCAATCAAAAATCCTTTAATTGTCTGTATCTCAAATCATTTTCCTCGTTCTTCTGTATTCCAAGAAAAAGTAGTACTTTTGTTGAATAAAGAACAAAAGAAGATGGTTGTCGAAGAGAAATATATGGCCCGCTGCATCGAGCTTGCACGGGGTGGAGAAGGCAATACGGCTCCGAATCCGATGGTCGGTGCGGTGATTGTGCATAAAGGGAAGATCATAGGGGAAGGGTTTCATCGCAAATATGCCGAAGTGAATGCGGTGGCTTCCGTTCGGGATGAAGCGCTTTTGCGGGATTCTACTATCTATGTAAGTCTCGAACCCTGTTCCCACTACGGAAAGACACCTCCTTGTGCGGAGTTGATTATAAGGAAAGGTATCCCGCGCGTCGTGGTCGGCACTTTGGACCCGTTTCCAGAAGTGTCGGGACGAGGAGTACGCATGTTGCGCGAGGCAGGTATCGAAGTCGTGACGGGTGTGCTGGAAGAAGAGGCCCGTGCCTTGAATCCTGCTTTTATGACTTTCCAGATACGGAAACGCCCTTATGTCTATCTGAAATGGGCCCAGAGCGCAGATGGGTTTATGGATATCCGGAGGGAAGATGCTTCTGTACCTTCGGTGCTTTTGTCTTCAGCCGAGACTCTCCGAAGGGTTCATCGGCTTCGTTCCGAAGTGGAGGCTATTACGGCGTTGTTAGACAATCCGTCGCTGACTGTGCGGCATTGGGCTGGCCGTTCTCCAGTCCGGGTGGTTCTCGACCGGACGTTGAAGTTGCCGGTCGGTTCGCATCTGCTGGATGGCGCGGTGCCTACGCTCGTATTTACAGCTGTCGAAGTCGAAAGCCGACCGAATGTCGAGTATGTGCAGATTGATTTCGGGCAGGAGGTCTTGTCGCAAGTCTTGCAATATTTGTATGGGCAGAATTTGAATTCGTTGATGGTCGAAGGAGGTGCGGAACTGCTGGAAAGCTTCCTTGATGCCGGCCTGTGGGACGAGGCCTGGGTTGAGACGGCTCCGGTCGTTTTGGGTGCGGGTGTAAAAGCGCCTGCTGTTCCTGGCGTGTTGACCGGTACGGAACAGAGGCACGGACATCTTTTGGAAACCTGGAAACAAAAGGCTTAAAATGAACTTTATAATTCGTAACGACACTAAAATATTATAAATATTCTCCTATATGGGGTATAAAGCAAAAAATGTTTCTACTTTTGTGCCTTTATATGCAACAAACTTATTTTTTGATGAAAAATAGAATAGTACTGTTTATAGCCGGATGTTGTGCTCTGTTATTGTCGTCTTGTTTGGGTTCGGATGATACGCAATATGAGTTGAGTAAAGATTGTCAGATTCTATCTTTTTCTTTGTCGAATGATTCTATCCCGGGTTTGAAAGATGTCGTTTTCACGATTGATCAGGTGGATGGGAAAATATTTAATATCGATTCAATGCCTTATGGAACAAAGCTGGATGAAAAAGTGATTTGTACGGTTAAGCTGGCTTCTACGGTGTATACTTGTCAGGTCATGCAGGAAGCTATCAGTGATACGTTAAGCTATTGGAACCTGGAAGACTCTTTGGATTTCTCCAAACCGGTTAAGTTCGTGAACACATTGTGGGACGGCCAAACGACAAAGATATACATCGCGCAAGTCAATATTCACCAGGTTGTTCCCGACTCGATGGTCTGGGGTGTTTACAAGGAAGGTATTACGGACGGTGCTGTCAAGGAAGAAAAGGTAGTTGTTTTCGGTGAAGGAAGTGGCGAGTCTTATTATATGTATACGCAGCCTGTAAACGTAAACGAAGGCTACCGGTTGTACCGTTCGGCCGTTACGGATGGAAAGAACTGGACGGAACTGTCTGTATCGGGGCTTCCTGCCGGAGAAATCCGTTTGTCACAGATTACTGCTTATGAAGATGCGTTTTATGCCGTTACGACGAAAGGTATCCTTTATAGTTCAGCCGATGGCCAGACTTGGTCGCTAGTCGAAAATGCACCGGTGATAAAAGCTCTTTTGGGAACTATAGATGTGGAAGATGATTTTACGGCAACCGGTAAGCAGCCGTCAGCCCTTAGTGCGGTTATCGACAAGAATGGCACGTTGGTTTACGGGTATATGAATGAAGCGAAGGTATGGAACGAAGGAACTCTTCTGAACGAAGGTTTCCCTTTGACCGGATTCGGTAATCTTTCCTATAATTCGATGTTCCGTGCCCGCTTGTTAGTGGTTGCCGGAAGAGATAAGGATAATAAACTGACGAATACGGCCTGGGCGACGGAAGACGGAAGAGTCTGGGCGAAGTTGACGGACGATGAAACGGCGCCTTTTGATAAACAGGAGGGGGTCGCTGTAGCGGAATATGACGATAAAATGTTTATGTTGAGTGGTATCGATGAAGCAGGTAAGGCCTCTTCTGACATTTACCTGTCACGTGACGGCGGCGTAAACTGGAGTCTGTCGGATACATTGGTTGTAATGCCGCAGGAATTCAAGGCAAGAGGGTTCTCTTCTATCTACGTGGATAAGGATAATTATATGTATCTTTTCGGTGGAAAAGAAACCAATAGTTCGAATGTATTAAATCAAATCTGGCGCGGCCGTATTAACCGTCTGGGTTTTTAAGTATAAAGAAAGTTCGTGAAGGACCGTATAATTTTATGAGTGATTCGGCGTTAGAAAAGAAGGTATAGATTATAACAGAAAACGATTATGACTTCAACTTTCTTTCAGCGCATACTCTTATTAGTCCTTTTGGCCGGTTGCATGACCGGTCTTCACGCACAAGAATATAAATATGAGATCGGAGGAATGGCAGGCGGAGCCTTTTATATGGGCGATGTCAACAAGAACGCTTTTTTCAAAGGGTTGAATCCCGCGTTCGGAGCCGTTTTTCGCTATAATCCCAATTTCAGGTGGGCTTTAAAGACCAATCTGATGTGGGGGCAGGTTTCAGGTACGACGGAAGGGCAGCAGAATGTTTTTCCGGACCGTGCACAAGGTTCTTTCAGTCGGAGCCTGATCGAACTGGGCGGGCAGATGGAGTTCAACTTCTTTCCGTACAGTGATAAATTTGCGTATTCAAACGCAAGACGTTTCACTCCCTATATTTTTATGGGATTGGGGGTGACGGTAGCGCCGGGTAGCGGGAAGACTTTTGCCGGTCCGAACATTCCGCTCGGTATAGGTTTGAAATACAAGGTTAAGAACAGGATCAACCTGGGATGCGAGTTCTCGTTCCGTAAGCTATTTGGCGACGGTCTGGACGTGACGGACGACAGCAATGCGTTTCTGGATGATCCCTACCATATGAAAGGTAGTTTTTTGAAGAATAAAGATTGGTATTCTTTTTTGTTGTTTACGGTTACTTGGGATTTCGGTCCGCGGTGCAGGACTTGCAACAATGCGAAGAATATAGATAATATACAGTAGTTATAGATGAAAACACTATGTCGCTGATTGAACAAATAGATAAAAATCGATTGCCGCAGCATGTGGCGATTATTATGGACGGTAACGGACGTTGGGCCAAAGCGAAGGGAAAAGACCGGAGCTATGGACACCAGGAGGGCGTTGTCTCTGTCCGTAAAGTCGTGGAAGCCGCTACAACCGTGGGTTTGAAATATCTGACGATGTACACGTTTTCGACAGAAAACTGGAATCGTCCGGAGGCGGAGGTACAGGCGTTGATGAGCTTGCTGGTCGCAGCTATCCATCGCGAGACTCCCGATCTGATGAAAAATAACGTCCGTCTGATGGCGATCGGCAATCTGGATCGCTTGCCGGCAGATGCATATGCCACTTTGCAGGATTGTATTGCACAGACTTCAGCCAATACGGGTGTTACGCTCATATTGGCTTTAAGTTATTCGGCCCGTTGGGAAATAACCGAAGCCGTGAAGCGTCTGGCCAGGGAGGCGGTGGAGAAAAAAATGAACCCTGACGATATAAGCGAGGCTGTCGTCTCGGATTATTTGACAACCAAAGGTATTCCCGATCCGGATTTATTGATCCGTACCGGAGGAGAACAACGCGTCAGCAACTTCCTGCTTTGGCAGTTGTCATATGCCGAATTCTTCTTTACCGATGTGTATTGGCCGGATTTTAGAGAAGAAGAGTTGTATGGAGCTATATTGTATTACCAGCAGCGTGAACGGCGCTTCGGTAAGACAAGCGAGCAATTAATCTTATAAACAATAGCTGTTATATGTACAAAAGAATAGTGCTGTTTTTCATGTTTCTGGGATTTGCTTTCGGGGCTTTTGCTCAGGAAACTGACACTACCAAGGTTGAAGAGCCGGCAGAAGTGCCGGTCATTTCCTATTCGTCACCTCCCAAAAAGTATAAAATTGCGGATATCAAGGTGACAGGGATTAAGAATTATGATGATTTCGTGTTAATAGGCTTTTCCGGTTTGTCGGTAGGGGATGAGGTTACTATACCTGAGCCGGGCGGGGCGATTACAGATGCTGTAAAGCGTTTCTGGAAACATGGACTATTCTCGGATGTAAAGATTCTGGCAACTAAAATAGAGGGAGATCAGGTTTGGTTGGAAATCCAATTGAAACAGCGTCCGCGTATTTCGGAAGTCAACTATCATGGTATCAAGAAGGGGGAACGTGAAGATCTGGAAGCCCGTCTGGGGTTGCGTAAAGGATACCAGGTGACTCCTAACCTGATCGATCGTGCGACCACGCTGATCAAGAAGTTCTTCGATGGCAAAGGCTTTAAGAATGTGGATGTCGAAATCCTTCAGAAAGACGATATCGCACATGAAGGTGAAGTGATCGTAGATATCAACATCAACAAGAACGAAAAGACCAAAATCCATAAGATCCATTTCGAAGGAAACAGTGCGTTGACTGATCGCGACTTGAAAAAGGCGATGAAAAAGACGAACGAGAAGTTCAGCCTGTTTAACGACTGGAAGAGCAGTATCTTGGAAGCATTCAGCACGAAGAAATTTACGACTGAAGAATACGAAAACGATAAGAAACACATTATCGAGAAATATAATGAAAAGGGATATCGCGATGCTGTTCTTGTGGAAGACAGTGTTGTGAACTATAACGATAAACGTGTGGATATCTTCTTGAAAGTGGAAGAAGGTGACAAATATTACCTGAAAGATATCAACTTTGTCGGTAATACGAAATATCCGACGGAACAGTTGTTATATATTTTAGGAATGAAACCTGGCGATGTTTACAACCAGAAGAAACTGAATGAACGATTGACGACCGACGAGGATGCCGTTTCCAACTTGTATTATAACAACGGTTACATTTTCTTTGGGGCGGACCCGGTAGAAGTGGACGTCGAAAACGACTCCATCTCTTTGGAAGTGCGTATTCAGGAAGGCCCTCAGGCGACTATCAATCGGGTGATCATTAACGGTAATGACCGTCTGTATGAAGATATCGTGCGCCGTGAACTCCGTACGAAGCCGGGTATGTTGTTCAGTCGCGATGACTTGATGCGTTCAACCCGTGAAATCGCACAGATGGGACATTTCGATCCGGAAAACTTGGTTCCGCAACCAATACCCGATCCTGATAACGGAACGGTGGATATCCAATACAACCTTGTGTCCAAGGCAAATGACCAGATCGAGTTCTCTGCCGGTTGGGGACAAACTGGTGTGATCGGTAAGTTGAGTTTGAAGTTTACGAACTTCTCCATGAAGAACCTGCTGAATCCGAGTACATATAAAGGCATTATTCCGCAGGGTGAAGGACAGACGCTGACGTTGAGCGGCCAGACAAATGGACGTTACTATCAGGCATACAGCATATCGTTTATGGATCCGTGGTTCGGAGGCAAACGACCGAATACATTGTCCGTGAGCGCCTACTTCTCCAAACAGACGGATATCAGTAGTAATTATTTGAGCAATAACAGTTATGGTTATAACCCGTATTACGGTTATGGCGGCTATCCTTACTATGGCGGCTACGGTGGCTATGGTTATGGCTACGGTTACGGTTATGGTTATGGCAATTATGGTAACTATGAGCTGGCCTATGACCCGGATAAGTCGATCATGATGTTCGGACTTTCTGCCGGTTATGGTAAGCGCTTGAACTGGCCGGATGATTACTTCCAGTTTATGGCGACTCTGAACTATCAGTTGTATATGATGAAAGACTGGGATTACTTCCTGGTAAATAACGGTAACTGTCATAACATCAACTTGGAATTGAATTTGCAGCGTAACTCTATTGACAATCCGCTGTACACACGTAAAGGCTCCCAGTTCATGTTCTCGGTTGCCGCCACTCCTCCTTGGTCTTTATGGGACGGCAAGGACTATAAGAATATGAGCGATCAAGATGAAGCCAAGTTCCGTATGATCGAATATCATAAATGGAAATTCAAAGCGAAGATATTCTCTCCGCTGGCTCCTCTGACAGTAAAACGTACGCCGGTATTGATGACACGTGTCGAATACGGATTTCTGGGTTCTTACAACAAGTATAAGAAATCGCCGTTCGAAACCTTCTATATGGGGGGTGACGGTATGAGTGGATACTCAAGTACCTATGCAACCGAAACGATCGGTTTGAGAGGTTACGAGAATGGTAGTATTGCCGGTAACGGTGGCTACAATTCCTATGGTTACGCTTACTCCCGTCTGTCGATGGAGTTGCGCTATCCGTTCCTGTTGGAACCGTCTTCGACGATCTACGGTCTGGTATTTGTGGAAGCGGGTAATGCTTGGAGAGATTTGAAAGATTTCAATCCGTTCCAATTGAAGCGTTCTGCCGGTGTCGGTGTCCGTATCTTCCTCCCGATGATCGGTTTGATGGGTATCGACTGGGCTTACGGTTTCGACCGTCCTGATGGATACGATCAGAGAGGTGGTAGCAACTTCCACTTCATTATCGGTCAGGAATTTTAGAAAATTGAATATTGAATGTTCAATATGAGATAGAAAAGACAACCGGATTTGTTTCCGGTTGTCTTTTTTGCGTTTGGGCATTCTTTGAACCGTACTTGGCAAGTCTGTTAAATTGTTAATTGTATCTTATTAATTTTCAATTTTCAACTTTCAAATTTCAATTCTCTTATCTTTGCAGTCAGAAGGTGTAACTATAAATGACATGTGTATGAAAAAGATTATTGCCTTAAGCTGTCTGTTGTTCCTCTGCTCGTTTGCAGGGCACGCACAAAAGTTTGCATTAATAGATATGGAATATATATTGAAAAATATTCCGGCTTATGAAATGACGAATGAGCAGTTGAGTCAGGTTTCCAAAAAATGGCAAAACGAAGTGGATGCTATCCAGCAGGAAGCGCAGAACATGTACAAAACTTACCAGAGCGATCTTGTATTTCTGTCTGCCGAGATGAAGTCGAAACGTGAAGAAGCGATCGTTCA
>ERZ779876.3206-NODE-3206-length-10387-cov-3.154665_pt1 | contig 10387 bp, 7 predicted proteins | sample MGYA00511068_ERZ779876 | MGnify/ENA primary metagenome ERZ779876 (study PRJEB29588, sample SAMEA1970858) | human gut metagenome | biome: human gut; feature: human-associated habitat; material: faeces | place: Denmark | collected 2008/2010 ... | reverse complement strand
GTATTATCCCCTTTTAGGGGTTATGCAAACCACCAGTTTACTGGTGGTTATGATTAGAAAGTTTTCCGTTCGCTTTTATTTAACAATAATAAATGATAAAAATTTGAGCTTGCGCCAATTTCCCAAAAACAAGAGCAAGAAAAAGTCCAAAGATACAAATAAAAAACACATTGAAAGAACAAATTTCGGATGTTATAATAAAACCGGTACGGGAAATTATAGTGGACTGTTCCAAAAAGGAGAAGTCGGATGAATCAAAAGGGGGATTTTGATGATAAAGAAGAGGAAAAACCTGTGTTATTATTGCTGAAATGAGGGACGGTATTGACATTCGGCTCAGTAATTGATATAATCATGACAATTTTCTATAAATAAAAAACAAAATGGAGGGAAAAACAGTGAAAAAAAAGATGAAAGTAGCCGCAGTCGTTGCTGTGTTTGCCGTGACGGTGTGTTTTTCATGACAAATTTGTTCAATAACAACTTCCGCAGCAGAAACGGAACGGGCAGCCGGTGAGTCGGTACATTCTTACAGGCATACGGAAAAATATCGTTTTGACGAGGACGGTAATCCGATCAACGAAGCTGTTTTCGGTGACAGCGACGAAGCAACCTACCCCTTTTTGTATAAAAGCTATATTTCCACCGGTTCGGAATTCGGACAGCCGTCTTCTCAGCGGCTGCCGATAAAATTGATGACTTCCTACAAAAGTGAGTCATGGGCAAAAGGTTACATATACGAAGAAGGAACTTTTACCGGCTTCAGCAAAGAGGGCGGGATTGCCAGCATCAACAGCAACGGGGGAAACGAACACGGTCTGATTCTCGCCTTTGTTTCACCGTATGCGGGCAAAGTGACGATCAGCGATTTATTTGTAGAATATAACATCTGGGGATATCCCAATAATCTTGAATTGCTGGAGAAAAAGCCGTATGAAGTAGATGGAAATCAATTTGGCCGTACATTCGACGGATATAAATTCAAAGTGGAGGTCAACGGCTTGCAGGTCTATCCTGAAGACGGCGGCTGGGATGAAGATTCTTTGACAAATAAATATAAGGAAGTCACCCCGTGTGAAAATCCGGCCGGGGCGGGGCAGAGTTTCGCCGAGGGCGATTTGATTCCCCGGCAGACGTCGAAAGATATTTCCGGGATTTTTGTGCGGCAATACGATGAGGTTCAGCTTATTTTCAGTACGATGGATTCAAGCGGGGAAATTTTCGGCAACAACTCTCTTTTTGACGCGGTGTTCAGCGTGAATACCTTCGCAGTGAAAGACGATATGCCCTACGTTTATAATACTATGGATAAATTTAACGTGGATAATAAAAATTCCGCTGCAAATTCCCTTTCTTATTGGTATTATGACGTAAATGAAGGACTTTACGAAAAAGCTGTAAAAAAATTGATGGATAAGACGGATTGGGCCAACAGCGCCTATTGTTCTTCACTGTTCGGAGCGGTTGCCACGGCCAACTACAACAGTCTCAACGCCTCTTACGGCACGGACGCGGCTATGGTTTACAAAGCGCCTGTTACGGGAAATGTTAAGATAGAAACGGGAAATTTATACCGCGGCGGAGATATTGCCCTCTATAATTATTTTGATCAGGTAAACACGGCTACGGAACAGGCGCTGTCCTCCTGCGACGGCGTCCGTATAAGGCTGGAACTCAACGGCGAACGCGTCTGGCCGACGGATAAATCCTGGCAGACGTATGCGCCGACGCGAGATAATAAAGGGGTTTTCGATTGGGCGCCGCTCACGTTTGGCGTACGGGCGGGAGATACGTTGACCATTCGGGTAAACAGCAACGGAAACGATACGATGGACGAATTGAATTTTTCTCCCAAATTTGTTCTCTCGCCCGCCGCCGAACCCATGAAGAATCCCGAAATTACCGTCAAGGACGGCGCGGATCAGGCTGACAAAGGTTGTAAAAAAGGATGTAAGGGATCTGTAACGGCGGGCGCCGCGGCTGCCTTGGTTTTTCTCGCGGGCGGTATGATTTTGACGAAAAAATCGGGAAGGGGATGCGGCTCCCGTCGCGGGAGACATGAAAAAAGATAAGTCGGAAAACACACAGGTGAAAGTGAAAAAACAGTATAACGTCGTAAAAAGAATGATTCTTTACAACATTATTTTGATCGTAGCCGTTATCTTTCTCGGCAGTTTAATTGTGTTTGGAGTGAAATATGACAGTCTGAAAACGAGAAATCGGGAGAATTTACTGACGGCCAGCAAAAAGACTGCGGAAAATACGGATACTATTTTGACATTACTCGACAGAATTAGCAGTACGCTTTTTCTCGGACAGGAGTTTCAGAATGCCGCCGAGGAATATCAGCAGAAGCACTCCGACGAGAGTTACGCCAAAATTTCCTCCGTGTTTTCCGCATATTCGTCTCTGACTTCCATTATCAACGAGGTGGCGTATATTCCTTCAGACGGAGAAAATTACGACTATTCGAACGCTCTGCGCTTCGGAAAGCGCACAATTCGTTACGACGAGGACGGGGCGGGAAACGACGATCTGTCTTTTCTGGACCCTTATATGCGGGATATTCCAAATGCGAAGCTTGTCGTAATCGATTTAGCTAAGGATAACAATCGTGAAGAGTTTATCCTTTGTCGGACGATATTGGACATGCGTCCGACTTCCGCTTTTTATAAAAAAATGGGGCTGGGAATGTTTTCCGTCGGGAAGAGTTCCTTTTTAAGCGAAATCAATTTGGGCGCTTTTGCCGAAAATTTCGGTTTTGAAGCGAGATACGGAGAAATAAAAATCGTCTCTTCGGGAGACTGCTTCGCTTTGGAAAAAAGCGATACGTATTCGGTCGATTTACAAAACGAAAATTGGAAAATCGTAGGCTATCAGACGGGGGCGCTCGGGGACTCGCTTGAAACGGCGGTGGTGAGTATTGCCGGGATCGGCCCGATCGCCATGATCATGTGCGTCGTCTTTTCCTATCTGATCAATTCTTATACGACAAAATCGTACAGGTATTTTATAGAAACGTTCAATCGTGCGGAAAAAAGCGGCGGAAAAATACAGATGGAGATGACGGAAGACGAAAAGCTGAACGAAGTGGCGGAAAGCTACAATTTAATGATGCGTAAGCTTGAAGAAGTCAACAAAAAGATGTTTGAAGAGCAAAAAAAGAGCTTTGATTTACAGATGGAAAATACGACGTTTGAGCTGCGGGCGCTCTACTCTCAAATCAATAAACATTTTTTGTTTAACTCTTTGAATATGGTCAGGGCGATGATTAACAGCGGGGAAAGGGAAAAGGCTGTCAAGAGCATTACGGATATCAGTGTGTTTTTGAGATATTCGCTGAATCAGGACGACAGCCTGACGATAAAGAGCGAATTGAAAATGTTGAGGTCGTATATAGAAATACAGCGCTCCCGCTACGGAAACTTTCAATTTGTCGTAGAGCTGGAAGATGGCACGGAAGACGCAGCCATTCCGAAAATGGTTTTACAGCCGATTATAGAAAATTCGTTCAGTCACGGCTCGATCGGTGAGGACGGAATCATCAAGGTGTCGGTCAAACGGCGCAGCGGCGGAATTCTGATAGGTGTTTTCGATAACGGCCTCGGTATAAGCGCGGAAAGACGAGCGCAGGTCAACGAAAATTTGAGAAACGACGTCGCGGACGGCAATGAAAGCCATAACGGACTTGCTCTCATTAATGTGCAGCGCAGGCTGAGGCTTTTGTGCTCGGAAAACTGCCGTATCAGAATTTTCGGGACAAAGGGAAAATTCACCGCGGTGATTGTGAATTTGGCGGACAAAGAAAATGTATAAAGTGTATCTTGTAGATGACGAAAAATGGGTGCTGGACGAACTTGCCTGTATGATAAACTGGCAAAAATACGGCTTTGAAATCTGCGGTTATACCGTTTTTCCCGAAACGGCGGAAAAAGAAATATTACGGCTTCGCCCGAACATTGTTTTTACAGATATCTGCATGCCGGGTACCGACGGATTGAAATTGGTCAAACGGTTGACCGATCAGCTGCCTTATACCTATTTTTGTTTCGTTCCGGCACACGACAATTTTGACTTTGCAAAGACCGCCATCGGGCTGCGTGCGGTCGGTTATTTGCTTAAGCCGGTTCAGGAGGAGGAAATCGTCGATATCATCGTTAAGGTGAAAGAAAAGCTCGGAAAAGATAAAAATGAAATTTTCGATTCTTTTTTTCTGGGCACGATGAAAAATTATACGGAGGCGTTTTACGCTCTCGGGATAGAGCCTAAAAATACGCCCGTTACGATTATCGGTTTGTCGGGAAATACAGAGGCTGATCCCGCCGCTTTTTGCAAAGAGGCTTATTCCTTGTATCAAAGCAGGGAAGAGCAAATTTACGCTGTAACCGAGCTTCGGAAAGAGGCGTTTTCGGAATATTTTCAGGCAAGGGCACAACGGGAGAATTTTGGAATCGGAATAAGTGCGCCCATAAAAGATATCGCCGACGAACAGGCCCTGCGGCGGAGTATCAAACAGGCAAAATATGCTTCTCGTCAACATTTTATTAACGGTCGGTACGGCGTAAAAACATATGAGGAAAACGTTGCCTACTTCAAAGAAGCGGAACAGCTGCGCATGGAGCTGGAGCAGGCGGAGACGGGAAGCGAATTTTTATATTTGTTGAAGGCCTTGGAAGGCAAAATCCGGAAATGGGATGCCACTGTGGACGTCGCCGGAGAATTTTATTTTTCCTGCATCCGTAAAATCTACGATTTTTCAGGAAAAATCAAGGATTCCACAGAGATGTCGGTGATTACGGAAAAGTATGCTTCTTTACGGGAAATGGCGGCGGATCTGATTCGGCAGGCGGAGGAGGAAAGCGAAAACGAAATTCCCAATAAGGTGATTGCGGAGATCGTAAACGATGTGAAAGCAGATCTGGCAAGGAAATCCTCCCTCGCGGCATATGCGGAAAAATACGCCTATAATGCGTCCTGGTTAAGTCAGCTTTTCAAAAAATATATGGGGGTAACATTTGCGGGCTATGTGGTAAATCTGCGCATAGAAACGGCAAAGAAATATATTCTTGCGGGAGAGCTTTCTTTCAGTCAGATCGCGGCTTCGGTAGGGTATGACGATTATTTTCATTTCAGCAAAATATTTAAGAAATATACGGGATATTCCCCGAAAAAATTTCGTGAAAACGTGTGTAAAAAGAAGAATAAATAAAACGACAAACTTCCATAAATTTAGTGCATTCCATAAAGCTCCCGCGAATGCTATAATAAAAGCGGAAATGCGGAAGCACGAAGTATTTATGGGCGTTTCCGTACCTTATACAAACATAACGTAGGTTGTGTTATCATAAAAGCGAAAATACGGGGCGCGAAGCATTTACGGATATTTTTGCGACTTATTTAAAGAGGGGCTGCTATATTATAACGATTTTGGATAAAAGAAAGGGATAATTTTCGATGATAAATAAAAAGATCGGATGAAAAATAAATAAAAATTTATGGGAAAGAATCTGGGAGCATAAAGCTTTTTATTGTATGCTTTTACCCGGAATTGTTTTGACGATTATTTTCTGTTACGTACCCATGTACGGAATCACGCTGGCGTTTAAGGATTTTTCTTTTCGGAAAGGGATTTTCGGAAGCCCCTGGTGCGATCCGCTGTTCAAAAATTTTGAAGCGCTTTTTGCTTTGGATAAGTTTTGGATTGCTTTGAAAAATACCGTGGTTATCAACGTTTTGAAGCTTGCGTTCGGCTTTGTCGCCCCCCGTCTTATTGGCGCTTATGCTCAACGCGGTGAGAAACACCCGCTTGAAAAAAACCTTTCAGACGCTTGTATATATGCCGCATTTTGTCTCGTGGGTCGTCGTTGCGGGATTGGTTTTTTCCCTGGTGGATTTTGAATCGGGCGCCGTTACGAATCTTATAAGATTTTTAACCGGAAAAAAAGTGGACGTTCTCAGTTCTCCCTCCGCATTTCTTTCCATGCTCGTCATTACCGATATCTGGAAGGAGACGGGCTGGGGCGCCATTATTTATCTCGCCGCGCTGTCCGGCATTTCCGCAGAATATTACGAGGCGGCTAAAATAGACGGAGCAAGCATTTTTCAGCAGTTTTTTTACATAACGCTCCGCATGTTGATGCCTACGGTCAATGTAATGCTTATTCTCCGTATCGGCGGAATGGTGAGCGGCGGATTCGACCAGATTTATAATTTGTATAACGAGCAAGTGTATAACGTTGCGGACGTTTTGGATACGTTTACCTACCGTTACGGAATCGGAAACGGATTGTTTTCCTTGGGGACGGCGGTATCCATATTCGCAAATATCATCAATGTAACGATCATGCTTACGGCAAATAAGATTATAAAACTCTGCGGCGGCGAGGGGCTATATTGAAGGTGGACATGAAAAAAGCGAATAAAATAAAAGCGCCGGTAAGCGAGAGATTTCTTTATGCGGCAAATATCCTTCTTTTGATTGTAATTTCGTTTACTATGCTGTATCCGTTCTGGGATATTTTGGTGAAATCCTTTATGACGGATCTGGAAATCAATCGGCATCGGTTCAGTTTTTGGCCGACGCAATTTCATTTCGAGGCATACGAAATTATTTTCACCGATGTTTCCTATCGGTTTGGACGTGCGTTTTTCAATTCTGTAATCATTACAGTGTTGACCACCGTATATCAGCTGGCTATTACGGCGATGACCGCGTATGCGCTGACGCGTAAAACGTTGCCGGGGAAAAACTTTTTCTTTGTGTTTTTTATCATCACCATGTATTTCGGCGGGGGAATGGTTCCGTATTATACGGTGGTGAAATTTCTGGGACTGTCCGACACTTTATCCGTTATGATTATTCCGTCGTTTTTGAGCGTGTTCAATATGCTGGTGGTGCGCGCTTTCTTTCAAGGGCTTCCCGCCGAATTGGAGGAGGCGGCAAAAATAGACGGCGCGTCCGATTTTAAGGTGTTTTTTTCTATCGTTCTGCCGCTCTCGGGGGCGGTGCTCGCCACAATCGCATTGTTTATCGCCGTCGGAAAATGGAACGACTGGTACACTGCCCTTCTGTTTATTCAGGTTGCGGATAAACGGCCTCTCGCCTATGCCTTGCAGAATATTATAGAGCGCAGCTCGGGGAAAAGCATCGGAAACGGACAAACGACGCAGATTATCGGTAAAAGCGTGCAAAACGCCGCAATCGTCGTGGCGGTGTTTCCCATTATGATGATTTATCCGTTTTTTCAGAAGCATTTCGTTAAGGGCGTTCTCGTAGGAGCGGTAAAAGGTTAATTTGAAAAAAAGTAAAAACAGGAGATTGAAAATGAAAAAACTCAGACATATTGCGGCTGCGGCGTTGGGGGCAATCGTATTGGCGGGCACGTGTTCGTTTTCGGCGTGCGGAAAGGGAGCAAACGTAATAAAAAAGGACTCTTATACAGCCGACAACCGGCTGATTCTCGAATATTACGGCGTCGATATCGACACGCTGCAGGCGATGACCAACGATACAAAGCTGATCGTGGATTATATCGAGAATAAATTTCAGGTGGATTTCAAATTTATCACGGGGACGGCGACTACCTGGCTGGAAACACTCAACAGAAATATAGCGGTGGGGGACGTTCCCGACCTGTTTTTTCACGACGCGAAAGATCCCAGCTATTCCACCTGGCTGAAAGAAAAATATTTATATGATTTCGGGACGCAGCTGGATAAGTACCCCAATTTGACGGCGCAGTTTGCGAAATATTCGGAGGAAATGAAGGACTATCTCGGCGGAGCCTGGTATGGCTTGCCGCTGATCCTCGACGAGGATGCAAAGGGAACGGTAGTATCCGAACACGCGATGTATTATCGCCGCGATTGGTATGAGAAGGTAAAGGATTATATCCCTTCCAACAGATATGCCGACGAAAATCATCGGACGATAAAGGATCCCGAAGCGGCCGATTTCGATTACATAGATTTTTATAACCTTTGCGAAGCCTTTGCAAAGGGCGATCCCGACGGGGCGGGGACGAGGTGCTTGGTGGACTGTCCGCACGTAAACGATTGCCGTTATTCCGCAAAATCCATTTACGTGGACAACGACAGATTCCCCTGGTATTCCTGGCAATGTTTGGGCAAACCGTACGAGGAGGCGACGCGCGAGGAAAAGACGCAGTCGCTGAAAACTTTCAATCCGCACGGCGAATGCGCCTTTAAGGTGCAGTCGGATCTGGTCGATCATCAGGCGGTTATCCTGCAGTTTTCCGACGGCAGTACGGCTACGCACAGTATGATTCAAGGCTCTGTCCGGCCTTGCCGCACCATCCGTGTGACGGGTACGGAAGGGGAGATCGAAGGTATGATAGAAACGTGCGTTTTTCATGTCAGGAAATACGATTTCGCCAATGCGGACTATACGGAAAGGAGCGTCGATGTACGCAAGGATATCCCGGAAAACGACCACCACGCGGGCGGCGACGAAGGGATAATCCGTGACTTTATCCGCATGATCAGAAAGGAACGCCCCAGCGTGTCCTGTACGAAAATTCAGGACAGCATTTACGGTCATCTTTGCGTGTATAAAGCGGACAAATCCATGGACGAGGGACGGATAGAGGAGATAAACGAGGTTTGAAGATGAAAAAAGCGGAATGGATATGGCTGGATAAAAAGGCGGAATCGGACGAATATGCGGCGTTTGACGACGGGTTTTACTGGGACGGAAAAACCCGTCTGAAACTGAAAATTTCCGTTGCGGGCGATTATAACGCGTATATCAACGGCAGGTTTGTCTCGTTCGGTCAGTATGCGGATTTTGCCCATTATAAAATATACGACGAAACGGAGATCACTCCATTTCTGGAAAAAGGAGAAAACAAACTTTTCGTCGTCGGCTGGTACGTGGGCAGAAGCTTTTCCACCTGCAAAGATTTCGGCGCGGGGTTAAGCTACGAGGTCGAGGACGAGGACGGGGAAATTCTTTGTTTTTCGGACGAAGGCACCCGTTCGGCGTATGCAAACGGATATGTCAGCCACGTCAATAAAGTAATTACAGGTCAGCTGGGTTTTTCCTACGTCTATGATACCCGATCCGCTCTATACGAATGGAAGGGCGCGAAGAGGGCGGAAGAATTTGGAAAAAATCTTGTCAAGCGTCCCAACGCCAAATTGCAACTGGGCGAATTTGTTTCCGCGGCCCTTATCGACAAGGAGAAAAAATTATACGACCTCGGCAGGGAAAGCTGCGGTTTTTTGGAAATAAAATTCAAGGCGGAGGCGGGCGAACGCGTTGCCGTCGCTTTCGGCGAGCATATTGCGGACGGTGGGGTTCGCGCCTTTATCGACGGCAGGGATTTTACGGCGGAGCTGATAGGCAACGGGAAATACACGGCTTTTACGGGTGCCTTCCGCCGTTTTGGGTGCAGGTATTTGCAGGTTTTCGGGGAGGCGGAAATAGAATATATCGGCCTTAGGGAAGTATTTTATCCTTTGACGGTAAGGCCGTATAAAATAGAAAACGAACGGCGTCGTAAAATTTACGAAACGGCGTTGAGAACTCTGGAGCTTTGCCTGCACGAGCATTATGAGGATTGCCCATGGCGGGAACAGTCCATGTATATCATGGATACGCGCAGCCAGATGCTGTGCGGATATTACGCCTTCGACAATCCGGAATGCGCGTTGTCCGCTATACGGCTGATGGCGGCGGGGCAAAAGGAGAACGGCCTCTTCGAGCTGTGTTTTCCCGCAGAAGTGCCTATTACCATTCCTTCCTTTTCTCTCGCGTTCACGACGGTAGTTTTGGAATATACGCAGTTTGCGAAAGACTGCGCGTTGGCGAAGGAAATGCTGCCTGTCATCGAAAAGATGCTGGGATTTTTCCTTTCCCGTTTGGACGGCGACGGGTTGTTCAAGACGGTAAGCGAGGAGGGGATATGGCATTTTTACGAGTGGGCGGGCGCGCTCGACGGAGCGTTTTTCGAGTTGGACGGCAGTAAAAAATATCGAAACGAATACGATTCGCTCATCAATGCCTTTTTATCGATAGCCCTGGATAATACGGCAAAACTTTTCTCTGTGACAGGGGAATACGACAAGGCGATTTATTATCAGGATATCCGCATAAAACTCAACAAAAGCCTGAAAGAAAAATTCTATTCTCCCGAAACCGGGCTGTTCAGAACATATTCGGACAGGGAGGAATACAGCGAGCTTTCCAACGCGCTTTGCGTCCTGGCGGAAGCCTGTTCGGACGAAGAAGCGAAAGCCATCGTCGAAAAATTGGCTGTCGGCTATGACGGCTGGGTGAGAAATACTCTGTCCATGAGCATATTCCGCTACGACGCCCTTTTGAAAACGGACAGGGAAAAATACGTTCCCGCCATACTCAAGGACA
>ERZ779876.3204-NODE-3204-length-10392-cov-9.243494_pt1 | contig 10392 bp, 4 predicted proteins | sample MGYA00511068_ERZ779876 | MGnify/ENA primary metagenome ERZ779876 (study PRJEB29588, sample SAMEA1970858) | human gut metagenome | biome: human gut; feature: human-associated habitat; material: faeces | place: Denmark | collected 2008/2010 ... | reverse complement strand
CTCTACCTGGAACTGGAAGCCGAAGGCAGCGCCTGCATCGAGCTGGGCGGCCAAACCTTCACGCTCGACGTCCCCGACAAGCGTACCGTCACGCACCAGGTGCTGCTCCACGACGCCGCACCCGCCCTGCGCATCACGGCGCTCGCCGGAGGGATCACCCTCACGGCGATACGGGCGAAGGTCGTAGCATTCGAACAATAATGCCTCATCCAGCGAGGAAACAGGAGGAGCGCAGCATCCCGCCCAACTACGCCAGAGGCCCGGCGGATCGCCGGGCCTCCTTCGCTGGAACTAAATACTACCGACCGTAGCGAGCGGTCAATAGGCGTCGGGATAGTCCGCTTCGAGCGGCGTCGTGATCTCGGTCTGCTCGAAGACGTTGCCGTAACCGTCGCGCGCCACGACGCGCAGCGCGGCACCGGGGCTCTTGACCGTATAATAAAAGATATGGTCGTTCTTGCTGGCGTAGCTCTCCTTCAAACCGCAGAAGCCGCAGAAATAGGCCGACGACCACGGATCGATCATCGATTTCTTCGCCATGTCGCCCGTCTTCACGCCGTTCTCGTAGACCTCGATCGTCCACGTATCGTCGGCGTTCCAGACGTTGGCCATCAGTCGGTTCTTCGGCTGTTGCAGATCGAACTTCCACGACTTGGCCGTACCGCCCGTAAAGACGTCTTCGCCGTTGTAGAGACGGATCTGGAAGGTCTCGTCGTAGCGTGTCGGCTTGTAGATCATGTTCGTGAGCGACGTGCCGTCGTACTCGAAGACGCCGTAGCCGTTGGGCGCTCCGTCGGTGCAGACCGTACCGTGCCACCACGCGCCGCACGACGTCCCGAGGATATACTCGCGGATCTTTTTCGAACCGACCGCGTGCGTGTAGTTCGTCTTGTTGTTGTGCGTATGCGCCGAGAAGATCCACGCCCGGTCGAACTGCGCCAGCAGCTCCAGCACCTCGTCGAAATAGGTCTCGCCCGCGCCGTTGAATCCGCCGCGGAACGGAATGTGGACGCACAGCACCACGGCGCACGTCCTGGGCACGTAGCTCAGATCTTGTTTCAGCCACTCGAACTGCCAGTCGAGAAAACCGCTCGTGTAGGCATCGCTGCCCGTCGCCTTGTGGATAATGTCGTCCATCGAGACGAAGTGGACGTCGCCCCGCGTGAAGGAGTAGTTGACCGGCCCGAACGAGGCTTCGTATCTACGCTGCGCCGAGAGGTCGGTCACCTGCGGAAACTCGTGGTCGTGGTTGCCGATCGTCTGGAAGACGGGAACCGACGTCTTGCTCCGCGCCATCGCCTTGACCATATCGGGATAGAGTTCCCATTTGTTGCCCACGATGTCGCCCAGCGTGATCGCATAGGTGGGCAGTCCGTCCGTCTGGGCCGCCACGTAGGAGTTGATGTCGGCGACGGTCTCCGTCTCGAAACGGTAGACCTGCGCCGTGGTGGTCACCTGCGGGTCGCCGATGGCCAGCATGCGGAATTTCGTCTCCTCGGCCTGACGGGTAAGGGTGAAATCGTACTGCGGCTGCGATTTCCTGATCTTCTGGTAGAACAGCGGCAGTCCCGTCGAGGGGTCGACCTCGACCTTGCAGTCGGCCGGCGTCGAATAGTAGACGTAATAGGCGTTCGGATGCCGCTGCATCGCATAGCGTCCGTCGGCGCCGGTGACCGTACAGGTGTAGCCGTCGGAGACGACGACCCCCTCGATCGCACTCCCCGAAGCGTCCCGAACGTAGCCGTAGAGATCGCCCGAACCGCCGCCGGGCGCGTCGCCTTCGCCGGAATCCGACGAACATCCCGCGAAGAGCGCCAGAAGCAGAATGCCCGCAATGAAATATCTGGTTCTCATATACATGTTTATTGAAATTTATACTGTTCATCGGTAAAAACCGGTGCGGGAGAGCGCCCGAAAGCGGACTCCGCACCGATGGAACGCCGTCAATAACCGGGATTCTGGTTTTCGACGCCGATCGCCGGATTCGTCACCAGCTCGGTGTAGGGGATCGGCCAGAGGTAATCCTTTTCGGGATTGAAGACCATCGTCTGGAACACGCGCAGATTGCCCGTCTTGCCGTCCCACGTATCGGAAAGATCGTAAGTCACCACCCAGTCGTCATCGAACGAAGGCTTGACGTTGGAGATGTAGTTACCCGGATTCTGCACCGTCGAATACCCCGGAGCGTACATCGGGCCGTTGACCGCCTTGGGAGCGATCTTCCAGCGGCGGATGTCGAACCAGCGGAACCCTTCGTTGCACAGTTCGGCCTTGCGCTCGTAGCGCAGCGCCTTGCGCAAGCCCTCGCGCGAACGGTCGGTCACGGGCGGCATGTTCACACGGGCGCGCACACGGTTGATGTTCGCCTCGGCGATCGCCAGATCGCCGCCGTCCCACTCGATGTTGGCCTCGGCCTCGATGAGCAGCAGTTCGGCGAAACGGATGATTCCCGCATTGATGTCGTCCTCCGTCTTCGTACCGTTGACCAGTCCCATCATCCCCTTGTCGGAGTACTTGCGCCACAGATAACCGCCGGGCCCCTTGCTGCCGTTGGCCGCATACTCGCTCTTGTTGCCCACGGCGTCGGCGTTGCTGATGAGCACCTCTTTGCCCGCCGTCGACTGGTTGTAGTCCTTCACCTTTTCGACACGCACGTCGGTGTCGTACTGGACTCCCCACAAGCGGGTGTCGGGACGCAGACAGAACAGATCGAGACGCGGATCGCGGTTCGCCCACGGATTCTGCCAGTCGTAGAGCGGCGATTCGGTGATCGGCTTGCCGTCGGTGCACTGGAAGGTGTCGACCATCGCCTGCGACGGGCCGAGCCAGCTGCAACCGCCGTGGATACGAGGCGCTTCATAGTAGGTGGCAGACGTGTAGTTGATCAGACGGTTATACTGAATCGCCCACAACCATTCGCGGCTGGTCTGGCCGGCGAATCCGAACAGATTGGCCGCCGAAGGTTCGCCGTCGGCGTGGGTAGCGTAGTAGGTGCAGTCGAGCGGTTCGAGATCGTAGACGCCCTCGGCGAGCGTCGTGGCGATCTTCGAACAGCGTGCGGCCTCCTCCCACAACCCCCAGTTCAGCGCGATGCGCGCTTTGAGGGCGTAGGCGGCCACACGGCCGATGCGCGTCGTACCGTAGGTGCCCGGATTCCACTGCACGGGCAGGTAATCGAGCAGGTCGTCGTCGAGATCCTGCAACAGCCGCGCGGTCACCTGCTCGCGCGGGATACGCGGATAGTCGGAGTAATCGTCCAGATCGAGCTGGTGGTCGATGAAGGGGATGTCGCCGTAGAACTGGCACCCCAAGTCGTAGTAATAGGCGCGGATACAGAGCAGTTCGGCTTTGATCTGGTTGAACCTATCTTCGGGGATGACGCCCCGCAGTCTGTCCAGATTGTCCAGCACCAGATGCACGCGGCCGGCGATTTTGTAGACCGTCTTGTATACCTTCTCGCACATCGTGTTGTCGGCCGTCAGCGTCGAGCTCATCGCCTTGATCTGATTGCCCGCACCCGTACGGTAGGTGCCGATGTCGCTGATGCAGTCGTTGATCCGCATGGGGAAGGGGGTCTCCTTGACCGTCATGTTCGCCAACCCCTTGTAGGCGGCGTAGAGCCCTGCCATCGCCTCCTCCTCGCTCGCGGGGAACGATCCCGACGAGGGGCCGTTGAGCGGTTCGTAATCCAGCGAGCAGCCCGACAGCAGCAGACCGCCCGATACGATCAGATAGATTATTTTCTTTAACATGATTCTGCTTTTTTAGAATTTCAGTTCGACACCCATCGTAACTACTTTCACCTGCGGATAGTTGTAGGCCACGGCGCCCAGTTCCACGCCGTCGCCCGATCCCGAATAGGCCACCTCGGGATCGAAGCCCTGATAGAAATCGGTGATCGTGAAGAGGTTCTGCGCATTGACGAAGACCATCGCCGACTTCATGCGCAGCTTTTTCAGCCATGTTCTGGGAAGCGTATAGCTCAGCTGGATATTTTTCAGACGGCAATAGGCCGCGCTGCGCATCCAGAACGACGACTGCTTCCAGTTGTTGGCGTCGGTCATCGTCAGACGGGGATACTTGCCGTTGGGATTCGTCTCGTTCCAGCGGTCGAGATGCTCCTTGCGGAAGGTTCCGCCCTGCTGGCAGGGCTGCACGTAATAGGAGCTCAGATAGCCGTCGACCTTGCCGACACCCTGGAAGAAGGCACTCAGATTCAGTCCTTTCCATCCGAAGCTGAGATTCACGCCGTAGGTATAGCGCGGCACCGTGCTGCCGATGATCGTCATGTCCTTGTCGTCGATCGTACCGCTGTCATCCATATCGGCATAGATCAGATCGCCGGGCTTGGTCGTCACGCCGTACTGCGGACAGTTCTCGTTCACCCAGTCGGCCTCCTCCTGCGTGCGGGCCATTCCCACGCATTTGAGCCCGTAGATCGAGTTGATGGCCGATCCCTCCTGATTGCGGATCGCGCCGCTGCCGCCCGTGGTGCCCTTCATGTCGATGATCTTGTTGACCACGTCCGACAGGTTGGCCTCGACGCCGAACGAGAAATCGCGCCACTTGTTATGATACCCGACGGCGACCTCCCAACCCACGTTGCGCACCGTTCCGGCATTCTGATAGGGGGCGCCGAGACCGATGATCGACGGGATATCGAGCGTAAGCAGAATATCGTGGGTCTTCTTGTAATACCAGTCGGCCGTGACGCTCAGCTTGTCGAAAAGCGTGGCGTCGATACCCACGTCGTACATTTCGGTCGATTCCCAGGTAATGTCGGGATTGGCCAGCGTCGTCTGCGTGACGATCGGGGTGATGACGTCGTTGACCGAAATCGAGCTGACGTCCAGCTGTTGGATCGTGGGATAGTTCGAGCCGATGTTCTGGTTGCCCAACTGGCCGTAGGAGGCGCGGATCTTGAATTCGCTCAGCGTCCGGCGTACATCCTGCATGAAAGGCTCCTCGGTCAGACGCCACGCTCCGGAGAACGAGGGGAAGATACCCCAGCGATTCCCCTTGGCGAAACGCGACGAGCCGTCGAAACGGACGTTCGCCTCGAAAAGGTAACGCTCCTTGAAGTTGTAGTTCAGACGGCCGAAGAAGGACTGCAACGCCCATTGCGCATGACCGCCGCCGTTGTCCTTCGTCTCGTTGTCGGCGCCGGCGCCGATCACCTCGTAATCGGGATAGGCGAAGTCCTCGCGGTGCGCCGAAAGGGTCTTGTTGTCGTAGGTCTCGCGCGAAGCGCCCAGCAACAGTTTGAAATTGTGGTTCTGCGCGAAGGTATGCTGCAAGGCGGCCGTGAACTGGTAGTTGCCGTAGAACGAGCGGTTAGCCGACTCGTCGAGGTAGTTGAACGCGACGTTGGAGCTGTTCGACACCGTGCCGAAAGCATCGGAGTAGAATTTCATCTTCTTGACGAAGGTATGGTTGTTGGTCGTCACGTAGCGCGGGGCGACCATGCCTTCGAGCGTCAGCCACTTGACGGGCTTGAAGGTGAGCGTCACGGCTCCGTTCAGGCGGATCGTGTTGTTCTTCACGTTGCCTCCCTCGCCTTCGAGCGTCGGCAGGACGTTGGTGCTGCCGCCCGACAGACCGGCCCAGTAGCCCGTCGACCAGCGCGACAGGATCAGCGGGTCGCGCGTGTTCATGTAGTTGAACAGCGTATTCTGCTGCGGGATGCGGCGGCGGTCGCCGTTGACGAACGAAACGTCGAAGCGCATCGAGAGCTTGTCCGAGAAGTCGATGTTCATGTTGTTGCGCACGTTGTACCGCTGGTAGTCGGTGCGCTTGATGATGCCCTTCTGGTCGAGGTAGCCGAACGAGGTCATGACGCGCACGCGTTCGGTGCTGGCCGTCAGCGAGAGATTGTGGTTGTGGGTGAATCCCGATCCGGTGAGAATCTGATCCTGCCAGTCGGTGAGCGGATAGTTGTCGGGATCGATGCGGTTGTTCTCGCGGTAGCGGGCGATGTAGTCGTCGGTATAGATCGACTCCTTGCCGTCGTTGAACGACGTTTCGCGGCTGAGGATCATGTACTCCTCAGCGCTGACCGTTTCGGGCGTGTCGGTGGGCGACTGCCAGCCGACGTAACCGCGGTAGGTGACCGACGTCTGCCCCTTCTTGCCGCGCTTGGTCGTCACGAGGATGACGCCGTTGGCCGCACGCGAACCGTAGATGGCCGACGAGGCGGCGTCCTTCAACACCGAAATCTGGTCGATCTGCGTGGCGTCGACGGCATCGAGGCTGCCCTCCACCCCGTCGATGAGCACCAGCGGCGCGGCGCTCGAACCGCCGAAGGTTCCGATACCGCGCACGCGGATCATGCCGCCGTCGCCGCCCGGAGCTCCGCTCTGCGTGGTAACGGTCACGCCGGGGGCGATGCCTTGGAGAGCGGTCGACGAGGATACGATGGGACGGTTGGCGAGGTCTTCGGCCGAGACCGACGCGACGGAACCGGTCAGATTGACCTTTTTCTGCGTGTCGTAGCCGACGACCACGACTTCGTTGATGAGTGAATTGTCGCTTTCGAGTATGATGTCCAGCGAGGTCCTGCTGCCGACGGTTACGGTTTTGGACTTGTAACCCAGATAGGAGACGGTGAGTCGCTGCCCCGGAGCGGCAGGAAGGCGGAAGGCTCCGTCGGCGTCGGTCGTAGTACCGACATGCGTTCCCTCGACGATGATCGAGGCGCCTACGAGCGGGATATTCTCCGCATCGCTTACAGTACCGCTAAACTGCGATTTCTGCGCGTACAAATTCCCCCCCCCTACTGCTACGAGCAGGACGACGAGTACGCTACGGACGATTATATGCTTGATTTTATTCATGATAGGTCTTGTTAAGTAGACGGATTACTTCGTGATTTTGATGTTATCCAACAGACAGCGATCCGACGCGGAGTCCTTGCCTCTCGAACCGTCGAACTTGATCTGCGTCTCGGCCGTCGCACCGGCGATCGACAACTCGACATGCGACCACGGCTTGTTTATTACGGTATTGGCCTGCTTCGAGCACAAGTCGTTCGTCACTACGAAATCCGTTCCCGAAGCGGCGACGGTCGTCGCGGCGGCAGCGCCGTCGATATTGACCGCAGCGGCGGTATACGTTCCGGCGCCTTCGACGGTGATGTAAATATCGCCGTCGCCCGCGAAACGGCAAATATCGAATTCGAGCGTGATGTTCGTCGGGGCGGTCAGGGCAGCCAGTTTCGGCGTTTTGAGATAACCGCTGTACTTATGAGATCCCGATGCAGACTTGTTCAGACGCACCGTCCCGGGATGCTCGGCGATGCGGCGGACTTCCCACCCCGTCATATTCCGGTTTTTCAGATAGAGATCGCCGGCGATCACATCGCCGTCGGCGGCACCGTCCGCCGTGCTCCAAATATCGGGTTTGGGAGTCGTGTAGGTCGCACCGCCCTTGGTACCCTCTTCCGTACCGTCGAGGTCGGCCGCCGATTCGCTGTCGGCAACGGGTGCGGTCCCCTTGCCGCCGGAGGCCAACGTATAGTCGCCGCCCCAGACGAAGAGATCGAAATTCTGTTCGAGCAGCAGATTCGGGTCGTCGGCCTCGACCAGTTCCAACCAATAGCGCGGCGTGCCGTCGGCATAAGTCAGATCGACGCGGACGAGGATCTGTGCATCCTCCGAAAGATTCGTCCAGAAATCATTGCCGCCGTCGGCCGTCGCGGCCATCCGCCCTACGGCCATCTTGCAGTCGTAACCGCGCGAATCGGCGATCGTACTGCTGCTGTAATAGGGTGCGGCCGACATCATGTTCTCGACCTTGCCCACGCCGCCGTTGCCGCTGTAAGGTGCGAATCCGTAGGCGACCTTGTTGATTTCGACCGTAAACCCGGACTTGGCCGGCACGGCGACCTTTCCTTCGAAGATGTCGACGCCCTCGGTCGGACGGGCCAGCTGCGTCTCCTTGCCGTCGACGATCACCGACGCCATGTCCTCGGTCGAAACGAACGTACTGGTGAATTCGCCCGGACGGTTCGCATCGTCATAAGAGAGAACGGCCAGCGTGACGCCCGTCTTGTCCGACTTGACGAGTTCCAGCTCCTTGACGCCCTTGTCGGTCTTCACGCCGCTGCCGCCGGCTTCGAGCAGCTCCCTGAGCTCGGCCTCGGTGGCTTCGTTGTGGTCGCTGTCGAAAATGTAGCGGTAGGAGACCGTGTAAGCGTTCGGCGTGATCTTGCCCGTGAAGGTGAAGGTCTCGTCGGGATTCGTCTCGAAGCGGGCTTCGACCAGCGACGAAGCGTAAGCGGTCGTGAAACGTGCGAACGTGGGAGCTGTAATCCGCTGGCCGGAGGCGTCGAGTCCCACCACGGCGAAGGAGTACTCCACCTTGGGCATCAGGCCGGCCAACGTCTGCTCGAAAGGAGCCTCGGCCGCTTCGCCGCGCTCCTCGATGAAGGCCAGACGGTCGATGGCGTCGTGGGCCGCATACTCGAATTCGGAGATCGGCGTCGGCTTGACGATCTTGTAGGAGGCCACGTTCTCCTGTTCGGTCGTCAGCCTGATCTTCGCGGAGCTCGGCGTAACCTCCTCCACGCCGATCTCGATAGCCGCCGAAATGGGTCCGTAGTCGACGTCGTCGCTCTCGCACGACGACACGGAGAATGCCGCCAGAAGGCATCCCGCCGTCCATGGTAGTAAGTTTCGGATCATACGATAAGTGTTTGGTTAGTAATGTGAATTGGTTAGTCGGTTCATAAAGGTATGAAAAAAAGTGAAAATTGAAACGTTTCAATAGGGAATATAATTTCTTAAAGTCAGCTAATTCTTATCGCAGCAGAATTCGTTTTAGTTGTAACGTTTCAACAAATCGGGTATAAATATCGCTAATCGGATATAAAACAACCGATTAGCAATATTCAAAAAAGAATGGAGAGATTACCGCGCCTCCTTGTCGAATTTCTTGGGACGTTCGAGCGTCTCCCTGTGCAGGAGAACGCCGTCGGCATCCGTAATCCGGATTTCGACGGGAGCCGTCGCCGTCCGCGCCCTGGCGGCGAACATGTGGTGGCTGACGACCCTGGCATCGCCCTTCTTGAAGACGGGTTTCCGCGCCAGTTCGGGCAGGTAGTGGCTGATGTTGTAGAGCGGGTCTTCGTCTTCGACCTGCACGACTTCGAGCGGGCGCCCCTCCTCGAACAGTTCGACCCGATGCCCCGGCAGATACCCCCAATAGTTGACGTAGACGCAGTTCGCATACTCCTCGCGACCGTAGTCGGCACGGTCGGGATAGAGCCGTCGCTGCACGCGGACGAGACTGTCGTTACGGTAGTATTCGCCCACGGCATTCATATCGTAGGCGCGCAACACCTTGCGGTCGTAGAGATGCGTGCGGTAGTCGCAGCGCAACTTTCCGCCGTCGACGCTCGCCACGACGAACCCCGCATCGCTGCCGTCGGGACACAACGCCTGAAAATCGTTGTTCGCCACCCACATGTCGCCCGACGTGGCGGGCAGCACGTACTGGTCGAAACGCGGGTAGTCGGCGTCCTGCGTATAGAGCGTCCGGTGAGCGTGTCCCGAAAAGATATGCACCCGCTCGAAGCGCGAGAAGAGCGCATCGAGCGAATCCACCTGACTGCGGTCGGTCAGCAGCGTCCGGCGGTCGCGGTCGAAGAAGACCGGACAGTGCGTGCAGAGGCAGACTGTTTTCGAGGCGTCGACCGTCGCCAGGTCGCGCCGAAGCCACGCCAGCTGTTCGGGCGTGAACCCCTTGTCGTAGTCTCGGGCGCCGACTACACCGACGTTTTTCTTCCCCTTGCCGGGCGTATTCTTATAGATGATGTTGTCCATCATGATCCAATGCACGTCGCCGATATTCATCGCATAGTAGGTCGGGCCGAACGTACGGCGATAAAGATGTTCGGCACGACGGTCGACACCGGCTCCGGCGGGCGTCGCCCCGTCGTTGTCGTGGTTGCCCGGAATGCTGTACAGCAACGTCGGAAAACCGTTTTGTTCGAGGAAACGTTTGGCCGAGGAAACGTCGAAATCGTACTGATACCAATAGAGATCGTGCGACAGATCGCCCAAATTGAGCGAGTAGACCGGTCCGCGCGCCGACGCCTGCGCCGCCTCGTCGGAGATCGACGCCAGCGCGATGCTGCGGTAGTGATCGAGATCGCGCTTTTCGGAGGAGTTGGTCAGATGTAGATCCGTGAAGAACATCACCGTGTAGCGCGACTGATCGACGCTTGCAAAATGGAAGTCGTGCTGTTCGTCACGGGCATCCGCCTCGTCGAGCGCCGCCCAGAAAAGCGGCTGGACGCCGTCGGCCTCGGCAGCGACCCAGTTCGACGGCGTGACGGCGAAGACGAAGCCCGCCGACTTGTCGGATTCGATGCGGTAGCGGCCGGCGGCGTCG
>ERZ779876.3193-NODE-3193-length-10425-cov-2.252652_pt1 | contig 10425 bp, 9 predicted proteins | sample MGYA00511068_ERZ779876 | MGnify/ENA primary metagenome ERZ779876 (study PRJEB29588, sample SAMEA1970858) | human gut metagenome | biome: human gut; feature: human-associated habitat; material: faeces | place: Denmark | collected 2008/2010 ... | reverse complement strand
CGTTTGTTGCACTCCGACAGGCGGCGCATTCTTTCAAATTCGGTCATTCGTTTTCTCCTTTTCGTATGTATTGTTTTTCACAGCGTCATCCCTCCCATTCCCTGCCCCTGCTCCGGAAGAATGTCCTCCAGGCTGCAATCCTCCGCCATGCCGACGAAGCCGATACCGTCCACAAACCTCCCTTCGGATTCCTGCGCGAGGTATTCCCCGCAACCGGAATAGTTGAAGAAATCCTCCAGTTCGGTCGGCAGGTCGATTCCGAGTTGGTTCTCCATCCACCACCTGCCAAGCATTTCATCATCCCGCGCGCCCGGTGCAAAGACGAAATCGTTCAGGTGATCTGTGATTCGGGTCAGTTCGTCCGATGTGGTTGCGTCTGCGTACAGCACCACCGCCTCCAGCTTGTCCTGCTCGTCCGTGGTCAGAAATTCGATCCGCTTGCAGAAGGCGTTGAATGCATGGAAGCCCTCGTTGTGCAGAACTCCTTCCACCCGCTCACCGAGCTTGACACCGAACGGGATGCAGGTGATTTCTGCCCCGCATTGCTCCACGCGGTCTGCGCCGAGCCGCTCCAAAGCAAACTCCCCGGATTCATCCTCGTCATCTCCTAAAATTGCCGGCTCTTCCTTCAGCTCGATCCGGTCCTTCATGGCCTTCAGCTTGTCTTCCAGTTCTTTCTGCAGTTCCTTGTTTTCCTCAATATACTTCTTGGCGGCATCCTTGCCCTGTCCGATCCGATTTCCGTCATAGTAGAACCAGGAGCCGGAGCGCTCCACAATGCCCATATCCATGGCCAGATCGATGATCTCGCCCACCTTGGAAATCCCCTTTCCATAGATGATGTCGAACTCTGCCGTCTTAAAGGGAGGCGCTACCTTGTTTTTCACCACTTTGCATTTGGTGCGGGAGCCGTAAACCTCGGTGCCGTTCTTCAGGTTCTCGCTTCTCCGAACCTCAATGCGCACCGAAGAATAGAACTTCAAAGCCCTGCCGCCGGTGGTCACCTCCGGGTTGCCGTACATGACACCCACCTTTTCCCGCAGCTGATTGATAAAGATTACAATGCAGTTGGATTTGGAAATGGCTCCGGAGAGCTTCCGCAGTGCCTGAGACATGAGTCTGGCGTGTAATCCCACATGAGACGCACCCATATCTCCGTCAATTTCCTGCTGGGGCACAAGAGCCGCAACCGAGTCCACCACCACAATATCCACGGCACCCGAGCGCACCAGCGCTTCGGTCACATCCAAGGCCTGTTCTCCGGAATCGGGCTGCGAAACCAGCATTTCTCCGATGTTTACCCCCAACGCCTCTGCATACTTAGGGTCCAGAGCGTGCTCGGCGTCCACAAAAGCGGCCACGCCCCCCTGCTTCTGAACCTCTGCCACAGCGTGCAGTGCGACCGTCGTTTTTCCGGAAGATTCCGGCCCGAAAATTTCGATGATCCTGCCTCTTGGAAGACCCCCCACGCCCAAGGCCATATCCAGTGTCAGGGAGCCGGTGGACACAGCGGAAACCACCATATTGCTGCTGTCCCCCAGCCGCATGATCGTCCCGGCACCAAATTTTTTCTCGATCTGGGAAATTGCCGTATTTAGCGCCTTGCTCTTTTCAGCCGCATCGGTGCTCTGCTCTACGCCCGCTTTCTTTGCTTTCGCTGCCATCTTTATCCTCCGCTATTCGTCTTTCGGGTCCCTCTGAATACTCAAATATCTCCTGCGGCTCTATGCCGGATACGCAGGGATTTTCAGAACTGCCCTTAATCATTCGTCGCAGGACCATCTTTTTCCTGCTCATTCTACCAATGAAAAATGAACTGAAGGTGAAATTTCATGCTCTCCCTTGAAAATTTCTCCGAATGTCCTCTCAATAGGGAGAATTGTCAAAAACCCACTTTTCGTTCTCCCGAACCAGCTGCAATTCTCCGGTGGCTTTGGTGATTCCGCCGTCAATGCTGTAGGAAATTTCCACAACACAGGCCGCCTTTGTACCGCTGGTGACCTTCAGAGTGTCTGTGTAATACTCGGTTTTCAGTTCATAAACCGGCTTTTGCGTTACATCAATCGTCAGACGCCCCTCCTGCTCGCTGTACCGGCTCATGCTCACTTCCCCGTTGGAAAAGGCAATGGACAACAGCTCTGCGGCATATTTTTCCGAGAATGCCGCACGCAGCATGGCTTCAAAATCGCTTTTGGTTTTACACTTTTCTTCTCTGGATACCGGGATATAATGGGCTGTGGTCCAGCTTTCATCAATTTTATAGTCCGGGTCGGGCGTCAAGCCCGGTCCGAAAATACAGTATGCCGCATCGTAGGCTGTGGGCAATAATTTTTCCACAGCCTGCCGGATTTCCGCATCCTCCGGACATCCGGGCATTTTGCAGGAAGAAAGGGTACACAGCACCGTCAGGAAAAGGATCCCAATCAGCAGACCCGAACAGATTTTTTTCATAAAACACCTTCCGCTTTTTGTAAACCTGGCTTTTCGTTTTGTTTCCGGCGGCCGGAGTCCAAAGCGCATCCGGATTCTGCCTTTCAAGGCACCTTCCGGAATTCCTTTTTCTCCGGGATTTTTCCCGGATCACTCCTTCTCTTCTGCCTCTTCCGTCTCTCCTGCAGGCGTTTGTCCTGCGGCATCCGGATGGCTTTCCCCTCCTTCGGGCGCAGCCTCCTCCTTCTTGACCACAGTGCAATTGACCACCTTGTTGTTGCCGCTCATGCGCCGGCACTGCGGCTGTACACCGGAATATCGGATACCGAAACCCGGATGATCACGCCCTCTTTGCTGACCAACAGCAGGTCGTCCTCTTCCTCCACCGAAAGCACGCCCACCAGCCGTCCGGTCTTATCCGACAAATTGTGGCAACGAACACCCTTTCCGCCCCGGTTGTGCACCGAGAAGTCCCGGAATTCACTCCGTTTTCCGAAGCCCTGTTCGGTGACGGTCAAGAGTTTTTTGCCCTCTTCCGCCAACGCTACGCCGATCACCCGATCGCCGTCCTCCAGTCGGATTCCGCGCACACCTCTGGCCGTTCTGCCCATCACTCTGGCATCGTTTTCGTCAAAGCAGACCGCCATGCCGTCCTTGGTGGCCAGAAGGATCTTATCCTTGCCCGAAGTATGGCGCACATAGACCAATTCGTCCCCTTTGTCCAAGAACAAGGCTCTCTTGCCGCCCTTTCTCCGAATGGCAAATTCGGAAAGCAGAGTTCTCTTCACCGTGCCGTTGGCCGTGACAAAGAGCAGGTACTCCTCCTTGTCCTCCTCCATCTCAAAGTCGCTGACCGAAAGCATGGCCGTGACCTTTTCCCCTTCGGACAGTTCCAGAATGTTCACCAGATTCGTTCCCTTTGCCATTCGGCTGCATTCGGGAATCTGGTAGGCCTTGATGACCTGTACTTTTCCCAGATTGGTGAACATCATCAGGTAGGAATGGGAATCCACCGCCACCACATCGGAAACATCGTCCTCTTCCCTGGTGCTCATGCCGGTAATGCCCTTGCCGCCCCGGTGCTGGGCCGTGTAGGTATCCGAAGGAAGCCGTTTGATATAGCCGGCACTGCTCATGGTAATGACCGCCGTGTGCCGCTCGATCAGGTCCTCAATGTCGATTTCGTCTTCCACCTCGCAGATTTCGGTCAGCCGGTCGTCTCCGTAGCGCTCTTTGATGTCGTTCAGTTCCTTTTTGAAAACGCCGACCAGCACTTCGTCGGAATTCAGAATCGTATCCAAATAAGCGATCCGCTTTTCGATCTCCTCATACTCCGCCTTCAGTTTTTCCTCTTCCAGCCCCTGCAAAGCCTTCAGACGCATTTCCAGAATGGCCGCAGCCTGCACCTCCGAAAGGTTGAACCGGGCCATCAGGTTCTCCTTGGCATCATCGTAGGAATTCCGGATGATCCGGATCACTTCATCGATGTTTGCCTGGGCGATCAGCAGTCCCTCCAGAAGATGGGCTCTTTCCTCGGCTTTCCGCTTTTCGCACCGGGTACGCCGTAAAATCAGGTCCTTCTGGAAGGCGATATATTCATCCAGAATGTGCCGCAACGAAAGAATTTTCGGCTGAGACTGATTGTTCACCAAGGCCAGCATGGTGATGGCAAAGGTGGTCTGCATCTGGGTCTGTTTGAATAGGGTGTTCAATACCACCTGAGGATTTGCGTCTCGCTTCAGTTCAATGACGATCCGCATACCCTCCCGGTCGGTTTCGTCCCGCAGATCGGAAATGCCCTCTATCCGCTTTTCGTGCACCTGGTCGGCAATCGCCTTGATCAGCTGACGCTTGTTCACCTGATAGGGCAGCTCGTTCACGATAATTCTGGTTCGATCCTTGGCATATTCTTCAAATTCCGTCTTGGCGCGGACGGTGATGTGCCCTTTTCCGGTAGCGTATGCCGCCCGAATGCCCCTTTTGCCCATAATAATGCCCTTTGTGGGAAAGTCCGGGCCCTTGATGTGTTGCATCAGATCCTCTAATGTCGCTTCCGGATGGTCCAGCACGCAGACGGTAGCATCGATAACTTCCCTCAGGTTATGCGGCGGAATATTGGTGGCCATTCCAACGGCAATACCGGAGGATCCGTTTACCAGCAAATTCGGAAAACGGCTGGGCAAAACTCTCGGTTCTTTTCTCGATTCGTCAAAGTTCGGGTCCCAATCCACCGTATCTTTGTCGATGTCCCGCAGCATTTCATCGGCGATTCTGGCCATTCTGGCTTCGGTATACCGGTAAGCAGCCGGCGGATCGCCGTCCACCGAACCGAAGTTTCCGTGTCCGTCAATCAAGGGATAGCGCATGGAGAAATCCTGCGCCAGACGCACCAAAGCGTCGTATATGGAAGCATCCCCGTGCGGATGATACCGTCCCAGAACATCACCGACGGCGGTGGCGCTTTTCTTGAAGGGCTTGTCCTTGGTCAAACCATCTTCGTACATCGCATAGAGAATCCGCCGGTGCACCGGTTTCAGGCCGTCCCGCACATCCGGCAGAGCTCTGCCCACGATCACCGACATGGCGTATTCAATGTAGCTGCTCTTCATTTCATGAACCAGCTCTGAATGGGTAATTATCTGATCGGGAAAAGTAATTTCCTCGGGAAGATAGTCCGATCGTTTCTTTGCCATTATTTTTGTCCGTTCCTTTCTTGTTGCGCAGGGGATCCCCGCTGCGACAGCCTGCCAAAGGCTTTTTTGGAAGCTGTCCGTTTTTTCAAAGCCCTTGAAGAATTTCTTGCTGTTCGGGCAGAATGCTTCAAAGGAGAACTATGCTCCCAAGGAAGCCAAGAGCTTTTGACTCTGTTTTTCAAGTTCAAAGGGGTCTTCCCTCAGGGGGAGTATTTCCGAAAATCAATAATCCAGATTCACCGCATACCTGGCGTTCTGCTCGATATACTCTCTGCGGGGCTCCACATCCTCGCCCATCAGAATATTGAAAATCCGGTCTGCCGCCACGGCATCCTCCAGTTCGATCCGCCGAAGAGTTCGTGTGCGGGGATTCATGGTGGTCTCTGCCAACTCCTCCGGGTCCATTTCACCTAAACCCTTGAACCGGGAAATTTCCACCTTGGCGTTGGGATTATCTCCCCGCATTTCGGAAGAAATTCTGTCCCGCTCCTCGTCGCTGTAAGCCACCCGTACCGTCTTTCCTCTGGTCAGTTTGTAAAGCGGGGGCACAGCCGAATAGACATAACCCTGTTCAATCAGCGGCCGCATAAAGCGGAAGAAGAAGGTTAAAAGCAGGGTACGGATATGGGCTCCGTCCACATCGGCATCGGCCATGATAATGATCTTAAGGTACCGCAGTTTTTCCAGATTGAATTCGTTTCCGATGCCGGCACCCAATGCGGTAATGACCGGCGCCAGCTTCTCGTTGCTGTAGATCTTGTCTGCCCGGGCCTTTTCCACATTCAGCATCTTTCCCCAAAGAGGCAGAATGGCCTGGAAAAGCGACTCTCTGCCCTGCGTGGCAGAGCCTCCTGCAGAGTCTCCCTCCACAATGAACAATTCGGTCAAAGCCGGGTCCCGCTCGTTGCAGTCCCGCAACTTGTCCGGCATCTGACCGGAATCCAGAGCCGTCTTTCGTCTGGCCGCTTCTCTGGCCTTCCGGGCGGCTTCTCTGGCTCTTTGGGCCAGGATGGCCTTATCCAAAATAGCCTTGATCGCCGCAGGATGCTCCTCAAAATAGGTGGTCAGTTTTTCGTTCAGAAGCTTGGAAACCACCGTCTTCATTTCGGAATTGCCCAGTTTTGTCTTGGTCTGTCCTTCAAATTCGGCCTCCGACAGCTTTACGCTGACCACCGCCGTCATGCCTTCCCGCACATCCTCCCCCGACAGATTGCTGTCGGCTTCTTTTAAGAATTTGTATTTCCGGGCATAATCGTTGATCACTCCGGTAAGAGCCGTTTTAAAGCCCATTTCGTGTGTTCCGCCGTCCACCGTGCGAATATCGTTGGCAAAAGACAACAGGGTCTCGCTGTAGGAATCGGTATACTGGATGGCGACCTCTGCCGAATTGTTCTCGTTGTTCTGGGCAAGATAAATGACCTCATGCAGTCCCTGCTTATTTTCATTCAGATAGTCCACAAAGGAGCGAATGCCCCCTTCGTAACACAAATCATTCACAACCGGCTCTTCGCCCCGATCATCGGTAAAAAGAATATGAATTCCGGCATTTAAGAAGGCCTGTTCCCGCAAACGGACCAACAGCGTTTCATATTCAAATTCCAGCGTTTCAAAAATTTCATCATCGGGATAAAAGGTGACCTTGGTTCCGGTTTTGTCCGTAGGTCTGATTTCCTTTACAGGTTCTGTGGGTTTGCCCTTTTCGTAGCGCTGACGGTATTCCTTTCCGGTTCTTGAATCGTAAACCGTCACTTCCAGCCACTTGGATAAGGCATTCACTACCGAGGCACCCACGCCGTGCAGTCCCCCTGAAACCTTGTACCCGCTGCCGCCGAACTTTCCACCGGCATGCAGAATGGTGTACACCACTTCCAAAGTCGAAATACCCATTTTGGGGTGGGGACCCGTGGGAATTCCTCTGCCGTCATCGGTGACGGTTACACTGTTTCCCTTGTTGATGGTTACGGTGATATTTTTGCAATAGCCTGCCAAGGCTTCGTCAATAGCATTGTCTACGATCTCGTAAACCAAATGATTCAAGCCCTTCACCGAGGTGGAGCCAATATACATACCGGGTCTTTTCCGTACCGCTTCCAGTCCTTCTAAAACCTGTATTTCCGATTCGTCATACCCGGTTTTTTTGATTTCTTCGCTCATAATCCATCCTTACCCTAAATCAAAATATGTGGAATTTCTATGTTTTTCATTTTTAATCCCGGACAAAAGGAACGGTTTTTTCGTTCCCATAAAAAACAACAGAGATGCTTCGGCTTTCAAAAGGCTTTTTGCTGTAAAAATCCTCGAATTTCAAATTTTCTTCTTGAAAAAGCCTTCCAAATGCCGGAACACCCTGAACCCAATCCCTACAGACGGCGTTTGAGCACTTCGGGTGCAAATACCGACAGATAAATCTGCTCTTTTCTTCCGTCCTCATAGACGATAAAGCTTTTCGGCAATCCGTAGGAAACCGTGGTGACCATGCCCTCTTTTTCCCGTTTTCCGAGAAATTTTCTTGTTGCGGCCGACCAAGTGGTGCTTTTGTCCAGATCCCCGATCAAAAGAATGCCTTCTTTTTTCAGCCACCGATTGTTCTCCAGCTGTATATAAGCGGAACTACCGTACCGTCGTATATTGACCTTTTTCAACGAAGATCACCCTCCCATCGGGAATCCGTTCAGCATCCTTCCGGTCACAGCAGGTGATCAGCACCTGCCGTCCTTCCATTCCCGAAAGAATATAATTTTTCCGGCGGTCATCCAATTCGCTGAACACATCATCCAGAAGAAATACCGGAAATTCTCCGGTTTTTTCTCTGCAAACCTCTCCTTCCGCCAGTTTCATGGCGACGGCAATGCTTCTCTGCTGTCCCTGCGAAGCAAAGACCCTTGCAGATCTTTCATTCAGCAGAATTTCAATATCGTCCTTATGAACGCCGAAAAGGGTGGTTCCTGCCTTCAATTCCCTTTGCCGGTTGTTCCGGAACAGTTCCATATACTCCTCTTTTTTCATCGGCTTTCTGTATAGAAGCCGGGGCTCTTCCTTTCCTTCCATCATGTCTTCAAAGATCTTTCGGACTTCTTTTTCGATTTTTTCCATGTATTCCGCCCGTTTGAAGGAAAGAATTTCGCCCTCTTCCGCCAACTGCTCCGCCCAAAGCTCTTCGGTTTGGTCAAAGGCCTCCGGATGGAAAGGATATTCGGCAATCAGCCGGTTTCGCTGAAGCAGGGCTGCATTGTATTTTTGGAGAGCCGAAAGATAAACCCGATCGGTTTGTGCCAGAGCTCCGTCCATAAATGCTCGCCGCTGGCTGGGGCCTTCCCGTACCACCGAAAGATATTCCGGACAAAAAATGACCGCATTGAAATTTCCGATGAATTCGGACATCTTGCGCAACGCCAGTCCGTTTTTCCGGCAGAATTTTCGGCCCGAACGCAGATACCGCAGCTCCAACTGATTTTCCCGCTGTTTATTTTCATAGTCCAGGATCACCTTGGCAAAATCCTGCTCGTAGGTGATGTAATCCTTCTCCTTGGCTGTCCGATGGGAGCGCCCCTGGGCAAAAAGGTAGATACCCTCCAAGGCGTTGGTCTTTCCCTGGGCGTTATCTCCGCAAAAAAGATTGATTCCCGGCGAAAAGGAAATATCTGCGCTTGCAATGTTCCGGAAATTCTGATAGCGCACTCGTTTCAGAATCATTTTTTAATCTTTCATCTTCACAGGGCAGACCATGTATAAATACTTTCCATCCTTTTCTTCTTCGTCCCCTTCATCCTTCTTTGGGTCTGCTTCGATCACCATGCTCATGAAGGGAGTGCCCAAGGACAAATAAATCTTTTCGTCCGAAATAGCCCGCAGAGCTTCCATTAAGAACCGGCAATTAAAGCCGATGGTGATATCCTCTCCCTCTTTTTCGATCTCCATCTGGTCCGAGACCGAAGAAACCGAAGAAACGGAGCTGACCTTCAGTGTATCGCCCTCAAAAACGCATTTTACAAAGCCCATGATCTGACCAACCGACTTGTCATCGGTCACCAGAGCCACCCGCTCTAAACATTCCAGAAGCTCCTGACGGTCCAAAAGCACCTTGATGTTGTTGTTTTTCGGAATGACCCTCTTGTAGTCAATATATTCCCCGTCAATCAGTCTGGAGAAGAAAATGCTTTCCTCCATCCGGAAAATAACATGCTTTCTGCCGAAAGACAATACCACCTCTTTGTTTTCATCGGCAGAAAGTATTTTGGAAAGCTCCGATAGGGTCTTTCCCGGCACAATAAAGGAGAATCTCTCCTCTGTGCCTTCTAAATCCAGAGAAAAATTCTTTTCTCTCAAGGCCAACCGGTTCCCGTCGCAGGTCACCAACAGCAACCCCTCTCCGGTGATCTGAAAGAAAGCACCGGTCAAAACGGGACGCTGTGTTCCGAAAGCAATGGCGTGCTGCACCTGCCCAATCATTTTCTTCAGAAGGGCCTGACTGAAGCATATGCCCCCTTCTCCGTTCAGATCCGGCAGATTGGGGAAATCGTTTCCCGGAAGAGCAGATAAAGAAAAGCGGGAATTTCCTGAGGAAATTTTCGTCTGAAATTTATTGTTTATTTCGATGGTAATCTGCCTTTCGGGCATGGTGCGGATCATTCTGTACAGCTTGTTGGCATTGATGATAAAGGAGCCTTCTTCCAAAACCTCCGCCTTGACGGAAGTCCGGTATCCCTTTTCCAGGTCATAGGAAGAAAGGATACAGCCGGAGGGACCGTCTGTAGTAAAAAGTATTCCTTCAATGGCCGAAATCGTATTTTTCTCCGAAACGGCACCCATAGCGGGGGTGAGAGCATTGACCAGTACATCCTTATCAAAGACAATTTTCATAGGTGGAATCCTTTCGTAAGAATCCTGACGGACCTTTGTTTTTTCGGGGTTTTTCTTCTGTAGCGCAGAAACTGTTTGCAAAACAGACTTTTCAAGGGTATTCAAGGCAAAAAGGAACAAGCATTTTCTGCCTGCCGGGCTTCAAATTTTCCGGAAAGAGAGAATAATTATATAAAAGCAGAGGTAGCAGTAATAGAGGGTGTGTATTCTGTGGAAAAGCAGAGTTTTCAAAGGAAATACCGGCCTTTTTTCAGGGGAGCGTTTTGGGACAAGCACCTTGAAAAAAGGTTGGAAAGCTGTGGAAAAAATTTTTCTTCTGAAGGCAAAAAAGTTTTCCCCGGAAAAAGAGTTTGAAAAATTGTGGAAAAGACAGGCTTTTTTCCCCAGAACAGCGGTGGAATTGTGCAAAAATTTTCAAAAAAGCCTGTGAAAAAATCGGGCA
>ERZ779876.3189-NODE-3189-length-10457-cov-4.240627_pt1 | contig 10457 bp, 5 predicted proteins | sample MGYA00511068_ERZ779876 | MGnify/ENA primary metagenome ERZ779876 (study PRJEB29588, sample SAMEA1970858) | human gut metagenome | biome: human gut; feature: human-associated habitat; material: faeces | place: Denmark | collected 2008/2010 ... | reverse complement strand
AGCAGCTTGAGCGTGTGACGGAGAAGTGGGAGAAAGATTATCCAAACGCCATGAAGAGCTGGTACAAAAACTGGGATGTGATCTCACCGATCTTCAAGTTTTCCGCTGATGTGAGAAAGGTCATTTACACCACCAATGCGATCGAAAGCCTTAACAGCGGCTATCGTCGTCTGAACAAGCAGAGAAGCGTATTTCCGAGCGATACGGCGCTCCTGAAGGTACTGTATCTTGCAACGCATGAAATAGCGAAAAAATGGACTATACCGCTGAGAAACTGGGGCATAGTTCTTGGCGAGCTGGAGATCATGTATCTCGACAGGCTAAGCTGAGCCGGCACAGTCAGTCTGCTTCCATTCCGCTACGCTCCATTCCAGCAGACTGACTGTTGAAGAACCTTGACAAATTACGGTATTTATTGTATACTGTAAAAAAATGAGCGGCTGTTTTTCAAGCCGCTCCACAATATCGTTTTTTATCACTGTTGTTGAATTCACAGAGATTTTTTCACAGGGCCGATAAAACTTTTTCATTTCCATGCTCGCTGGATGATTTGGGTGAGGGTTTTTCTTTTTGGGATGAAAGCATGATATATGAGGAGAAAACCGAACTTAGAAGCTGAGGATTGTTATATGACGGTAAATTGCTGGATACGGTCACAATGCATTGTGCAGCAGACGATAATGATTATAGTGATAATGATATTATTTGTATAAGCTTTACTGCGAGTGCTTTTAAAAGGCAGGATACGATTGATAATATTTCAATAGGCGGAATAACCTTTGAGAGTACAGAAGCAGAAATAAATCAAATGTTTGGTGAACCGACAGACAATCATGAAGATTCAAGTCACTTTAGCTCATATTTATATTTAATTGATAAAAAGTGGCTGACTCTTTCTTTTAATTATGGGCATCTAAATATTATAGATCTTAATTTTGGAGGAAAATAAAACGTCGATTAATATTGATACAAGTTTTGAGATTATATTAAAACTAGACAATGATATGACAAAAGTAGAAGAAACAATGATAAAACTATCTGACGAAGAAACATATACCGTAGATGGTTTTTGTGAAATATAAAAAAATAATTTTTATTCGTCGCTTGATGAGAAAGGAAATGTCATGAAATTGCAAAAACAGATTACAAACGAAGAATTGCTTGAACTTACAAGAAAAGCATTTGAGAATGATGAGGTTGCTGAATTTCTTTGCGGAGAAAAAGGATATTCAGTTATGGGAAACAGGGATATACCTATTAATATTCCTACAGATTTCGGACGCATTGTAGAAAAAGGAATATATGAGTTATATTTGACTACAAATGATGAAGTAATTATCAAGAAATTCCGTAAAGCAATTATGACACTAAATAGTACACCTATTCAAGTTTGGTGTGCATATATGGCTTGTTGGAATCAAATTTTCAATGAACATTCTAAATATCCAGCACTGTTTAAAATGATTGATGATACCCTTTTAAAGACATTAAAAAGTACCTTGATAAACAATGAATCATCTCTACGTAATTGTAAAGAGTGGATGGGGATTAACAAAAAAATGGATTATGGGATTACATAATTCGTATAGATAATGTCTTAAAAAAAGATTATGGGGTGAGTGTATTATGAGTGAAGTGAATAATGATTTTTTAGAATATGGAGCTTCTTTTTTAGTTACAAAGAGAGATTATGATTTGTATTATAGTGATCCATTTGATTACTTGGTGCGGGAGGGCAACGCTTTATTGCACCAAGCAATCAAATGGATCAATTGCTTATTGTAGCTAATGGTGATATTGGCATTATAGAAGAAGGACTAGGTATAGAGACCGATAAATGGGCAGGTCAAGAATTAGTTAGAATTGACATAGATAAATCCATTGTAAATGATTTCTATGAAAGTGGAAATCTTAAGCTTCCAACAGGTTCAGAATCTGGTGCAAATAGTAATTGGATTCCTGGTGGAGAAACAAGTGGTGGTATAGCTGAAGCTATACTTTCTGATTGTCCTACTTCCAATATTGATAGAGTTGGAACTACTACTGCAGTAAATGGAGTCCCGACCGAACAATTAAATAATCTATATAATTCGTTAGGAGGAGATTCAAACGCACTTAAAACTGTTACTGATGCAGTAGATGATATTCCGAGAACAAATATAGATGAGAATGCGCTATTAAAGAATATTACTACTGGTAAAACAAATGTAATAGACGCTATTGATGATGTTTCAACTCTACCGGGACGTAGTAATGGCACACATCTTGGTGTGCGTGTTGGTGCTGTACTTGGTGTTTTAGGAACGGTTGGAGATGTTGCTGATGTTGTCACAACAGCTAGTACAGCATATCAACAGTATAAAAATGGAGATATTGAAGGAGCAACTGATACACTTGGTTCATGGGGGATGAGTACATTAGGTGGAATGGCAGGTGGTGCAGGTGCAGGTGCTCTAGCGGGCATTGGTATGGGCACTCTTGTTGCAGCTGGACTTGTATCTGGACCAATTGGCTGGGCTGCAATTGCTGCAGCTGGTCTTGCTGGTGGTATTCTTGGTGGATTTTTGGGTGAGAGTATATGGGATTGGCTACTAGACCCTCTCAATGACGAATATACAAATGCAGGTAACGCTCAACCTCCTCGTGATCCTCTTGCGATAGATCTTGGAGCATTAGGGATTGAACTTACGACACTTGAAAACGGTGTTAACTTCGACCTAGATAAGAATGGTTTTGCTGAAAAGACAGCATGGATAGGTCTTGAGGATGGTTTCCTTTGTCTTGATCGCAATGGTAATAGTAAAATTGACGATGGCGGTGAGCTTTTCGGTGATCAAGTCGAACTTTCTAATGGCGCAATTTCTGTTTCGGGTTTTGAAGCATTGGCGGACTTTGATGAAGATGGCGATGGTGTAATTGACCATAATGATACAGTATGGAATGATTTGCGAGTTTGGATTGATGCAAATCATAATGGTATATCTGATTCAGGAGAATTGAAAACACTAAACGAATTAGGAGTAGTAAATATAAGCCTTGATGTTACCAAGGAGGAGAATGTTGATACTGCAACTGGAACTATGGAAGCTGAATTTGCTATGGTTACTTTCGCAGATGGAACTGAGCGAAAGATTAGCGAGTTTTGGTTCCCAGTAAACACTTCAGATACAACACAGACGGGCGGAGATGGTGAAATTGTAGAAACCAAAGGAAATGTTCCGGATATTACTTTAGCTATTGAAGCAGATAAGACAGGAACACTTGCGGTACTGTATAAAAAATATTGTTTATCAGAAGATTTTGTTGAAAAGCGATTTCTCTCAAAACAGATTTTATACTTTATTACTGATTCAACAGATATTAGTCCGAATTCGCGCGGCGGAAATATTGATGCTCGTGACCTGCATGTGATTGAAACCTTTATGGGACGTGAGTTTGTTGGCGTTGGTGGAACAAATCCAAATTCAAATGCAGCAAACATTTTGAAAAAGTTGTATATATCACTTGAAAATATCTTTTTCAGCGATCTTAATGTAGAATCACAGGACAGTTTCTATATTAACATGATTTTTGTTTCAGAGGATGAACAGGGAAATAAAATCGTAGATTTCACTTTTCTTAATGCCATTTTAGAAATGGAAATTGCTACTGGTGAAAACGTTGAGGGAAACCTTTATAGTATCGGTTCATATCTTTCTCTGTTCGATGAAGCTTATGATACTAATGCTTTCAGTGAGTTTAGTACATACTATAAAGCAGTTTCACCACAATATGCTGATATTTTGGAACTGTCTAAATCAGGAACTACATATCTTGCAACCAATGACAATGACACATATAGAGGAACTGGAAATAATGATTTCATTTTCGGATTGGATGGAAATGATATATTAAATGGTGCGAGTGGAATTGATATTATTCATGGAAACAACGGCAATGACCAAATATCCGGAGGAGTTGGAAACGACATGCTCTACGGCGATTCAGGCAACGACACTCTCGACGGAGGGACAGGCAATGACACTCTCAAAGGCGGCTACGGCGATGATACATACATTTTCGCAAAGGGCTACGGAAACGATACAATAATAGACTCCGATGGTCTGAATACTCTCAGATTTAAGGGAATTAAACCAAGCGATATCCTTGTAAACGGCACAGATGAATACGACGCAACTATTACAATAAAGGGTACGAACGATACTCTTGTTATCAAGGATTTCCGCAAGAGTGAGGAATACCGCAATTACGACCTTGAAATAGACTGAGTTAAAATGCACGTTACAGATAAGGATAGTCCGTTCAGACATATCTACGGCGGAAACGGCGACGATGTTCTTAAAGCAGTTGTAGATGATTCGATCATGCACGCTTTCGGCGGTGACGATACCGTTTACGGAAGTAAGGAAAATGACGTTATCTACGGCAACGAGGGCAATGACACCGTTTACGCAGGAAACGGAAACGACTTTGTTTACGGCGGAGATGATAACGACGCTATTTTCGGTGAGGAAGGCGACGATATTATTTACGGTGATAACGGTGATGACATTCTCGACGGAGGAGCAGGAAACGATATACTTTATGGCGGAGCAGGAAACGATACATATGTATTCAGCAGAGATTACGGTACAGATGTCATTGATGACAGCGAAGGAACGTCAACTGTTAAGCTTGCCGACGATCTGACTTTGTCGGATATCGAGATCAATGCCGTTGGTAATGATGTGATTATCAGTATTAAGGATACAGAGGACAAGCTTATCATTACCGATTTTGCAGACGCTCCCGAAAACTACGTTCTGCAGATAGGCGAAGAAATCCTGCCCGTACAGGATAATATCACAGGCATCGATAACTATGTTACAGGTACAGAGAATTCAGATTATTTACCTCTTGAAAGCGACAAAGCCAATATCGCCGCAGGCGGTAACGGAGATGACTTTATTATCGGAGGAACAGAATCTGACTATATCTTCGGAGATTCCGGAACTGACAGAATTACAGCAAATGACGGCAATGACGTGATCTTCGGCGGCAGCGGAAATGACTCTCTGTTCGGAGAATCAGGAAATGACTGTATCTCAGGCGGAAACGAAGATGATTACATCAACGGCGGTGACGGCGACGATATTATCGACACAGGCTCAGGCAATGACTTTATTGACGGAGGCAGCGGAAACGACACCTATATCTTCAAGCCGGGATACGGCGCTGATTCTATTATGGACAGCGAGGGTGCAAATACCATTATGTTCGGTGACGGATTCACCGCAGAAGGTGTAAAGGCATACCGTTCCAACTGGAATGATATTCTTATTACCTTTGACGGATTTGAAGATACCCTTACAATAAAGAATTACTGCATCAGCAAGGAAGCAAGAAACTTTACGCTTGTATTTGCCGACGGAACAGTCGTAGAAGCAACAGCTCAGAACAGTCCTCTCAGAACTATTTACGGTACTGACGGCAGCGAGTACATGATCTCTATTTATGAGGACGGAATAACCAAGATCGGTCAGGACGGCAATGATCAGCTTGTAGGCAGCGACGGAAACGACTATCTCTACGGAGATAAGGGCGACGACAGACTTACAGGAAATGCAGGAAACGATGTTCTTGACGGCGGAGAGGGAAATGACTATCTCTATGACGGAGCAGGAAACGATACATATATCTTCAAGAAAGGCTATGGAACAGATACTATCGGCGACGGTGAAGGCACAAATACTATTGAGATCTACGGATATTCGTCAAATCAGATCAAGGCTTACCGTACAAACTGGAATGATATTACCATTACATTTGAGGATTCTGATGACAAGCTTGTGATCGAGGGATTCTTTACTTCCGAAGCAAACAGAAACTTCTACCTCACATTCAACGGAGGTTCTAAGGTTCACGCAACCGCTTCCAACAGTCCATTAAGAACTGTTTACGGAACTGAAAATAGTGATTACATTGTAACTATGGACGACAGGGGGGAAACTCTTATCGGTGAGAACGGAAACGACAGCCTTAATGGAGGAAACGGCGCAGATAAGCTGTACGGAGGTATCGGAGACGATCAGTTTTATGGCAACGGCGGTAATGATACCCTTGACGGCGGAGAAGGCAGTGACTATCTCTACGGCGGAGCAGGAAACGATACATATATCTTCAACATAGGATACGGCACAGATACAATTAACGACAGCGAGGGTATCAATACGATCTCATTCGGCAGCGGTCTCTCAGCAGATACTATGTCCGTTTACAGAACGAACTGGAACGATCTTACTATCACATTTGATGGAATTGAGGACAAGCTGATCATTCAGAATTACTTTACGTCTGAGGAAAACAGAAACTTCAATGTAAACTTTGCAGACGGAACAAGATATGCATATGACAGCGAGGGAAATCCTCTGAAACAGGTCCATGCGACTGAATACGATGACTGGATGTCAGCATGGAGCGATAACGGCATTGTTATTCACGGCGACGGAGGAAACGATACGCTTAACGGCGGCGCCGGAAACGACGCGCTTTACGGCGGAACAGGAACCGATTATCTGTACGGAAATGACGGAGATGATATCCTTGACGGCGGAGAGGACAATGATTATCTGAACGGCGGCAACGGAAACGATACATATGTATTCGGCAGAAATTACGGTACGGATATAATTGAGGATTATGACGGAAATAACAAGATCGTATTAAGCGGTATTGATCTTAACGAGGTCACATTTACTAAAACAAACCAATCCGAACTGACTGTATCAATAAACGGCAGCGAGGATAAGCTGACTATAAGGAACTTTAATTCCGAAAGCTTTATCTTTGAATTTGCAGGCGGAGCAGTAGGAACAGTAAATAAGGATACCTGGGAGCTTGAGCTTAGTCAGCCTGCAAGCAATGAAATATCTGAGAAAGATGTCATACAGTCAAACGCCGAGCTTCTCTCGGATATCTATTCAGACGAAAGTATGTCTTCAGATTTGCTCACAGAAATAAACGACACCGTTCTGATTGATTCTTCAAGCACTGTTTCTGCGGCAAAGGAAACAGAGGAAACCGCAGATCAGACGGATATACAGGTAATGATACTGACCGAAAATATGTCCGCTTTCGGTACGGAGAACAACGTTTCTGACAGTATGAGCATTAGTGATCCGATGCAGGATACGTCAGCTTTGAATCAACTGCTTGTCGGTACGCAGGCAGAGTAATATAAATTCTGATTAAAAGTGCGGCAGTAAAAAAGCTGCCGCATAATTTATGTAAAAAGGAAGTCGAAGCATGGAGAAAAAACAAGACAGCGGACTTAGCTGCTTTATGATAGTTATGAAGTTTCACGGTATACCTATCACAAAAGAGCAGGCTGAAACGCTATCAGTTCTTGATCCCGAGCAGAAAACCGGAGAAATAGAAATAATAGAATCCGCAAAGAAATTGAAAATGCGGGCAAAGCTTTGTAAGCTGAATTTAAAAAAGCTGAAGGACGTAAAGGCGCCGATTATTGCAAAGGATAAAAACGACGTATTCTTTATTGTCGCAAAATCTCAAGGCAATAAATTCATGGTCTTGTTTACGGACAAAACCCAGCCGGAGATAAAATCCCGCGAGGAATTATCTGAAATCTGGGATGGCACAGCGATCCTTGTTACAAAAAAAGGAATAATGGACAGAGAAGCGGTATTCAGCTTCAAGTGGTTTATACCCACGATACTGAAATTCAAAAAGGAATTTATACAGGTACTGATAGCCGTATTTACAATACAGATTTTAGGAATCCTTACTCCCGTTATGACTCAGGTCGTTGTGGATAAGGTTTTAGTCCATAGAAGTATGTCGACGCTTAACGTGCTTGCAATCGGTATCGCAATTGTATATATATACGAGCTGATTCTGTCCCTTGCCAAAAACTATGTGTTTACCCATACGACAAACAGAATAGATGTTATGCTCAGCTTCAAGCTGTTTCGGCATTTGTTCGCACTTCCCTTGAAATACTTTGAATCAAGACGAGTCGGCGAAACGGTGGCGAGAGTAAGAGAGCTTGACAGTATCAGAAATTTTCTGACAGGCACTCCGCTTTCCTCAATGATAGATTTTATTTTCATAATCGTATACATAGTAGTATTGTTTTTCTACAGCAAAATGCTGACAGTTATCGTCCTCTGTTCTATACCCGTTTACGCAGTACTTTCGGCCATCGTTACTCCCCTTTTCAAAAAAAGACTGGACGAAAAGTTTGAAACGGGAGCGAACACTCAGTCTTTTTTGGTTGAATCCATAACGGGAGTGCAGACCGTAAAATCCTATGCCTTAGAGCCAAAGTTCGAGAAAAAATGGGGCGATTTGCAATCCGATTACGTAAAGGCAAGCTACAAAACCTCTATGGTTTCCGCAACCGCCGGAACGACCGGACAGTTTATTCAGAAGGTATTCGACCTGTTGATTCTGTTTTTCGGCGCAAAAGCGGTAATGGACGGTAATTTTACAGTGGGGCAGCTTGTGGCGTTTCGAATGCTTTCCGGCAGAGTAAGCGGTCCTGTTTTAAGACTGGTACAGCTTTGGCAGGAATATCAGCAGGCGTCGCTTTCAGTAAAAAGAATCGGCGATATTTTTAATACAGCCCCTGAACCGATTCTAAACGCAAATCAGACTGCTATGCCCGGCGTTCAGGGTAAAATTATATTCGATCAGGTGCATTTCAGATACAATCCGCAGGGCGGAGAGGTTATCAAGGGAATGAGCTTTGAAATAGAGCCTGACACTATTGTAGGAGTCGTAGGCAGAAGCGGTTCGGGAAAGAGCACCATCCTCTCCCTCATCTGCCGCAATTACGAGTTCCAGAAGGGCGAAATTTTGATCGACGGCATCGACATCCGGAAGATCAAGATCTCCTCCCTCCGCCGCCACTTCGGCCAGATGCTGCAGGATGTGTTCCTCTTCTCGGGCACCATCCGCAGCAACATCGTCCTGCGGGAAGAGAATATCTCCGACGACGAGATCATGAAGGTCTGCCGGTACGTCAACGCCGACCACTTCATCGACAAGCTGGAGCACGGCCTTGACGAGGAGGTGCGGGAGCGGGGCAACAACTTCTCGGCGGGCCAGCGCCAGCTGCTCAGCTTTGCCCGCACCATCCTCCATAAGCCCAGTGTTATGATACTGGACGAGGCCACCGCCAACATCGACACCGAGACGGAGCTGCTGATTCAGGATTCGCTGGAAAAGATGCGCACCGTGGGCACCATGCTCATTGTGGCCCACCGGCTGTCCACCATCCAGCATGCGGACAACATCATCGTGCTGTCCCACGGTAAAATTCTGGAGCAGGGCACCCACCAGCAGCTGCTGGAAAGCTGCCAGGTCTACCGGGAGATTTTCCAGTCCCAGTACGAGAGCCAGCGGAAGGAGGCGGCGGTATGAAAAAAATCTCCAAGCGCGCATGGATGGCGCTGGCGCTGGCGGCTGCGCTGTCGCTGCAAGGATTACTGTAAACGTGTTGTAGATGTAAAAAGGAGAATGGAACGAATCCATTCTCCTTTTGTGCTATCTGGGTTATTTTTGCTTGCGCAGGGCGCGGTGCATGATTTTGCCGGTCGCGGTGTGCGGCAGGGAATCAACGATGTTGTAGATGCGCGGCCACTTGTACGAGGACAGCATGGGACTGTTCGTGCAGTACTCCTTCAGCTCCTCAACGGTGAGGGAGGGATCGCTCGGCACAACATATGCCGCAACGACTTCGCCGCGCAGCTTGTCCGGCGCACCGATAACGGCGCTCTCTGCGACCTTGGGATGGTCGTTCAGCACGGCCTCGATCTGCGGCGGATAGATGTTCTCGCCTGCGGAAACGATCATATCGTCCTTGCGGCCGCGCACGGTGACGAACTCGTTCTCGTCCCATGTGCCGACATCGCCGGTGTACAGAAAGCCCTTGTAGAACTTCTGTTCGGTCATTTCCGGGTTATTATAGTAACAAAATGCGCTCTTTGCCGGAGAGGAGATGATGATCTCGCCCTCGGCCACGTTGTCGTGCGGGACCAGGTCGTCCGGCTCGGAATGGGAGCCGTCCTCGCGCAGCTTTACGATGCGGACCTCGTCATCCGTACACGAGCGGCCGGCCGAGCCTGCGTTATCCGGCAGGTCGAACGGGCGCAGAAATGTGTTCCAGAAGGATTCCGTCGTGCCGTAGCCGTTGAAAATGTTCGGCGTGAGCAGCTTCATGTACTTCTCGCATGCGCTCTTTTCAAACGGCGCGCCCATGGTGACAATGCCGCGCAGCGCGGACAGGTCGTGCGGGGTGCGCTCCTGCGTGCGGGCGAGCATGGCAATGATGGTCGGTACACCAATCAGGAACGAGATGTTGTACTTCGCGGCATATTCCAGGCAGCGCTTCGGTGCAAAATCGCGCAGAATGACAACTTCGCCGCCCGCATAGAGGGTCGGGGACGGGCCGACGG
>ERZ779876.3185-NODE-3185-length-10467-cov-3.924990_pt1 | contig 10467 bp, 7 predicted proteins | sample MGYA00511068_ERZ779876 | MGnify/ENA primary metagenome ERZ779876 (study PRJEB29588, sample SAMEA1970858) | human gut metagenome | biome: human gut; feature: human-associated habitat; material: faeces | place: Denmark | collected 2008/2010 ... | reverse complement strand
TGCCCCGAGCTGTATCCCTGCGCCGCCTCGCCCGAGACGGTCGCCGGGTTGAACATGTTGAAACGCCGGATGGTGCCCGGTCCCGTGGTGTAGGAGGTCGTACCGAGGGCCGTGATGGGGATCATCGCCTTGTCGGCGCCCCGCACGAAGAAGAGACCCAGATTCTCCCGCTGGGCCCGGTACGGGGCTTCGGCCTGGATGTAGACGCGGTAGATGCGGTTGAACATGTTGAAGTCGTTGACGTAGACCGATCCGGTGAAGGTCTTCATCGTCGAGAAGATGTCGGCCATCGGAACGCCGAGCATCTGGGCCTTGTCGCGGTCCACGTCGAAATAGAGCTGCGGAATATCGCCCTGCATCGACGACGAGAGCCCCGTGAATTCGGGCCGCTGCGCGGCATAGTGCATCAGCGTATCGACGGCGCGCTGCAGCTCGGCGTAGGTCGTATTGCCGCGCGCTTCGAGCACCATCTCGAAACCGCCCGAATTGCCCAGACCGGGAATCACGGCCGGACGCGACAGGTAGACCCGGCTTTCGGGATAGCGCGACATCTCGGCGCGCACGCGCTGCATCACCTCGCTCAGGCCGTCCGAATCGCGGTCGCCCCACGGTTTGAGGATCACGGTCAGCTGGCTGCGCGCCTGATTGGTGCCCACGCGGGGACTCGAACCCGTCACGTTGAGCACGTACTCCACGTCGGGATCGTTCATCAGAAACTCGACGGCCCGGTCGGTCACCTCGCGCGTACGCTCGATAGTCGCCCCTTCGGGCAGCTCCAGCTCCACGGTGAAATAGCCCTGATCCTCCTGCGGCATGAAGCTCTGGGGCACCAGACGGTTCATCAGCCAGATGCCGACCAGTACGATACCGAAGGCGGCCAGCATGCGCCGCGAGTGCTTCAGCGCCCCCCGAATCATCCGGCCGTAGAACCTGTTGCCCGTCGCCAGTCCGAGATTGATGCGGCGGAAAAACCGGTTTTTCTTCTCCCCGCTTTCGGGTTTGAGGAAAAGCGAACACATCACGGGGCTGAGCGTCAGCGCCACGACCGTCGAAATGATCACCGACACGGCGATCGTAATGGTGAACTGGCGGTAAAGCTGTCCCGTGATTCCCGCAAGAAAGCTCACCGGGACGAAAACGGCGCACAACACGAGCGACATGGCGATCAGTGCGCCGCTCAGGCTGCCCATCGCCTTCTTCGTCGCTTCGTAAGGCGAAAGAAGCTCCTCGTTCATGATGCGGTCCACGTTCTCGACCACCACGATGGCGTCGTCCACCACGATGCCGATGGCGAGAATCAGTCCCAGCAGCGTCAGCATGTTGAGCGAGAAGCCGAAGACGAGCATCACGCCGAAGGTGCCGATCAGCGAAATGGGGACCGCCACGATCGGGATGAGCGTCGCGCGCCAGCTCTGCAGCGAGAGGAAGACCACCAGAATCACCAGCAGCAGCGCTTCGAAAAGCGTCCGGTAGACGTGGTGGATCGACTCGGAAATATAGGTGGTCATGTCGAACGGAATCTCGTAGCTGATTCCCTCCGGGAAATTCGCACGGATCTCCTCCATGACCTTCTTGACCGAACCGGCGACCTCCATGGCGTTGGCGCCGGGAAGCATGTTGATATTCAAGACGGCGGCGTTCCCGCCGTTGATACCGCTCTCGGTGCTGTAGGAGGAGGCTTCGAGCGAAATGCGCGCCACGTCCTTCAGACGGATGATCGAACCGTCGGGATTGGCCCGCACGACGATATCTTCGAATTCGCTGACCGATGACAGACGGCCCTGCGCCGTGATCGGAATGGTCACGTCGATGCCGTTCATGGGGGCCTGCCCCAGCACGCCGGCCGCCGATTCGCGGTTCTGGTCCTTGAGCGCGTTCTGCAAATCCTTGACCGTCAGGCCGAGGTCGGCCAGCTTGTCGGGCATGACCCATATCTGCATGGCGTAATAGCGGCTGCCGACGTTCGAAACGCTGCCCACGCCGGGCACGCGGCGCAGCATGTCCAGCACGTTGAGCGTGGCGTAGTTGCTCAGGTAGATTTCGTCGAACTTGGGGTCGGATGACAGCAGCGTGATGGTCATCAGCTTGCTGGCCGCCTGCTTCTCGACCGAGATGCCGTTCTGCACCACCTCGGCCGGAAGACGCGCTTCGGCCTTCTTCAGACGGTTCTGAATATCCACGGCCGCCAGATCGGGATCGGTCGAGATATCGAAGGTCACCGTGGCGGAAAAACCGCCCGAATTGGAGCTTGACGACTCCATATAGATCATGCCGGGCGTGCCGTTCAGCTCCTGCTCGATGGGCGTGGCCACGGCCTGCGTCACGGTCTGCGCGTCGGCGCCCGGATAGGAGGCCGAGATGCGGACCACGGGCGGCACGATCTGAGGGTACTGATCGACGGGCAGCAGGGCGAGGCCGATGCCGCCGACGATCACGATGATGATGGACAGCACCGTCGAAAAGACGGGCCGGTCGATAAAAAAGTCCGCTTTCATAGGTTACTGCTGATTTTCGGTCTCCTCCTCGCGCCGCGTAACGACCGGTTCGACTTTCATGCCGTGCTGGAGCTTGTGGTATCCCTCCACGACGATGTCTTCGCCTGACACCAGTCCGCGCTCGACGACGATGTTCTGTCCGATTTCGGGTCCCGTTTCGATGAAACGCTTCTCGACGATGCTGTCGGGACGCACCACGAAGATGTAGGCCCCGCCCTTCTCGATCACCACGGCCTTCGACGGCACGACCACGGCGTCCTCACGCACGTCGAGCAGCAGCCGCACCTTGGTGAACTGGCCCGGCAGCAGGATATGGTCGGGATTGGACATCTCGGCGCGGACGGAGAAGGTACCCGTCTGGGGATCGACCTGCGGATCGGCGAAATCGACCAGTCCCCGGTAGGGGTATTCGGAGCCGTCGGCCAGCGTCACGGTGATATAGGGGTCCCATTTACGGGCCGTATCGCGGTGTCCGAGATTGACGTTGCGGGCTTTGCTGCGCAGGTAGTCCAGCGCCGTCATGCTGAAATCGACGCGCACCGTATCGCTCTTCACCACCGTCGCCAGCAGCGATTTGCCGTTCGGTCCCACGAGCGTTCCGATGTCGGCGTTGCGCTCGGAGATATACCCCGCGATGGGCGACTTGACATTGGTATAGCCCAGCGTCATTTCGGCCTGCGTGAGGTCGGCCTCGCCCACCACCACGTCGGCCGCGGCGCTCTCGTACGAAGCGATGGCGTTGTCCAGTTCGAGCTGGCTGGCTGCGCTCTGCTGGTAGAGCGGACGGATACGGTCGAGGTCGCGCTTGGCTTTGAGGGCCTGTGCGCGCGCCTTGTTGAGCTGCGCCTTGGCCTTGTCCACGCGCGCCCGGTAGACGAGCGGGTCGATCACGAAAAGCGTCTGACCTTTTTTAATATAGGTGCCTTCGGCGAAGAGCATCTTTTCGAGGTAGCCCTCGACGCGGGCGCGGATTTCGACGAACTGCTGGGCGCGGATGCGGCCCACGTAATCGCCGTAAATATTGACGTCTTCCGTCGCAACGGGTTCCACGGCCACGACCGGAAGCGTGACCGACGCAGGCCGCGGCCGGAGCAGCACCACAAGCAGTACGCCCGCGACGATCGCGGCGCAGGCTATCGCGATCCACTGCCTGCGGCTCAGCTTCACGCGGACACGGGCCGCACGCGAAGCTGCCTTCTTCACGCCGGCCAGATTCAGATTCTGCAAATCGGGTTTCAACTTATCAAATTTCATAGAGTGTTTATAAAATGAGGGTACAGAGCAATCGTTCAATCCTTGCGCCAAGATGCACCCGTATGTTTAAGACATTTATTAACAGCAAAATACCGTCCAAATGCGGCTCAAAGATATGCAAAATTGTGTAGAATAATTCCACACGGATGTAGAATAATTCCACAACGTCCGGTCCGGAGAAGGACGCGAAAATCCCTGCGCAGAAGCCCTGCAGGGCACATTCCGGCCGCGGCGGAACTTCGGCCGCATCTCCGGCGACAAAAAAAAGGACCCGCCGGGGTCCTTTCAGATTACATTTCGGGCGGAAGAGACTGCCGCAGCAGCCCTTTTCACAGCTTACCGGCAGGTTCGAACCAGACTGCCGTCATCGGCTACACGGAGGGTCTTTGACGTCTCCCGAAGGCTCAAATCCCCCCCCCTCACGGTGCTCCCGATCCTCAGGGAGTCGGATTCCGATGGGATGGGCGAAGATAAAGCGGGCGCCGCCCGTATAGGTCGGATCGACCCAGATGCGGCCGCCGAAGATCATGGCGATCTGACGGCAGATGGCCAGTCCCAGTCCGGTACCCTTCTTCTTGTTGCCGTCGAGTTTCTCGAAGCGGTTGAAGACCATCTCCTGCTTGTCGAGCGGAATGCCGGGACCGGTGTCGGTCACCGAGAAAAGCACCTCGTTCTGTTCGGAGCATATCTCCACGCCGAGGGTGATGCTGCCTTCGGAGGTGAACTTCGCCGCATTGGTCAGCAGGTTGATAAGTATCTGCGACAGGCGGTGGACGTCGGTAGTGAGCATGTACGAATCGACGGCGCATTCGAGACGCCCCTCGACCCCCGGCTGACAGGTATGGGCCGTGGTCATGAGGATATGCTGACAAATCTGCACGATCTCCTCCGCAGAGTAGTTGAACCTGATCTTGCCGCATTCGAGCGACGAGATATCGAGGATGTCGTTCAGCAGCGTCAACAGCATTTCGGAATTGTTGACCACGATGGCGCAGTATTCGGCGCGCTCCTCCTGCGAGAGTTCCTCGCCCTGCATGAGCGACGAGAAGCCGACGATGGCGTTCAGCGGAGTACGTATCTCATGGCTCATATTGGCCAGAAAGGCCGATTTGAGCATATCGGACTCCTCGGCTTTCTCGCGGGCGATCACCAGCTGGCCTTCGCGCTCTTCGAGCGTGCGCTTGAGGCGCCGCGTACGCAGGAACAGGAACGCCACGAAGATCAGCAGCAGCACCAGCAGCACGATTCCGGCCACGAGCAGTTCGATATAGTGCGAATACTTCGAAAGCTTGGCGGCGACCGTATCCTCGATAACGCTGCCCTTCGGCAAGGCGTATTCGGCGATCTTCAGCTCCTTGAGCTTGCGCGAGTCGAAGACATATTCGCCGTCCGAGAGGTGGAAGTGCACACCGCCCAAGCTGCCGGTCTTATAGTACTCCTTGATCTGGGCGGCGATGACGTTGGCCCCGTTCTCGTAGTTGGGCACGAAGCCGCCCACAGCCACGTCGCCGATGCCCGTGCGGGTGATCGAGAAGACCGGAAGACGGGGGTTGAGCTGCACCAGATCGTTGAGCGAACGCTGCATGAGGTATTCGCCGTCGCTGCCCACGCGCCACGTGCCCAGCATCACGGCCGACCGGGGAGGAAGCGACGCATAGGCCGCATGCGAAGCCTCGTCGCCGTCGCGGCTGTCCACCAGCACAAGATTCAGGTCGGGATAATTCTCCATCTCCTCACGCACGAGCGCCTGCAGCGAGATGCCGCCGTAGGTGTTGTCCGAGATAAAGGCGATGTTCTCGACTTCGGGATAGAGCGTACGGATCAGCTCGATGTTGCGGCGCACGTCGTATTTGTTGAGCAGGCCGCCCACGTTGTGCAGGCTGTCCACCATATTCATATAGTTGATCGACGGGGGCATCCAGACGCCGGTGCTGTCGGCCGGCGGCGGCAGCACGATGCCGTTCGAACTGACGAAACAGCTGAAGCACATCACCTCCTTGGGAATGCGTCCCAGCGAGACGAACGACGCCCACGCCTCCTGCCCCAGCAGCACGATGGCCCGCAGGCCCCCTTTGGATTCGTAACGGGTTATCAGGTTGTCGGTCTGCGAAATCCAGAGGGGCGCGTCGTTGATGCTCTTGCATTCGAGCGTCTCGACGTAAATATCGCACGGCACGCCCGACGCCACGACCTGACGTTCGAATTCCGTGATGAAACTCGACATGCGGCGCGTGTCGGGATTGTAGGACGAAATGATCAGAATGCTCTCCCGTCCGCGGGCCTCCTCGGCCCGAAGCAGCGAGGGCAGCAGAATGCAGCAACTCAGGAGCAGCAGCGTCCAGTGTTTTATCGCTCGATTACCGGTCATAGTTTTTTCTTTTACCGCGAAAGCAGCGAAGCGATACGGCTGCGAAGCTCGTCCGCACGCAACGGCTTGGCCAAGCATTCGTTGAATCCGGCCTGAAACATACGCTGACGATCGGTTTCGAAAGCATAGGCCGTAAGTGCGATAACGGGAATGTCGGGAGCACGCTCGCGGATAAGCCGCAGCGCGTCATAACCATCCATGACGGGCATGTTGATATCCATCAATACCAGATCGGGGTGTACTTCGGCGAACATATCGACGGCCTGCCGGCCGTCCCATGCATGCACCAGTTCGTAATCACGACGCAGCAGCACTTCTACCAGTTTGAAATTACTCGGATTATCCTCGGCAACGAGTAACCGGGGACGGCCGTCGTCGGAATTTACGCATTCGTTACACTCCATCGCTTCATCGGTTTAACAAAACCGTCCGGCCGTGGGAAGCCCGGACAATTGCACAAAACTACCATTTTTTTTGATTAACACCATAGTATTTCCGGAAAAAATTAATATCATCGCAGTCCCGGAGCAGGAGAAGCCGGGCGTTTTTGCGTTATAAATTACCTCAAAAGTTTAGAATGACAAATATTTTTCCGATATTTGCAACGGGAAAAAAGTGACTCATAGCGAATATTTACTACATTTACTGTCGAAACTCAGGCCAGACCCTCCGCAGGCGGCCCGCATGCCCCCTGCGGCACGCACCGGAAGCGGAGAGACATAGCTGCGACACACCCACGGCAACGAACGAACCGACATGAACAAGAAACAAATACTGATCGTAGACGACAAGGAGCAGATCGCCAAAATTCTTTACGCATACCTCCAAGCGGATTACGACTGCCATTACGTGCAGAATCCGCTGCACGCCATCAAACGGCTGCTCGCCGGCCACATGCCGGACCTGATCATCTCGGACATCCGCATGCCCGAAATGCGCGGCGACGAATTTCTGGAATACCTCAAACACAACGAATTGTTCAAGCAGATCCCGGTCGTGATGCTTTCGAGCGAGGACAGCACCTCGGAACGCATCCGCCTGCTGGAAGAGGGCGCGGAGGACTACATCGTCAAACCGTTCAACCCGCAGGAGCTCAAAATACGCATTAAAAAGATTCTCGATTGAAATACCCCGTCATCTACATCAAAGGCAAAGGCAGCCACACGGCCCGCTTCTCGGAAATGGTCGAAGGCAGGATGTACGTCGTGGGGGACATCGGCTCGGCGATGCGCACGCTGACGTCGCTCAGGACGGATCATGCGTTCATCCTCTACGAACAGCGCGACCCGGCCGCCGACCTCTCCGATATCCGGCTCCTCAATTCGTGGCCGGGCGGGGGCATCGTGCTCATCACCTCGCGGGAACTGACCGAAAGGGAACGCCGCGAATACCTGCGCGCAGGGGTGAACAGCGCCATTGCGGGAGACATGCCGCGGAAGGATTTCCTGCGCATGCTGCAATTCATGGGCGACTACGCCTTCACGCACAAGCCCGTCGCGCAGAACAGCCCCGAAGTGCAGATTTTCCGCATGCCGCTCTGGAAACGGGCGTTCGACATCGCGGCATCGCTCTCGGCGATCCTCCTGCTCTCGCCGCTGCTGATCGTCGTGGCGGCAGCCATCAAACTCGACAGCCCCGGACCGGTGGTCTACAAATCGAAGCGCGTCGGCAGCAACTACCGGATTTTCGACTTCCTGAAATTCCGCTCGATGCGCACCGACGCCGACCGGCGGCTCAAAGAGCTGGGCGAACTGAACCAGTACGCCGCCCAGCCGCAGGAGGCCGATTCGGGGAAAATGGTCCTCGGCGAAGAAGAGATGCGCAGACTGCTGGAAGACACCCAAAACGGGATGCTGTATGCGGACGACTTCGTGATCGCCGAAGAGACCCACCACCACCAGGTCGAGACCGAACAGGAAAACGCCTTCGTGAAGATCGAGAACGATCCCCGCATCACCCGTCTGGGCCGCTTCCTGCGCAAATACAGCATCGACGAGCTGCCGCAGCTCTTCAACATCCTGCGGGGCGACATGTCGGTGGTGGGCAACCGTCCGCTGCCGCTCTACGAAGCCGAACGCCTCACGAGCGACGAATATATCGAACGTTTCATGTGTCCTTCGGGCCTCACGGGCCTGTGGCAGGTCGAAAAACGCGGACAGGCGGGCAAGCTCTCGCCCGAACAGCGCAAGCAGCTCGACATCGAGTACGCCCGCAAAATGTCGCCGTGGTTCGACCTGAAGATAATTCTGCGCACATTCACGGCGTTCATACAGAAAGAAAACGTATAAAAACAGCAACTATGAAAAGAGCGGTCTTCACACTAGGGCTGCTGCTGGCTGCCGTCGCCGCGACGGCACAGGGCAACTCCCCCGACTCGAATTCGGATACAGCGACCTGCAGCGGCTTTCGCCCGACGACTACATCGGCCTGCAGCCGCCGCCGCTGCACCAGCTGCTCGAAAACGCACACAACACGCCGCAGGTGGAGTATTACAACAAAGCCGTCGAGATACAGGAGCGCGAACTGAAGAACGTGCGCCGCAACTGGCAGCACTACTTCAAGATCAACGCCAACTACAATTACGGCTCGTCGGACATCTACAACCAGAACTATCAGGACAACAGCAACCAGATCTGGACCACGACCACCACGGGCCGCGAGCAGAGCTGGTGGAACGTCGGAGCGTCGTCGAAGCCATGGTCACGGCGCAGGCGCAGTACCGCCTGAGCGAAGCCGACTTCATCAACGGCAAACTCGACGCCCAGACGCTGAGCCGCCAGAAAAACATCGAAAACGTGGCCATCCGCGAGTATGAAGAGGTCCGCCGGAGCCAGAACAACGCCCTGCTGACGCTCGAAGTGCTCACCCGGACCCCGATCATCAGCCAACCGGCCCCCGCAACCGACGCCCAAGCCCCTAAAACCGAATATTCCATGAATTACATCGCTTATACCGCCCGGTTTCTCTACCGCATCAAGTGGTGGCTGATCCTCGCTCCGACAGTCGTAGCGCTGGCCGTCTTCTTCAAAATGGGCGCCCAGCCCCGCAACTACAAATCCATGACGACCGCCTACACGGGCATCGTTTCGGGCTACGACATCACCACCACCGAAGGCACGCGTCAGGACTGGAACATCATCAACAACGCGATGGACAACATGATCAACATCATCCTGTCGCAGAGCACACTCAAGAACGTCTCGATGCGCCTTTACGCGCAGGGACTCACGCACCTCGATCCGGACAACGACAACCAGTACCTGACGGCCCGCACCTCCCGGTACCTGCTGAACCGGACCCCCAAAGAGGTCATGGACCTCGTGGACCGCACCTCCGAGGAGAAGACGCTCGAAAACCTGCGCAGATTCGAAGAGGCCGACCACGACAACCACGTATACGGCATGTTCCACTGGAACCCGCCCTACTACAGCTATCAGGCGCTGAGCCAGATCAAGGTCAAGCGCATCACCAGCAGCGACATGCTCGAAATCAGCTACGAGAACGACGACCCGTACATCGTCTACAACACGCTGGTGATCCTCAACGACGAATTCGTCAGGCAGTACCGCGACCTGCGCTTCGGCGAGACGAACAACGTGATCGCCTACTTCGAGTCCGAGCTGGCCCGCGTAGGCAAGAACCTGCGCGAGCTGGAGGATTCGCTGCGCGACTACAACGTCGAGCACAAGGTGATCAACTACGACGAGCAGACCAAGCATATCGCCGCCCTGTCGCGCGACTACGAACTGCGCTACGAGGAGATTCCGCTCAACTTCGAGAGCGCCGAGAAACTGCGCAAGTCGATCGAAGAGCAACTCGAAGGGTTGCAGACCTTCCACAACAATGCGCAGTTCATCGAGAAGCTCCATACGATCGGCAGTCTCTACTCGCACATTTCGGCGGCCGAAGCTTTCCAGCCTACGCCCACCGAGAGCGGCGAGACGCTCTCCGACCGTCCGAGCATAGCGGCCAGTCGCAGCAATACGGGCGACCTGCGCAGGAAACTGGCCGAGGAGACCCGCAACCTGCAGGAGATAACGACCAACATCGCCAGCCGGCAGTACACCAAAGAGGGGCTTTCGACCAACTCGATCGTGGCGGAGTGGCTCCCGCCGCCGTACTGCTCGCCGAGAAATCGCGGGCCGAGCTGGCGGTCATGAAACTGCGCAAGACCGAACTCGACGACAAGTACACCCACTTCTCGCCCGTGGGTTCGACGCTCAAGCGCAAAGGCCGCGAGATCAACTTCTCGGAGCAGTCGTACCTCTCGATCCTCACGGCCCTCAACACGGCCCGCCTGCGCCAGAAAAACCTGCAGATGACCTCGGCGACGCTCAAGATCATCAACCC
>ERZ779876.3182-NODE-3182-length-10474-cov-26.929168_pt1 | contig 10474 bp, 6 predicted proteins | sample MGYA00511068_ERZ779876 | MGnify/ENA primary metagenome ERZ779876 (study PRJEB29588, sample SAMEA1970858) | human gut metagenome | biome: human gut; feature: human-associated habitat; material: faeces | place: Denmark | collected 2008/2010 ... | reverse complement strand
CTGGGCATCTCCCTGTTCCGCGACAACTCCACCCGTACCCGCTTCTCCTTCGCCTCCGCCTGCAACTTCCTCGGCCTCGAGGAGCAGGTCCTCGACGAGAAGAAGTCCCAGATCGCCCATGGCGAGACGGTCCGTGAGACGGCCAACATGGTCTCCTTCATGGCCGACGTCATCGGCATCCGCGACGATATGTACATCCATCAGGGCCACGAGTACCAGAAGACGTTCATGGACGCTCTGGAGGAAGGCTACCGCGACGGCATTCTTGAGCAGCGTCCGACGCTCGTCAACCTGCAGTGCGACGTCGACCATCCGACGCAGTGCATGGCCGACATGCTGCACGTCATCCACTACTTCGGCGGCGTTGAGAACCTGAAGGGCAAGAAGGTTGCCATGACCTGGGCCTACAGCCCCAGCTACGGCAAGCCGCTGTCCGTCCCGCAGGGCGTTATCGGCCTGTTCACCCGCTTCGGCATGGACGTCACGCTGGCCCATCCGGAAGGATACGATGTGTTCCCCGAGGTCGAAGAGATCGCCCGCAAGAACTGCGAGAAGTATGGCTCCAAGTTCCACAAGACCAACTCCATGGCTGAGGCCTTTAAGGATGCCGATATCGTCTATCCGAAGTCCTGGGCTCCGTTCAAGGCGATGGAAAAGCGCTCCGAGCTGTACGTTAAGGGCGACCAGAAGGGCATCGACGAGCTCGAAAAGGAACTGCTGGCGCAGAACGCCGAGCATAAGGACTGGACCTGCTCCGAAGAGATGATGAAGCTGACGAAGGACGGCAAGGCTCTGTACCTGCACTGCCTGCCCGCTGACATCTCCGGTCTGTCCTGCCCCGAGGGCGAAGTCGACAACTCCGTGTTCGACCGCTATCTGGTGCCTCTGTACAAGCAGGCTTCCTACAAGCCGTACATCATTGCCGCTATGATCTTCCTGGCTCAGGTCAAGGACCCGGTCAAGGCTCTGATGGACCTCGACTCCGCTGACAACAAGCGCAAGATGTTCTGATTCGCTTCTGAACCTACACAAATAAGCATATGGCAGGAGCGCCGCTCCTGCCATTGCAGTATCAAGAGGAATTATAAAATGGCTAAAAGAATTGTGATCGCTCTGGGCGGCAACGCTCTGGGGAAAAATCTCGAAGAGCAGATGCAGGCTGTCAAGACGACGGCCAGCGCCATCGCAGACCTGATCGAAGACGGCCACGAGGTCGTCATCGCGCACGGCAACGGCCCGCAGGTCGGCATGATCCAGAACGCGTTCGCCGCTTACCACAAGCAGCAGGCCAAGAGCGACATCATGCCCCTTTCCATGTGCGTAGCCATGAGTCAGGGCTACATCGGCTACGATCTGCAGAACATGATCGGCGAGGAGCTTGACCGCCGCGGTCTGGGCATCCACTGTGCGACTGTTCTGACGCAGGTCGCCGTCGACCCGGCCGACCCCGCGTTCCAGCATCCGACCAAGCCCATCGGCGCGTTCATGACCGAGGAAGAGGCCAAAAAGCTCGCCGCTGAAAAGGGCATCGACGTCGCCGAGGACGCAGGCCGCGGCTGGCGTCAGGTCGTTGCAAGCCCGCGCCCGAAGGAGATCGTCGAGATCGCCACGGTTCGCGCACTTATGAACGCAAAGCACGCTGTTATCGCTGCCGGCGGCGGCGGTATCCCGGTTGTGTGGGAAGACAAGTATCACCTCAAGGGCGTGCCCGCCGTCATCGACAAGGACTTCGCCTCTGAGTGCATGGCCGAGCAGCTTGACGCCGATATGCTCATCATCCTGACGGCTGTCGAGAAGGTCGCCATCAACTTCGGCAAGCCCGACCAGAAGAATCTGGACGAGCTGACCCCGGAGGAGGCCCGCAAGTACATGGCCGAAGGCCAGTTCGCCCCCGGCTCCATGCTGCCGAAGGTCGAAGCGGCTGTCAAGTTCGCCGAGTCCAAGCCCGGCCGCACCGCCCTCATCACCCTCCTGGAAAAAGCCAAGGACGGCATCGAAGGCAAGACCGGCACCGCGATCCATCTGTAAGATACCCGCAAAGCGCCCTTCTTCCGAAGGGCGCTTTGGTTTATAAATCCGCGCACAGGCCCGATTCAGCGCGCTTGACAAATCGGAAGAGTCTGATATAATGAAAATAACCAAGGCCCCTTCCGCAAGAACGGTTTGGCCTCGGATCAAGTTAGCGTTTCAAGAAATCTCGAAACCGTCACTTTGCCGAGTGGCGGTTTCGGCCATTTATGCGGATGGTGACCGTGAGTCCAAAAATATGGAACGTGATCGTAATCGGCATAAACATCCCTCCTTTCGGAGGAGGCCAAACCGCCCGTCTGCGTCGGGAGCCTTGGGGTTCGATAAGAACCGCCTTTATTTTATCAGACCAGTCGAAAAATGTCCATCCGTCCCCGTTTCCGTGCACTTGACAGATCAAGGATCATAGCAGAATTTCGGATATACGCGTATATTGCAGCAAGGGAAGGCCGCACGGCCTTCCCTCGTTTTATCCGTTTTTCGGTTCTGCCGGCTTTGGCTTGACGCGGGCGAATCTGCGGCGGCGGGCGCGGTGTGGGCGGGGCTTCTGGCTGAGCGCGGCATAGCTCTTTGCGACCTGCTCGGTCGGCTCGTAGACCAGCCGGCTGACGCGCAGCGCACCGTCCTCCTGCACCAGCCGGATACGGATGTAAAATTCACCGTCCGCCTCGCATCTGGCGCGGGACAGATACCGCCGTCCCTGCTGCGGATACCATTTTCCCGCCGTCATCTGCCCGCCGCAGACAGGGCAAAGGTTCTCCTGCCCGCTCATCGCGCCGAGCGCGGCGGTCTTGTCAGCGTAGCCGTGGAACACGGCCCGCTGCACGCAGCCGGGCAGCTCAGCGCCGTGGAAGCCGTTTTCGTGCGCCTGCACGGCAGCCTCATACGCGGCGATGCCCTCCGCGAGACGCAGCTTCTGGCAGACGAGCGCCGTATGATACGCGTCGCCCAGCGCGTCGTGCGCGGCACGGGTGGGCGCGATGTCCATCATCTGCATGGCCGTCGACAGCGCCTTCTGCGCGCCGGAGCCGTCGGTCTGCGCGTTGAAGATCAGCTGCGCGTTGTACCAGCGCGCCGTCCATCCGCTCTCCAGACCGAACACTGCGAGATTTTCCCGCAGGATCGTGATATCGTCAAAGCCCCACGTCAAAAACACGCAGTCCTCGCCGCACCACGCGGCAAACTGCGCGGCGGCCTCCGGAAAGCTCACGCCCTTTTCGCGCAGCAGACTGTCGCGGATACCGGTCAGCGAGGCGACCTTGCGGTTCATTTTCTTAAAATATTTGGGCCGGATGAGGATCTGGAACTCGTCCGCGACCTGCTGCTCCTGCGTCATGCGCACAGCGCCGATCTGCACGATCTCGCCGCGCATCGGCGACGGCAGCGCCTTTTTCGCGCTGTATGACCCCGGCCACGGCTGGTTCCACTCCATATCCAGAATAATATACTGCATAGCGTCAAACTCCTTCATGTCTAACAGCTATGGTATCACAAACTCGGCGGACTGTAAACAATAAAACCGCATCTGCATAGAATATGCCAGTAAATCAGGGAAGGCAGGAACCGGCATATGCCATTTTTATTCTTGAGTCCGTCCACGCAGTATTTCAATCCCTACATCACGACCGGCGACGAGCGCTATTGGATGAACGCGCTGGCCGATGAGATGACGCCGTATCTGCACGCAAGCGGCATCACCGTCACGCGCAACGACCCGGACGGCAGCGCCGCGCAGTCCATTCGCGATTCCAACGCGTCCCGGCAGGATTTCCATCTGGCGCTGCACTCGAACGCCGCGCCGCAGGCGCTGTCAGGCCGTCTGCGCGGCGTGGACATTTACTATTATCCGACGAGCGAGGCCGGGCTTCGCATGGCGAACATTCTGGTTGATAACATCAAGCCCATCTATCCGCTTCCCGACCGGGTGCAGGCGCGCTCGTCCACGATCATCGGCGAGCTGCGCCGCACACGGGCTCCGGCGGTTCTGACCGAGCTGGGATACCACGACAACACAGAGGACGCGAACTGGCTGACGGGCAATCTGGACGCGATTGCGCGGGCGCTGGCCCTCGGCGTGACGGAGTATTTCGGCGTTCCGTTCCTGACGCCGGGCAGCGAATTTGATGCCGAGGCCGCAGGCGAAAACGGGTATATGGCGCTGCGCTCCTTTCCGCAGACGGACGCGGAGGTTCTGGCACAGATCCCGAACGGAACAGCCGTTACGGTGCTCGGAGACTTCAATGGCTGGTACACCGTCCGCGCAGGCGATCTGTACGGCTTCGCCTCCATCGCCGAGGTCCAGCTTGGCGTCATGCCGCTGGGCGAATGACGAACCGGCCCGCAGGTCACAGCCTGCGGGCCGGAGTTTATTTCGCGTTCTTCTGATTGTTCTGCGCCAGAATGCGCTCGATCTCGACCTGCGCGGTGTAGACCTCGTCGTGGAAGTGCTGGGCGGAAATACGCTCGGCCCCGTGGCCGAGGATGATGAGCTGCTCAAGATTGTCGCTCGTCGCCACGCGGACGCGGCGGCGGCCGCGAAGCTCAAAGCTCAGGCGCTCGATATACTGATCCGCCGTCTCCGCCTGCCGGGTATAGACGATGTGGATGTTGTGGTATTTTTCCACAGCCCCCAGCCCCTGCGGCACCTTGTACGCGTCAAAGACCAGAATGAGTGTGCAGCCGCGGTAGCCCTGATAATTGCACAGCAGATTCATAAGCACATGCCGTGCCGTGTCAAGGCTCGTGCGGGAGAGTTCCTTCAATTCATCCCATGCGAACAGGATATTATAGCCGTCAACCAACAGGAAATCGTCCGCAGGGCCGAGGCTTTGCAGAAATTCGCGCTTGTCCTCGCTGCGCAGCATCATCTGCGGCAGCACATCGCGGCGGCGGATCGCGCCGTAGGTGCGCTCAAAAATCGCCAGCAGCTCCTTTTCCAGTTCCGGCGCGCCGCCGGGCGCAACGGATTTTACGATCCGCTGCGGCTCCTGCCGCGCGGGGCCTCCGAGCCGAAGCAGCGGCAGATGCGCCGCCGCGTCCACGTCCTGCCACTTGACCTCGTAACCCGCGCCGTGTGCGCAGAACACGGAGCTTGCCGGATTTTCCAGATCGCGCGCCGGGTCGTAGCCCAGCTCTTTTACGATCTGCTCCTGCTCCCGGCAGGGCCGGTAGCCGCTGACGCGCAGCTGGATGCGTCCGCGGCCCCTTGTATAGGCCGTAAGCTCCGTCTGATACTCCCGCAGCAGCCGCACAGGCGCGCTTCCGCGCAGAATGGTCTGTTCCCCTTCCTGCTCCGGCGGCTCATATTCGCCCTGCATCCGCTGGATATCCGTGATCGCCCGGCCCACGCTCGGCGCGGGCAGCTCCATGCGGAACGCGTACCACGGTTCGAGCAGCACAGACTGCGCCTTCATGAGGCCCTGCCGCACGGCGCGGTAGGTCGCCTGCCGGAAGTCGCCGCCCTCCGTGTGCTTCAGATGCGCCTTGCCGGAGACGAGCGTAAAGCGGATATCGGTGATCGGCGCGCCGGTCAGCACGCCCCGGTGGGCCTTTTCCGCCAGATGTGCCAGGATCAGCCGCTGCCAGTGCAGCGCCAGCGTGTCCGTCGGACACATGGTATCGAACTGCAAGCCGGAGCCGGGCTCTGCCGGCTCCATCAGCAGATGCACCTCGGCATAGTGCCGCAGCGGCTCATAATGCCCCACGCCCTCGACCGGCGCGGTGATCGTCTCAAGATAGACAATATTTCCGGCGTCAAACGAAACGCGAAGCCCGAAGCGGCTTTCAATCAGCTTCTGCAAAGTCTCCATCTGTACCGGCCCCATCAGCTGCACGCGGATCTCGCGCAGCAGCGCGTTCCAGACCAGATGCAGCGCGGGATCCTCTTCTTCGAGCACGCGCAGCTGTCCATACGCCAGCGCCGCGTCCGTGCCGTCCTCTAAAAGCAGGCGGTATTCCAGAACCGGCTGCAAAACCGGGGCCTGCGCCGCCGTCTCCCGGCCCAGCACATCGCCCGGCATCGTTTTGTTCAGACCCGTCACGGCGCAGACCGTCCCGGCGGGAGCTTGCTGCAAAAGCGTAAATTTGCTGCCGGAATAGAGCCGGAGCTGGTCGGCCTTTTCCTCCCAGCCCTCGCCGGAGAGCGTCTGCTTGACCGTGAGCGTTCCGCCCGTGACCTTCAGAAACGTCAGCCGCGCACCCTTTTCATCGCGTGCGATCTTGAATACGTGCGCGCCGAACTCCGCGCCCCGCGCAGGCTCGTCCACGAACCGGCCCAGCGCGTCCAGAAGCGCGTCCACGCCCGTCTGCCGCAGCGCGGAGCCGAACAGGCACGGGAACACCCGCCTGTGCGAGACGAGCGGCGCGATCTGCGCGTCGGAAAGCGTGCCGGAGGCGAGATAGTCCTCCATCAGCGCCTCGTCGGACAGGGAAAGCTCCTCGTAGAGCTGCGCCTGCGGCTGCGAAAAATCAATGCAGCCCTCGTCCAGCTCCGCGCGGACAGCGGCAAGCAGCGCGTCCCGATCCGCCGTCTCCATGTCCATTTTGTTGAAGAACAGAATGACCGGCACCTGATAGCGCCGCAGCAGCCGCCAGAGCGTGACGGTGTGACTCTGGATGCCCGACGGGCCGCTGATAATGAGCACGGCGCAGTCGAGCACCTGCAGCGTCCGCTCCATCTCGGCAGAAAAATCCACATGGCCCGGCGTGTCGAGCAGCGTCAGCGTGCAGCCGGGCAGCGGAAGAACGGCCTGCTTGGAAAAGATCGTGATGCCCCGGCTGCGCTCCTGCGCATCGGTGTCGAGAAACGTATCGCCGTGGTCGACGCGGCCAAGCGTGCGGATGACGCCTGCCCGGTAAAGCATGGCCTCCGACAGCGTCGTCTTGCCCGCGTCCACATGGGCAAGCAGCCCCACGCAAAGCCGTTTTTCCGTCCGTTCCGTTCCCTGTGCGTTCATTGCCGTTCTCCGTTCGTTATGATCTGGGAGGATTATAACACAAAAACGGGAAGCCGCCAAGAGGGACAGGCAGACACATGAGGAGACTGTGCGGATATGCCATTGCCTTTTTCGGGGAAATGCACTATAATGTTTATAACTATGTAAATTGGGAAGGAGGCGGCTGCGGTGCTGCCGGAGGGTTTTGAGGCGCGGATGCGTGCGCTTTTGGGAAGCGAATATGAGGACTTTCTCGCGTCCTTTGACCGGCCGCTCTGCACCGGTCTGCGGAGAAATCCGCTCAAAACCGGCTTTACGGGCGATCTGTCGCGGTTTTCGCTCTCTCCCGTGCCGTGGTGCCCGACGGGGTTTTATTATGACGCGGTCTCCCGGCCCGGCTTATCGCCGTATCACGCGGCGGGGCTTTATTATCTGCAGGAGCCGAGCGCCATGGCCCCAGCGGAGCTTTTGGACCCGCAGTCGGGCGAGCGCGTGCTCGACCTGTGCGCGGCCCCCGGCGGGAAATCGACGCAGCTGGCGGGCAAACTCCGGGGAAAGGGGCTTCTGGTCTGCAACGAGATCAACGCCAAGCGCGCGAAAATTCTTTCCGGGAATATCGAGCGGCTGGGCATTTCCAACGCGCTGGTCCTGAACGAGCACCCGAAGCGGCTGGAAGAGCGCTTCGCGGGGTATTTTGATAAAATTCTCGTCGACGCCCCCTGCTCCGGTGAGGGGATGTTCCGCAAGGAGGAGGCCGCCGTCACCGACTGGACGGAGGACACGAACGCCATCTGTGCCAACCGCCAGCTGGAGATTCTGACCTCCGCCGCAGCCATGCTCCGCCCCGGCGGGCGGCTGGTTTACTCCACGTGCACGTTCTCTCCTGTGGAAAACGAGGGCGTGATCTCGGACTTTTTGTGGAAAAATCCAGATTTTTCTGTAGAAAAGCCGGACGTGCCGTTCTTTTCTCCCGGCAGACCCGATTGGGTGGCGAATCCCGCGCCGGGATTGGAAAAAACGTTCCGCCTTTGGCCGCATAAGCTTTTGGGCGAGGGGCACTATGCCGCCGTGCTCCGCCGGGCGGGGGACGAAGCGCCTGCGGCGCTTTCACCGGAACCCGCGGCCAAATGCCCGCCGGAACTTGCGGCATTCCGCGGCCAGACCGGCGCTGCACTGCCGGAGGGGAAGCTGCTGCGGTTCGGGGACGTGTGCTATCTCGTCCCGCAGGCGCTGCCGGAGGTAAAGGGGCTGCGGGTGCTGCGCGCGGGGCTGGAGCTTGGCGCAGTCCTGAAAAACCGCTTTGCGCCCGCGCACGCGTGGGCGCTGTGGCTGGAAACGCTGGAAAGCAGCGTCTCGCTTGAAGAATCCGACCCGCTGCTTGCCCGGTATCTGTCCGGCGACGTGCTGCCGTCCGACAAGCGCGGCTGGACGCTCGTACAGGCGGACGGGCTTTCGCTCGGCTGGGCAAAGGGCGACGGAAGCCAGCTCAAAAATCACTATCCGAAGGCGCTTCGCCGCCCGGTTTAAGAAACAGGAGGATACACTATGGCAAAGACAGTCCTGATCGTAGAGGATGAACGCGCGATCGTGGAGATCCTGAAATTCAATCTCAAGCGCGAGGGCTATGAAACGCTTGAGGCGCTTGACGGCCAGACAGGCCTGCAGCTTGCGCAGACGGAGGACCCGGATCTGATCTTACTGGATGTCATGCTGCCGAAAATGAACGGCTTTGATATCTGCAAGACGCTCCGCGCGGAAAACCGCGCCACGCCCATCATCATGCTCACGGCCCGTGAGGAGGAAATGGACAAGGTCTTCGGACTCGAGACCGGCGCGGACGACTATATGACCAAGCCCTTCTCCATGAAGGAGCTGATGGCTCGCGTCAAGGCGAACATCCGCCGCCGCAGCATGGAATACGCTTCCGCGCAGGCCTCCGGCACGGCAAATACCGTTGAGGCAAATGGCCTGTGCCTGAACCCGGAGACATATCAGGTCACGAAAAACGGCACGCCGGTCGAGCTGACGCAGAAGGAATATGACCTGCTGTCCTACCTCATCCGCGAACGCGGAAAGGTCTTCTCCCGCGAGGATCTGATGCAGCGGGTATGGAACTATGACTATTATGGGGATATGCGCACGGTCGACGTGACCGTGCGGCGGCTGCGCGAGAAGATCGAGGACGACCCCGGCAAGCCCCAATATATCCTGACCCGGCGCGGCGTCGGCTATTATTTCGCGGGATAACGCAGCTTCCCGCGCGAGAAAGGAGGGGCGGCCATGCGGTCCCTGCGCATGAAGATGGTCATGATCATGGTGATCCTGATCCTGGCCCTGATGCTGACGACAGGCGCGTTTTTGATGAGCGGCGTCGGCAATTTCTATGTGTCCCAGTTCTATGAGCAGATGGAGGGCACGTTTACCCCGGAATTCATCGCCCAGCTGCAAAGGCTCTCGGCGGAGGACAACGCCCCCGCGCAGATGAAGGAACTTCTCATGGCGCAGGCCGGGCTTGGCATCGATATCACGGGCCGCAACGTCTACATTCTTGACCAGACCGGCTCCGTGCTCGACAGCTCGAACCAGCGCACCACGGTCGTGATGACGCAGAACATTCTGTCCGCCATGAACGGCGAGGTCGGGCAGAGCAGCTCGGTCACGAACGATTATATGGATCTGGCCGTCCCCGTCGAGTCGGACGGCGCGCAGTATATCGCCTACATCCGCGACAACCGCGCCACGGTCGACGCGCTGACGAGCGAGCTGCTGATCATCATCCTGCGCGCGCTGGCGCTGGGTCTGGTGATCTGCGTGATCTTGTCGTTCCTGCTGTCGCAGATTCTGATCACACCCATCCGCGCGCTGACCGTCGGCACAAAGCGCGTCGCGGCGGGAGATTTCGCGAACCGCGTCACGGTCGACAGCCGCGACGAGATCGGCGATCTGACCCGGAACTTCAACCACATGGCAAAGGTCCTGCAGGACACGATCTCCGAGGCGGAGAACGAGCGCAACAAGCTTTCCACGCTGTTCCTGCACATGACCGACGGCGTCGTCGCGTTCAATACGGCGGGCAGCGTCATCCACTATAACCCCGCCGCCACGCAGATGCTCGCGCAGAACCTGTCAAGCCAGACGACCTTCGACGAAATTTTCTCGAAGGAAGCCGAGCTTGACACGCTCCTGACCCTGCGCAGGCCGCAGTATATCGAGGCGCAGAAGACCGTCGGCGAACGGGAGCTGGAGCTGTTCATGGCCCCGTTCTCGTCCGACCACGCGCAGGGCGGTGTGCTTGTCGTCATCCACGACGTCACCGAGCAGCGCAGGAGCGAGCAGCTCAAGCGCGAATTCGTCGCCAACGTCTCGCACGAGCTGCGAACGCCGCTGACCAATATCAAATCCTACGCCGAAACGATCGTCGACACCGGCGACGAACTGCCGCCGGAACTGCGCGCAAACTTCATGAACGTCATCATCAGCGAGGCCGACCGCATGACCCGCATCGTGCAGGA
>ERZ779876.3179-NODE-3179-length-10483-cov-2.296701_pt1 | contig 10483 bp, 5 predicted proteins | sample MGYA00511068_ERZ779876 | MGnify/ENA primary metagenome ERZ779876 (study PRJEB29588, sample SAMEA1970858) | human gut metagenome | biome: human gut; feature: human-associated habitat; material: faeces | place: Denmark | collected 2008/2010 ... | reverse complement strand
TTACACCGATATTCAGTCGACCGGACTTGGAGTGGTAGTAGCTTCCCCCGCGAGCGGCTCTGTCATGACCTCGGCGAACACGTACATTCTCGGCTCGGCTGACCCATACTACCCGCTCACCATGAACGGAAAAAAGATAAGCCAGACGAAAAGCGGAATTTTCAATATGTACGTGACTCTTGAAAAGGGGGAAAACAGCTTCGTCTTTGAGCAGAACGGAATGACATATGTCTACACTCTCACATACGACCCCGACACCGCCGCCGTTCCGACAAAGGAAGCAGAACCGCTGTCGCTCGACAATCTCTCGATAGTGAATACCTATCCTGCGCAGGACATTGCCACTCACGACAGGAAAATCTACGTCTCATGCACTGCTCCCGAGGGTGCGGCGGTCAAGGTGAACATAGGCGGAGTTGAAACCGAACTTACGCAGGAGACTGTCACAAAGCACGCCGCGTCGGGTTACACGGGAGTGACATACAGCGGGAGCGCGGATCTGCCCGAAACTGCCGTTGGTGAGATAAAGGACTGCGGAAACATAAAATTCACTCTTGTTCATCGAGACGGAACTACACAAACCGACGGTCCTGCGGTGCGCTCGATGGGAGAGAACACTTTTATAAAGGTACGCGCGAAAAACGACTACACTCAGCTGAAAATTACGGAGAACAGCTCGTATTACAATGACTACACCGTTCAGTCAGCCGGAATGGAGGACGTCGCGCTCTCACTCTGGCGGGGTATGTACAAGCTGAGAATGGGCGGATATGTTTACGCTGACGACATGGAAGAGCTGGGATACACGACGGAAAGCACATTTTCAACCTTTTCTTCCGCTAAAGTGACAAACAACGGACGGAACACGGAGTTTTCTCTCGCCTGCGACGGATTTCCGGCTTACAACGGGTGCATAGATGAAGACGGAAAGTTTGTGGTGACGTTCTACGGCATTGACTCCGACTCCGCGCCCGACGCCGTTATCGAGAAAAATCCACTTCTCACCTCATGCGAGACCGTGAAGCTTGACGGCAAGGTACGGTATTCGTTTGAGCTGTACGACACGGAAAACTTCTACGGCTTTGACCTTGACTACAGTGACGGAAACATTATAGTGTCGCTGAGAAACCCGATATCCGTAGACACGCGCTCTTCCACTCCGCTTGACGGGATAAACATTGTGCTTGACGCAGGGCATGGTGGAGACGACAGAGGTGCGGCGGGAGCATTAACTGACGGGATGAACGAGAAGGATTTGAACCTGAAAATCACGCTCTCGACTGCGGAAAAGCTTGAAAAGCTCGGCGCGGACGTAACTCTCACAAGAAGCGGCGACACAACGCTCGACCTTTTCAGCCGTATGGCAATGCTTGAGGAGCTTGAGCCGGATTTGTGCGTGTCGATACACCAGAACTCAATGGACTACACCTCGAACGTCACACGTGTGCGCGGAACCCTCGGACTGTGGTGCATGGACGGCGGAAGGCTTCTCGCAAGATGCGTCAGTACGGCGGTTGCGGATTCTCTCGGACGATACTGGCGCGGTTCACAGTACCAGATGCTCGCGATGTGCCGTAATCCGAAATTTCCCGAAGCTCTCATTGAAACGGGATTTATCACAAGCGCGGAGGAATATGAGCAGCTCATGAGTGAGAGTGGTATCGAGCGTGCGGCGGAGGGCTTTTGTGCGGGCATTCTCGACTGGTTCAGCGCGCAGTCGGAGTATCTTTCGGCGTAAAGGGCAATCCGTATCAAGTTTTTCCCCGCCCTCCGATGTATAATATCATCACAACAGTTTGGGGGTAAAAAATGTACGACTGGCACAAGACTGTGCACAAGACGGTGCAGAGCATAATTGATGAGATAGACCGATGCATAAAAGAAAACTGCGGCGAGAGCCTTACTTTGTCCATTCTTTCGCGGAAGTTCGGATATTCGGAATACCACTTTTCACGGATGTTTAAGGAAATATCGGGAATGCGGCTGAGGGACTACATGAGATACCGCCGTCTGGCTTTCGCTCTGAAAAGGGTGCGGGACACTGACGAGGGGCTTCTTGACATTGCTCTCGACAGCGGATTTTCCTCACACGAGGCGTTCACAAGAGCTTTCAAGGAAGCATACGGTGTCACGCCGCACAGTTTCCGCAAAAACCCCCGTCCCGTCGTACTCCGCACAATAATAAAACCCTTCGACTGTTATTTAATGGAACACGGAGGATTTATAATGAACGGCACAAACGGAGAGGTAAAAACCTACTTTATCACGATTCCGGCGCACAAATTCCTGCACATACGGAACTACGAAAGCATAGGCTACTGGGACTTCTGGCAGAAGCAGAGCCTTATCCCCGGACAGGACTGCGACACGATATGCGGACTTCTCGACAGCATAAAGGGAAAGCTCGACGACATGGGCGGAACGGAACACGACAGCGGCAGCGGACAGATCATGGCTTATATAAACGATCATGCGGGAAGAATATGCAGCTGGGGAATTCCGCTGATAGAATGCTACGGCGTTCGTCTTCCTCTCGACTATGACGGCGATATTCCCTCTCAGATGACGATGAGCGAAATTCCCGAGGGAGAATACATCGTCTTCGAGCACGGTCCGTTCGATTTTGAGACGGAGAACGCCGCGGTTGAAGCAAAGATTGAAAAAGCCATGCAGGACTTTGACTACGCTTCATCGGGATATGAGCTTGACATGACCGAGGGCAGAATTTTCTACTTCTATCATGACACGTCAAGGTTCTGGAAGTACGTAAGACCCGTAAAAAGGACACAATAAAGCGACTATTGTAGTCTTGTGTTCACAATCAAAACAGACGAATACGGCATGAAAAGTTGTCGTTATCCGTCTGTTTTTTGCGTGTTTTTGATTAAATCCGCGCCAATTTTTCTTTGTAAGCTTAGTGTTATAATGCACAATAGATTAGGACTATATATTAGCTCTATATCTATTTTTTATAATCCGCAGAAAAAAATGTGTTTAATTCGTGCATTGTAACGATATTTCACTTTTGTGAATGATTTTTTTCATAATAAGTACTTTTGTAATTGACAATCGATTATTTTTATGGTATAATGGGGTCATGACAAGCCGGGCATACTCCGTACTTGTTATTAAAAAATATTTTTTATGAGGTAAAAAGTATGAAAAAGTTTCTCTCAATCCTTCTTTCAGCTCTTGTTACCGTATCTCTTGCAGCTATGGTAAACGCTGAAGATCCCGCAGAATGCCCTGTTCTCGACACACCGAACATGGAACTCACAGCTAACTCCGGTGCCGGCTACGCTACTCGAAGAAGCTGCTGCTTCCATCGGCAAGACTCCCCTTCTCGTTCCTACATATGTTGTTGGCTCCAACGGTAACAACAATGAAGGTTCTGACAAGCTCTGGGACAACGACACAGCTACAAAGTTCTGCACAGGCGAATTCCCGACACAGTCTATCGCAAAGTTCGCTAACCCCGTAACTGTTGACGGTATCATCATGGCTACCGCTAACGACAACTCCCAGTACAACAACCGTTCTCCTTTCGAATGGACAGTTTATGTTTCTTCCGACGGAGAAAACTGGACTCCTATCGCTTACGGTGACGACACATTCTTCGAAGAAACAGACCTCACATACTATGCTGCAGCTGTTACACCCGTTGAAAACGTTTCCTACGTTTACTTCACCTCTGAAGGCGGTCTCTCCGGATGCTTCCAGATGTCCGAACTCGTTCTGACAGGTTCCGGCCTCGACGCTGCTGCTGCTGAAGCTACAGAAGAAACTGTTGCTGAGACAGAAGCTGCTGCTGAAGAAACAGTTGCTGAAACTGAAGCTACAGTAGAAGAAACAGAAGCTCCCGCTGAAGAAACAGAAGCTGAAACAGTTGCTGAAACTGAAGCTGCTGCTGAAGAAACAGTAGAAGCTCCCGCTGAAACAACTAAGGAAGAAGCTCCTCAGACATTCGATGCAGGTATCGTAGCAGCAGCTGCAGCAGCAGTTTCCGCTATCGGCTACGCTCTCTCCAAGAAGAGAAAGTAATATCCCGCTGACTTCATGTCAATAAAGAAAGAATCGGTACAAAATGCCGGTTCTTTTTTTGCAATTTTTGTACTAAAACCGACATAACTAAATAATAGTCGCGATATAATTAATGTAAAACTCATAAAAGGCATTGACTTTTTCACTGATGCAATGTATAATATCTATACACTAATCCGTTAGACGGAATTGAGTGACACTATAATGAGGTGAAAAAATGAAAAAACTGTTTGCTTTAATCATGACAACATTGCTCGTTACTACTATGGCTGTTTCTGCATTCGCATCTGAAGCCGGTGCGTGCAAGGGTATCGTTCCGAAGGTTGAAGCCGGTTCGGTTGTTATCGACGGTACAAAGGATGCGGCATACGATAACGCGCTCTGCGTTGACATTAACCAGTTCCTCTCCGGCGCAGATCTCGGTACATACGGCAAGGCTTATATGCTTTGGACCGACGGCTCGTACTATCTTTTCGTTGAAGTATTTGACGAAGACGTTGCCACACCCTCCGAAAACGCTCATCTGAACTCCCCTTGGACAACGGACTCCGTTGAAATGTTCTTCGATTTCTCAAACGAAGCTGTAGGTCTTGCTGAACAGTACAGAATCGACTGCACAGGCTATCCGTCCTACTACATTCAGGACGGCGCTTACTTTGCATACGGTCCGGAAGATGCAAAGGAATACTTTGACGAATATGCCGCAGCTAAAACCGACGTCGGATATAACGTAGAAATGAGAGTAAACCTCAAGGAAGCTCTTGAAGACTACGAACTCAAGGAAGGCAACTCCATAGGTCTCCAGCTCCAGATTAACGACTGCGTCGAAGGCGGCGGCGACAGCACCATCGCTGTATACAACATGGACTCCTCCCTCAACGCAGGTTCATGGGACGTTGACAAATACGACTACGTAACTCTCGGCGGTTATCTCGAAAATACAGCCGAAACCGAACCCGAAACAGAAGCTGCTCCCGAGACAGAAGCTGAAACTGTAGCTGAAACAGAAGCTGAGACAACCGCACCCGAAACCGAGGCTGAAACAACTGCTGAAACAGAAGCTGCTGAAGAAACAGTAGAAACACCCGCTGAAACAACAGCTCCCCAGACATTCGATATGGGCGTTGTCGCAGCAGTCGCAGCAGCAGTTTCCGTAGCAGGCTACGCTCTCACAAAGAAGAGACAGTAATTTTAACGGATTATATTAATATGAAAGAATCGGTACGCCATGCCGGTTCTTTTTTTGTGAATTGATTCATATCGCGGAAATAACTAAAAAATAGTAAATCACGTCGAAAGATAACGTAAATTTTACACGCGAATACAGGCGAGATGATAAAAACGTCAAAAACTACAACTTTAGTCCTAAAAAAGTGGACTAATAATTAATAAATTTCGGAATTCTTATTGACAAAATAAATATGGTGTGGTACAATAAAGCTACCATAAGGCATTTCCCTTATACGTTAAGAAAAATTCACAAAAGGAGTGTATTTCCCATGAAGAAGATTTTAGCAGTTCTTCTCAGCACTTTAACGATAGCTTCTCTCGCTATCACAGCATCAGCGGAAGTTCCCGCAGCAGCATATCCGGCATCCGGCACAGCTATCCCGGACGGCTCTGTATGCATTAAGGGCGAACTCATCGGTAACGAAACAGGTTGGGGCGGAAGCGCAACAGCAGGCCGCGCAGCTGCATTTGACGGTGACACAGCAACATTCTTTGACCCGCTCGGAGTTGGCGACGGTTATACCGGTATCGACTGCGGTAAGCCCTACGTTCTCACAAAGATCGTTATTCACCCCAGAGAAACATATCCGGATCGTTACTACGGCGCTACAATTCAGGGTTCCGATTCTCTTGAAGAAGACGCTGAATGGACAGACATCTGGATGAGCATGGACGCAGCTACAGAGCCGACATGGCAGGAAATTCTTCCCGATGCATTTGAATCCGACGCAAACGGCAAGGCATTCCGTTACTACCGTTACTACAATATGCTCAGCCACGGCGACGTTGCAGAAGTAGAGCTTTACGGTTATCCGGAAGACGGCGTTGTTGATGCATTCCCGGCAGGCGACACAGCAGCTACAGAAGCTACAGCTACAGAAGAAACAACAGCAGCAGCTGAAACAACAGCAGTAGAAGTTCCCGAAATGGAAGCTCCTGTTCTCGATTATCCTTCAATGGATGTAATGGCAAACTCCGGCGCAGGCTACGCTACACTTGAAGAAGCAGCAGCATCCATCGGCAAGACCGCTGTTACAGGCACTACATTCGTAACAGGTTCAAACGGCAACAATAACGAAGGTTCTGAAAATCTCTGGGACAACGACACCGCAACAAAGTTCTGCACAAACGAGTTCCCGACACAGTCTATAGCTATGTACGCAAATCCCATCACAGTTGACGGTATCATCATGGCTACGGCTAACGACAACTCTTCCTACAACAACCGTTCTCCTTTTGAATGGGCGATTTATGTATCTGCTGACGGCGAAAACTGGACAGCAATAGCATACGGCGACGACACATTCTTTGAAGAAACAGACTTTACATACTACGCAGCAGCTCTCTCCGCTCCCGTAGAAGGCGTTAAGTATGTTTACTTCCAGAGCGAAGGCGCACTCTCCGGAACATTCCAGATGTCCGAAGTAGTCCTCACAGGCACAGCAGGTGAAGCAGCAGCTACAACTACTGAAACAGAAGCACCTGTAGAAGAGACAACAGCTCCCGAAACAGAAGCAGCTGAAACAACCGCAACAGAAGAAACAGTAGAAGCTCCCGCTACAACAACAGAAGCTCCGAAGACATTCGACGCAGGCGTTATCGCAGCGGTTGCAGCAGCAGTTTCCGCAGCAGGCTATGCTGTCTCCAAGAAGAGAAGATAAGTTTCGACTAATCTGAAAATCATACAATTTACCTCATAAAAACAGCCGGACAAAGGTCAAAAGCCAGAGTCCGGTTGTTTTTCGCAAAAGTTCAGCCGAATGATGATATGCACCTTTAATCCTCGGAGCATATCAAAATCCGGCTGTTTTTTTATTCTATTGTGAGCGTTCTCTTTACCGCTTCATGCCATCCGTGAAGAAGCTCGGCGCGCTTTTCTTCGGTTACAGAGGGCTCAAACGTACGCTCGATTTCGTTTTCCGTCAAAAGCTCATCACGCGACGACCAGAATCCCGACGAAAGTCCCGCGAGATATGCCGCTCCGAGAGCTGTTGTTTCGCGAACCGTCGGTCTGAGAACGTTCTTGCCGAGGATGTCCGCCTGAAACTGCATGAGAAAATTGTCCCGCGTCGCTCCTCCGTCTACTTTGAGGGAAGAAATACAAGTGCCGATATCGTTTTCCATCGCCGAGAGAAGATCCGCTGACTGATACGCAATGGATTCCTCCGCGGCACGAATGATGTGTTCACGTTTTGTACCGCGCGTCATTCCCGTCAGTGAAGCTCTCGCGTGCATATCCCAGTACGGTGCGCCGAGTCCGGTAAACGCGGGAACGAGATATACTCCGCCGCTGTCTGTCACTTTTGAAGCATAATATTCGGCGTCACGGCTCTCGGTGAAGAATCTCATCTCGTCGCGCAGCCACTGTATCACAGATCCGCCGGAGAACACGCTTCCCTCGAGAGCATATTGTACATTCTCACCCGAACAAGTAGCGGCGATTGTCGTAAGAAGTCCATTCTTGCTCTCGATTCGCTTCTCTCCCGTGTTCATCAGCAGGAAGCATCCCGTTCCGTACGTGTTTTTAGCCTGACCCGCGCTGAAACAGGTCTGCCCGAACAACGCCGCCTGCTGGTCTCCCGCAACTCCGCAAACCGGTATCTTTTCGCTTCCGACCTGCGCGTATCCGTAAAGCTCGGACGAGGACTTGACTGTCGGGAGCATTGACATAGGCACGCCGAACATATCGCAAAGCTCGCTGTCCCACTGTAGTGTGTTTATGTTGTACAGCATTGTTCGCGAGGCGTTTGTCCTGTCGGTTGCGTGCTCGCCAGTCAGCTTGTAAATAAGCCACGAGTCGACAGTGCCGAACGCGAGTTTTCCGTTTTCCGCCAGTTCTCGCGCGCCGTCTACGTTGTCGAATACCCACTTTATCTTTCCTGCCGAGAAGTACGCGTCGGGGATAAGTCCCGTTTTTTCTTTTATAATGGAGCGTTCGCTGTCGGTCAGGGCTTCGATTATTCCCGCGCTTCTCCTGCATTGCCAGACGATTGCGTTCATCAGGGGTGCTCCCGTTTCGCGATTCCAGAGAACTGTGGTTTCACGCTGATTTGTGATTCCGATAGACGAAATTTCGCTCTCGTGAATACCGGATTTGGCGATAACTTCCATCATGCATCCGTATGTAGTCGACCAGATGTCGGTGGGATCATGCTCGACCCATCCCTCACGCGGGTAAATCTGCGGAAATTCGCGAGCGACCGAGCCTTTGATATGCCCGTGTCTGTCAAAAAGTATCGCGCGGCTCGATGTCGTTCCCTGGTCCAGTGCGAGTACGTATTTTTTCTCCGAAAGTGCCATGGTAAAGTCTCCTTTCGTTACATTTCGATTATGCTGATTCCGAGTGAGCGCGCGGCGTTTGTTTCGTCCTCACGGCAGGTGAGAATCAGATACTGTCCGCCCGAGAGCGCTCTGAAGAAATTCTTTGTGCGGTTTATGTCGATGTGCGCGAAGCATTCGTCAAATACAGTCACAGGACGCTCGGACGGGAACATTTCGCCGCAAAGCGCGTTTCTTATGCCGAGGTATGTTATGTCAGCCGTTCCGCGCGAGAGAATGTCGGAGGTAAGATGCCTGCTTCCCGATTCAAGCGAAGGATTCAGCGAGGCGTCAAGCGCAACACTGTCGTGCGGAGTGCAGCTGCGGATAAGCTCGGAGGCAGATTCGGCAAGCCTTACGTTGATTCCGGTGCGCATATTTTCTCCGGCTTCCGTTATCGCGCTCATTGCAAGCTCGCAGGCGTCGTGGCGGAGTGTAAGCTCTTCAATTGTGTCGTCGATTGAGTTAATCATGGAGCGGTATTCGTCGGGCGTGTGGCTGAGCTTGCCGAGAGAGAGCAGCTTTTCCTCCAGTGCGGATTTTCTTTTCTGAGCGGATTTCAAAGCATTTTCGGTAAAGTCGCGTTCACGTGTGGCTTCTTTCAGCTTTTCCGAGTCTATCGCAGCCGCCGTTTTGCCGATTTCCGTTGAGAGAACCTTCTGTGCTTCAAGCTCCGCCGCATGAACGTCAACGCCTTCGGTAAGCTCGCTCAAGGTGTCGACTCTGCCGCTCAGCTTTTCCGCAAGAAGTGTAAGCTCGCTTTTTTTCTTTTTCGCGTCGGCTGAGACTGCCTTTATCGCGTCAATCGTATCGTAAATGCTGTCCCCGTGCTCTAACATGAGCGAATCCGCAAGGGAGAGAACGTATGACTGAGCCGCGTCAAATTTCAGCTTTGCGGTGTCGGCGTTTTCGGTGCGGTCTTTCTTTTCTTCCTCAAAGTCCTTCTGATTGTAGAACTTGTTCAGCTTGTCGGTCACCGCGGTTTCAAACTCGTCTATGGATTCCGCGTCCCATTTGTCAAGGAGTGCGGCAAGCTGATTTTTTACCGATATGTACTTCGCGATGAACACGATTCCGAGGGTAACAAGCGCGATGGTGATAATGAGCGGAATTGAGTAAATGTCCGTATTGAAGAAGTAAAGGATGAAGAAAGCGGCAAGTCCGAGAACACCGCCGATCATCATGGCTATCGACAGGGCGAGCTTTGTGCGTGAGTCGGCGTAGAGGGCGTTTGCTTCCTCGATGTCGTCCTCGGCGTCCTCCGGCAGAACGGAACTTTCGTCGTCGGCTTCATCGTCGTCTGCGTCGTCAAAATCGGAGAATTCTTCGTCATACGCCACTATAAGCTCGTCGTATGCTCTTATGTCGTGCTCGGCTGAATCTAGTGCGGCATCCGTTTCCGGCGGCAGCTTTGATTCTATCTCCGAGAGCTGGCTTTTTACCGCACCGAGCTTTTGTTTTGCCTGCTCCAGTGCGTCAAGCCGCCTTTTGACTACGATTTTGTCAAGGGAAGAGAACAGAGCCGCATATCTGTCGTGAGCCGCTTCAAGCTCGAAAAGCCTCTTGTTTATGTCGTCAAGGGAGATTCCCGCCGCGATTATCTCATGGGAGCGTTCGGCGGTTTTTTCAAGCTCAGCCGCAAGTGACGCGCGTTTTTCACGAAGTTCTGTAATCTCGCCGCCGCCTCCGTTTTTGTGGCAAAGCTCACGTCTGAGATCGTTCAGTTTTTTCAGTCCGCGCTTCACGTCTATGCTTTCATCACCCGAGAGGAGCAGATTCTCGTTTTTATCCGAGGTCGAGAGCACACCGTCGAGTTTGGAGTTCTCGGGCTTCAGCGACGGTGACTGTGACACGAAGCAGGTTGAGACGAAAATGTCCTCCGGCACTCCGAAGA
>ERZ779876.3175-NODE-3175-length-10495-cov-6.973659_pt1 | contig 10495 bp, 6 predicted proteins | sample MGYA00511068_ERZ779876 | MGnify/ENA primary metagenome ERZ779876 (study PRJEB29588, sample SAMEA1970858) | human gut metagenome | biome: human gut; feature: human-associated habitat; material: faeces | place: Denmark | collected 2008/2010 ... | reverse complement strand
TAGCGAAGCGGCTAGCATTTTTGTGCTTCGACCTCTCCTTTGGGGTTACTAGGGGCGAGCAGCCCCTAGTTCGTGCCTCCCGCGCCTCGAAAGTAGCGGGCGCTTTTCTGGTTCTCTTTTGGCGCGCAAAAGAGAACATATCCCCCGTCAAATCCTCATAAACCTCGTCTTGTCCTTCCTCGGATCCATATCCAGCGGGTCGTCCAGCATGGGCGGCGGCTGGGTGTGCTTTGCGGCGCTGATGGGGTTCTCCATCAGCACATACCGGCACTCGTCGTAGATGTGATCCTCCTGCGTGGTGTCGATGTCCTCCACATTGCTCTCGTCATAGACGAGGTTCGGGATGGTGCGGATGAAGTGCTTGCAGGTGTTGAAGACCTGCAGCATCGGCCTTCCGTCTTCGCCGAAAGCCAGCCGATAGTGAAACTGCATCTTTCCCGCCAGCCGGGTGTGGTCGCCGGGCATCCAGTGCAGAAAGTTCGGCCCCCGCTCCATCATGGCGGCGATGCTCTCGCCCCGGCTCTCGTCAAAGATGGCCGGGTCGGCCACGCCCAGGATGACCCGGCCTTTCAGCAGCGGGTCGTTCTGCTCCGCTTCCCGGATCATCCGTGCCTGTTCCATCGGGTCCTTTCTCAGACCCTCGTTGGGCGTTCCGGTGCAGCCGTAAAGCTCCTTGATGCGGTAGAGCCGCCCGCGCTCGTCCGCTGCATACCACCCCACCGAAAACGGCTTCGAGAAGCCGAAGTCGTACCCCCGCCATATCTTCCAGTGTTCCGGGATGGGGAACGGTTCGATGACGTGGGTCCAGCGCTGGTCCTTGTAGTGGTTCGGGTCGTTCCGCCACTCGGTGAACACCTGCCCCGAAAAGCTGTCCCAGCTGCCATAGAGCAGGGCCTGCTTTTCCGCCTCCGGCATGGCCGCGAGGCTGGCCAGATAGCCCGGGTCGTTCTTCAGCAGGGCGGGGTTGTCAAAGACGCTGGACGGGATGAACACCCTCGCCCGCCGGAGCATCTTTTCCGTACCGTCCGGCATCTGCACCCTGCACTCCTCCTCAATGGGGGTTCCGGGCGGGGCGGGAGTGATGAACCTCGCCTTGACCCAGCCGTGGCCCACCCCGCCGGGGTTGGTGGTGGCCCGCAGGTACACCCGTGTGCCGGGGCCGGTGGGACGGTTGCGGCTCATCATATAGCTGTACTCCTCCCACTCGAAGTGGGTCAGCTCATCGAAGCCGATGAAGTCGAAGGCCTTGCCCTGATAGTTCGTCCGGTCTTTCGTGTGCTGCATCGAGCCGAAGTAGATCTTCGCCCCGCTGGGGAAGACCCACACATGACTCGTGGCGTTGTACTGCGCCTCCGGGAAAGCCCGGAGATAGTAGCGCTGGCTCTTGTCCACGAGGTCGGACAGCTGCGGGTAGGTCTTGCGGAGGATGAGCGCCCGGTAGTGGGGGATGTGCACCTGCCGCAGCGCCTCGATGACGAGGGCGTCGCTCTTTCCACCGCCTGCCGCGCCGCCGTAAAGCGCCTCCGGCTCAGGCCGCCGCATGAATTCCAGCTGCCTCGGCTGGGGCTTCCAGACGATGTTCCGCTCCTTGTTTTCTTCCATCATGCCTCCTCCACCGGCGGCAGCAGCACCACGCCGCATTCCCGCCCTTCTTCCTCCATTCCTTGGTCGTTCAGGGTCTTCGTCACGCCTGTCAGGTCTTTCAGCACGGCGGTGGCCTCCTTGAGATCCTTCATGAGGCCAGTGTCGGTGCTTTTTTCCTTCCGGGCCGCACGCTGGCGGGTGTTCAGGCCCTTGATCTCCTGCACCAGCATGGTGCTCAGGGTGTCTGCGGCCTTCTGAAGATTTTTCATCCCATTGGACGCCTCCTGCTTTTCCTGCCCCATCCTGTGTTCTCACATCCTTTCGTTCTTTCGTTGGCAAAAGGATACCACGCTTTTTCCCTCCGCAGGAGTACATACTTTTTGATTCGTCTTTGTATCTTTCGCTGTGTTTTATCCCTATAGTAATATTTTCAGGCAAGAAAAATCCCCTGCCTGTGTTCTTTTCCACAGACAGGGGATTTTTGCACGATTTTCTGCGCAAAGTCTCCGGGAGGTGCTCCGCTCCTTTTACAGCGTTTCCACCCGGTCGAACAGCGCTTTCGCGGCTTCCACGGCCTCCTTGCTGCCGAACGCCACCCGAACGCCCTTCTCCATCCGGACAGACAGGTCCGCCGCCTCAGCCTTGAGGGCGGCAGCATCCACACTGCACAGGCTCTTCCGCTCGGCGGCGTTCATCTCGTCGGTGATGCCGCAGAAATACTTGCAGTCGGTGGCCGCAGCCTCGTCCCGGGGCTTACGCGGGGTGTCCAGCTTGGCCGCAGCGCCCACAATGAATTCGTTCATATCGTTTTCGGTGTAATCGCGCCCCGCCAGCTCTGCCGGCCCGGCGGCGAAGGCCTCGTAGCTCTCCGCCAGATGGGGGTCACGGTAGGTGTAGAGGTACTCCACATCGTCGTTCTGGGTCACCATGCCGGTGCCGTAAGCGCCGCCCACCTCCCGGATGCTGTGCCACAGATACTCGTAGCTCATCACTCGGGCCAGCACCTTCCGCTCCAAGCGCCGCTCCATCGGCCATGCCAGAACATCGTAGTTCACGCCGCCGTCGATGACGAAGGCCTCGTTCACCGCCGGAGCCAGCGCTTCCCGGTAGGGCACCGCTGCGCGGCGCTCTCCGGCCGCAAAAGCACTGCCGGGCAGCAGCTTTTTCAGGGTGTCCAGTGCTGCATCGCTGCCGTGGAGGCTGACCGTCAGGGCGTTCCCGCCCAGCACCTTCTCCCGCAGCGCTTCCAGCCTCCGGCCCAGTCCGGCCCAGTCGGCTTCTTCCTGCAGCCCGCAGAGGAAGTGGTAGTAGCTCACGCCGCTGCACCGCTCGTTCATGGCGGCCTCCACCGAGAAGTGGGCCGCCGCACGCATCGACGCAAAAGCATGGCCCTCCCGCAGGAATCTCTGCTCCATCATCAGCTTCTGCTGGCTGACCACCCGCTCCATCGCGGCTTCTGCCTGCGGGCCGGTGAGCTTCGTTTCATACAGCCACTCACCGCCCAGCTCCACAGCCTTTTCGAGGCTGCGTTCCAGCAGGCTCAGGCTCATGGTCAGTTTGGCATGGCAGGGTGCGCCCTCCTGCCGGCCGGTCCAGAAGTCCAGCAGTACGCGGCTGTCGCCCAGCCAGGTGCTGCGCAGGGTGTTCAGCTGCTGGGCCGTGTGGGTCGGCGTGTCCAGCTCGTCCAGCACATCGGTGAGCAGGTCCAGATACGGCAGGTCCTCCGGGGCCACATGGCCCAGGTCATAGTAGAAATTCAGGTACAGGCTGCCCGCCGAGGGGTGGCGCAGCACCGTGGCACCGGCCACCTGCTCGGTCTGCCCGGCCGCGCTGGGGGCACCTTCGCCCAGGTCGGCCACGGTCAGCGGGTGATCCAGCACCAGTTTGGCGTCGGTGCGGGCCGGGGCCTGTGTCTCTTCCTGCTTCTTGGGCAGGGTGGGCACCTGCAGCACCTGCACCGGAGCCGGGGCAAACAGGCTGCGCAGCAGCTCGTCGAACCAGCCGTCCGCCATCTTGCTGCGCAGGGAGGCAAACAGCTTATCCGTGTGCAGCAGCAGGGCGGGATCCCCGGTGTGCAGCCAGCCCGTGGAAGCGTTGATGGCGTCCAGCACGCCGTCCGGCAGGCTGCCCGGCCGCTCCAGCGAGGCAAACTCTGCCGAATTCAGCGAGGCCAGCAGCAGCTCCTGCGGGATGCCCCGGGCCAGTACGTCATCCACTGCCTTGCGCACCGCCGGGGCAAACTTGCGGGCGCTCTCTTCGGTGGCACCCCGCAGCACCAGCTCCAGCGTGGGCTGCAGGGTGCTGTCATCAAAGCCCATGTCGATGTCCGCACCCAGCTTTTCGGCCAGCAGGGCCGCTTTCAGGGGCGAATTGTTGGTGCCCAGCAGCACGTCCAGCAGGATCTCCACACCCAGCTGCCGTTCCCGGTCCGCAAAGGCACCGGTGTACCAGGCCAGTGCGCACTGCACCTCGTCCGGCTCCGGATTCTCGGTGTAATAGGGCAGCTCCACGCAGGTGCCCGGCTGCTCGTCCTGCACCGTCAGGCGGGGGCGGGTGGTGGTCCTGGGCATCCGGGACAGGTAATCGCGGTCCAGCATTTCCAGCTTTTCGGCCATGTCCATCTTGCCATACAGGGTGATGCAGCAGTTGTCCGCGCTGTAGTGGCGGCGGTACACCCGCTGATATTTCTCATAGGTCAGCGCCGGGATGCTCTCCGGGTCGCCGCCGGACACAAAGCCATAGGCCGTGTCCGGGAACATGGCACGCTCCAGCGCATTCTGCAGCTGAGCGTCCGGGGTGGCAAGGGCCCCCTGCATCTCGTTGTACACCACGCCGCTCACAGTGCCGTCGGCATCCCGGTGCCAGCCCTCCTGCTCGAACACCGCCCTGTCTACCATGGCCAACGGGCAGAACACCGCGTTCAGGTAGACGTCCATCAGGTTTCTGAAATCCGTCTCGTTGGGCGTGGCAAAGGGGTACACGGTCTTATCCGGGAAGGTCATGGCATTGAGGAAGGATGCCATGCTGCTCTTGAGCAGCTGCAGAAACGGCGAGGCGACCGGGTATTTTTCGCTTCCGGCCAGCACCGAATGCTCCAGAATATGAAAAACGCCGGTGTCATCGGAGGGGAAGGTGCCGAACCCGATGCCAAAGGCCTTGTTGTTGTCCTCATTTTCCACCAGCAGGATGGTGGCCCCGCTCACGTCGTGGGTGAGCACGGTCAGGGTACCGTGCTGCTCGGGGCAGTCCTCTGTGCGGACGAGGGTATAACCGGGAACCTGCTTCATCGCTTTATTCTCCTTTGTGTTTTTGGTCTGGCCCTATTGTATCATTCACCGTTCCAAAACACAATTGCCGGTTTGTAAACAATAACCCAAAAAGGCTCCCCTGTGCATGCACAGAGGAGCCTTTTGAAAAAACGTGTGTTACACCTGCTTGGCGTGTTCCGTCCGGCACGACACCCGGAACAGCACAAAGCCGATGACGAACAGCACCGCGATGCTGCCCACGCCCACGTTGGCACTGCCGGTGAGCTGGCTGCCCACACTGACGATCATGGTGCCCAGGAAGGATGCCCCCTTGCCGCAGATGTCGAACAGGCCGAAGTATTCGCCGGATTTTTCCGCCGGGATGATCTTGGCAAAGTGGCTGCGGCTCAGTGCCTGCACACCGCCCTGGAACATCCCCACCAGCACGGCCAGCACCCAGAACTGCCACTGCTGGGTGAGGAAGAAAGCAAACACCGCAATGCCGGTATAGGCCGCGATGCACACCGGGATCAACTGGCTGGAGGGGTATTTTGCGCTCAGCCGGCCGAAGATCAGCGCCGAGGGAAAGGCCACGATCTGGGTGACCAGCAGCGCCAGCAGCAGGCCGGTGGTGTCCAGACCCAGGGCCGTGCCGTAGGCCGTGGCCATATCAATGATGGTGTACACGCCGTCGATGTAGCAGAAGAACGCCAGCAGGAACCAGAACACCTGCTTGTCCTCATAGAGGTGCTTCAGGGTGTGGCCGATGCGCACAAAACTCTGCCGGATGGCGTGCTGCTCCACCTCCACGTAGTTGACCTGCCGGTAGCGCCGGAGCAGCGGCAGGGTGGTGACCAGCCACCACGCCGCCGTGATGAACAGTGCAATGGTCAGGGCGGTCATCTGGCTCATGCCGATGGCCCCGCTGCCCAGCACCAGCGCCAGACACACCACAAAGGGCACACAGCTGCCGATGTAGCCCCAGGCATAGCCGCGGGAGGACACCATGTCCATCCGCTCCGGGGTGGTCACATCGCCCAGCATGGAGTCATAAAACACCAGACTGCCCGAAAAGCCGATCTTGCCCACGATGAAGATGACCAGGAACGGCAGCCAGGTGCGGGCCGCGCCCATGGCACAGCAGCCCAGCACACCCACGAACAGGCAGAGCATGAAGATGGGCTTTTTGAAATTCTTGGTATCGGCCAGGGTGCCCAGAATGGGCCCCAGCACGGCGGTGACCACCGTGACCACCGAGCTTGCATAGCCCCAGTAGGCCAGATAGTTCACCTTGCTCACGCCGCCGGCCTCCGCCAGCGCATTGAAGAAGATGGGCACCAGGGTTGCAATCATCAGCACAAAGGCCGAGTTGCCCACATCGTACAGGATCCACGCACGCTCCAGCGGCGTGACCTTAAATTTTTTCTTTTGCATTCTTGTTCCTCTCGCACCGCCGTGCGGTGCACTCTCTTTTCCCAGTTGTCTGAACGGCAGGGAGTTTCTCTGACCTCCTGCTGGCCGCCCCTCAGAATTCCCCGAAGGTGTGGTCATAGGCCTTGTCCAACGGCTCGTCCGTGTCCAGCGTTTCCGCATAGGCTTCAATCAGCCGCACCGCCAGCGGAATGGCCTGCTGGTACAGGGCATCCAGTTTCTCATTGCTCTCGGTGCACTGCGGGTTGGGCTGCGGGTTGGCCACAAGGCCGTGGAGCACGTCGTACTTGCCCACTGCCTTCATGCCGGTGAGCACCACCCAGCGCTTGACCGCGCCGGAGGGCTGCAGCAGCCGGTGCATCGCGATCATCCCCTTGAGGGCGTCCAGCACCTGCAGGCCGGTCAGACCCTCGTAGAAGGGCGCGATGACCCGGGCATTTTCCGCCGTGGGCCGGATATGGCTGGCCGTGAAGAAGTTCTTCGGGTCATGGCCGTCCCGGCGCAGCAGCATGTCGTCGAACTCGGTCTCGATTTCGCAGTGGCTCACTCCGCTCTGGCGGGTGTAGGCCTCCACATAGGGGTGACAGGTGCTGTCCAGCGCAAAATGACACACGAACCCCAGCGCATAGGCCAGCGCGGCGTCCCGGTCCTTTGCCTGTCGCACCACGCCCCGGGCGCGCTCAAAGAACACCCGGCCCGGCTGCTCGTGCATGGCGTTGCCCAGGGCACTCACGGGGTTGGACTTGGCTGCATGATAGTAGAACAGCAGATCCGGCCCGTGCAGGCCCACGTCGAACAGGGCCCGGTTTTTCCCGATCTGATCCTGCAGGGCTGTGGGCAGCTGCTGCAGAACATCCGCGCCGAAGCGGCGGTGCGCATAAGTTGACGGCATAAGATCCCCTCCTGTTTCTGTCGGGCGCAGTGCGCTCATAGTTTCAGTATAGCAGAAAGTTTCCCGACCTTCTACCCTTTTGTGTCTGATTTCTGTAAAAATTTTGAATGATTCTTCCTGCATTCTGCCGGGTCGTTTCTGAAAATATGGGCTCTGCACGCAAAGCGCAAAAAGGCACAGCCGTTCTCAGAACAGCTGTGCCTTTCCGGTATCAATTCTTATATGTTCTCGTAGCCCTGCGGCATCTCGTTCTTGCGGTTGCGGTCCATCAGGGTGCGGAGTGCGTCGCTGGCGCTCATGCCCTCCTTGACGATGGCGTTCACCGTCTGCACGATGGGCATTTCCACGTTGTACTTGGCGGCGAGCTCCATGGCGGCGGGCAGGGCGTTGATGCCCTCCACCACCATGCCCACTTCCTTCACGGCCTGCTCCGGGCTTTCGCCCTTGCCGATGAGGATGCCGGCGCGGTTGTTGCGGCTGTGCATGCTGGTGGCCGTCACGATCAGGTCCCCGATGCCGGCCAGGCCCGCAAAGGTGTGGATGTTGCAGCCCATGGCCACGCCCAGGCGGGCGATCTCGGCAATGCCGCGGGTGATCAGGGCCGCGCGGGCGTTGTCGCCGTAGCCAAGGCCGGTGGAGATGCCCACGCCCAGGGCGATCACGTTCTTCAGGGCACCGCTCAGCTCCACGCCCTTGATGTCGGGGTTGGTGTACACGCGCATGCAGGTGTTGCTGAACACATCCTGCACAAAGCGGGCCGCCTCGTCATCCGGGCAGGCCGACACAATGGTGGTGGGCAGGTCCAGCGCCACTTCCTCGGCGTGCGTAGGGCCGCTCAGGGCCACCAGCCTGCAGTTTTTGGGGCCGCCGTCCCTGTTCAGCTCGTCGGCGATCACCTCGGTCATGGTATATAAGGTATCCGGCTCCATGCCCTTGGCCACATCCACAAGGATCTGACCGTCCGGGATATAGGGCCGTGCCTTGGCGGTGGTGCCCCGCACGAACACCGACGGCACTGCAAACAGCAGCACATCCTTGCCGGTGCACACTTCCTCGATGCTCTTGGTGAACTGCAGCTCGGCCGGGATCTTCATGCCCGGCAGGTTGGGGTGCACCCGTGTAGTGGAGAGGTTGTCCACCTCCGCCTCAATGGCCGACCACACCTGCACTTCGTTGCCGCTGACGGTCAGCATCCGCGCCAGCGCCATGCCCCAGGTACCTGCACCCAGAACGCCAATCTTCCGTTTCGTCACGTTTGTGTCCTCCGTTTGCACCGGCAGCTGGGCCGCCGGTGAATTTGCGCGGCACCGGCAAACCCGGTGTGCACGTTGTTATGCCCATTGTACACGAAAGCGCCTGCCGCGTCAACCGGCTTGCCGCATTGCACAAAGTTCCCGCAGCGGCTGGGACGTTTTTGTTCACAATACGCGATTTTTGCAAACCATTTGCACCGCCGGACGTTTCATGTTATAGTATTCTGGTAGGTTTTGTAGGAATTTCCGCAAACCCCTTGACTTTGAGTATACTCGAAGTTGTATAATACATTCACCGTTGTTTTCTGAGAGTATTTGAGGTACTGTGATCGTTCATGTTTGAAGCACTTTTATCCAACCGCACGGTCAGCGTGCTGGTGGAGGCCCTGCCCCGCATCCTGACGGCCGGCCTTACCATGACCATCCCGCTGACGCTGGTGTCCTTCTTTTTTGCCATGATCATCGCGGTGGTGGTGGCACTGGTGCAGTACGCCAACGTGCCGGTGCTGCGGCAGATCGCCCGGTTCTACATCTGGGTCATCCGCGGCACACCGCTGCTGGTGCAGCTGTTCATCATCTTTTACGGCCTGCCCAGCCTGGGCATCATGCTGGACGCCTTCCCCGCCGCCGTCATCGCCTTTGCCTTCAATGAGGGTGCCTACTGCGCCGAGACCATGCGCGGCGCGCTGGAAAGCGTGCCCCAGGGCCAGCTGGAAGCCGGTTACTGCGTAGGCATGAGCTGGGTGCAGATCATGCGCCGCATCGTGCTGCCGCAGGCTTTGCGCACCGCCGTGCCCGCCCTGTCCAACTCCCTCATCGGCATGATCAAGGACACCTCGCTGGCGTCCAACATCACGGTGGCCGAGCTGTTCATGGCCGGTCAGCGCGTGGCGGCCCGCACCTACATCTTCCTGCCCATCTACTGTGAGGTGGCGGTGGTGTACCTGCTGTTCTGCACGGTCATCACCAAACTGCAGGCTGTGCTGGAGCACCGGCTCAACGCCCGGGGCTTCCAGTAAGAAAGGAGTGTGGAACCCATGGCAATGATGGAGATCCGGAACGTCCACAAGACCTTCCGCACCTACGCAAAAGCCGGTCTGCGCCCCGGTGCACACAAGGTGGTCAGCGAGCTGCCGGTGCTGCAGGGCGTGGACCTGACCGTGGAAAAAGGCGATGTGGTGGCCATTCTGGGCCCTTCCGGCTCCGGCAAGACCACCCTGCTGCGCTGCCTGAATTTTCTGGAGACCGCCGACGCAGGCCAGCTGGTGCTGGACGGCGAGACCTTTGACCTGGCCCATGCAGGCCGGGCCGACATCGCCCGGCTGCGCAAAAAGACGGCCTTTGTGTTCCAGAACTACAACCTGTTCCGGAACAAGACCGCCCTGCAGAATGTGACCGAGGGCCTGATCGTTGCCCGCAGGATGCCAAAGGAGCAGGCGGACGAGATCGGCAGACGGATGCTGGAAAAGGTCGGTCTGGCCGACCGGGCTGATTACTATCCCCGCCAGCTTTCCGGCGGACAGCAGCAGCGCGTTGCCATTGCGCGTGCGCTTGTGAACGAACCGGAGGTGCTTCTGCTGGACGAGCCCCTCGGCGCACTCGATCTCAAACTCCGCAAGGAGATGCAGATAGAGCTTAAGCGTATGCAGAAAAAGCTTGGCATAACGTTTATCTTTGTTACTCACGACCAGGAGGAAGCCCTCACCATGAGTGACACCATTGCCGTTATGAATCACGGCATCATTCAGCAGATCGGCTGCCCGACAGATGTTTATAACGAGCCCAAAAACCGCTTTGTCGCAAGGTTCATCGGTGAGAGCAATATTTTTGAAGCAACCATGCGGCGTGATTACCTTGTGAACATTCACGGAATTGATTACGAATGCGTGGATGCGGGGTTCGGCACGGAACAACCCGTTGATGTTGTTATCCGTCCCGAGGATGTTGATTTTGTGCCGATAGGCAAAACTCCGCTGCACGGCGTTGTAACGAGTGTTCTTTTCATGGGCGTTCACTATGAATTCACCGTGGATTGCGACGGGCGCATATTCAAAGTTCATTCAACGGATTTCGTGCCCGTCGGCGAA
>ERZ779876.3168-NODE-3168-length-10545-cov-7.945472_pt1 | contig 10545 bp, 8 predicted proteins | sample MGYA00511068_ERZ779876 | MGnify/ENA primary metagenome ERZ779876 (study PRJEB29588, sample SAMEA1970858) | human gut metagenome | biome: human gut; feature: human-associated habitat; material: faeces | place: Denmark | collected 2008/2010 ... | reverse complement strand
GGGGCCGATGCATGCATCGGCCCCCAGCCGGCGCGAGGGCTATTTGGATTTCTCAATCAATTCCCGCGCACTGGCCAGGCTCAACTCGCTGACCTTGTCGCCGGAAATCATCCGTGCCAGCACCTCCACGCGGCCATCCATGTCAAGCGTGTGGATCTCGGTGAACGTGCGGTCCTTGCGGACATTCTTCTGGATCAGCAGCTGGTTGTCCGCAAACGCAGCGACCTGCGGCGTGTGGGTGATGCAAAGCACCTGATGCCCCCTGGCCGTCTGGTGCAGCAACTGCCCGATGCGCCCCGCGGCCAGGCCGGAAACGCCGGTGTCGATCTCATCGTAGATGACCGTCGGCAGCGCGTCGCGGTCCGCCAGCGCGCTCTTGAACGCCAGCATAATGCGGGAAAGCTCACCGCCGGACGCAATCTTTGCCAGCGGCTTCGGCTCCTCGCCGGGGTTCGTCGAAATCAAAAATTCCACGGTATCCTGCCCGTGGGAGGACAGCGGCCCCCGCGTATGCTTGAGCGCAAAGCGGATGCCAGGCATGTTCAGAAATTCCAGCGCCGCCTTCATCTCCTTGTTCATGGCAGCAAAGCCTTTCAGGCGGCTCTGGGTCAGCTTCTCGGCAGCCTCCTTGGCGGCGGCGTTCTCCTCATCGGTGGGCTCCACGGTATTGCCGTCATCGTCCTTGGTGCTGTCGGCGGTACCCTTGAAGTACAGGGACTCATAGCTGGCCACGTCAAAGCTGCTCTTGTTGCCCTGATAGTAGGTCTCCAGGTCGCTGACGGTGTAGGTCAGCTCCTCGGCGTAGTGGCTCTGGTAATGGGTGGCCACGTCCACCAGCTGCACCATCTCCTTGAAGGTATCCACGGTCATGTTCTTGCCGTAGATCAGCTTCAGATACGTCTTCGTGGAGTAGCCGTTCTGCTTGGCGGCGGCGTTGAGCTCCTCCATAGTGGCATCCAGCTCCTCCTGAGTGTGCTCATCGGCGCCCATGCCGTTGGCCTCAGCCTCCTGGGCGGTCAGCACGTACATGGCCAGCTGCTTCACCGCGGTGTCGCGGACATACTGCTCCCATGTGACATCACCCTCGTCCTCGATACCCAGCGCGGTCTTCATGGTGTCGCTCACCACCTGCTGGTCCAGGGATTTGGACGTATCGATGCCGTAAAAGCTGGCATAGCTGCTCTTCAACAGACTGCTCTTCACGTTGGCGTAGAAATACTCCACCTGCCCGGCGGTATATTTCTCACCGTTGATGGTCACGGCGGTGGCGCTGCGCTGCAGCACGCCGGAGTTATACACCAGCAGTACCGCGGCCACGATCACGAACACGCCGGCGATCACGCCGTACAGGATATTGTTCTTGCGTGCCTTGGCCTTCTCCTCCGCCTCGCGGATCTTCTTGGGGTCGGTGACGCCCTGGGCCGCCAGATCCTGCCGGATCTTCTTTTCTCTTGATGCGCTCATTGAAATTCATTCCTCTCGATTTTGGGCGCAATACGCCCTTGTTTGGTAACATACTCGGTCATTATATCGTATACCGCACCTTTTCGCAAGAGGGAAACGCCTGGAATTTGTGAACATTTTACCGCGCTCACTGAGCACAAGACCCCCATTCCGAAACGGAATGGGGGTCTTGTGCTCAGCGACAGGCAGCGGCCATGTTATAACCTGCACAACTCGCAGGTGGGTCGTCTCCGGCTGACTTTACTGCTTCCAGCATCCGCCCGCATACGGCAGGCGGGAGGCCTGCAAACCATCTGCCGATCCGACGTCCCGTATAACTAATGTCAGGATAAATAGAACCGCTGCCCATCGCTCAATTTTCCGCCCTGCCTTCGTCAAATCGGCTCGACGTACAGAAAGTACGCCATCGCCGCTTTGCCATCGGCAGGACGAAAAATCCTGCCGAAGGAGTGGCGTGTATCTTTTTCGCTGCACCGCCGCGCCTCGTCTTGGCGAAAAATCCAGCCATTTTCCGGCGCAGCCGGCGGCGTCTCGCCATCGACAGGACGAAAAATCCTGTCGAAAGATCACTCGTCCTCGTCGGCCAATATCTGCTCCATGAACAGGTCGTAGACTTTATCCAGCTCCTCGTCGCTGTCCAGGGTGCTCAGCAGCTCCTCGCCGTTTTCCATAACGGACTTCAGGATCACCAGGCCGTACTCCTCGGCGGCTTCCTCGTCGGCATCATCCTCCACCACGGGGAAGAACGCCATGTAGGTCTGGCCGTCCAGCTCCAGCGCGTCCACGTACTCCAGTTCAATGTCGTTGCCGTCCTCGTCGGTCAGGGTGATGAAGTTGGGGCCGAATTCCTCGCTCATGGGAGAGTCCTCCTTTGTCTTTATATCCATAGTATACCCGAAAGCTGGAGAAAACGCAAGTGGAAGCATTCGGCAGTTTCTGCCATCTGTCGGACTGAAAATCGGTGGAATGGGGGAAAATAACGGGAATTGAGCAGCCAAACGGGCGGATTTCTGCAAAAAATCCTCTTTTTTGCATTTGACAAGTATGGTAGAATGTTCCTTATAGTGGATTGGTATGTGAATTTTGACCCCGGAACGAAAAGAATACACAGGAACATCAATAAAGAAAGGAAGGTGCCCTGTCTTGAGTGAGAACAAGCGCAGACGGTCGTCGTCCACCGGCTTTTGGGGACGCATCCGGCAGAGCGCCCGGCACATAGAAAACGAGGCAAAGGAGGGTGCGCGCCGGGTAGAGCATAGTGCCGCCGAGGGTGCGCGGCGCGTGCAGCATGACGCGCAGGAGCGTGTGCGGAACATGACCCCTAAGCAGAAGAACGGCTGGAAGAAGGCCGGACGCATCATCGGCACGCTGCTGCTGGTGTTCGTGCTTACGGCGTCCATCTTCGCCGGTATCTTCATGGCGTACATCAACAGCGCCATGCGCGGCAAGGTGGAGGTCTATCTGGACGAATTCGAGACCCAGGTCTCCACCGAGCTGTATTACCAGGACCCCGACACCCAGGAGTGGGTCATGTACCAGACGCTGTACATGGACGAAAACCGCATCTGGGTGGACCTGGAGAACATTCCCAAGTATTTGCAGAAGGCCGCCATCGCCATCGAGGACAAGCGGTTTGAGAAGCACCACGGCGTGGACTGGAAGGGTACCACCCGCGCCATTCTGTACACCCTGTTCGGCAAGAACGTGCAGGGCGGCTCCACCATCACCCAGCAGTTGGTGAAGAACGTCACCGGCGACAATCAGGTGACGGTCAAGCGCAAGATCACGGAGATCTACCGTGCACTGGAGCTGGAAAAGCGCTACGAGAAGGACGAGATCCTTGAAGCCTACCTGAACGAGGTCTACTTCGGCCAGCGCTGCTCCGGCGTGATGACGGCGGCGCGGGTGTATTTTGGCAAGGACGTGTCCGAGCTGTCATTGGCCGAGTGTGCCAGCATGATGGGCATCACCAACAACCCCTCCATGTACGATCCCTTCATCAGCTCCTGGACCCGCGAGAACAACCGGGAGCGCCAGCTGACCATCCTCAGCGAGATGCTCTCTCAGGGCAAGATCGACCAGGAAGAGTATGACGCCGCCGTGGCCGAGGATATCCAGTTTGCCAACGGCTTTACCATCTCCGGCAAGTATGTGGGCAGCGACGGTACCGGCACCGAGCCGGACACGGAGGATACCACCGATACCAGCGACGATACCGCCTCCCCGGCGGATGACAGCACCCCCACCATCAAGGGCAGCAACTCCTGGTTCACCGATGCCATGATCACCGATGTGGCCGAGGCACTGGTGGAGAAGCTGGGCATCACCGAAAAGGTCAACAGCGAGGGCAAGAAGGTCTCTGCCTACGACCAGGCCATCAACATGGTCTACAGCAGGGGCTACAAGATCTACACCACCCAGAATCCCAAGTATCAGAAGATCGCGGAGGATGTGTGCTATAATCTGGAGAATATCCCCTATACCAGCAGCTATACGAACGCCGCCGGTGAGCAGGTGGAGGATCAGCTGCAGATCGCCCTGACCATCGTGGATCCCACCAACGGCTATGTGGTGGCTATGATCGGCGGTGCCGGTGAAAAGGTGGTGGACCGCGGCTGGAACTGGGCTGTGAACGCCCGGCAGTGCGGTTCTGCCATCAAGCCTGTGTCCACCTACGCCCCGGCACTGGACAACGGCACCATCAACGGCGCGTCGGTCATCGACGACTATCCCATGCTGCTCAACGGCGAGGTTTGGCCCCGCAACGCCAACTGGCGCTATCAGGGCCTGACGGCGCTGCACACCGCTATCGCCCAGTCCCTGAATACCTGTGCCGTGCGGACGAACCTGGCCTACGGCGTCAGCAATTCCTATGACTTCCTGGTGAACAAGCTGGGCTTTGAGAACCTGACCTATACCGACTCTCAGCAGGTGGGCAACATGGCTCTGGGCGGCTTTGAAAAGGGCGTCACCACCGAGGAGATGTCCGCGGCCTACGCCGCCTTCGTCAACGAGGGCGTGTACACCAAGCCCCGTACCTTCATCCGTGTGGAGGACGCTAACGGCAACGTGGTGCTGGAGAACGAGGCCCAGTCCACCGTGGCCATGAAGAACACCACGGCGGCTATCATCAACCATCTGCTGCAGGAGGCCGCCCTGAACGGTACCGGCTACGAGGCACAGTTCAGCGGTATGCACATCGCCGGTAAGACCGGTTCTACCAACAGCAACAAGGACCGTTACTTCGTGGGCTACACGCCCTATTACAGCTGCGCCGTCTGGGCCGGCTATGAGCACAACCAGCGGATCGTGGCCAGCGGCAACCCCTGCTCCGCTGTGTTCCGCAAGGTCATGAGCGCCATCCACGAGGACCTGCCCGACAAGGACTTCTTCTCCTGCTCCGGCCTGACCAGCGTGGCCGTCTGTGCTGACAGCGGAATGCTGGCATCGGAGAACTGTGCCCTGGACGTTCGCGGCAGCCGCGTCTACACGGCCCTGGTGGCGGCGGATAACGCCCCCACCGCTGTCTGCACCATGCACACCGCCCCCACCTACACCGTCAACATGGCGGACAGCGACGGCAACGTGACCACCGTTACCGGCTCCGTGCTGAACTACCAGCGTGAGCTGATCGAGGGCCACGACGAGATCGTGGTGGAGGACGCCTTTATGATGCTGGGCGGCTGGAACGGCTTTTTTGGCGACGAGGCGGACGACGACTTCAATATGCCGGGCGGCGACCACGATGATACCACAGATCCGAATAATATGCCCGATACCATTCCCGATTATAGTGATTTCATCACTTAGAGGCAGAACTGCAATAAAACGCCCCGGCCATCGGCCGGGGCGTTTTATTGCACGCAAGGAACCGCCGCACCAAAAGAAAAGAGACATCCGAAAGGATGTCTCTTTTCTTTTGGTGCGCGAGGCGGGACTTGAACCCGCACGCCCGTAGTGAGCACTAGAACCTGAATCTAGCGAGTCTGCCAATTCCACCACTCGCGCGTCGAACAAGTGAGATTATAGTATGTACCGGCTGAATTGTCAACCCCTTTTTTCAAAATTTCCAAACTTATTGTTTTCCGGCGCGTTCATGCCTTGACCTGCCGCCCAAAACTTGTTATGATAGAAAAAACCATTCACCGAAGGAGTGCGTATATCTCTATGAAAAAAGAGCTTACCCCCCGGAAAAAACAGGCCCTGGAAATGCGTAGTCGTATCCAGAACGTAGCGCTGGAGCTGTTCGACAAGGAGGGCTTTGAGAATGTCTCTGTGGAGCAGATCGCCCAGGCGGTGGGCTGCTCCGTGGGCAACATCTACCACTATTTCAAGAGCAAGGACGAGCTGGTCATCCAGGTGACCAGCAGCGTGGACGCCCAGTACAGCGTGCTGGAGGAGAGCTACCTGGCCGACGAGGCCAACTCCTGGCACGATAAGCTGCTGGACTTTGTGGGTCAGACCCTGGTCATCAGCGCCGAGGACCCGTCCCTCTACCGCAGCTTTATCCACGGCATCCGCTATCCCCAGCAGGGTATCCTGCGGGACAACGAGAAGCGCGTGTATTTCCGCGTTCTGCGTGAGCTGGTGGACGGCTGCAAGCAGGAGGGCACGATCCACCCCGACCGCGACCGCGAGGAGCTGGTGGCGGACCTGGTGGCCCTGCACCGCGGTATGCTGCTGGAGTGGCGTATCTACGAAGGTGCTTTCGACCTGCCCCGCCGCGGCCGCCGTATGGCCGCCGCGCTGCTGGAGGGCTGGCGGCACGAGGAGTGAGTAGAGGCATACACAGAAAAGGAGGAGCGGATGGGTAAGAGTGAAGAGAGGCGGCCGCCGGAGAGTGGGCGGGAGCCGGGCGAAAACACAGCTGTTGCGGGCTTGATAATGGGCATTGCCGCCGTGGTATTCTGGTTTTTCGGCTACTCTGCCGTGGCATCTGTTGTACTGGGCATCCTCGGCTTGGTATGGACTGACAAGGCAAAGAAAGAGGGCTATACCGGAGACAAGCGAACGATAGCCTTCGTGCTGTCGCTGGTGGGTCTTATCGGCGGGCTGGTTGTGCTTATCGTTACGGTGATCCTCATCAATGTGCTGGCAGTACCGGGGATAACGGCCTTGAGGGATATGCTGGGAATGATAGGCGAAATGGCAAATGATATCTGAGCGGACAGCCCTGCGGCACGAGAAATAAGTTAAACACCGCGAACGTTGTTTTCAACAGCGTTCGCGGTGATTTTTTGTGCGAAACGACGAGCTTTTGAAAAAACGCAAAAGGCCGTTGACATCCCGGATCGGCGGTGCCATAATAAAGTATAATCACCGAGTGGTTCGGTGAAAAGTTTAACGAAAACCGCCCTCCGGGCGTGACAGAAAAGGAGAGAGACTATGAAGCTGTTGATCATCAACCCCGGCGCAACCTCCACCAAGATCGCGGTGTTCGAGGACGAGGAACAGCTCTTCAAAGTGACCATCGACCACTCCGCCGAGGAGCTGGACCGCTTCCCCCGGGTCATCGACCAGGCGGACTACCGTAAGGAGGCCATTCTCAAGGCCGTCACCGAGGCCGGCTATAAGCTGTCCGACTTTGCCGCCGTCTGCGGCCGCGGCGGTCTGTACCGGGCCATTCCCTCCGGCACCTACGCCGTCAACGACAAGGTCATGGCCGACGTAGAGGCCGCGCCCTACGGTGAGCATCCCTCCAACCTGGGCGCTTACCTGGCCCGTAAGCTGGGTGACATGGTGGGCATTCCCGCCTTCTTTGTGGACCCGGTCTGCGTGGACGAGATGACCGAGGTGGCGCACTACACCGGCTTTGCCGAGTTCCGCCGTCTGTGCCAGTTCCACGCCCTGAACCACAAGGCCGTGGGCCGCAAGGCCGCCGAGAAGCTGGGCAAAAAGTACGAGGACGTGAACCTCATCGTCTGCCACCTGGGCGGCGGCGTCAGCGTGGGTGCCCACCAGCACGGCAGCGTGGTGGATGTGTGCAACGTCAAGGACGAGGGCGCCATGGGCATGGACCGCGCCGGCGGCCTGCCGGTGAACCAGCTCATCAACTACTGCTTCTCCGGTAAGACCAAGGACGAGGTCAAGCGCACCTTCGGCCGCCGCGCCGGTATGTTCTCCTACCTGGGCACCACCGACTTCCGCGTGGTCTGCGCCAAGGTGGTGGAGGGCGACCCCAAGGCCGTGGAGGCCTATCAGGCCCTGGTCTACCAGCTGGCCAAGGACATCGGCGCCATGGCCGCCGTGCTGCACTTCGAGGTGGACGCCATCGTCTACACCGCCGGCATGGCCTATGAGGACTTCTTCTGCGACGACATCACCACCTATGTGGGCAAGATCGCGCCCATCATCCGCCTGCCCGGCGAGGAGGAGATGCGCTCCCTGGCGGAGGGTGCCCTCCGGGTCCTCCGCGGCCAGCAGGAGGCCGGCCAGTATTGATCTGATATTCCGGCAGGAATATAGATAAACCGTTTTTGATTTGCAAGTGGAAATAAGAGGAAAAAAGACAAGAAAGGTGGAAACTGCTATGAAACATCTGATGTCCGGTAACGAGGCCACCGCCCGCGGCGTCTACGAAGCCGGTATCAAGGTCTGTTCCGCGTACCCCGGAACCCCCAGCACCGAGATCCTGGAGAACCTGCCCCAGTACGGCAAGGACGTGTACTGTGAGTGGGCCCCCAACGAGAAGGTCGCCACCGAGGTGGCCTACGGCGCGTCCGTGGCCGGCTCCCGTTCCTTCTGCACCATGAAGATGGTGGGCCTGAATGTGGCCGCCGACCCCCTGTTCACCGCCGGCTACATGGGCGTCAACGGCGCCTACGTGGTCGTCACCGCCGACGATCCCTCCTGCCACTCCTCCCAGAATGAGCAGGACAACCGCCACTACGCCCGCGCCGCCAAGATCGCCATGGTGGAGCCCAGCGACGCCCAGGAGTGCAAGGACTTTGTTCGCCTGGCCTGCGAGATCTCCGAGGAGTTCGACACCCCCGTGCTCTACCGCACCACCACCCGCGTCTGTCACAGCAAGGGCCTGGTGGAGTTCGGCGAGCGTGTGGAGCACGTGGCCCCCGCCTACGCCCGCAACACCCGCAAGTACGTCTGCGCCCCCGCCAACGCCTACCTGAACCACCCCATCGTGGAGGAGCGCCTGGTGAAGCTGGCCGAGTACGGCTGTACCCGCGCCCTGGAGAACGGCCTGAACAAGGTGGAACTGGGCGACGGCAAGGTTGGTGTCATCACCGCCTCCATCAGCTACCAGTACGCCAAGGAGGTGTTCCCCGAGGGTACGTCCTTCCTGAAGCTGGGCCTGACCTATCCGCTGCCCATGGACCTGATCCGCGACTTCGCCAAGAAGGTGGAGAAGCTCTACATCATCGAGGAGCTGGACCCCTTCATGGAGGACGAGATCAAGGCCGCCGGCATCGACTGCGTCGGCAAGGAACTGACCGGCAAGCTGTATGAGCTGAACACCGAGCTGGTGCGCGAGCGCGTGCTGGGCATCAAGCCCGCGTACAAGACCGTGGACGAGGTCAAGGTCGCCAAGCGTCCCCCCGCCCTGTGTCCCGGCTGCCCCCACCGCGGCTTCTTCTACACCCTGTCCAAGAACAAGAACTACGTGGTCACCGGCGATATCGGCTGCTACACCCTGGGCTTCGCGCCTCCGCTGAACTGCATGGACGTGTGTATCTGCATGGGCGGCGGCTTCTCCGCCGGCATGGGCATGGCCAAGTCCTTCCAGCGCGAGGGCGTCACCGACAAGGTGGTCTTCGGCGTCATGGGCGACTCCACGTTCTTCCACTCCGGCATGACCGGCGCGGCCGAGATCATCTACAACAACGGCCGCATGATCCCCTGCGTGCTGGATAACCGCATCACCGGCATGACCGGCCACCAGGACAACCCCGGCTCCGGCTTCACCCTGATGGGCGAGCCCGCCCCCATGATCAGTGTGGAGAAGGTGCTGGAGGCCTATGGCTTCGCCCCTGTTTTCACCGTGGATCCCCAGGACCTGACCGCCATGAAGAAGACCGTGGACGACGCTGTGGCCGCCCTGAACGAGGGCAAGCACCCCGCCATCGTCACCCGTCGTCCCTGCCTGCTTATCAAGCGCGTGAAGCACGACACCGGTATGTGCGTCGTCAACGCCGACAAGTGCAAGAGCTGCAAGAGCTGCCTGAAGGTGGGCTGCCCCGCCATCTCCATGGAGAACGGCAAGGCGTTCATCGACCGTACCCAGTGCGTGGGCTGTACCGTCTGCGCCCAGGCCTGCCCCTTTGGTGCTATTGAAAAGGAGGAGAAGTAACATGAACGATGTGAAAAGCTGCCTGTTGGTCGGCGTTGGCGGTCAGGGCGCTATCCTGATCTCCAAGATCATGTCCAACGGCTTTATGAAGGCCGGTTACGATGTCAAGCAGAGCGAGGTCCACGGCATGGCCCAGCGCGGCGGCTCCGTGTCCACCCAGGTCCGCTGGGGCAAGAAGGTCTACGGCCCCGTGTTCGGCAAGGGCGAGGCCGATATCATGGTGGCGCTGGAGAAGATGGAGGCCGTCCGCTACGCGGAGTTCCTGAACCCCAACGGCGTGGCCGTCATCAATGACTATGCCATCAAGTCCACCACCATCGCCTCCGGTGCCGAGGCGTATCCCGAGGGCTGCATCGAGGCCATGCAGAAGAACTTTAAAACCATCGCCGTCCCCGCCAGCGATATCGCCATTGAGCTGGGCAACCCCAAGTGCATGAACGTGGTGCTCTTCGGTGCCATGTGCGACTCCCTGGGCTGCCCCGAGATCGACTGGGAGCAGGTCGTGGCCGAGACGGTCCCCGCCAAGGTCAAGGAGCTGAACCTCAAGGCCTTCCGCGCCGGCCGTGAAGCCGCCAAGGCCGCCAAGTAAACCGATACCGCAAAAAGGACCGCCGGAAAGGCGGTCCTTTTTCCTCTTTTTTTACCAAAGCCTTCCCCTTGAGGGGTCCGCGCCGTTGAATGCCGCGCCCCTCAAGCCTTCCCCCTGGGGGGTCCGCGGTGCTGAATGACACGCCGGTGGCGTGTCAGACCCGCGGACCGACCGACCCGCAGGGAGA
>ERZ779876.3160-NODE-3160-length-10560-cov-2.403046_pt1 | contig 10560 bp, 9 predicted proteins | sample MGYA00511068_ERZ779876 | MGnify/ENA primary metagenome ERZ779876 (study PRJEB29588, sample SAMEA1970858) | human gut metagenome | biome: human gut; feature: human-associated habitat; material: faeces | place: Denmark | collected 2008/2010 ... | reverse complement strand
GTACGACAGATACCGCCTGCCGCTGTTCATTGCGGAAAACGGAATCGGCGCGGAGGACACTCTCATATACGAAAACGGGGAATACACTGTCGACGACGAATACAGAATAAACTACCTCTCATCCCACCTGAAACAGTTGGAGCTTGCAATCGACGACGGCGTGAACGTTTTCGGCTATACAATGTGGGCGCCTATAGACCTTGTTTCCGCCTCCACTGCCGAGATGAGAAAACGCTACGGCATTGTCTACGTTGACAGGCAGAACGACGGCACAGGCTCGCTCGAGAGATACCGCAAAAAGTCGTTTTACTGGATGAAGCAGATGCTTGCGTCAATGGAATAAAAAAGTGCGCTGTGAGAATTTGAGAAAAAACTCTTGCAGCGCTCTTTGTTTTATTTTAGAATCCCGCTCTTGTCTACGGCGTCATACCATACCCGAGCCATTATCTCGTGTCCTACATATGTCGGATGAATGCCGTCCCAGACAACATAGTCCGCTTTTCCGCTCTCGTCTACGTATTTTTTAAGCTCATCCGCGAAAGGTACAAACACTGCACCGTAGTCACGAGCGATTTTACGAACAGCCGCGGCGTATTCGGGAGTGTATTTCACGCACCACTCGTTTTTCAGGTAGAACTCCGTGCCTTCTTCCGCCTTCGGAGACATGAATCGAAACGGCTCGCACATAATCAGCTTCAGGTTTCCGTTTTGCGCGAGAGTTTTGTCAAGGAGCTTCCTGTAGCACCTCTCATATGCGTCAACATCGGGTATGGTGTGAACTCCACTGTATGCGCATTCGCAGTCGTTCACTCCGGTCAGAATGCTGAGCACAGTCGGATGAACGTCAAGCACATCGGTATCGGAGCGGGCGTAAATTTTCATTATCGTGTCTCCGCTGATACCTCGGTTCACTATCTTCGGACAGGTTTTATAGTTGTCAAGCCCTATCTTTCCCGCGAGAATGAACTGATATCCGTGTCCGAGAACGTGATTCATGTCCCAGTCGCTTTCAACGCGGTTTCCGTGAGTGATGGAGTCCCCCTGAAAGAGCAGCACGTCTTGTTTGCCGAGCTTTATCATTTTTGTCTTTCCTCCTTGGTTTTTTCTCCATTATACACCGTATTTCGGATTTTTGCTATAGTAAAGTGAGATTTCTTTTGTCATTACTTTTCGCTAATAATCTTGTAATCCCATGCGATATTTGTTATAATGTAGGTGACAATTGTATTTCTACCGCGACATATAATTTGATAAGGAGATATAATATGCTTCCAAACAAACATACAGACTGGGCGCACTACAAAACCGTAACCGAAGGAATGTATTGGCCCGACGGTCAGGTTCTTCCTTCGTTCTCGAGAATAGACGGGGAGCTTGACGCTATAACCCTCGGATGCTACAACGACGACGTTAAGGTAACTCTCGCCGGACTTCAGGGAATGGTAAACCGAGGAAAGACTCGCATCTACCTAAACGGAACAAACGGACGTCAGGAAGGCTCCAACACATGGCCGAAAAGACTGGGACTGAAGCGCAGGGACATGAACGACCTTTTTGCTTTCGTGAAAAAGTACGCGGGAGAGGTTGACGGAGTTGTGCTGTATTCCGCGAGAAATCCGCATTTCAGAAACCTCGCTTCAACCGCGGCGAACATACATAACGCTATTCCAATGGAGCAGTCGCTTTATGACACATTCCATGACCGCGGAATAGAGCTGCCCGTTGTGCTTGACCTAACAAAGGTACACGCCAAAACACCGGTTGAGGTTTACACATATCTCTACGAAAACTTCTGGAAGGATTGCAGCAGAAGAGTGTTCGTCAGCCTAAGCCCCGTTGGACATACATCCTTTGTCCGCGATATGGCAGCTGCTGTCGGTTCCGCTGTAGTATGGCTCGACGCGAGAATCGAGGAAGAAAAGGTAATGCTTGACAAATTCCTGTGCGAGCTAAAAGCAGGCGAGAGCATTATCCTCGGTTGGTGGCCTGAGGAACGTTCGGGTATCGGCTCGGGCACTCGCTACGGTGTGTCAACGATTCCGTCTGACTTCTACGAAAACAGCACGGTTCACGCATCCCTCAGTCATGTAATGCATATTCCGCCCGTTCCGAAGAAGCCGGAGCTTGAAAACAAGATTTACCTCTCCTTCTTCATGAGCGACGGAGACAACGTGCAGTACTGCCAGCATCAGATGAGCGTTCTGTGGGGAAATAAGTCGAGAGGGCAGGTTCCGCTTAACTGGACTGTCAGCCCCGGACTTGCCGATATCGGTCCCGGACTTCTCAACTACTACTTTGACACAGCTACGACAAATGACTGCTTCTCCTCAGGTCCTTCCGGTCTCGGATACGCTCTTATTTACGATGAACACAACAAAGTTCTGAACCTCACCGACGAGGACAAGACCGACGCATACACAAAATTCTCGAACCAGTACCTCACAAAGAACGGTATGCGCGTTATTACCGTGTGGGATCAGCTCCGCGAAATGCACTATAAGTATTACGAAAAGAACTGCCGCGCGCTCTACGGTGTAACACTCGAGGACTGGTTCCAGAATCCGAAGCCGCTTGAGCTTCATGTTGAGAACCACCGCCTGCCGTTTATGCCGAACCGTCCCGCATACGCCGAAAACACGGACGATATGTACAAGATGCTTGAAAAGACTATCCGCGAATATGACGGAAAGAAGCCGCTGTTCCTTGCCGCGCAGGGTGTGACATGGTCGCTCTCCCCCGAGAACATTGAAAAGCTTGCCGAGAGATTCGATAAGCTGCAGCCCGGAAAGATAGAGGTGCTTCGCGCAGACCATTTCTTCACATTGCTGAACGAAGCAAACGGAGATCCCTTCAACCTCGCACTCTCGAAGAAGGTTTCGGTAAAGGTGAACGACAAGACAAGCGCGGACGTGATATTCAGCGGAAGCACATACGGCGATAATATTTGGACAGCAGACTCCGCCGGAAGCCGCACGTTTGATATCGACCTCGGCGGAACATACAGGATTTCACGCTATGTACTGAAGCACGCGGGAGTAAACGAAGAAAACTCCGACAAAAACAACCGTGACTTCACCGTTTCCGCAAGCACTGACGGCGAGAACTGGACTGTGCTTGACGAAAGACACGACAGCCGCGACGATATTACAGATGTAGACGTGCCGAAAACCGCCGCGAAGTACGTCAGACTTACCGTAAGCAAGGGCGGAGATGACGGAGTAGTTCGCATAGCGGATATGGAGCTTTACGGAGAGATATAACAGCGATACAATAACCGAAAAGACCTCTTACGGTAGTTTTTCTCTGCCATAAGAGGTTTTTTGTTATGTATTATCGACCAATTTTCTCAGCTTTGCGACGGCACGGTACGCTTTCGCATAGTATTCTTCTGCCGTGAGATCGTCGTAGAAATTGCTGTTTCTTTGCAAAATCTCGAGCATGAGCGTGCCGGTGTAGCCTGAATTTCGTATCTGCTCTGCCACATGATGGAAGTTTATCAAGCCGTCGAACGGTATCATGTGCAAGTCTCCGTTGTATTCGCATAGGTTGTCGTGGAGGTGCAGCGCGATGAGCTTGTCTCCGAACAGGGGCATATACTCCCTTCCTCTCACAAAACAAGCCTCGTGACCCGTGTCCCAGCAGAATCCGACCTGCGGCAGGTGTCCGTATTCTTCAAAAGCAAAGGCAATGTTCGCGAGCTTGCGCTGATTCTCAAACGCTATCTTAACGCCGACTTCTCCCGCGTGCTCAACCAGACGAGTGAATCTTTCATGCCCGATATCGTTGACACACGGAGCGTCGTCTCCTGCACTGAGATGCACTATCATCACGGGAACTTTGTAGCGTGCGCATGAGTCAAGGCAGTCCGTCAGAGTTTTCAGCATAGCCTCGCCGCACTCTCCCGCTCTCCACATATCGTTGATATTTTTGAAAGGAGAGTGAATGGTGTCGTAAACAAGCCCCGCGTTTGCTATGGTTTCGGCAAGCCGTCCCGCGTATTCATCGGTGGTGTAGCCCGAGAAAACACAGTCGAATCCGGCGTCTTTTATGTACGGAATTGACTCAATCGGGTCGAGTCCCTTGTAATTTCCGCAGTTTATTCCCAGTTTTCTCATATTGTCACTCTATAACTTCGCAGTCGCCGAGAATTTCCGGCTTGTACTTCATCGAATCCGCTTCCGTTATCTCGCGAATCACACGACACGGATTGCCTGCCGCAAATGAATGTGCAGGGATGGAATGAGTGACGACACTTCCCGCGCCAATTACACAGCCTTCTCCTATGGTAACGCCCGGAAGGATTGTCACGTTCGCGCATATCCAGCAGTTGTCTCCGATGTGTACTGGCAGGGCATAGCAAAGTCTGCGGGCTTCTCCGTCGGGGCATTTCAGTTTAAGTCTTTCCTCGGGAAGCATCGGGTGTACGGGCGTGAGAATTGTTACGTTCGGTCCGAAGTCGCAGTGCTCGCCTATCACAACCTCTCCGTCGTCCTGGCAGGTGAAGTTGAAGTTTACGAATGTGCATTTTCCGACCTTGGTGTTCACTCCGTAGTGGAATGTAACAGGTCCTTGGAACGTGACGTTTTCGTTCAGCTCGCCGAGAATCTCACGAAGAACCTCGCGTCTTGCTTCCGGGTCATATTCGTCAAGGGAGTTGTACTTCTGGTTCAGCTTGTGCGTCTTCTTCTTCCGCTCGACTCTCCATTCCTCTGCGGGAGAAAAAAGTATTCCTTTTCCGTTGTTTAACATGATTTGCTCCTTTCGGCTGTTCATATTACAGTATTTCACAGCTGATTGTAGCACAACGGACGAGCTAATGCAAGTATTTTTGTTAATTTTGTACCGCGCCGTCTCCGAAAACGTAGAGATAATAGTCCTCGAGCGTCGGAGTTACGGTTTTGGCTCTTTCGTCAGGCTTATCCTCCGACAGTACGCGCAGTATTACGTCCCCGGCTTCATCGTCGCGGGCAATATTCGTCACACGGAATCTCTCCTGCATCAGCTGAACATCCGCCTCGGAGCAGTACACGTTCCACACCTTGCCGTCAATCTTCCTTGTAAGCTCATGCGGGGGAGCGCTGTCGACAATTACACCCTTTTTAAGCATGATAATATTCCTTGCAATGAACTCGACGTCGGAAACAACGTGCGTGGCTATAATGACGATTTTGTCAAACGCGATTTTGGAGATGTAGTTCCGTATCGCAATGCGCTGTTTGGGGTCAAGTCCCGCCGTCGGTTCGTCAAGGATGAGTATCTCCGGTGAGCCGAGAACAGCCTGAGCAAGGGCAAGACGCTGTTTCATTCCGCCGGAGAGTGCGCCGATTTTCCTCTTTGTCACGTCGTCAAGCTCCACCGAGGTGAGAATTTCCTTGATTTCAGCCTTTGCCGTCTCCCGCGAAAGTCCCTTCAGCGCAGCCATGTACCACATGAACCGCTCAACGGTGAAATTCGGGTACAGTCCTGGGTACTGCGGCATGAAGCCGAGCTTTTCACGGAAGCGGACGCCCATTTTTAATACGTTTTCAGTCGTGCCGTCGTCGCTTGTGTAGGTGATTTCTCCCGAATCGGCTTTCAGGTTGTCTGTGATAATGTTCATCAGCGTTGATTTTCCGCTTCCGTTCGGTCCGAGAAGTGCGTAGATTCCCGGCTCAAGCATTGCCGTAAAGTTATCAAGCGCGAGATTTGAGCCGTAGGATTTTCTTATATTTTTTATATTCAGCTGCATAAGCTTACCTCCGATTCCATTTTCTTTCCGCCGCGACCGCGCACAACAAAGACGCTGCGGCGCACGAACTATATGCGAAAATGCCGTGTTCAATATCGGTCGAAAAAACCGCTTTGGTGTAATTGAACAGCATGAAATCTGGATTTAACTGCCGTATAACAAGAGGAACAGCGATAACAAGCGCGGCGGCAATCACTGTCCTTTGAGGCAAGGTTTGGACAAATAGTTTTTTGAACTCTATCATTTCATCCATTTCCTTTCCGCATAAGTCACAGCAGTAATAGAAATGATTGTTAATATTGATATATACATACCTGCGCTGTTTTGAATCAATATCGGCGTCGCCCGCATAATCGAAGTGTAATCAACTACACTGAATAATTTCATTCCCAATGACACAAGAGCTGTCGGAATCAATGTTAATGATACCGCTGCGCTAATAACGACAATACTTTTTTTCAAAATTGCAGATAGAGAGCAAAGCACTATTGCCAGCAAAAGATTTGCCAATATTTTAACTGCAAAAAAGCGTACAATATATTGTCCGATTGTTATATTTGAGTGAATGTTTTCAAACGCTTCTATTGACCATATCGGAGCACTTATTTCAGGAAGGCTGAATCTCTGTGTCACAAAGATAATATCTGCCATATTCCATATTGCGGTGAAGCATAAGCTTCCGACAACAACGAATATATATTTGCTGATAAATGTTTTCCTGCGTCCGTTTTTAACCGTTCTAAGTATTTGCGCAAAGCCGCCGGAGGAAACTCTGCTGTCGTATTCTGATGAAAATATACTCGAAAATAGAAGCAGTATTGCCGCATAAATCGTCCAATCAAACGAACTAATCAACCACGTTTTCCAACCGGTATCATACACAAACCATGCGTTTTTTCCATCCGAAGAAAGTCTGTCAATATAAGCGGCATGATTTTCAATAATTTTCAGTAAATCCGTTCGGCTGTAAGCATAATTATAATCTGAAAGGAAACTGCGGTATTCTTCGTATGAAATTTCATCGTTTGCATAAGCGCTTTGCATTTGTTCTTTTTTCGCCATCGTTTCATCAATCATACGGCGTTCCATCGCTAAATATTCACGCTTTTCTTCAGTAATCTCTCCCGACAGTACTGTCATATACTCCATATATACTGCATCGGAATAAGATTTAGGATTTTTATATGCCTCGTTTGCGATAAAACATTTGACAAGAAAAAGTAGAATTATAAATATGATGAAGCGCGATGAAACAAATGTCTTATATACTTCGGCGGACAATATCGACAAAGAATATGTGCGGAAAGATTTTCTCAATATGCCGCGCTGTTTTATCGCTCGTTTGAATTTTACGATCTTTTCCATAAAAGGAAAGCGTGTACGCTGTGCAGATTTACAATAACGCTGTACAGTTAATGCCGTTAATACCAACGTCAAAGCTCCGAGGAAAACAATAGCGAACGGTATATATCCGACTACACAGTCAAACAGATTTATCGAGCGGTAACGTTCAAATAACGGTCTGACAGACGAAACGGCTGCAAGATTCAAGCTTTTCAACGGATTATCCGCGCCAATGTATGGCAGTGTAAAAAGCAAGAAATTCAAACCAAAGAAGCCAAGTCCGCAGAGATATGTAATCGCATAGTTATATACAACAACGCTTATCAGCATTATTACAGTAGAAAAAGTCGAGAAAGCAAGTATCTTGAATCCAAGATTTATAAGAAAATATACGCCTACAGATATTACGTATGGACATAGCCGAAACGCGTCATATACCTGAATTGCATTGTATATGCTGCCAAATCCCGTTTGAGACATAATAACAGCTAAGCATTCCAGCGTGAAAAGTAAAACAACTGCTACGGTTATTATCATCATCGCCGCTATTTTAGCCAGCGCTGTCTTTACACGACCGTTTTTAGAAACACGCATTATTGATAAAAAGCCTGTGTTCTGTTCCTGAGCAAATATTACCGTCCCAATAAGCATTAACATTGCAAAAATAAAGATATTGACAACATCATATGTAAAATATTTGTCCCAGCCGCGGGTATATTCAAATCCCAGTCGGACATTTGATTTTGCGTTAGAATATAAGTCGATAATCTTTATTTGATATTCTGAAATGTAAGAATTTCTGGGAATCCTCATTGAATCAAATTCGCTCAGATTATCATTTGCAGTATTAATAATTTTTTGTATTGAGTTCGGGTAGCTTTGAATGCTGTCAATCCTGTCAAAGATTTCAGAAAACAATTGCGTGTCAGAAAAACCATTCGGCGCATATTTACTTGGAAGCGTTTCCATTTCATAGTCATGATTGCCCAACTGCATTTGTTCAACAAAAAGGGCTGACTGTTCAGCTTGAAAACGCTGAATTTCCTTATACTCTGATTCCAATCTGTCTTTATTGTCAATATATAAATCAAAAAAATCGGAGACTACACTCACAGGTATAGCCTCCTCAGATTGGTGTGATTGATATAAACATAATACGCCGTTGAGCAGGAGACAAACCGCTAAAAAATACCAAAGATAACGAACTCCGAAAATCTTACGCAGTTCATACTTAATATATGACATATCAGTTCCTTTCCGGCACAAATAATTACTTTATTCCGTTAATGATATATATATCCCCGGTAGTTATATCAATTCTCATAATATTATATTCGTCCTTTGTGGCGCTGGAATAGTTATCGCCGTCCTCAAAAACACCGTCGTTGTCAGCATCTTCCCACCATTGATAAAGACCGTATATGTAATTTCCAATATAGCTTTCATTGAAAATTCGATAATTTGCCATATCGCCGTCGAATTTATAGACAAGAGTTTGATTTTTACCGTCGTGGTCGCAGCGCCAGATTTCACTGTTATACAATGTTACGGTATCGCTGGCATATCCTCTGATATTGGCTTTTCCTATAGCAATTTCATCGTATTTTTGATAGTATATATAATTTGACGTTATTTTTGCATTGCCTTTTTCACGGGAAAACTCCTTTCGGTTCCGGTTTTTCAACCATTCTTATATTGTAGCAAATTTTTCATGAAGTCAACGGACAATGAAGATATTTTAACAAAAAATTTCCACGTGCACGGGCACTGCGTGCTTCGCTTTGGTGAAGGCCATAGTAAATGTATTCGCCGTCCGTAAATACGTCAAGCAAAAATTGTCCGGAAATATGTTCCTTTCTATCTTCCATATTCATGTCAGTAGAATATATGGTTTTTCCGTTTGTAAAGTAGATTCTCGAATCAAGTGCAAATAAAAAACGACAGCTCAGTGCATCCGGATACAGAGAGTTTGGGTCGTAAGCATTATCATTTCCGCTTACTACGGCTATGGTATTGTTGTTCGTATCCCATCTGCAAACTGCGAAAACCCAATCGTCCAATTCCTCTTGATATACGCTGTCGTAGTAAAAAACATAATTATCGGCAACCAAAAGATTAGCGTATTCACTGTACCCATCTGAATCAATCGTGTTTCTTACCATTGATTCACCGGTTGTCAGATTATATCCTTTAAAACAGCCTGCATAATTGTGCGCCGCATTTTCCGCATGATTAATATACAGCTGCGCAAAGTATATATTTCCGTTATACACATACTTTGCATTATACATGGCATAAAAAGGGCAATCCTCTGTATTATGACTGCATAGCGGATCGTTGCACACAAATGTTAACGTATCTGTTTTGCAATTATAGCGCATTAGTGTTCTATCAGCAAGCATATATTTAGGATCAAGTTGACTTACTCTCTCGTTTTTGAAATATAAATATCCGTTGTCATACTGAAATGTTTCCATGCCCTTAATGGCATTGTATGTCAGCGGTAAATCATCCGAATCGGTATATTTAAATTCCGTTTGACTTATGGAAGCATTATCATTGGTCATATCAATTTCATGCAAGTCATTGCTGCAGCCGCAGGTAATGAGCATAATTGATATAGCCATAACACAAAAAGCCGATATTTTCATATACTCTCCTTTATGGCGTCGTAAAATGTATATAAGCTATATTTACGCATTTTTACATAAATATAGCTCATATACATTTGCGCCTTAGCTATAAAATATATAACTTATGACACCGAGGCGCTGGTTGAACCGGAAGCGCAGACATCACCTCTGCAAACAGTTCCTGAAACCGACTCTGTTCCTGAAAAAGTTCCTGAAACGCTAACCCATGCTGTTGTATAGTTAGCTCCTTCATTTGTCTTAGATTCACCTGCTGCTGAAACAGAAACATAGTCAGAAGAGCTTGAACCTGAACTGCTTGCTGATGTCTCTCCATATACATTGTTTCTTTTAGCGTTAATATATACGCTTCCATAAGATTCGTTGTCGTATGTGACATCGCCCGAACTTGTAGATGCAAATACAGACGTTGAGAGTGCGCAGACGACCAACGCTACACTCATGAGTTTGGACAGTTTTCTCTTTTGCATATTTTTTCACCCTTCTTAAAATTTAATATCATTATTCATCTGTACCCGCTGATATTATTGCGGGAATACCAAATGGCATAAACATCATTATCATATCGCGACTATGAAACAATATTTATCAGATGTATATAATATGTAGATGCGTTTCGATCGCCAACGCAAACATACCATAACTTTTTCATCTTCGGAATCACTCTGCTTCAAAACAATTAATCCAACAACTAATGACAAACTGGGCAAATTCATCTTAAATATTATGATAGAGAGACTCCATAAAGATTCTATTATTTAGAACATAGCCTCCTTGACATCGTAGCATTTTTATGCCAACCTGTCAAGGACCCTACGCGCCGCCAAAGGCGGTGGC
>ERZ779876.3155-NODE-3155-length-10575-cov-3.504848_pt1 | contig 10575 bp, 9 predicted proteins | sample MGYA00511068_ERZ779876 | MGnify/ENA primary metagenome ERZ779876 (study PRJEB29588, sample SAMEA1970858) | human gut metagenome | biome: human gut; feature: human-associated habitat; material: faeces | place: Denmark | collected 2008/2010 ... | reverse complement strand
TCGATGTGACCAGTGACGATTACAAGGAGCTGAAAAAGTCTATCGAGCTGAACGGCGTGAAAGACCCGGTACTTACCAGAATCAACCCCAAAGGCGGTTTGGAAATTCTCTCCGGCCAGCGACGGCACATGATCGCGCGGGAGCTGAATTACCCGGTTCCGGCCATCATCCAGAAAATCGACGACAATGACGCAATGATTCTTGTCGCGGACGCTAACTTGCATCGTCCGCACATTTCTACCTACGACCTTTCACGAACATTGCGGAACAAAATGACCGCGATGAAACGCAAGGCAGGACGGAAGAAACGCGGCGTACCGGGTGCGGACGAGCTGAACAGCGACGAAATGCTGGCAAAGGAAATGGGTATCAGCACGAGCAAGCTGAATCGCATCATCCGTCTTTCCGAAGCGTCCAAAGCGGTCTGCGATGCGGTAGATGATAATTCGCTGGAATTATCCATTGCGTCGGCGCTGTCCTTTCTCAAGCCTGAACACCAGAACGCCGTCATCGATTTAATGGGAATTAACCTCAAGCCAACGGTCAAACGGGTACAGCGCCTGCGCGATGCGGAAAAGGGCGGCAAGCTGCTCATGCAGTTGGGGCTTCTGTTCGGCCTGATGCTGGGCATTGCGTTATGGTAACGATTTAGGAGGGCAAGGCGATGATTCAGGTAGATCTGCTCTTCAAGTTGGCGGGGCTGGGCGTAGCGGTGGCTGTCATCAGTCAGGTGCTGAATCGGGCGGGCCGGGAGGAACTGGGGACGCGGGTTCCCATTTATACAACCGAAGAACCGGGCGGAGCGCCCGGATAGAGCGATAGGAGTGAGTCCATGGAACAGAGAATCAGCATTGAGCGAATGGAGCAGGCCGTAAATATTTTCGGCTCCTTTGACGAGAACATCCGCCTGCTGGAAAAGGAATTTAATGTGACGGTGACCAACCGGGACGGCGAGCTGCGGATCAGCGGCGAGGCGGAGGACGTGATGCACGCCGCCAAAGCGGTGCAGGCCATGCTGACCCTGTCCTCCCGGGGGGAGGCACTGGGGGAGCAGAACGTCCGCTATATCATCGACATGGTCCGCACCGGCAAAGAGGAGCAGATCAGCGAGTTGGCGGGGGATGTGCTGTGCATCTCCGCCAAGGGCCGCCCGGTAAAGCCGAAAACGCTGGGCCAGAAGGAATATCTCAACGCCATCCGAAACAACGCCATCACATTCGGCGTCGGCCCGGCGGGTACCGGCAAGACCTATCTTGCCGTTGCAATGGCAGTCAAGGCTTTTAAGGCAAAGGACGTCTCCCGCATCGTGCTGACCCGCCCGGCGGTAGAGGCAGGCGAGAAGCTGGGCTTTCTGCCGGGTGACCTACAGCAGAAAGTAGACCCCTATCTGAGGCCTCTGTATGATGGCTTGTTCGATATGCTGGGTGCGGAGACCTACGAGCGTTTGGTAGAAAAGCAGATCATCGAAGTGGCTCCGCTGGCCTATATGCGCGGCCGGACACTGGACGATTCCTTCATCATTCTGGACGAAGCTCAGAATACCACCCCGGAACAGATGAAGATGTTCCTGACCCGTATGGGCGTCGGCTCCAAGGTCGTCGTCACCGGCGATGTCACCCAGATCGACCTGCCCGACCGTACCCGCAGCGGCCTTGTGGACGCATTGCAGGTGCTCAAGGGTGTGAACGGCATCGCACAATGCTACTTTACCGAAAAAGACGTGGTGCGTCACCGTCTGGTGCAGGAGATCATCAAGGCCTACGAGGCAGCAGCGCACCCTTCCAAACACTGAGCCAATAAAAAAACCGGCGGCACGGAACGATACGCAAAAAGCCGGAGCATCCATGGAATAGAATGTAAAACGAAAGGAGTGGACGATTTATGTCCAATAAAGTTTTGATCACCAATTCCCAGAAAGCCATCAAGGTTCCCTCGGGCCTTCGCATCCTCATCCGCCGCGCCTGCAACGCCGTGCTGGAATATGAGCACTTTGATGACCCGGCAGAGATCAGCGTGACCTTCGTAGATAACGCTGCCATTGCCGAGCTGAACAACCAGTACCGCAACAAGCCGATGCCCACCGATGTGTTGAGCTTTCCTCTGGGAGAAAACGGCGTTTACGATGTGGATGAGAACAACGGCTGCAAGATGCTGGGGGATATCGTCATCAGCATGGAACGTGCTCAGGAGCAGGCAACGCTCTACGGCCATCCGCTGCAGCGTGAGGTTGCTTTCCTGACCGTTCACTCCATGCTGCATCTGCTGGGCTACGACCATGAGAACGGTGGTCTGGAAGCCATGCGGATGCGCGAAAAGGAAGAGGCTGTGCTGACCCAGCTTGGTCTGCCCCGCACCGTCAGCTATACGGAATGATCAAAGATACTGGCAAAGGATAGGAGTTCTATTTTGAAAAACGCAGTACCCATGCAGCAGCATTACGATACCTCATCTGTGTTCGTGGCGGTCATCGGCCGCCCGAACGTGGGCAAATCCAGCCTGACCAATCGTCTGGTGGGGGAGAAGGTGGCTATTGTCACCTCCAAACCCCAGACGACCCGCACCCGCATCACCGGCGTTGTGACCCGCGGCCCTCTGCAGTATGTTTTGCTGGACACCCCGGGCGTGCATAAGGCCCACAATAAGCTTGGCAAGCGGATGGACAAGACGGCCAGCGATTCCATCGCGGATGTGGATGTTTCCATGATGCTGTTTGAGCCATACGGTGCCCTGAATGAGCCGGAAATGGTTCTGGTGGACGCTCTGCGCAGCAGCGGCGGCCCGGCCATTGCAGTCATCAATAAGACCGATCTTGTCAAGGAGCCTGCTGATCTGGAAGCCCGCAAGGCTGAGCTCAAGGAGCTGGGTGTGTTTGATGCCATTTACACCGTAAGCGTCCGGGCAGACGACCACTGTGAGGAACTGTTCGATGCCCTGAGCCAGTATGCTGTGGAGGGCCCGCACTACTTTGACGATGATGCCTACACCGATATGCCGGAAAAGGAACTGGTGGCGGAGGTCATCCGTGAAAAGGCACTGCTGTATATGCGGGATGAGATCCCGCACGGCATTGCAGTCGTGGTGGAGCGTTTCAAGGAGCGCCCCGGTACAGATCTGGTGGATATCGATGTAAATATCTACTGCGAGCGCGAGAGCCATAAGGGCATGGTCATTGGCAAGGGCGGTGCGATGCTGAAAAAGATCGCCAGCTCTGCCCGTGCGGACTGCGAAGAGTTTCTGGGCTGCCGGGTCAACCTGCAGTGCTGGGTCAAGGTCAAAGCAGATTGGCGGGACAATGAGTTTCTGCTGAACAACTTTGGCTTCAAACAGAACCCGAATAATCGTTGATTTTTCTCTTTACATTGCCCGGGACACTGCTCGGGCAGGGAGAATATGCAGATGGATACGATCGTAACACCTGGGCTTGTGTTAAAAGAGACCCGGTACAAGGAATCTGACCGGATTTTGACCATTCTTACACCGGAGCTGGGGGTCATTTCGGCCTCAGCACAGAGCAGCCTGCGGCTGAAGAACAAATTATTCAGCGCCTGCGGGCTTTTTTGCTACTCTGAATTTGTGCTGCTGCCAGGCCGGAATATGTACACCATCCGAGAAGCGGAAGTGCGCAACGTATTTCACGGCATTTCCTCCACCATCGAGGGGATGAGCCTTGCCATGTATCTTGCCGAGATGGCGGCGGCACTTTCTCCTACGGGGGAGGAAGCTGCCAAGGAACTGCGCCTGCTGCTGAACTGCCTGTATATGATCAGCGAGGGTAAAACCGACCTGCATGTGGTCAAGGCTGTGTTTGAGCTGCGCACCATGAGCGAGTGCGGCTTTCTGCCGCAGCTGGTCTGCTGCAAGATCTGTGAAAAATACGATGGCCCCGCGTTTTATCTTGACCCGCAAGAGGGCATTCTGCTCTGTGAGGACTGTGCGAAAAAGGCGGGCAAAACCTGCAATCTGGACATGGGTGCCTTGTATGCCCTGCGTCATATCTGCCTTGTAGAAGATAAGAAAATATTTGCATTCAAAATCTCGGTCGGCAGTCTGGCAAAGCTGTCTGCGGTGGCAGAGCGCTACGCTTTGACCCACCTGGACAAACCGCTGAAAAGTTACGACTTTTTGAAATCCGTTCTGCCTTGACCGGGATAAACAATTTTGATATAGGGAACAAACATGGAAACAAGCTATTTGAAAACTTTAGAGCTTGATAAGATCATTGCGCGTGCATCCGAGGGCTGCGTGTGCAAGGAAGCTAGAGAGCAGCTGCTGGCTCTGGAGCCTCAGTGCGACCCAGATGAAGTACGTTACGCGCTGGAACAGACCGATACCATCAACAGTCTGCTCATCAAAAACGGGTCTCCGCGCTTTGGCGGGGTAGAGGGTGTCAGCTCTCTGGTAGCCCGTGCGGTCAAGGGCGGTGTGCTCTCCATGGGGGAACTGCTGATGGTGGCCGGCGCTCTGCGCAACTTCCAGAACCTGACCAGCTGGTACGGTTCCTCGGAGCATGATGCCCTGCCTACAGATGATCTGTTCTACGCGCTGGCACCTCAGCCCGGGCTGGAGCAGCAGATCTCCAGCGCCATTCTGGCTCCGGATGCCATGGCAGACACGGCTTCCCACACCCTGAACGAGCTGCGCAAAAAGATCCGCGCTACGGAGAACAGCATCCGCGACCGGCTGGAAAGCATGGTCCGCAATATGGATACCTCCAAGTATTTGCAGGAGAGTGTGGTCTCCATTCGCAATGGAAGGTATGTTGTGCCCGTTAAGAGCGAGTATCGCGGCGAGGTGAGCGGCATCATCCATGATGTCTCGTCCACCGGTGCTACCGTCTTTGTGGAGCCGCAGGCGGTTGTGGAAGCAAATGCACGCATTCTGCAGTACCGTGCACAGGAGGCGCAGGAGATCGAACGCATTCTGGTGGCATTTACGGCACAGGTAGCCGCCATTGAGCCTCAGTTCCAGTACAGCTACAAGGCAATGCTGGAAATTGATGTGCTGTTGGCAAAGGCTCGTCTGGCTCTGGATATGAAGGCATTCAAGCCCTCTGTCCGCACCGACAGCTCCTTTTCGCTCATCCGGGCGCGTCATCCGCTCATCGACCCCAAAAAATGTATCCCTGTGGACATTGCGTTGGGCAAAGAGTACGATTCGCTCATCATCACCGGCCCGAACACCGGTGGCAAAACCGTCACCCTGAAAACGGCGGGTCTGCTGTGTGCAATGGCACAGTGCGGCTTTCTGATCCCTGCCGATGAACGTAGTGAGATCTGCGTGTTCGATGAATTTCTTGTGGACATCGGTGATGAGCAGAGCATCGAACAGAGCCTTTCTACTTTCTCCGGCCACATGAAGAAGATCACCGGTATTCTGGAACTTGCCATGCCGCACACGCTGGTCTTATTGGATGAGCTTGGCGCGGGTACTGACCCTGCCGAAGGTGCAGCGCTGGCTGTGGCCATCATCGAGGAACTACGCCGCCGCGGTGTGCTGCTGATGGCAACCACTCACTACGCCGAACTGAAGGTGTTTGCGCTAGAAACCAAGGGTGTAGTCAATGCCAGCTGCGAGTTTGATCTGGAGACACTGCGCCCGACTTACAAGCTGAGCGTAGGTGTGCCGGGCAAGTCCAACGCCTTCCTCATCAGTGAGAAGCTGGGCATCCCGGAGCGTGTCATTGAGGCAGCCCAACAGCATCTGTCTGCCGAGGATAAGCGCCTGGATGCAGTTTTGGGCCAGCTGGACGACCTGAAGCTGCAGCTGAAAGAGAGCCAGGACGAGGTGGAGGAGCTGAAGAACGAGGCTTCTCATCAGCTGGAGGCCGCTCAAAAAAAGCGGGATGAATTGATCCAGCAGGGCGAAAACGAGTTGGAAGCTGCCCGTGCCAAGGCCCGTGCGCTGGCACAGCAGGTGGAAAGCAAGGCGTATGCACTGACCGATGAGCTGCGCCAGCTGCAGAAGGACGAGCGCCTGAGCACCCAGCAAAAAGCCCAGCGTGCCCGCGAGATCGCAAAGAAAGAATCCGAAAAGCTCTTTATCGGTACCGAGGTGGTGCATAACCCTGTCAAGGAGTTTGTCCCACTGAAAGAAGTCAGGGTAGGGCAGGAGGTCTGCATTGCAGAGCTCAACCAGCTGGCCACCGTGCTGGCACTGCCGGATAAAAACGGCGATGTTCTGGTGCGTGCCGGCATCATCAAGACCAAGGTCCCGCTCAAGGGCCTGAAGCAGCCGGATAAGCTCATCAAAGAGCCTCAGCCCAAAACCAGGGCACAGCAGCGTTATTCCCGCCTGACGGGCGATGCAAACCGGCCCAACGGCAGGGTAGAGCGTGTGCAGCGTTCGGCAAAAATGGAGCTGAATCTGCTGGGCCTGACTGTGGACGAAGCTCTGCCTGAGGTGGATGCTTATATCGATCGCGCCATTCTGAATGGGCAGACAGTGGTGTACCTGATCCATGGCAACGGCACCGGAGCTCTGCGCACCGCGATCCACAAACATCTACGCGGAAACCGGATGGTCAAAAGCTTTCGGCTGGGCCGTTATGGTGAGGGCGAGAGCGGTGTGACCGTGGTTGAATTGAAGTAAAAACATACCGGGAGTTTCCCGGCAGCGCCCGTCCGGAAGATTATTCTTGGGGCGGGCGTTTCTTATAAAACGGCAGGGAAGTCATCATGGCAAAACATTCGGTACAGCGCAAAAGAAAGAAAACGAGCAATGGCTTTTCCTTTGGCAGCGCAGTGGTTCTGGTTCTCTGTTTTATTGGTGTCAGTTTTGGGCTGTATCTGTGGCAGGCGGCTTTCTCCATTGGACAGACAACACCGACCGTGGACGATGATGATTTTCGTCCGACCATCGGTGAGCCACCGTACCGTATTGTGATCGATGCAGGACATGGCGGCTCAGATCCAGGGGCAAGGGGAGTGGTGCAGGAAAGCGAGATGACCGCTGCCACAGCGGAGGCTTTGAATGCCTGGCTGGAGCGTGACCCCAATTATATCCCACTGACCACCCGGGAAAGTTACGACAGCACCGCAAAACCCGCTGAGCGCGCCGCTGCTGCCAATGCACAGGACCCGGATTTGTTGTTGTCTGTCCATGGCAATTCAGCACCCGAAGGCTCCAGCGCAGCCGGGTTTGAATGTTATCCGGCTGTTCCGGGACGAGCATACCATCAGGAGAGCTATTATTTTGCAAAGCAGCTTGCCAAGGCTATGCAGGCGGCAGGGGCCAGCCTGCGGGGACGCGGGGGAATCCGATACATTTATTACCAAGGGGAAGTAAAACAGCTGGTGGAGAGCAGCCACAAGGAAGTGCGGGTAGAGCGCAGCTTTACGATTCTGGAAGATGTAAATTGTCCAGCTGTGCTGGCGGAGCAGTGTTTTGTGACCAGCGATACCGATGTAGCCCAGTTCGGCAGTGAGGACGGATGTAAGCGGACTGCGCGTGCATACTATGAAGCGATCTGCGCATACTTTGAAACCACACCATTGCCGGAAGAGTGATGGGTACATATTTTCTATAACAACAGTTGATCGGTCAGACCCTCTGAGATCTCAGAACCCGCAGCGGGAAGAGAGAGGAGGGTCTGTTTTTTTGATTATTACCTTTTCGTATAATGCAGGTTATGCGAAACACAGGGGAGCGAAAAAGCCCTCTTTTCTAGTTTTGGGCGTTTATAAGGCCGCCTCGGCTCGATTTGAGCTCTGGCGGCCTGTTTTACAATAACTGTGTATTTTGCGTTTTTTACACACGTTTTTCCTGTTATTGATCTGTTACAGCATCCGGTTCATTACAACGACCGTATAGTCCTGCGTGTGATTTCTCAATCCGGTATCTGTGAACTGATTCTTTTTCCAGAACGATTCACTTTGCTTGTTGCCATCCACATAACCCAGCCGGATATACTCGTAACCCAGACTGTGCAGATACACACACAGCTCTGTGATGATCCTGCTTCCAATGCCATGTCCCTGTACAGAACGCTCCATCATAAAGAATCCGATGAAGCAGCTTCGTTCCGTTGGATAATGGTTAATAAAGTCCATCACAGCCACAAGCTGCTCGGCATCATCAAAAAATCCGAGATAATACTTATCCTGAGGTTCGTCCATTTTGCGCTGCGGCAAGGCACACATATCATCCCGAATGCTTTCCGCAGTTACAAATGGCGGACAATGTTCATAAAACTGTGTGTTTTTCTCACAAAGAGCTAAAATCAACGGAATATCGCGTTCTGTCAACATCCGCACATGATAGCTCTTAGAGAAGTTGATATAGTTCATACAGTTTCCTTATCCCCGGTCATAGAAGAGATATCCACCCGGATGCCATCATTGGCAGCACCTTCAAAAGCTTCCATCGGGCTGGCAGCTTCTTCAACATCCGTCGAATCGGCGTTATTTTCCCCTCTGTTCTCCCCTGCTGCCCGTTTTGTTGTATCCAAGTGTGCTTTTTCGGGTGTGACCGTGCCCAGCGGGTTCTGCTCAATGGCGGCACGCACCTGAAATTCTTGCAGATGCGTATAAATTTGCGTTGTACCCACACTGCTGTGACCCAGCAGCTGCTTGAGGGTCAGAATATCCACATTGCCGGTCTGATACATCAGCGTTGCCGCAGTGTGACGCAGCTTATGGGTGGAAAAGCCCTTGAGCCCGGCCGCTTTCATGGCACCGGTGACGAGCTGCTCCACCCTACGGTTGGAAATTCGCTCCTTCCGGCGGCGGGTCACAAACACAGCCTTTTCCTTTGGATTCAGGCCCTCCATCGTGTTGCGTTTGGCCAGGTAGAGCTGCAGGGCTTCGACGCAGGCCTCATTCAGATAGACCATCCGTTCCTTGTGGCCCTTGCCAAAGAGCCTGATCTGCCGCTGTTCCAGGTCGATATCGCCCAGATCCATGCCCACCAACTCAGAAAGTCGCATTCCACAGTTCAGGAACAGAACCACCATGCAGTAATCTCGCTCCGGGAAATCGCTCTGATATTGCGTGCTCTCCAGCAGATCCATGGACTGTTCCGCTGTCAGATATTTGGGCAGGACTTTATCCTGCTTGGGCGGCTTGATGGAAGCAGTCGGGTTCTCTGTCAGCTTACTGACCTGATTGACCAAGTAATCATAAAAGCCGTGCAGGCTGGCCAGCCGCCGGGCGGTCGAGGATTTCTTGTTGCCGCATTCGCGGTTCAGAAAATAGAGATATTCATAGATGTCCTCTTTACTCACACTGCCCCAGAAGGCCGTATCCAGACCCTTGGGGTCAATATCCTTGATCTCCGTATCTGCCGGAACCAGCCCGCGGCGGCGTTTCATAAAACGAGAAAAACCGCGCAGATCGCAGTAATAACTGAAGGCCGTGTTGGCGCTTTTGCCCGCGATCACCTCCAGATACCGCACATATTCCACAATATCCGGCGAAGCATCATCAAACGGCGGATGCTTGCCCGGATTTTTTTCATCAAGATAGATCGACATAGTTTCTCCGTAAATTCGTTACAACCGGTCTGATTTCAATGCATGGATCGCATCCGAGATATAAGCCGCACCTATCAGCTTCATGCCCGGATAATCTGCCGGGTTCAGGTGGGCAAGGCTATGTTTTGGCACCACAGCCCGCTCAAAGCCGATGCGCTCGGCTTCCCGCAGGCGTTGTTCAAGGTTGGGCACACTGCGCACCTCACCGCCCAGACCCACTTCTCCAATGGCAATGAGCTTATCGCTCACGGGACAGTCCAGCAGAGACGACACCATACACAGGCAGACCGCCAGATCGCAGGCAGTATCCCGCAGGGCAATGCCGCCCACTATGTTGATATAGACATCCAGATTGCCAAAGAAATACCCTGCCCGCTTTTCCAGAACGGCAATGAGCAGATTCATGCGGTTATAATCATAGCCGCTGCAGGCACGGCGCGGTGCCGGAAAATTCGTTTTGGTGGCAAGGGCCTGGATCTCGCTTAGAATGGGGCGGCTGCCCTCCATCGTACAGGCGACGCAGTTACCGGAAACCCCCAGCGGACGGCCTTCCAAAAGCATCTGGGAAGGGTTTTCGATCTCCTCCAGCCCCTGCCCTGTCATATCAAACATGCCCAGTTCATTGGTGGAGCCATAGCGGTTCTTGGCGGCCCGCAGAATGCGATAAGGCAGCATTTTGTCACCCTCAAAGTAGAGCACAGTATCCACGATGTGCTCCATGACCTTGGGGCCTGCAATGGCACCGTCTTTGTTGACATGGCCCACAATGAACATGGGGATCTCCTGCTTTTTGGCTACCGCCAGCAGACGGGCGGCGCTCTCCTTGACCTGACTGACCGTACCGGCCGAGGAGGAAAGATCCATACAGCGCATCGTCTGGATAGAGTCGATGACTACAAGCTCCGGCTTTTCCTTTTCGATCAGGCCGCAGATCTCGTCCACATCGTTCTCCGCAGCAAGATAGATGTTCTCCTGCGGCACTTTCAACCGCGCAGCACGCAGTTTGACCTGACGGACAGATTCCTCACCCGTGATATACAGAACAGAATGCTGGTTGGAGATGGCACCGCAGAGCTGCAGCAGCATGGTGGATTTGCCCACGCCCG
>ERZ779876.3153-NODE-3153-length-10586-cov-2.387807_pt1 | contig 10586 bp, 7 predicted proteins | sample MGYA00511068_ERZ779876 | MGnify/ENA primary metagenome ERZ779876 (study PRJEB29588, sample SAMEA1970858) | human gut metagenome | biome: human gut; feature: human-associated habitat; material: faeces | place: Denmark | collected 2008/2010 ... | reverse complement strand
TTCCTCCTACATTGCACAATCCGTCTTCCCGGTCAGCCGGATAATCCTGGAATGGAAGAGGCTTTTTAATATTCATGATCGCATCCACACGGAATCCGGCAATCCCCTTATCCAGCCACCAACGCATCATATCGTATACGCTTTGGCGCACCTGCTCATTGTGCCAGTTGAGGTCTGCCTGCTCTTTGGCAAACATGTGCAGATAATACTCGCCGGTCGCTTCGTCCTTCTCCCATGCGCTTCCGGAGAAGATGCTTCGCTCGCCGTTCGGCACGCCGCCCTCAAACGGCGGACGCCAGACATAGAAATCACGCTTTGGATTATCCTTGTCGGCTCTGGATTCCTTGAACCACGCATGTTCCGTAGACGTGTGGTTGACCACCAGATCCATGATGATGCGGATGCCCCGCGCATGCGCCTGACGGAGCAGCTCGTCAAAGTCCTCCATCGTGCCGAATTCCGGAGCGATGGCGCGGTAATCGCTGATGTCGTATCCGCCGTCCACGCCGGAATTCTTGTAAATGGGGTTGAGCCAGACGACATTCGCGCCCAGCTCATGAATGTAATCGAGCTTTTCCGTCACGCCGCGCAGATCGCCGATACCGTCGCCGTTGGCGTCCATAAAGCTCTTGGGATAAACCTGATAAACGACCGCACGCTTGAACCAATCGCCCATATCACTGCCACCTTTCATCCGTGCTTTTAGTTTAACTTTCCATTGTCGTTGACTGCAAAATGAAGTTGGACACATACAAGGAGAATCCGTAGTGATCTACCCGCGTGAAAAAGTTGCTGCGCATATTGATCAAGAGGGAACAATCACCACAGGCTGTCATCATTATATCATATTCCAGCCGTTCATTCCTAATCTGGATTAAGTCAGATGTTCCTTAATTTCTTCGTAATGACCTGAGAAGATTTGCTGAAAAATGTTCATAGCAACATTGTACAACAACAGCGGAGACAAAAACACCCCCTCATGAATGAGGGGGCAGGGGGGGTGATGCGGGCATAGCCCGCTTTCTTGTTGCCCCGCTTTTCAGGAAATCGTCCGTTTGAGAAGGGAGCGCATTTCAATGATGAAATTATTCAACAACTCCAACGGTCATAGTGTTTATGGTATATTTCTTAAGTTTATTCTGGTCAATTGCAACGCCGAAGCCTTCACCTGTCGGCGGACGCATGAATCCATTCGACTGAGTCAACGGCTCCGTCAGAATATCATCGGCACAACCGGCGGGCGTATTGTTCGGAATAATGGTTTGAGCGTAGTCACAAGAATTGCATACCGTTGAAGCATGCAGCATGATTGCTTGCGACAGCCCGCTCAGAGAACGGTCGGCAATCAATTCAATACCGGCGCCTTCACAGAATGCAGCGACCTGCGTAAAACCAAGAATGCCGCCTGTGGTAGAAGGATTGGCGCTGATAACATCAGCGGCATCAATGCGAACAATCTCGGCAACCTTCGTCAACGCTTCTGTCGTGGACACGGTATTACCGTTGAATTCCACCGGCATGCAAATCGGAATACCTGCCATTTCACGAATCCTGCGGTAGCTTTCCGCGTCGGACTTGTTCAGACAGCCTTCCGCATACTGGATGTTGTAATTGTACAATTCACGGAGTACACGAACTGCTTCCGTTACATTCCCCCAGGCGCCGTCGGCATCGACTCTGAGGATATACTCATAGCCGTATTTTTCTCTGAGCTGTTTGATTAATTCAATATCATGCTTGTCGTTAGCGCCGACTTTCACCTTAATGGTACGAATGCCAGCTTTCAGCGCCTGACCGACCTCCGCTACGCATTCACTGATGGGCTTCTGACCGACGACAATGCTGATTGCCTGCTTTTCACGAACGCGTCCGCCCAGTAAATCATATACCGGCAGATGCGCATTTTTGCCGGCAATATCCCACATAGCAAACTCAAGAGCAAGATCTTCCTTCATCAGCGGCAGTCTTTTATGAATCTGGTCAACTCTTGCATTATTGCTGTGACCGAGCATAACTTCGCGCATGTTGTGCTGGATATCAAGCGGATCGGCTCCAATCAGGTTTTCGCAAGCAAATCTGAAAGCCTCGCTAAGCCCGTTGGGGCACTCCGCTTCACCGTAGCCGACGATACCCGCATCCGTATGCATTTCAACAATGCAGGATAGAACCGAATTGAACTCCTGATACCGCTTTCCCCACTCCGCTACTTCCTCATCCTTGATATTTCTGCACAAACTGCCAGTATAATTATCCACCCCACCTGCTACGGATGTTGAAAACATGGGCAGCGCGATTTGGTAGCACTTAATTCCCGTAATTTTCATAATGACCTCCTATTTGTTACTTCATTGCGCAGGTATACTTACTGATAACTTCTTCATTCAGCGTCAAGCCCCAGCCGGGCGCGTCCCAAGGCTTCATATAGCCATTTTCCATGAACAGGGTTTCATTGGCCGCATCATACAGAGGGCCGGAAGGCTGACCGACGGGAACAATATCCTGTGCCAAATCGGAAGCGGGACTGATACAGATACCGGTCAGCCATGTTGCCTGAGATACACTGGTCGAAGCTCTGTGCGTTACAACCTGAAGTCCTGCTCCTTCGCAAACGGCACACAGCTTCTGGAATCCAAGCAAACCGCCGGTACGGGACGGATCAACGCTCAACACATCAAAGGCCTTCATCCGAATCAAATCGCAAACCTGGGTAAGTGCCTCTTGAGACGTCATTTCATTGTATCCGTTGAACTGCTCGCAAATGCAGACAGGAACGCCGGTTGCCTCACGAACCTTACGGAAGGAATACTTTTCATTAGCCTTTAGGAAGCCTTCGGCATACTGCAGATGGAAGGGTTCCATACGTTTCAGAATGCGAATGGACTCGGGAACAGTCCATGCAGCATTCGGGTCGATTCGGATTGCCAAATCATAACCAAACTGCCGTCTGATTTCGCGAATCAAATCCACATCACGCTTGTCATTGCAGCCAACCTTTAGCTTTACGGTCATGATGCCATTCTTCATCGCCTTATCGATATCCGCAATACAGTCATCGATGGGGCGCTCTCCAAGGAAAAGCGTTACAGGCGCTTTTTCGCGCACTTTTCCGCCCAGAAGCTTATAGACCGGCAAACCGGCTTTTTTGCCGATAATATCCCAAAGCGCAAATTCGACGGCGGATTGTTCCTTGGTACGAGGAAGTCTGATATGTTTTGTAAAAACACGCAACGTATTGCCGCGTCCCTGCATCGTATAGTTGGAATTGTAGGTAATGTCATATACGTCACAGCCGATCAAATTATCGCGAATCCTATCAATTTCGCACCGTGTTGTTTCAGTTGCTGCCTCACCGATACCGACAATTCCTTCGTCCGTGTATACTTTTACAATACCGGAACAAGAATGACCGAAATGGGGAACTGAACCGACAAATTGGTTCATGTGTTCCGGTTCCTCGTCACGATAGGGATTTCCCTCGTAGGAAACGCTGCCGCCGATGATATTGGTCGACACCTTTGGAATTTGAACATGTATGCATTGGATATCCGTGATTTTCATGAATGCTTGCCTCCTTCAAATTGATGCGAAAAAGTCTCTTTTTAATAATATTTACAAAAATAACATTTCGTTATCCCTTTACAGAGCCAATCATGACGCCTTTCACAAAATGCTTCTGTACGAACGGATACAGACACATCAGAGGCGCACTGGATACAACAATGATGGAATACTTGAGAACCTCGTTGAGTCCCTGCAGCTGCTGCGCCAGCTCGGGATCCGTAACCTCTGAAGTATCGAACTTGTTTTGTACCAAAATCTGCCGCAAAAAAATCTGCAAGGGATACAGTTTTCTGTCAGACAGATAGAGGAAGGCATTGAAATAGCTGTTCCAATGTGCGACAGCGTAATACAAGGTGATAACGGAAATAACGGTTGTTGACAGCGGCAGAACGATGTGGAAGAAATACTGAAAGTCATTACAGCCATCCAGCTTGGACGCCTCCAGCAGTTCATTCGGAATGCTGTTCTGAATAAAGGTTCTGGCGACAATCATGTTGTATGCGCTGATGGCGCCCGGAAGAATCATCGCCCACCGCGTATTCATTAAATGCAAATCACGTATAAGAATATAGTTTGGAATCATACCGGCATTGAAGACCATCGTAAAAACGAAAATCAGAGAACAGACATAGCGTCCGGAAAATTCGCGTCTGGACAGCGGATAAGCGCAAATCATAGTGAGCGCTACGTTGATCATGGTTCCGACAACCGTATAAAAAATGGTGTTTCCATAACCGATAAATACGTTTTTATATTGTAAGATCAAGGAATAGCTATATAATGTGGGTTCTATGGGAAAGAGCCACACGCGGCCGCTGCTGACCTGCGCAGGCGAAGAAAAGGAAGCGGACAGAATATAAATTAATGGGTACAAGACAATCAAACACAGAATAGCAACGATAGCATAGCAAATTACATAGAACAACGCATCACTTTTGCTGTCGCGCACGATAGTTCTGCTTTTCTTTCGAAGAATCGTACTCATAACATTCCTCCACCTTTACCAAAGACCATTTCCGCCAAGCTTGCGGGCGATGAAGTTCGTTACTGATATCAAAACAAGATTAATCGCGGAGTTGAAAAGACCAATGGCGGTAGAATAGGAAAGATCAGTCGTTCCGGCAGAAGAGAGACCCACCTTGTATACATACGTCGAGATGATTTCACTGGCAGTCAAATTCAGACTGTTTTGCATTAAATATACCTTTTCAAAACCGATGGTCATAACGCTTCCCATACGCAAAATCAGCATAATCGTGATGGTCGGAAGAATCGCAGGCAAATCAACATGAAGCATGCGCTGGAAGCGGCTCGCGCCGTCTATTTGCGCGGCCTCATGCAGTTCGGGACTCACAGCAGCCAACGCGGCAATATAGACAATGGAATTCCATCCAAATTGCTGCCAAACGCCTGACCATACATACATATGCCTAAAGTTGGCAGGCTTTGAAAATAAATCCTCAGGATATGCGCCGGTGATCGACTCCATCAGTGTGCCGTACACGCCGGTTCTGGAGTTGAAAATCTGGAGCAAAATGCCTACGAGAACAACAACCGAAATGAAATGAGGCATGGTAACGATTGTCTGCGTAACCGTGCGGAATTTGCGCGAACGGGTTGAATTCAGAACAAGGGCAAAAATAATGGGAAGCGGAAATGAACAGAGAATGGTATACAGTGAAATCACAACTGTATTCATCATTACCCGTGAAAACTGATAGGAGTTGAAAAACTTTTTAAACTGGTAAAACCCTACCCACGGACTGTCCCATATGCCCAGACGTGGTTGATACTTACGGAACGCAATCTGCGCTCCGAACATAGGCGCGTAGCAAAAAATGATTACCCATATCAGCGGGATCAGCATAAATACATACAGCTGCCAGTCCCGCCTAAAAGTCTTCCGAAGTTTTGTAACACACTTCATGTGCCGCAGCCCCTTTCGAAGATGTCGCAGGAGGAACATTGATTGTTCCTCCTGCGATTTGCTCTAATGAATGGGCAGATTACTTGTACATACGGTCGTACACCTGCTGCACAACAGACAGTACAGTATCCACACCAATGGCCTTCAGTTCGCTCTGGAAGGAATCCCAACCGGCATCAATATCGACGTTTCCAGCCAGGAAGTTGGAAGTCATTTCTTCCACATAGCTGGTCAGCGTTACCAGAATTTCACTGATTTGCTCGCTTTCGGCAGTGTCATAAACCAGCTTCGGAATCACTTCGGCAGGGCGGGTATTGTTTTTCTGATATGCCATGCTCGCCTGACCGATCGCCGTCATAAAACCGGTAACGGTATCCTTGTTAATGGCTTTGCCGTTTGCAATGGCATACTGGCGTACATAGGGTCCCATCTGGCGCCAGCAGCTATTGGTAACACTGGTGCCGCCTCCAAAGTTTTCATCGTCATAAGCAATGATGGACAGGTCAAAGCCGTCAACATACGGAACATAGCTGCTCATGTCAACCTTGGAATTCTGCACATAATCCCAATCAACGCCTTCTGCGCCGTAACGCTGCATGATGCTGATATATTCGGTGGTCATCAGGTCGCCAAGACGGAAAGCGGCTTCCGGTTCCTTGCAATTCGCGGAAACAACGAAAGCAGGATTTGCAACACTTTGCTCGAAAGTTGCGGAAGAATAGCCATGCGGTCCAATCAAAGGCAACAGGTAGGTATATTCATCGCGGGCAGGATTGTCCATAGTAATCATTACCATGGAATAATTTACGGCAGAGAACAAAGCGGTTTCGGTAACATTGGCAAGCGTATCCAGCTGATTGCGATCCATGGTCAGGGATTCTGTGGCAATCAGTCCATCCTTGATCATATCGCGGATGTACTTCAGACCTTCCTTCCACTCCTCGGTCGTGTAGGCCGCTCCAACCACACCGTCGTTCACGGTGAAGTAGTCACTATCTCCGGCATAGACAAAGCAGTTCATCAAAGCCTCAAACCAGCCGTTGTAATACTTGTCGTTGAATCCGGTACCAGCCAGACCCACTTCATCGGCTTTACCGTTTCCGTTGAGATCGGTAGACACAACCGCCTTCAGAAGATCGCGGTATTCATCCAGCGTGGTGGGCGCTTCCTTGCCGAGCTTCTCCAGCCAAGGCTTGTAATAGTACATCTTGCAAGGATACTCATTGCCGTAGGACTGATTGTAAATGGGAATAGCGTAAATTTCGCCGTCGGGAGAGGTGATTTGCTTGGTGAAGTCAACGCCGGTGCGTTCCACCGCCTCGTGCAGCCAATAGGAAATGCTGGGGTCGTTGTAATACTGCGTCAGCGGGATGATGGAGCCGGTCTGTGCCCAGGAATATAGCTGGTTGTCCGTCAACTTCGTGCCAGCGAAGACATCGAACAAAATAACGTCGGGCAGTTCGCTGCCGCCTGCCATCATCATCAGATTGATTTTGGTCGTATAATCGGTAGAGTCATAAATGACGAAGTCAAGGTCGAAATTGCCGTATTCTTCCAGCTTTTTGGTCATGACATTGGTTTCGTAATCCTCGATACGGATATTGTCGGGGATACCCACCGTCAATTTGACAGTTTCTTTACAGATGGGATATTCGCCGGGAGCGTTGAATTCCGCGGCAAATGCTGATACAGGCAGTAAAGCCAGCGCCAGAACGAGGGCAACCAGTTTCATAATGTTCTTCATGTTTTGCTTTTTCCTTTCCATACATTTTTTCGTATTCTCTCTCACTCAGAAAGCAAATCGCAGAGCTGTTCCGGACCATCCCTACGACGACTTTCGATTTCGAAAATAAAGCGTCCCATGCATTAAGGGGAATGTCACCGCCTGCGGGCTGTGTTTCGAACCGCAGTTCGGAAAAAGATGCATCATCAATATCGATCTTCTGTTCAAGCACCTGAGAGACAGCTATTCCCGCTGTTTTCGTCTGATTCTGCACCATACGCACTCAGACAGCCTGCTTTCAAGACCCTGCCAACGATCTTCTTTTTTCCCTCTCTCGGTCATTCTTGCGTCTGTCTGTATCATAACGGCACGCTTTTCGGAAATCAACATGAAATACGGAAAACACGATGAAAATAGAAAAAACGTTCAAAATTTTAGCACTATCAACCGATTTGACCATGCTGATAATCGTAAATCGACAATGAAATACAGAAAAAATGAGAAAAAATGACGGTGTGCGGCTGTTTTCCCGTTGATTTGGCGCATATAATCATGTATAATGAAGAAATGGCCAGTTAATTGTTGAATGAATCCACAAAGGAGGAACAGTTGTGGAGTACATCAAAGCGATAAAAGATTACAAGCGGTTATATTTGCGCTATTTGATTTTATACCTGGTTTTTTCGATTCTGGTCATCAGCTGCCAATTCCCGATTTATTTGCTTGTCAAAAACGACACGCGTAAAGTAATCGTTGACAAATATGAAGCAACGCTTTCGAATAGTGCCGGCGCCTTGGACCGCACCATATCCGAGCTCACCAATGCAATCAACGTGATTCGCAATGATCAGCGTCTGGTTAAGTTCTGCTATGAAAATTATACCGCGGAGGATATCAATCCAATCGAATTCAATTCGTGTACCAGCCTGCTAAACTCTCTTCTGATTCCGAATAATTTGATTGGCGACGCATCTATTATTTTTGACAAAAACATCGTACTCACACGCCAGAGAAGCTTTGTCAGAAGCAGGCTTTACAACTTCTATCCCGATTTTATCCAATGCAACGAACTTTCCTATATGCAGTGGGCTGAACTGCTTCGCAATAATTACGGATTATTGCCGGAAATGACCTATCAAAGCTCTGATTACGGAACATATAAAGGGCTGACTTTTTCATTTCCCTTACATTCAACACAAAGCAGCGCTGTTTCGGAAGACCAAAGCCTGTTTGTTGCCATCCTGCCGACAACACGAATTGTGTCTCTTTTGATGGATCAAACCCTTCAAAGCCACGGATATTTAAAAATCTCATCCGGCAAAGGGGAAAACCTGTTTGAATTCGGCGCAGAAAACAAGGAGGACTGCATTTTAATCAGCATGCACACCCCACTCTGGCTTCTTGATATCGATTACGGGATACCGAAGTTTCTTGTTGATGAAGAAATGAAAACGTTCCGAAGAATTCTCATTGCTTTGGGTATCAGTATATTTATCGTTACCTTCGTGCTGATCCCTACGTTCGCATACAGAAGCTTTCGACCGCTAACGCAGATCATAGATACGATGATTTCCGGCAGCAACACCGGCGCTATAATGAAAAAGCAAATCAAGAGCATGGAAAAAAACGCACATCTGCCTCAGGAATACAGAGCGTTAGATGAAAGCATACAAGATATCGACCGAAGCATTGACGATAAAAACAGAATCATACAGGAACAGCAGTCTCTTCTCAAATATCAGGTGATGGATATGGCTCTTCGAAATGGACTGTTCAGACCTGAGGAACTGAATCTGTTTATTACCAATTTCGGACAGTTTCCGAAACGGTACAGGTTGTCATTGTTCTTCTACAACAATGAGCAGGCGGAGATCGGCTTAGGCGCCGGCGAAAAGCAATATCAGATTCAATCGCGTATTCGGCAGCGCTATCCCTCACTGTATACACAGGGCTTTGATGCATCGGCTGTACTCCTTCTTCTTCCAGTAGAAGATGCGAAAGCGGATGATTGGAATCAGCAGCTAGCCCTGCTCAGAGAAGATTTGAATGAATTCTTCGGGGTTCCGTTCTCCTTTACAATCAGCGACATTTATACCTCCCCCGTTGATCTTGTCAGGGCATACCAGCAGATTCAATGCATAAAGGTCTATTCCGCGTATAACCGATATTCCGTACTGGAAAACGCGGAAGCAGCCAAGTTCCGAATTATTCAGCTTCCTCTTGGCATTGGCGAATTGCAGATCATATACAACGCACTGTGCAATGGTAATGATCTTGTTGCCGTAAACACGTTAACTAAGTGTATCCATGCATTGCCGGAGCCCGACGATTATGTGCTGCACAAGCACATGTACACCATGCTGTCCAATTTGCTGATACAGCTCAAGCTGGAAAACCCGACAGCTTTGTTTGATACGGTTATACCGACTTACAGTCAGTCCAGAGATAAGTTGTCCATGGATGAATCGTTCAGCAAAGCATTTCGGGAAATTTGCGACCAGATACACTCGGCAAGGCAAAGTAATATCGATGACTTTTCGATGAATGTTATGCAATATATCGACGATAACATTCAAAACTCAAATCTATGCGTTAATACCATTATTGATAAGTTCGATATCTCGGGGCCTACACTGCAAAAAATCGTTAAGAAGGCAGCAAACACGACTTTTTCCGGCTATGTTGAGGCAAAAAGGTTATCTCTAGCCTATATGCTGCTTTCATCAAGCAACATTGGAATTCAGGAAATTGCCGAGCGATGTGGATTCTCTTCTTCAAATTCATTCTACAAGGTTTTCAAGCGAAAATATACCTTCTCGCCCAGCTCTGTAAGAGATGAAAATGCCGAAAGAAAATCTGCGGAAAAATAAACGATTCCATAAATAATTAGAGCAAAGAGCCGAACGCGCAAAATGGACTATTTCACTGCCCAACGGACAATAGAAAATAGAGACCTCCTGTTGTAGAATAAAAACTACGACAGGAGGTTTTCATATAGGCACAGGAACTCAGTTGCTCAGCGTCATTTTCCCGGGATGTATTGTAACCGCTCAATAATCAGCTGGCGGAGATTGTAATGAATCCTGTTCAGCAAGGAATATTTCAGTTTTTTGCTTCATTGCGTACGCCGCTCTGCAAAATCACCTCGACCGGCAAAATTGAGCAGTGGTTTCGCGTAAATTGAGCAATAGAACCGCCCGGATCAAGCAGTCCCACCGCTCAGGTTGAATATGGACAGCACAAAACTGTCAAGGTATCATAAATGTGGTCGGAGTCAGATGTCTTGCAGACCCTGCCTCTTGCGCATGGGCTCCTTGCCTCCAATGACTATGGTGTAGGCATCGTAGACAATACGGTCGCAGATGGCATCAGCCA
>ERZ779876.3141-NODE-3141-length-10621-cov-7.457505_pt1 | contig 10621 bp, 11 predicted proteins | sample MGYA00511068_ERZ779876 | MGnify/ENA primary metagenome ERZ779876 (study PRJEB29588, sample SAMEA1970858) | human gut metagenome | biome: human gut; feature: human-associated habitat; material: faeces | place: Denmark | collected 2008/2010 ... | reverse complement strand
AGGTATATTTGTAAAAAAGCCGCAAAAAATATCGCCGCAACGCCTTGACAGAGGGCGCATTTTGGCATAACATAGGTGTATTGAATCAGTCCGGTAGGTAAGGCTACCGCGAGGGATACGGACTGCTGCCGCGAAGTGGTGGAGACACCATCAGAGGGTTTGAGCAGGTGCCATCGAAAGCAAGGTGGCATCTAATGCAGTTTCACCGCCCCGCGATGCTAAAGCTTGTAACGGTGCAGAACAGGGCGCATTGGCGCACTTTGCGGCACGCAGCAGGCTACTACCTGCTGCGTATTATTTTGCCTGAAGGGAGGGAACAGGCTTGATCGATTATCAGGAGGAACTGGAGCAATACCAGGAACGGATAGACGAACTGGCGAAGGAAAAACGCTACGCCGAGCTGCGGGACCTGTTCCTGCCCATGGAGCCGGCGGATATTGCCCTGCTGCTGGAGGAGGGCAAGCAGGAGCAGATGCCCCTGCTGTACCGTCTGCTGCCCAAGGAGACGGCGGCAGAGGTATTCGTGGAGCTGGAGCCGGAGAGCCAGGAGATGCTGATCAACGGCTTTTCCAACACGGAGCTGACCGAGGTGCTGGACGAGCTGTATCTGGACGACGCGGTGGATATCGTGGAGGAGATGCCGGCCAGCGTGGTCATCCGTATTCTGGACAAGGCCACGCCGGAGATGCGTAAATCCATCAACGAAATACTGAAATACCCGGAGGACAGTGCCGGCTCCATTATGAACATGGAGTTCCTGTCCCTGAAGAAGGACATGACGGTGGAGGACGCCTTCAAGCGCATCCGCCGTATCGGCGGCGAGCTGGAAACCATCAACATCCTGTACGTCACCGATCCCACCCGGCACCTGCTGGGCGTGCTGTCCGTCCGCGACCTGCTGCTGGCGGAAGAGGACGACCTGATCGAGGAGATCATGGACCCGGACGTGGTGTGGGCCAAGACCACGGACGATAAGGAGGACGTGGCCCAGGCACTGAGCAAATACGACTTCCTGGCCATGCCCATCGTGGACCTGGAAAAGCGGCTGGTGGGTATCGTCACCGTTGACGACGCTATGGACGTCATCGAGGAGGAGACCACGGAGGACTTCGAAAAGATGGCGGCTATGCTGCCCTCGGACAAGCCGTACCTCCGTACCGGCGTTTTCGCCACCTGGAAGGCCCGACTGCCCTGGCTGATGGTGCTGATGCTGTCGGCCACGTTCACAGGTATGATCCTGAACCACTACGAAAACGCGCTGGCAGCCTGCCTGGTACTGAACGCCTACATCCCCATGCTGTCCGGCACCGGCGGTAACTCCGGTACGCAGGCCAGCGTGGCGGTGATCCGCGCCTTGAGCCTGGACGAGGTGGACTTCTCGGACGTATTCCGGGTGCTGTGGAAGGAGCTGCGGGTCTCGCTGCTGTGCGGCGTATGCCTGGCCGGGGCCAACTTCGTGAAGATGCTGCTGGTGGATCGGCTGCTGCTGGGCAATGCGGCGGTAACGCCGCTGGTGTGTCTGGTGGTGTGCCTGACCATTCTGTTCGTGGTGGTGTTTGCCAAATGCGTGGGCTGCTCCCTGCCGCTGCTGGCGGAAAAGGTCGGTCTGGACCCCGCGGTGATGGCCAGTCCCTTCATCTCCACCATCGTGGACGCCACCAGTCTGCTGATCTATTTCAGCTTCGCTTCGGCGCTTCTTGGCATATAAAAAATGTGCATATCCGCCTGCGCTCCGGGCAAAAATAGAGTCAAGCCTTCGGGCTTGACTTTTTATTTTTCAGGGAGGAAACACCATGAACAGAGCCTGTACCAACGACGGGTGCGCCTGCACCCCCAATGCGTCCATCAAGTGCACCGTCACCAACTGTGCCCACCACTGCAAGGACGTGGACAACTGCGGTCTGACTGCCATTCAGGTCGGCACCCACGAGAGCCGCCCCACCATGGACCAGTGCACCGACTGCCAAAGCTACCAGAAGTGCCAGTAAACCCCGCGCCCGGATGGGCGCATACATAAAGGAGGCGGCACAATGCAGGCAAAGACAAAATATGCCCTGTCCGGCACGGCGGCAGGGCTGGTGAACGGACTGTTCGGCGGGGGCGGCGGCATGGTGCTGGTGCCCCTGCTGTCCGGCCTGTTCACCGTCTGATCGTTTCCCGCTGAAATCCTCGCCCCCTCCCGCTGTGCGCGGGAGGGGCAGAAAGGAGGCTGACACCGTATGGATTTCTTATTGGATGCCCTGACCAACTGGCTGAAAGAAATGCTGGTGGGCGGTATCATGGGAAACTTAACGGGGATGTTCGACAGCGTGAACCAGCAGGTCGCGGATATATCCGTACAGGTGGGCCAGACCCCGCAGGGCTGGAACGGCGACATTTTCAACATGATCCAGAGCCTCTCCAACTCCATCATGGTGCCGATTGCAGGCGTGATCCTGGCCATCGTGATGACGCTGGAGCTGATCCAGATGATTACCGACCGCAACAACCTGCATGATGTGGACACCTGGATGATCTTCAAATGGGTGTTCAAATCTGCCGCTGCCATCCTCATCGTCTCAAACACCTGGAACATCGTGATGGGCGTGTTTGACGCAGCTCAAAGTGTGGTGGCGCAGGCGGCGGGCATCATCGGTTCCGACGCTTCCATCGACATCTCCTCTGTCATGACCGATATGGAGTCCCGGCTGATGGATATGGACCTGGGGCCGCTGTTCGGCCTGTGGTTCCAGTCGCTCTTTATCGGCATTACCATGTGGGCGCTTTACATTTGTATCTTTATCGTGATTTATGGCCGTATGATTGAGATTTACCTTGTGACCTCGGTGGCTCCCATCCCTATGGCCACCATGATGGGCAAGGAATGGGGCGGTATGGGCCAGAACTATCTGCGCTCGTTGATCGCCCTGGGCTTCCAGGCATTTCTCATCATCGTCTGTGTGGCGATCTACGCCGTGCTGGTGCAGAGTATTGCCACCGAATCCGACATCATTATGGCCATCTGGAGCTGCGTGGGCTATACGGTCCTGTTGTGCTTTACGCTCTTTAAGACCGGCAGCCTCGCAAAATCCGTTTTCAATGCACATTAACCAGGAAGGAGGTAATCCCTTTGGCTTATGTACCTGTACCCAAGGATCTTACGAAAGTCAAAACCAAGGTCGCGTTCAACTTAACCAAGAGGCAGCTTGTCTGCTTCGGCGGCGGTGCGCTGATCGGCGTACCGCTTTTCTTCCTGCTCCGGGGGCCTGTGGGAAACAGCGTGGCTGCCATGTGTATGATGCTGGTCATGCTGCCCTTCTTCATGCTGGCGATGTATGAAAAACACGGTCAGCCCCTGGAAAAGATCGTGGGCAATATCATCAAGGTGGCCGTCATCCGGCCCAAGGAGCGCCCGTATCAGACCAACAACTTCTATGCCGTTTTGGAACGGCAGGAAAAACTCGACAAGGAGGTGTATGACATTGTTCACGGTAATCAAAAGCTGGCTGCACCGGCTGTTCGGAAAAGACGAAAAGACCGCGCAGCCGGTTAATCAGAAAAAGATGAAAAAGCTGTCCCGCGCCGACAGAAAGCAGATCGAGGCTGCCATTGCCCGTGCCAATCGCACAGACAAAAAGAAAAAATCGGCTCAGGACAGTATCCCCTATGAACGGATGTGGCCGGACGGCATCTGCCGTGTGGCAGGCAGCCGCTACACAAAGACCATCCAATTCCAGGACATCAACTATCAGCTCTCGCAGAACGAGGACAAGACAGCGATCTTCGAGGGCTGGTGCGATTTCCTCAACTACTTCGACAGCTCCATTCAGTTCCAGCTGTCCTTTTTGAACCTGGCAGCCTCTGAGGAGACCTTTGCCCGCGCCATCAACATTCCTCTCCAGGGGGATGATTTTGACAGCATCCGGGTGGAGTACACCACCATGCTGCAAAACCAGCTGGCAAGAGGCAACAACGGTCTTATCAAGACCAAGTACCTGACTTTCGGCATCGACGCCGACAGCCTCAAGGCCGCCAAGCCCCGTCTGGAGCGCATTGAGACCGACATTCTCAACAACTTCAAACGCCTGGGCGTGGCCGCCGAGACCCTGGACGGCAAGGCGCGGCTGGCACAGCTTCACGGCATTTTCCACATGGATGAACAGGTGCCGTTCCGCTTTGAATGGGACTGGCTGGCTCCGTCCGGTCTGTCCACCAAGGATTTCATCGCGCCGTCCGGCTTCGAGTTCCGCACCGGCAAACAGTTCCGTATGGGTAAAAAATACGGGGCTGTTTCTTTTTTGCAGATCCTCGCCCCGGAGCTGAATGACCGGATGCTGGCGGATTTTCTGGATATGGAGAGCAGCGTCCTCGTCAATCTCCATGTGCAGTCTGTGGATCAGGTCAACGCCATCAAGACCGTCAAGCGCAAGATCACCGATCTCGACAAGTCCAAAATCGAGGAACAGAAGAAAGCCGTCCGCGCCGGGTACGATATGGACATTATCCCATCCGACCTTGCCACCTACGGCGCAGAAGCCAAAAAGCTGTTGCAGGATTTGCAGTCCCGCAACGAGCGAATGTTTCTGCTGACCTTCCTCATTCTCAACACGGCGGACACACCCCGGCAGCTTGACAACAACATCTTCCAGACCTCCAGTATCGCGCAGAAGTATAACTGTGCGCTGACCCGGCTGGACTTCCAGCAGGAGGAAGGACTGATGAGCAGCCTCCCGCTGGGACTGAATCAAATCGAGATTCAGCGGGGCTTGACCACCTCCAGCGTGGCGATCTTCGTCCCCTTCACCACGCAGGAGCTATTCCAGAACGGTTCGGAGGCGCTGTACTACGGCATCAACGCCCTTTCCAACAACCTCATCATGGTAGACCGGAAGCTGCTGAAAAATCCCAACGGTCTGATTTTAGGCACTCCCGGCAGCGGCAAGTCGTTTTCGGCAAAACGTGAGATCACCAATGCGTTTCTCATCTGCCCCAAGGATGACATCATCATCTGTGACCCGGAGGGCGAATATACACCGCTGGTGGAGCGTTTGCACGGTCAGGTCATTAAGCTGTCGCCCACCGGCAAGGGCTACGACGGTTCGCCCTGCTACATCAATCCGATGGACTTGAATCTGGATTACAGCGACGATGATAACCCGCTGAGCCTGAAATCCGACTTCATTTTGTCGCTGTGCGAGCTGATCGTCGGCGGCAAGGATGGGCTTGCCCCTGTGGAAAAGACCATCATCGACCGCTGCGTTCGCATCGTCTACCGGGACTACCTCAATGACCCGAAACCGGAGAATATGCCGCTGCTGGAGGACTTGTATAACGCCCTCCGTGCGCAGGATGAAAAGGAAGCGCAGTACATCGCCACTGCTTTGGAAATCTACGTCACCGGCTCTCTGAATGTGTTCAACCATCACACGAACGTGGATGTGAATAGCCGCATCGTCTGCTACGACATCAAGGAGCTGGGCAAGCAGCTCAAAAAAATCGGGATGCTGGTGGTGCAGGATCAGGTCTGGAACCGTGTGACCATCAACCGCGCCGCCCATAAAACGACCCGCTACTATCTTGACGAGTTCCATCTTCTTTTGAAGGAGGAACAGACGGCTTCGTACAGTGTCGAAATCTGGAAACGCTATCGCAAATGGGGCGGCATCCCCACCGGGATCACGCAAAATGTCAAAGACCTGTTATCCAGCCGCGAGGTTGAGAACATTTTTGAGAACAGCGATTTCATCTATATGCTCAATCAGGCCGCTGGCGACCGGCAGATTCTCGCAAAGCAGCTCAACATTTCGCCGCATCAGCTTTCTTATGTGACCCACTCCGGCGAGGGCGAGGGGCTGCTGTTCTACGGCAACACGATCCTGCCCTTCATTGACCACTTCCCGAAGGACACCGAGCTGTACCGCGTCATGACCACCAAACCGCAAGAGGTGGCGTCGGCATGAAAAGAGAACCGCGTTTGCAGTTTTCCGACGCCGATCTTGCCGAGCCGAAGCTGGAAAAGCCCATCAAGCGGGTGAAAAAAGCGGAGGCCAAGGCGGATAAGGCGCAGGCGAAAATCCCCAAGAAAACCGTGGTCAAAAAGGAACGCGGCTTTGATCCTGCCACCGGCAAGGTCAAAACGCAGCTCCGTTTTGAGGAAGTGGATAAGAAAAAGCCGCCCTCAAAGCTGACCCATGCTGTGCAGGATGCCCCCGCCAACTTTGTTCTCTCTCAGGTTCACCGAGAGGTGCGGCAGAGCGAGGATGACAATGTAGGCGTAGAGGCCGCGCACAAGGTAGAGCAAGCCGTGGAGAGCGGCGGGCGGCTGGTGCAGTCTGCCCACCGCGCCCATCAGCTCAAGCCTTATCGTGCTGCCATCCGTGCAGAGAAAAAGCTGGAACGAGCCAATCTTGACGCGCTCCAGAAGAAAGCAGAGATCGACAGCCCCACCAGCAATCCCGTTTCCAAATGGCAGCAGAAGCAGGCAATTAAGAAGCAGTATGCCGCTGCCAAGCACAATCAGGCGGCGCAGACTACGGCAAAGGCGGCAGAGAATACCGCCAAGGCCGCGAAAAAAGCCGCTGAAAAGGCTGAGAAAGCGGGCAAATATGTGTGGGAACACCGGCGCGGCTTTGCCATTGCCGCCGCAATTCTGCTGATGCTGGCATTTCTGCTCAACGGCCTGTCCTCCTGCTCGGTGATAATGGATGGCGTCGGCTCCGGGATCGCGGCCAGTACCTATCCGTCGCAGGACGCCGATATGCTGGGCGCGGAAGCGCAGTATTGCGAAATGGAGGCAGAGCTTCAGCGCTACCTCGACACCTACGAAAGCACCCATGACTACGATGAGTACCACTTTGATCTGGACACCATCGAGCATGACCCCTATGTACTCATTTCCATGATTACGGCGCTGCATCAAGGGGAATGGACGCTGGATGAGGTGCAGGGTACGCTCCAGATGCTCTTTGACCGCCAGTACATTTTGACCGAGGATGTGGTGGTGGAAACCCGCTACCGCACAGAAACCGACACATGGACGGACGCGGACGGCAACACCCATACGGACACCTATCAGGTGCCGTATGACTACTACATCTGCACGGTCACGCTGGAAAACTTCAATCTCTCCCATGTTCCCGTTTACATTATGAGCGAAGAACAGCTCGGAATGTACGCCACCTATATGGCCACCCTCGGCAACCGTCCCGACCTGTTCCCCGGTTCAGGCTACATCGGCAAGTATGTGGAGGGCAGCTATACCGACTACGACATTCCCCCGGAGGCGCTGGACGATGAGGTGTTTGCCGCTATCATCAAGGAAGCGGAAAAGTATCTCGGCTACCCCTACGTTTGGGGCGGCAGCAGTCCCTCCACCTCGTTTGACTGTTCGGGCTTCGTCAGTTGGGTCATCAATCATTCCGGTTGGGATGTGGGCAGGCTGGGAGCGCAGGGGCTATGCAATATCTGTACGCCCGTATCCTCTGCCAACGTCAAACCGGGCGATCTGGTGTTTTTCACCGGAACGTATGATACCCCCGGTGTCAGCCATGTGGGTATCTACGTCGGCAACAATATGATGATCCACTGCGGAGATCCGATCTCTTATGCAAACTTAAATTCAAGCTATTGGCAGTCCCATTTCTACCGCTATGGGCGCTTGCCGTAAAGGAGAGTGAACGATATGAACCCGAAAATTATGAAGCTCCGTGGAGAGCTGGAGAAGAACAAAGGCAAAATCTCTGATCTGCAAGGCCGCAACCGCGAGCTGGAAAAGCAGATTCGTGAGTTGGAGGACACCGACATCATCGGCATGGTGCGTGAGAACGGCATGACGATGGAGCAGTTTGCCGAGCTGTTCCGCCGTATGCAGGCCGCGCCTGCACCGGCCACTTCGGAAAAGGAGGCGTTGAACCATGACTAAAAACACACCGCGCATTTTTATCAGCCTGCTGCTGATGCTCCTGTGCATCGGGATTCTCCCCGTTTCCGCTTTTGCCAGCAGCGGCGACTATCCCGATGATACGCTGCCTGCCGTCGAAAGCAGCGCCGCAGACACGCAGGAAACAAAACAGATCGGCACGGTCACGACCAACGGCGGCAACCTGAACGTCCGCACCGGCGCGGGACTGGACAACACCGCGTTTACGCAGCTCCCCAACGGCACGGTGGTCGATGTGATTGGCAGGGACGGCGATTGGGTAAAAATCCTGCTGCCTGCCCGTGTGGGCTATGTGTACGGCAGCTATCTGACCGTCACCGACGCCGCCGACAGTACCGTGAGCATCGGCGGCATTACGCTTCCGTTTGATGAAAAAGAGCTGACCGACCTCTGGCAGCTCCTTGTTGGCAGCATGACGGGCGGCAGCGACGCGCTGACACCGGACGGCAATCTGACGCTGATCGACGATATTGGCTCCAGCACCAAGGCAGGGAAACAGTTCATTACGCTGGAAAGCAAGAACGGCAATGTGTTTTACATGATTATTGACCGCGACGATGAGGGCGAAGAAACCGTCCACTTCTTAAATCAGGTGGACGAAGCCGACCTGATGGCGCTGACCGGCGAGGAAGAAACGCCCGCCACTTGCTCCTGCACCACAAAATGCGTGGCCGGTACGGTCAATACATCCTGCCCCGTCTGCGCGGTCAACATGACCGAGTGCGTGGGCAAGGAGGCAAAGCCCGAAGTCCCCACCGAGCCGACAGAACCCGCCGCCGAGGAACCGGAGAAAAAGAGCGGCGTGGGCGGCATCCTTGTCGTTCTGCTGATCGTCGCGCTGGGCGGCGGTGCAGCGTTCTACATCTTCAAGCAGAAAAAGGCCAAGCCGCAGACCAAGGGCAGCGCCGATCTGGACGATTATGACTACGGTGAGGATGAGGACGAATACGAGTTTGAGCCGTATGAGGACGAACCGGAACAGGATACTACGGAGGATACGGACGCATGAGATATTTCACCAACAATCCGCTGGAACGCCTGATGATGCAGAAGCCGAAAGCAGCGCGGGAGGACAGCCCTCCCGCCGCTGCCAAGGAACACTTCTGCTACGGCTGCAAGCGCTTCGGACAGAGCTGCGTTCGCCCCTGCTACCGTGACGTAAAGAGAATGGAGGCTGCACCATGCGCCTTGTGATCGCCGAAAAACCCTCCGTGGCGCAGAGCATCGCCGCCGTGCTGGGTGCTAAATCACGGCATGACGGGTATCTGGAGGGCGGCGGGCACATCGTGTCGTGGTGCTTCGGGCATCTGGCAGAGCTGGCCGACGCCGCCGTTTACAATGCCGATGATGCCAAATGGACGCTGGCGGCGCTGCCCATCATTCCTACCTCGTTCCGCTTCATCGTCCGCTCTGAAAAGCAGAAGCAGTTTGACATTCTGCGGGAGCTGATGCGCCGGGAGGATGTGGCAGAGGTGGTCAACGCCTGCGACGCTGGGCGCGAGGGTGAGCTGATCTTCCGCACGGTTTACTGCCTTGCGGGATGCTCCAAGCCGATTCTGCGGCTTTGGATTTCTTCAATGGAGGATGATGCCATCCGCAGCGGCTTCCAGCAGCTTAAGTCTGGGCGCGACTATGACGGCCTGCATCAATCTGCCCTGTGCCGCGCCAAGGCTGATTGGCTGGTTGGTATCAACGCCACGCGGTATTTCTCCCTGACGTATGGCCGCACATTGAACATTGGGCGCGTCATGTCGCCCACGCTGGCGCTGCTGGTACAGCGCGAGGCGGAGATCTCCGCATTTGTGGCAGAACCGTTCTACACCGTCCAGCTCGATTGCGGCTTTCCCGCCACGACAGACCGAATGAAGGACAGAAAGGATGCCGATGCCATCGCCAACGCCTGCAAGGGCAAGACAGTAATCGTCAAAAGCGTGGAGCGCAAGGAAAAGTCTGAGAAAGCGCCCGCGCTCTACGATTTGACCTCCCTCCAGCGCGACGCCAACCGTGTTCTCGGCTACACCTCCCAGCAGACCCTCGACTATCTCCAAGCGCTCTATGAAAAGAAGCTCTGTACCTACCCGCGCACCGACAGCCGCTTCCTGACCGACGATATGGAGGGCAGCGTCCCCGGCCTTGTCGCCGCCGCTGCCGCTGTCTGCGGCATGGAGAAGCCGCCGACCATCTGCGCCAAGCAGGTATGCAGCAGTAAAAAAGTCACCGATCACCACGCCATTGTTCCCACCATCAGCGCGGAAAAGGTAGATATGGCCTCTCTGCCGCTGGGCGAACGCGAGGTGCTGAAGCTGGCGGCAAGGGGCTTGCTTCGTGCGGTGGATGAACCACATCGCTACGCAGAAACGGTCATTACGGTGGACTGTGCCGGTCAGAGCTTCACCGCCAAGGGCAAAACCGTCCTTGCTCCCGGCTGGAAGCGCTATGAGCAGGAGCAGACGGAGGCAGCGCCCGCGCTGCCGGTGGTAACGGAGAATCAGACGCTTTCCGTATCTGCCGCATCGGTCAAGACCGGAAAAACCACGCCGCCCAAGCATTTCACCGAGGATACGCTGCTGGCCGCGATGGAAAACGCGGGCAAGGAGGATATGCCAGATGATGCCGAGCGCAAGGGCATCGGAACCCCGGCGACCCGCTCCGGTATCATTGAAAAGCTGGTGTCCTCCGGTTTTGTGGAGCGCAGGAAGTCCA
>ERZ779876.3134-NODE-3134-length-10636-cov-3.107457_pt1 | contig 10636 bp, 11 predicted proteins | sample MGYA00511068_ERZ779876 | MGnify/ENA primary metagenome ERZ779876 (study PRJEB29588, sample SAMEA1970858) | human gut metagenome | biome: human gut; feature: human-associated habitat; material: faeces | place: Denmark | collected 2008/2010 ... | reverse complement strand
TAAAAAAAATGACGATAAGAAGGGATATGAAAAAAATATTACAGTTCTTTATAGTATTATAATTTATTTATCTTTTTTTCAAAGTATTATTATGACTCTATTGGCGCCTTGGATAATAAAGTTGATGTATGGACCAGACTATACCGCAGCTGTTTCAGCTTTGCAGATTATAGTGTGGTATACAACTTTTTCATATTATGGGGGGGCCAAAGATGTATGGGTTTTAGCAGAGGGTAAACAAAAATATTTAATATGGCTTAATATGTCTGGAGCTCTTGCAAATGTAGGTTTGAATTTAATATTTATACCTTTAGTAGGGATAAATGGTGCTGCATTTGCTTCATTGATTACACAAATTTTTACAAATATTATTATGATGATTATTATTAAACCATTAAGAAACAATCAAAAGTTATTATTCAGGGCTCTTAATCCTAAGATACTCATTAACATATTTAGAAGTTGAGAAAGAACATCCGTTAAGGTTGATAAAAATTAATTAATGTGTAAATGTCAATGATACCATAATGTTAGATATCTTGAGAGAAGAAATATTGGATAAAAATTAGAAAAAGACGATAAATAGAAAGAAGAATAAAATTAATTTAATGATGATTCAAAGTGGAATTAGAGAAATTGCAGCAACAGAAGATATTTTTAATAATTGCAGCACGAAAACTTGTGTAAGTTCTAAAGCAATATTAGATGTGAGTACGGCTTAATTATATCGAGGACTTAAAAATATAATAAATAGATTTCTATTAAATATTCTGAAGGAGAAGAAAAGGATGAAAATATTTACAAACAAAACGTTAATGATCACAGGCGGAACAGGAAGTTTTGGAAATGCGATATTAAATCGATTTTTGAAAACAGATATCGGAGAAATTCGTATTTTTTCCCGCGATGAGAAGAAGCAGGACGATATGCGTCACGATTTCCAGGCAAAAATGCCGGAAGTGGCGGAAAAAATAAAATTCTACATCGGCGATGTACGGGATATTGCCTCTGTAAAAAACGCCATGCACGGGGTGGACTATATTTTTCATGCGGCGGCTCTCAAACAGGTACCTAGTTGCGAGTTTTTTCCCGTTGAGGCGGTCAAAACGAATGTTCTCGGAACGGAAAACGTTCTCACGGCGGCCATTGAAGAAGGCGTAAAGACGGTTATATGTCTTTCCACCGATAAAGCCGCTTACCCTGTCAATGCGATGGGAACATCAAAAGCGATGATGGAAAAAGTTATTGTAGCGAAATCTCGAACGACTACGACGACGAAAATTTGCTGCACCCGTTACGGAAACGTCATGTGTTCGCGCGGTAGCGTTATTCCTCTTTGGATTGAACAGATAAAGTCAGGAAATCCCATCACTATTACGGAGGGTAATATGACCCGTTTCATCATGTCGTTGGACGAAGCTGTAGATCTTGTGTTATTTGCGTTTGAGCATGGGACAAGCGGAGATATCCTCGTCCAAAAAGCGCCGGCATGTACGATTCAAACGCAGGCGGAAGCCGTTTGCGAATTATTCGGCGGAAATAAAAAAGATATTAAAGTGATCGGTATTCGTCACGGCGAAAAGATGTACGAAACCTTGCTTACGAACGAAGAATGTGCGCATACGATCGATATGGGTAATTTTTATCGCGTTCCTTGCGACAAGCGCGGTTTGAATTATGATAAATATTTCATTAAAGGCGATACAGAAAGAAATGTGTTGATGGAATTCAATAGTAATAATACGACATTATTGACGCTGGAACAAGTTAAAGAAAAGTTACTTTCGCTTCAATATATTCAAAACGAGATCAAAGGAGCAAAATCCAAATGAAGTTTCTTGTATTAGGCTGTAATGGAATGGCGGGACATATGATTTCCGTTTATCTCCAAGAGCAGGGACATGACGTTTTAGGTTTTGACCGACACTCATCGAAATATGTTAGAAATGTTGTCGGAGATGCAAGGGATACTGGATTTGTAAAGCAAATAATCGATGAAGGTAAATTTGATTCAGTTATAAATTGTATTGGAATTCTCAATCAATTTGCGGAAAAAGATAAAGCTTTAGCATCCTTTTTAAACTCATATTTTCCTCATTATCTTGCGGATATAACTTGTGGTACAAATACACAAATAATACACATGAGTACTGATTGTGTTTTTTCAGGTAAAAAGGGAAATTATACGGAAAACGATTTTTGCGACGGCGAAACTTTTTATGATCGCAGCAAAGCTTTAGGTGAGTTAGAGGACGATAAAAATATAACTCTGAGAAATTCCATTGTCGGTCCTGATATAAACGCCGAAGGGATTGGATTATTAAATTGGTTTATGCAACAAAGTGGTGAAATTAAAGGCTATACAAAAGCGCTGTGGACAGGGCAAACGACTTTACAATTAGCAAAGACTATGGAAGTAGCCGCTAGGGAAAAAGCGCATGGATTATTTAATACGGTTCCCGATCAGGCTATTTCTAAATATAATCTTTTGCGATTGTTTAATCGGTATATACGAAATGATATTGTTCAAATAACGCCGGTAGATGGTATTGTTGCTAATAAGGCATTAAAACGAACGCGATTTGAATTTGGATATTTAATTCCAGATTATGAGCAGATGATATCAGAATTGGCTCAGTGGATGCGTGAACATAGCAAAATGTATCCTCAATATCATTTGTCTTAAAGGAGAATTATGAATAAGCTGAAATTAATGACTATAGTTGGTACTCGCCCGGAAATCATCAAGATGTCTGAAATTATAAAAAAATGTGACAAATATTTCGAACATATCTTGGTGCATACGGGACAAAATTATGATCATACATTGAATGAAGTTTTTTTTAAGGATTTGGGGTTGCGGACTCCCGATTATTATCTTGGGGTAGTTGGGGAAAGTCTTGGTCAAACGATGGGAAATATCATCGCTCATTCCTATGAATTGATGACAAAAGTGAAACCTGATGCTCTAATTGTTCTTGGGGATACAAATTCTTGCCTTTCAGTGATTTCAGCGAAACGTTTGAAGGTTCCAATTTTTCACATGGAAGCAGGTAACCGTTGTAAAGATGAGAATCTTCCAGAAGAAGTTATTCGTAGGATTGTTGATGTTACCAGCGATATTAACATGTGTTATACCGAACATGCAAGGAGATATATTTTGTCAAGTGGAGTAAAACCGGAATACACGTATGTCACGGGTTCGCCCATGGCCGAGGTTTTGCATAACAATCTGAAAGAAATAGAGGCGAGCGGCATTCTTAAAAAGCTCGGTTTACAGCCGAAAAAATATATATTGCTTTCGGCGCATCGGGAAGAAAACATCGACACGGAAAAAAATTTCCTGTCGTTATTCAACGCAATCAATAAATTGGCGGAGAAATACGATATGCCGATATTGTATTCCTGTCATCCGAGAAGCAAAAAGCGCTTGGAACAAAGCGGATTCAAGCTCGATAGGCGAGTGATCCGGCACGAACCTTTGGGTTTTCACGATTATAATCATTTGCAGATGAACGCATATGCGGTGGTGTCGGACAGCGGAACATTACCCGAAGAGAGCAATTATTTCACGAGTATCGGAAAACCTTTTCCCGCGGTGTGTATCCGCACCAGTACGGAGCGTCCCGAAGCTTTGGATAAGGGTTGCTTTATTCTTGCGGGGATCGACGAACAATCGCTTTTGGAAGCGGTGGATACGGCGGTAGAGATGAACGACAGCGAGGACTATGGAATTCCCGTACCCGATTATACGGACGAAAATGTTTCGACAAAGGTAGTAAAAATTGTTCAATCTTACACGGGCGTCGTCAACAAAATGGTTTGGAGAAAGTTTTAAACAGTTGCTAAAAATAAATAAGAAAATTAATCAGATAAATATTTTGAAAAAACGGCGTAAATAATATAAAAAATATTGACAACAAAATACATTAGTGCTAAAATTTAAACATAGAGATTAGGACAAGCCCATGGGCTTGTGTGTTCCCTCAGAGGGAACACACAAAAATATTTAATTAGCCAAAGAAAAAATAGCGTAGGAGCTAAAAAGTACTAATGGATGAAGGACGAATGAAAGAAAAAGAAACGTTGTGTTACATAAAAACTATGCTGATCGAACGCTTGAAAGAATTGCAAGAGATAAATTCGGACGATGAAAATCAATTTGCGTACGGGGAGAAAACAGCGTATGCGGAATGTTTGGAATGGTTACAGACGGTATGGGAGGATGCAAAGAAAAACGGATTGGATTTCGATATAGAGAAAGTATATCCGTTGTAAAAATATACGCGGCAATTTCTGGATAGTACAAAGGCATCGGCAGAGAAATAAAAGATAACACTTTAATAGCTTTCGAGTACTTTTAATATGTTGGCAACGGAATAAATTTCCAAAGGCAACTACGGTAAACATACCGACGCTATAAAAGAAAATATCGTTTCGACGCTTATCGACGAATGGGCAAATTTAAGTTGTTGTACTGTTCAATAGAAAGGAAAGATATTACGAAGGACAATCCATGTAGTTGTTGTCAACAAAACGGTTTAGCAAAATTTTAATGCCAAGCAGAAGAATAAGGAATGAATCGGGGAATTATTTTCTTCGACTACGATCCCTTAACAAACGTAAAAGAAACCTTGCGCGCGTGTGTTACGCGTAGTTAATATATCTTTCTTTTCTGTTGTAGTTACTTTTCTATTGGTTAATTCACATTGACCTGTCACCGTGACAGGTGCCACCTATCACCTCTGAAAAACGTCCCTTCCTGGTGATAGGGCTTTTTTATTTTTCCTCTGACGGGTCTTTTATTTTTTGTATAACGCCTGTGGCAACCCACGCTTTTTGCCCGCAAACAGGGCGTTTTTTCTTTTTGCGACCCACACGGTGACGCCATAGCGGCAAAACCAACCCCTAAACGGAAGAACGTGGAATGTGCCCTCAATCCCGCATGCGGCCGGCGTTGCGGGCTGCTGTGAGCCGCGTCCGGGGTAGTTTACAACCCCGACGCTTTCTCCTGCTTTTTTTCGACCCTACCGATAACCCGACTGAACCGACTGTTTGCTTCTTCAAAAAGCCTTTTCAAAAACGTCGGGAATTGACCGTTTAAGCCTTTCCGTAAAACTTCTCCGTCCGTCCTGTGTTCCTTCGCGCTTTAAGGTCGAAAATCATTGAGTTTCCTCACGGTTTTACGGCGGCTTTTCCCTCGGCAGAGGAATTGTCCTGTCCGCGCCGTATTCGCGCTCCTGCGTTGAATTTTCGCGTCGGTATTGCGACGGCTTTACGTTGCGGCAATTCGCCTTGCAGCGTTCCCTGTCGGTATCGCTGATCGGTTCCCGAAACATCACCGTCAGATATTTCTTGGGGAACGCGTAAGAAACGCCGCCGTCGGAATTCTGATACTTTAAAACATAAGTTTGAGGATGTTTATTTGCGGCGCGCGCAAGGCGGTTTTTCAGCTTGGTGTTGTGCGTATAGACTTCCGCGCGGTCGTCGGCTTCGTCGAAAAGAATGACGGTTTCCTTTTCTGCTTTTGTGATGGACATTTATTTTCCTCCTTAAAAATTTTATGTATCTTCGATGACAAAAGGAGGAGCGCAAAAAGTTTTATTTATTTTTTGACAACCGCTTATGGCAGTATTTTGACAGCAGCCCGATATGGCGTTCGCTCTTGCGTTGGATTTGATAAGCCGACGAGGAGAAGAACTCGATCAGCCATTCCTTGGCGATGACGAGCGTATGCTGCGCCCATACGGAACGCAGAATCTTTTTCAGCGTCCATCTTTGTATCGTGCCTTGTGCGTAACCCGTCAACGCCGAAACCTCTTTCACGGTCAGCGCGTCGGGAACGTCCGACCATTCTTTTTCGAGCCATCCTCTGAAATCTTTGCGCGGCGGCTCGAAGAAGGTTGTCGGTACAGATTGCCTATGTCCTTTCGTCGGATGACCGTTGAAAATTCCGACGGGGATTTGCATCTCGGGCAAACCTTCTTCCGCCTTTTTCATATATCCGAACAAGTCTTCGACGCGGACACGGTACTGCCGTGTCCGTTTTCCTGTGTTCTCGCAGGGAATATATCCATGGCGTAAAATCCAGGATGCTTTGCGTTTGCTGATGTGTAAAATTTTCCGCACGCTGTCGAGTGTAAGCGGGGCGGGATATGCCTTGCGGATTTCCTTTTCCCACTGCTTCGTCATCGCTTGTCCCCGTCCTTTCTAATCATGTAATTGCGGCGGCTTTTCTCGTCGCTGTGGTCGGCGAGGTATTCGATCAGATCGATTTTGGCGATGAGGTAAGAGCCTTTATAGACGAATGCGCGGAGCTCGCCGCTTTTGATGAGTTCGTAAATGTGGTTTTTTCCGAGAGGGGAACATCTGCTCGCTTTCATGGGGCTTAAAGCGTCGGGGACTTTGCGGAGCATCTTTTCCAGCTGTATAATTTTTTCTTCACGTGTCATTTTACTATCTTCCTTTTCATTTTTTGCCGATGGTGAACGGGAAGACGTTTGCATTTTGGCATAAAAAATCCCATTTGTTTCTCGTAAGTTTCTCGCAGTTATCTCGCAATTTTCCCGCAAACGGGCGAAAAACCTTCGATAAAGCGCGCTTTTGGCGGGAAAATCGGCGTCAAGCAAAGACGATTGGGGACGGACGGGGAAATCCTGCCAACTACTTGAAAACTGTTGATGTCAACATCTGGGGGTTCGACTCCCTCTCTCTGCGCCAAAGCCCCGATTTTCGGGGCTTTTTTCGTAAGTTTTGGGAAGAACAGCCGAAGTATTGATAGGACAATCGAACTTTTTTGTTGTATGCTGAAAGAAGAATATTACCGCCGCGGTTTCGGCCGCTTTTTTTGCGGGTAGCTTGAAGGAGCAACATGAAAAAATCAGTTCTCGTCTTTGCGTTTTTCCTTTCCTTTTGCTGGCTGGGGGCAGGCTGCGGTCCGACCCGCCCGGCCGATTCCGCTTCGGACGGTTCCTCGTTTGGACAGTCCTCCTTTTCGTCGGCATCTTCGCCTTCCTCCGACTCCTCCTCCGTAAGTTCTTCTTCCTCCGACCCGACTTCCGCCCCCGACTCCTCAGCTTCTTCGGATTCCGATTCATCTTCTCAGTCTTCCTCGGGTTCCTCGGAGCCCGTGCCGAAGCCCGAACATGCGAAAGTCGTTCTGATGGCGGGACAGTCGAATATGCTGGGTTGTACGTTTGCGGAATATCTTACGCCGCAGAGCATCGGCGGGGAGCGATACGAAAAGGTATCGGGCAAGTTCGAGGGGGTCAGGATTCTCTTAGAGACGGGAAATTCCTTGGACGATTTCGTACCCGTAGAGCTGGGTCAGGGCAACAAAGCCGTGATGGACGGCGTATATCATAAATGTTTCGGTCCCGAGGTGGGCATGGCGGAGTATCTTTCCGAGGCCTTTCCCGACGAAACGATTTATCTCATCAAGTTTGCTGTCGGCGGCAGTTCCCTGAAGGAGGGTTGGACCAGCGAATCCCGTCCTCCCGTCAATTACAATTATCAGTATTTCAAAAACGTCGCAAACAGCGGCCTGAAAATCCTTTCCGCCGCGGGTCTCGCCCCTAAGATCGTCGGCCTGTGCTGGATGCAGGGGGAAGCGGACGCGGAATCGACGCGGGAGGCCTGGAGCCTCGAATACGGCGAAAACCTTGCCGCGCTGGTCTCCGACCTCCGTATGAACTTTAACGCATATGCGTGGACGGAGCATACGTTAAATTTTATCGACGCCTATATCAGTAACAGCCCCGATTGGACCTTTTATAAAAACGTCAACGCGGCCAAGCTGAGCTTTTCGAAAAAGAGCGCGCACAATTATCTGCTGGATACGCTTGCGCCCGATCTTGTGGAAAAGGGCAGAAACGGCCTGATTTTCGACCGCGAAGCCACTACGCTGACGCCCGTCGATGTCAAACATTACGATTCGTCGAGTATGCTCAAGCTCGGCAATATGTTCGGCGAGGCGGTCGCCGAACTCTGCCGCACCCCGTGAAACGCTTTTTTTACGGCGCCGAAAAGTTCCTTTTCGAAGGGGCTTTTTTGTTTGCGGAAAAATAGAAAAATTTTCCGAAACCGCTTGACAAACTGTATTATCTGTGTTATATTTAATACAGATAATACAGGCGGGGCAGCTGTCGGTAAAAAATCGGGAGGAGGGCATGGAGATACGATTGCAGGGAAAACAGAACGTCTATCAGAACATCGTCGAAGAATATAAGCGGTTGATCGGTTTCGGCGCGATGAAATACGGTGAGAGGCTTCCGTCCGTGCGTGCGTTGGCGCTGGAGCTCGGGGTCAACCCCAACACGGTGGAGCGCGCGTATTTGGCCCTGGAGGAACAGGGGTTTATCCGTATTTTGCCGAAGAAGGGCGCGTACGTCGATTTTGCGGACGACGGGCGGCGCTGTCGGCTGGAGGAGCTGAAACGTCAGCTTCAGCTTTTGAAACAGGCGGGCTTTACCGAGGCGGAATTTTTGATGCTCCTCGGCGAGATATTTTCGGGGAGAGAGGAGGAGAAAGGGCAATGATAGAAATCAAACGACTGACGAAGGCATACGACAAAGCTCCCGTTTTGCGGGACGTAAATCTGGCCGTTCCCGATAAATCGGTGTTCGGTCTGGTAGGTATCAACGGCGCGGGAAAATCCACTCTTTTGCGGCTGATTTCGGGCGTATTGAAAGCGGACAACGGAATTATTCTGATCGACGGCGAGCCCGTCTATGAAAACGAAGCCGCCAAACGGCAGATATTTTTTCTGCCCGATGATCCCTATTATACGTCGAATATCAACGGCAGCGGGCTGGCCGAGCTTTACAAAACCTTTTACGATTTTGACGCGGAGGTTTACGGAAGGTATCTCGATCAGTTTAAGTTGAGCCCCAAGGCGCCCATCCGTAACTTTTCCAAGGGCATGAAGCGTCAGGTGTTCGTATCGCTGGCTTTAGCGGTGCGTCCGAAATATCTGTTGCTGGACGAAGCGTTCGACGGGCTGGACCCGCTCGCCCGCATGGTGTTCAAGCGCGGCGTCATCGACCTGGTGGAGGAAAAGGGCAGCACGGTGATCATCTCCTCCCACTCCCTGCGCGAGCTTGAGGATATCTGCGACAGCTACGGGCTTTTGGATCATCAGACGATCACCTGCTCGGGCGAAATCGAAACGGACGTCGAAAAGCTGCATAAATTTCAGGCGGCGTTCGAAAACGGCTTCGATCCCAATGCTCTCGGTTTGCCCTATATGTCCTTCAGCCGCACGGGCAGAGTTGTGAAAATCGTGGCGAAGGGGGACGCGGAGGAGATCGTCGCCCGCCTGAACGCCTTCCATCCGCTGTTTATCGAGGAAATCCCCGTCGATTTTGAGGAGTTGTTTACGTATGAGGTGGAAAGCAGGGGGTATTTGAAATGATGAAATTTTTTGTTTACGAGCTGAAAAAGAACGTCTGGACGCTGGTCGTGCTCACGGCGCTGGCGACGATTTTATACGTGGTGGTGCAGTCCGCGAGCAACGTGATCTGGAAATCCCCCAGCGGGCAGATTTCCGTCGAAACGCCTCAGATCGGCGTCGTTTACGGCGAGCTCGGCGTGCTTTGCATTTTGGTTCCCGTGCTGATGTATTCCTTCAAAATGAACAAGCGGAGCGTTGACGAATTTTATTCCCTGCCGATCAAGCGGGAAAAAATTTATCTCGCCAAAACCCTGGCGGGGCTGATTTTGGTAATGGTGCCGTATGCGGTGGCCTATTGGTCGGGGTTTTTGAGCGTCGCGCTGAGAGAAAATTATTACCATTTGGGCTATTACGCGGCGGGATATTTCGGCGGCGTGCTGTTCGGGCTGTGCCTTTACGGGATCAATTCCTTTGCGTTTGCCCGCGCCAATCGCATCACGGACGGAATTATTTTCATCGTCGCCTATACGTTTATCGGCTGGCTCCTTGCAAGCGTTTTGTCCGAAATTTTCCCCAAAGCGCAGATTGCTTCCGAAAATTTTATTACCTATAGCTGTCTGTGGAATTTCGGCACAAATATCGCCGAGCTGATCAGGAACGGCTCTCTGCCGACGGACGCACGCTGGAATTACGGCAGAACGCCCTGGCCCCCCGAAATGTTTCTCTATCCGATTTTGTTCGCCGTCGCCGCGTATTTTTTACTTTTCTTTTTGGTGCGTTTCGATAAGGGAGAGGACGCAGAACAAAATTCCGATTCCCCGTTCGGTTATCGACTGATGATCCCCGCCTATACGGTGCTCTGTCTTTTTATGTGCGGCAACGAGTTTCCGTATATTTGCATGGTGGTCATCGCCGCGATTATTCTGACGATTATTCATACGCGGAAATTTTTGTTCGGCTGGCGCTGGTGGGCGGTGATTGCCGCTTCGGCGGTTATCGGAATAACAGGCTGTTACTTGATAGAGGAATTTATCGTCGCCCCTCGTTTGCAGTATTATCAATAAAACAAAAAAAAAACGCCGCCCGAGCTTTTTCTCGGGCGGTGTTTTTATATCAGAGTTTCGTATTCCTCGTATAAGTTGTCCAGGTCGGCTTTCACTTCCTCCAGCCGTTTGCAGCGTTCGCTTAAACGGGCGTAGTCGGCGGCGATTTCGGGCAGCGCGAGCTGGGCGTTGATGTCGCTTT
>ERZ779876.3131-NODE-3131-length-10646-cov-75.406005_pt1 | contig 10646 bp, 7 predicted proteins | sample MGYA00511068_ERZ779876 | MGnify/ENA primary metagenome ERZ779876 (study PRJEB29588, sample SAMEA1970858) | human gut metagenome | biome: human gut; feature: human-associated habitat; material: faeces | place: Denmark | collected 2008/2010 ... | reverse complement strand
ACTTTAATACGTTTCCACTCGTCCGTAAACTCCGGGAATCTCAAAGCCGGAACATTAAGGACTTTCTTATCTTTATTATCTGCCATAGTCATCATTCTTTAATTTTGTTGATAAGTTCGGTTGCCGTGATGTCACGCATCAAAGTGAAGCCAAACCACTTTTTACCTAAATCTTTGATGGATGCTCCGATGTGATACACTTCATCGTCAATGAGCAAGAAGCGGTCGTGCGCTTTGTTGAATTGCTTTATCTCAATGAGTGGATATTGGGCATTGTGTCGGTCAACATCCAACTGGAACTGGCTGCTAATACGTTGTGTGTAGATGGTTGCCGTCACTCCGTTTTCCCTTTTGTCTAGCAACGTAAGCACGGTGTCATCCACATAGTTGTCAATAAGCACGATTGAACGTTTGGCTTTTCGCATCAAATCAGACACGAAACGGTAAGCGTCAAACACTTGCCCGTCATAGAATATTCCCTGTACAGGTGGAATGTTTGCATCCAACCGCTTAAAAACCTCGTCGATGCGTTTGTCCGTCACCTCTTGATGCTGCTTCATTTCAAGCTGATGATATTCTATTGTTTCAAGCCGTTGGAATAATTGAGAATTAGTGATGATGAAACGGCGCATGGACACAAAGGCACGCATAATGCGAATGTTCACTTCTACCGCAGTTTGTGATTTCAAGACAGAACTAAGCATGGCGATACCTTGTTCAGTGAAAGCATAAGGCAATCTTCTGTCGCCGCCCCAACTTGAGGTCGCATTTTGCGACTTCAAGATTTCTACTTCCTCCTTATTCAGTTGAAACATGAAGTCATCAGGAAACCGCTCTATATTGCGTTTCACCTGCTCATTAAGACGCTTTGTTTCTACGCCATAGAGCAGAGCTAAATCCCTGTCAATAATGACTTGCTGGCCTCTGATTACACGAATCATTGGTTGTATGTCAATAGCTTTTGGCAACTGGTCGCAATTCGCGACCGGTTCATTCGCCTTGCCCTCTATCTTTTCCATTTCTTTAGTCATGCCTATACAGCTTGATGTCACAAATTGCGACTTCAAATGTTACAATCAAAATTATATAATTCCCAACTCTTTCAAATACACATCAATCTCCTTATCCAATTCGGCACGTTTGGCTTCCAGCTCCTTGATTTCAGACATTACCGCTTTGATGTCAATCGGTTCTTCTTCCTCAAAGGTGTCAACGTAACGAGGAATATTCAAGTTATAGTCATTATCGGCTATCTCTTGCAGCGTGGCAAGGTGACTGTACTTTTCTATTTCCTTACGGTCGCGGTAGGTTTCGACTATCTTTTGAATATGTTGCGGACGGAGCTTGTTTTGGGTCTTGACCTTTTCAAACTCCTTGCTTGCGTCAATAAACAAGATGTTATCATCCTCCTTACGGCATTTCTTCATCACAAGGATGCAGGTAGGTATGCTTGTACCATAGAAAATGTTGGCTGGCAAACCGATGATGGCATCAATGTAATTTTTCTTTTCGATAAGGAAACGGCGGATTACGCCCTCGGCATTACCACGGAACAAAACGCCATGAGGTGCAACGCAAGCCATTGTGCCACCCTCATTCAAGTGGTAAATCATGTGGAGAATAAAGGCGTAGTCGGCTGTTTTCTTCGGCGCAAGCCGTCCGGCCTTACTGAAACGGTCATCGTTGTTGAACTTATCGGCGGCACTCCATTCTGCGGAGAAAGGAGGATTTGCCACCACTGCGTCAAACTGCGTATCGCCAAAGGCATCCCATTCTAATGTATCGCCGTTTTCAATCTTGAAGTTGCTGAACTTGATGCCATGCAGCAGCATATTCATTCGGGCAAGGTTGTAAGTAGTAGGATTCTTCTCTTGTCCGTAAATATCTACCGCGTGACCGACCTTTGCCGCACGAAGAAGCAACGAACCACTACCGCAAGTCGGGTCATATACATTGCGAAGCCGCGCATGACCAATAGACACGATTTCTGCCAATATCTGACTGACCTCTTGCGGAGTATAGAACTCCCCGGCTTTTTTTCCGGCTCCAGCGGCAAACTGGCCAATCATATATTCGTAGGCATCGCCAAGAATATCTATCTCATTCGAGGCTTCCACTCCAAACTTTATATCGTCCAAAGCCAACAGCACATTGCTGACAAGGGTATTCTTGTCATCCGCTGTCTTGCCCAACTTAGGTGAAGCAAGGTCAATGTCGGAGAACAGACCGCCAAAATCTTCCTCACTGTCATGCCCCAATGTGCTATCCTCGATGCGCTTCAACGAGCGTTCAAGAATGGGCAATATGTTCTCTTTCTTCTTTATCCGGTCTATCACCGATGAAAAGAGGTAAGTCGGTTCGATGAAGTAACCGACACCTTCCAAACATTGCTTTTTCAGTTCCTCTTGCAGTTCGGCGGCATCCTCGCCCTCCATAGTCCACAATTCTTTGAATGACACTTCATCATCCACCAAAGCATTGTTGGCGTATGCCTCTATCTTTTCCGAAAGGTATTTGTAGAAGATGAAGCCCAAAGTGAAATACATGAAATCACTGGCCGACATATTGCCGCGCAACTTATTGGCCACTTCCCAAAGTTGGTCACGGAGTTTCTGTTGTAATTCTTCTGACATAATACTACTAATTACTTGCAGACAAATATATGTTTATATCCTTTCTCAGATTTTCATTCAGCAGTTTTATTTGGCCGCTATAATACACTTTTCTATCAATACTACTAACAGCTTCTTGCAGAGATACGAAGTTTTCAGTAACATCAATCAGAGTTTTATTGAAAATATCAGAGTTGCTTAAGTCATATACATGTTTGTCAATGCGAAAATGCTCAACTCCCGTATTTTTCTCTATTACTTGATACACTTTATATATTTCATCTCCAGCTTTGAGCTCAAACAATAAGTTTGTATCTTCTTGCGCTTTATGTGGTAGATTCTCTACAAAAAACGAATACAATCGGTCAATAATTTCAGCGTTTCTATTTTCTATATCCTCTTTTAACCAATCATTTTGTGGTATCTGGGATAAATATTGCACTTCTTTGATTTTTGATTCCTTGTATTTGTCTTTTTTCTTTCCAAAATAGTTGTTCCCGGCCTGAATATTAAGCCTTTTCTCAAATATAATCTTGTTCCCAAGCATATTTAGGTGAGTTTCAGCCTCCGCTTTGCTCCAACCATTGTAGTTCGTATCTTGCCAACTTTGTGGAAAGATGTGTTCTATTTCTGATTTCCCTTGAATAAGTTTCTGGCTTTCATCAAACAAATAAGAGTTGAGTAATAGTAAAGCCTTGGTAATTCTTGATGACGAAAAGGCATTGATTCGAGATTTAATGTCATCGGGCATTTGGAACGTAGAACAATCTATCTCATTTTTATAATATGTGTCAATACAGAAATTAAATACATAAGGTTTTACTGCATTGACTGTCGGTGATTCGATGAATTTTACAAACATAAATGATATGAGTTTGCGCAAATACATCGTGAAGGCATTCTTAAATTCCTCGTTGCTTATATTTTTGTTCTTTTGATAGAAAACCGATATAGGATACTTCCAATATTCATTGGGATATGCCATGAAGCAATGGATGTATTTCAAAGCTTCATCATCACAATAAACACCATCATTAGAATAAATAGAAGTCCAGAACATACCCAAATCTTTTAGTTCATCGAAAAATGTGGGATTCTTAAAGATTGCATATTTATTACCTTTTCCTGAATAATAGCTTCTCAATCCAATTTCTTTAGAGTTGTCATTGTTCATAGCACGATGAACAAACATATAGTATCTAAACAAGTCATCAAAGCTAAACCCAGCATCTTCAATTGTGGATTCCAAATTTTTCCATTGTTCCGCAAATTGTTGCTTGGAAGGTTGAATCTTGTATAGCTCAGCTTTGAATATATCAGAATCAGCTAAAGGTAAACCGCGATTGTTCAATGTCCCAAATATTGTAAGTGCAGAATCCAAATCTGTACATTCTATTGGCAGAACAATACAACGAGAAAGAATGAAAAGGCAAAATTCCTTCCAACCGGTCAAATGTGTCTTAGCATAATCATCACAGCTTTTCAGAAAGAAAGCATAGTTCTTAGAATAATATGAATTAGACTTTTCTCGACCTTTACCTTTTTCAAGGATAAGTTCAAAATCTATTTTGTCATCATCAGTAGCAACTAATGTTTTAATATGAGTTTCTTTCTTGTCAGAAACTTTTTTTGTCATAGGGTTGATTTTCCAGATACATGGTTCAATGGATTTCATCAGACCTTCAACTTCTTCATCTTTGGGATTTTCTTCAAGCTGAATCTCCAATTTATAATAAAAAGCACGTAATAAGAGCATAAATGAAGTTATGCGTTGCTGACCGTCAATGATATTGATGTGGTTTCGTGCATCGCTATCGTCACAAGTAACGATTGAACCAAGAAAATACTCTCTATCATCGTCTTTATGCTCTTCGTAGAAGTTTCTTAAATCATTCCAAAGCACATCACAAGTTTCAACTTCCCATCTATATGGACGTTGATATTCAGGAATGACAAAAATCTTTCCTTTTGTGGAAGGGTCATTAAGACTTAATAATCCCTCGATATTTTTTCTGCTTACATTTAACTCTGCCATATTTTAATTCCAACTAAATGTTCTTATTATATTTCTCAATCTATCCATTATCCTTGTCAGAGCCTTTCGGGTCTTAATCAGTCCGAGGTGCTTCTCTTTGAGTGCCTTTTGTATGATTTCCGGTTGCTCTTTTTGCAGGTAGTCATATTCTTTCAAGTAATGGTCTAGTACATCCGAAGAAAGTCCCTCGTCCTGTGCCAAAGAGTTCACGGCCTTTTCGCGCTCGGTCGTGATATAGTTATTCAAGCGTTCTTCCAGTTCACTTGTACCGTCCGCCTTTTGCCGCTGCATTATAAAGTTCTCCTTATCATCATCCACATTCTTTTGGATGAAGCCGTCAATGAGTTTCGCCTTGTTGCGCATTTCGGCATCCTTTATCATCGTGTCAATGATGTTCTTGCGCCGCTCTGCATAGTCATTGCTGTACGGGTCAAGGTTGGCAATCAGTTCAAGGATATAGGCTACATTGATAATGTCGCTGTGCAGGAGTTCAAGGCAGAAATCCACATCCTCCAACCGTTCATCACCCGGCGTTTCATCATCCCCCGGCTTGGTGGGTGGAACAGGGTCAACTAAGATAAACGTGTCGTGAATGTCAAGGTACTTGCTTCGGAAGTCCATAAACTGCTGTTCGGTCATGCCGAGGTCGTCCGCATCATCGCTGTAATCCTCGTATATCTGAATTTCTGCGTGTTTGCGGATGATGTCGCGGAAAGCCAGCACAAAGTCTTTCTTGTCCTTTTCACTCTGCAATAGGTCTATGCTGCTTGGCTCCGGGTATTTCTGCAAGAAGTCCGTTGCCAACTGCTGGTATTCCTTTTTTACTTCCTCAAACGGAGGACGTACTATTTCTTCGGGATTGTTGGAGTTGCTGAAAAGCCTGATGGCCGTATCAACATTGCTTTTCAAATCACGGAAGCATATAATTTTACCGAAACGTTTTTTCTCATTCAGCACACGATTGGTACGGCTGAATGCTTGCAGTAATCCGTGATACTCCAAGTTCTTATCCACATAGAGCGTATTGAGCTTTTTGCTGTCAAAGCCCGTAAGGAACATACCCACGACAAGGCAGAGGTCAAGCGGTTTCATATCCGCCCGTTTCTTTTTCATGCGTAGGTTGATGTCATCGTAGTAGGCGCGGAAATTCTCGGTCGTGAACGCTGTGCCGAACATTTCATTGTAGTCATCCATGATGGCTTGCAGTTCGTCCGCCTCGCCTGTGCTTTCGCTGACATACTGCCCCGTATTCATTCCCGTCTGTTCATCGTCCTGGCTGCTGTTGGCAGCGTATGTAAATACTGCACCGATACGGATTTTCGGCTTCAAAGACTTGAATATCTTGTAATAGCGGATAAGCATCGGTACGGATTGCACGGCAAACAGAGCATCAAACTCACCGTCAAAGGTTGACTTATTGAAATTATTAAGGATGAATTTGGCTATCTCCTCCATGCGGTTGGCATTGCCCTTTTCCACTTCTTCGCTTCCATGATAATACTCCACAAGGAAGCCCAGCACGTTTTCATCGGCTATGGCATCCTTGATAAGGTATTGGTGCAGGCAGTTGCCGAATATCTCTTTGGTGGTATGCCCGTTAATGGCATTCTCCGTGAAGATGGGCGTACCCGTGAAGCCGAACACTTGGGCGTTGTCAAAGAACTTCATGATGCGCTTGTGACTTTCCCCGAAGTGGCTTCTGTGGCACTCATCGAATATCATCACGATACGAGAGTGGCGTATGGCTTCAATCTTGTTGCTGTACCACGTCTTGCTAACTGCGGCGTTGAGCTTCTGAATGGTAGTGATGATTATCTTGGAATTGCTGTGCAACCGTTTCACCAACTCATCCGTGTTGTCCGTGCCATCCACCGCACCCGGCTCAAAGGCTTCATATTCCGATTGGGTTTGGGTGTCAAGGTCATGGCGGTCAACCACGAACATCACCTTATCCACATCATCCAGTTCGGAAACAAGCTGTGCCGCCTTGAATGAAGTCAATGTCTTTCCGGCTCCTGTTGTATGCCATATATAGCCGTTGTCGTTGGAGTTCTTCACCTTATCCAATATCTTCTCTACAGCATAGAACTGGTACGGACGAAGCACCATCAAGCATTTGTCGCCCTCATGCAGCACGATGTATTTGCCTATGATTTTGCCGAGCGTACATTTCTCCAAGAATGCAGCAGCAAACTTATCCATTTCATTGAACGGCACATTGGCTGCGTCCGTCCAGTTGAACGTGAACTTATAGCCTCCGTTTGGATTGTTGGCGAAATAGCGTGTATTGACACCGTTGGAAATCACGAACAGTTGAATGTAATCAAACAGACCGTGATAAGAAGTTTTGTGATAGCGTTGGATTTGGTCGTATGCTACTCTCAACTCTACACCCCGGCGTTTCAATTCAATCTGTACCAAAGGCAGGCCGTTTATAAGAATAGTCACATCGTAGCGGCATTTCTTTCGGCCTTCCACCGTGATTTGGTTGGAAACCTGAAATTCGTTCTGGCACCACTGTTGACGGTTAAGGAACTCCACCCAGATGCGTTTGCCGTCTGCCGTGTCAAGCGGATAAAGGTCGCGGAGCTTCTTCGCCTTTTCAAAGCGGATGCCTCCCTCAAGGTAGATGAGTATCTTGTCAAATTCCTCATCTGTAAATTCGGTACGACCATGCTCTGCCAATCGCTTACGGTTATGTATCTCCAACTGCCGCTTGAAATTGGCTTGAAGATTCTCTTCCTCGGCAATCTGGACATATTCATAATCCATTTGCTGGAGCGTGGCGATAAGTCCGGCTTCCAATGCCGCTTCACTTTGTATAGACATATTCCTGTTCTGCCTTTTATGCGTTACTCATTATCGTTCAGACTTCTGATAATCTCAATGCCCAATGCGTTTTCTATCTTGCAAATGGTTTCCAACGACATATTCTTTTTGCCTTTCAGCACTTTGGATATGTATTGCTGGGTGCAGTTCATCTTTTCGGCAAGCATCTGTTGCGTCAAGCCGAGTTCCGTCATCCGTTTTGACATGGCGGCGGCAATCAACTGCGAGTATTCCGCCCAATCCTTTTTATCCTGTTTCACATCAGTTTCCTGCCTTACGGCTTCCATAGCCATACGAGGCATTTTATCTGTCGTTGTATTCATTGAAAGATTACCTTATCTTGTCTGGATGCAAAGGTAATACAATTATCCGAGAAAGCACAACCAACGAGTTGTGTTTTTTGAAAAAATGTTTCTACCACTGCAAATTTGAACTTTATAGGGGGTCGATAAATCATCGACCCCCTAAACAACAATTCAAATACAGGAGGATGTCATTTCAACAACCCCCAGTTTGACTATCATTCAACTTAGAACACGCCATTGGTAAGGCTCATAGCTTCTACCTTTTTCTCCATATTCACCTTTGCGTAAACCTGCGTGGATGCGATGCTCCCATGTCCCAAAATCTTGCTGACCGAGTAAAGTTCCGCACCTGCCGTTATCGCCAACGTTGCCGCCGAATGGCGGCTGCTGTGATAGGTAAAGTCCTTTTCTATCCCTGCCTTGTTTTTGATGCGGCGCACGTACTTCGCCACGTTGTCGGGCTTCTTCACCAACGGAAAGATGATACCATCCTCCCCGTTTTCGGGTCGTGGCGGAAGCAAGGACAGAGCCAGCGCATTAAGCGGCACAGCAACTGGCCGTTTGGTCTTGTGCTGAATGACCGACACCGTTTGTACACCGTTTACGTCCTTAATGTCGCTCCACCGCAACCGTTGCATGTCGCCGAGCCTAAGCCCCGTCATGCAGGAAAAACCAAAAGCCCTCTGCACAACTTCTTCCATAAAGGTTTGCGGCTCTACGGCAAGAAAGCGTTTCAATTCGTCCGCTGTAAGGTATTCACGGTGCTTGTCCGGCGCATGGAAATGTTCCTCCCTCGTAAGTTCCTGAACGGGATTGAAAGCCATCTGTCCGTCACGCACGGCTTTGTTGAAAATAGCCTTTACCGTTTCTTCAAACAGCACGAGGGTGTAAGCCGCCAACTTGCCACCATTTGCCTTTATCTGCTTTCTGTTGCGGTAATTGCGCATATATCCGAACAGTCCGCTTACCAAATCCCTATCAACGTCTTTCAGCAGGACATCCGTTTTCTTGGCTCGTTTCAAATAAGTCTCAATCCGTCTGCGCACGACATCCTTGTGCTGTATCATCTTTTTACAGTTACCGTTCAGCATGGCACATTGCACATAATCACTGCACCACTGGAGCCAGGTCATGGACTTGGCCGCTTCGTTTTCTTCCCTCTTTTTCTTCTTCGCGAAAGACGGAGGGGTGAGGATGCGCTGCGCCCGTATCTCTTGCGCCTTTCGGTAGGTCTGCCCGTTGAGCATCCTTGCGTTCGGAGCGTCATCGGGTACAAGGTACAGATGCAGGTTCTCTCTTTTGCGGAAGCCCGTTTCATAGTATTCCAGATACAAGCTGCGGTTTCCGGCTGTCAACATTCTCACTTTGATTTCTACTTTCATAAAATTCTTCTTTTAATCGGTTATACAAACATATTGTTTACGAGGTTCATCGTCTCGATTTTCTTCTTATCCACTATCTTGGCATAGACTTCGGTCATGCGGATGCTACGGTGTCCGAGTATCTTGCTCACCGTGTAAAGGTCTGCGCCGAGGGTCAGCAACATGGTCGCCGCCGTATGCCTGCTGCAATGGTAGGTGATGTGCTTCTGTATTCCGGCCTTCTGCATCCATTCGCCCAACACCACTTCCACTGTGGTAGAAGTGATGCGTAACTGGTGAAATACCCTTTCTTCGTCCTTTGACTTTCGGGGCATCCATTTCAAAGCTTCGTTGGAGAGCGGTATCGTCACCGTGTTCTTGGTTTTCACCTGCTGATGCTCGATGTAGAGCGTCTTTCCGTCCGCCGCCTTGTGTATCTCGCTCCATTTCAAGGTCATCATGTCGCTGTACCGTAACCCGGTGAAACAGGAAAACAGAAATGCCTTTTTCACAATGTCGTAGCGGCACGGCGTGGCCATCAGTTGGCGAAGTTCCTCAATTGTCAAGAACTCACGCATGGCGTTCAACTTCTGCGGCTTTTCCTTTGTTTCCAACAGTTTGAATGGATTGCGGTCTATTAGTCCTTCGCTTACGGCCTTGTTTAACGCGGCGGCAAGGCGATTCATGAATATTCGGCAAGTGGTACTGCTCAATGTCTTTTTGCCTTGGTTGAACGTGCATGTTTTCAGAAAGGCGATGAAGCCCTTGCAGAAATCCTTGTCAACCTCTTTTAGGGTGAGGCTTGGTTTGCCTATATATAATAGGTATTGTTCCACCCTTGCCTGCGCGTTCCGCTTCGATCTCATGCTGGCCGGACTTAGGCCGTTTTCCTCGGCAGTGTACTTCGCCACCCATGCGCTGAGCGTCATCCTTGCCTTTTTTACGTCCTCCCAGTTCACAAGACCCTTTTCCTGAATGTCGAGGATGCGTTGCGCCTTAATTTGCTCGGCCAGCTTGCGCGTGTTCCTGTTCTGCAACCTTGCGGCGGCATCCGTTTCAGGCACGAGGTAGAGTTTCAGGCCTTCTTTCTTCCTTGCGCCACGGTAGTACATGTCGAGGTACAGGCTTACATTGCCGTCGTTGAGCCTCTTCTCGCGTATGCGGACAGGCTCCTTAATTTTGATTTCTTTCTTCTTTCGTCCCATTTTCTTTTCTGTGTTATCCGATTTTTGGATTTGTTACTATATTGTTTATCAGTCACTTGCAAGCGTTACAAAGATAATTCACGGCGGGACAAAAACGGGACAAAAAGCGTGCTTTTATATCCCAAATTAGGCAAATATGACTATCCAATCAAAAAACGGCCTCTATTCATAACTAACTATAAATCAGTGATATTTGGCAGATTATGTTAGATATGTTTTCCTATGGTTTTACCCATCTGGAGTAATTGGTGGATATTGCAGATGTGCATGGCACTCGCGGCACTGTTCTCCATCGTCATG
>ERZ779876.3121-NODE-3121-length-10678-cov-4.062694_pt1 | contig 10678 bp, 7 predicted proteins | sample MGYA00511068_ERZ779876 | MGnify/ENA primary metagenome ERZ779876 (study PRJEB29588, sample SAMEA1970858) | human gut metagenome | biome: human gut; feature: human-associated habitat; material: faeces | place: Denmark | collected 2008/2010 ... | reverse complement strand
GCCGTTCTTCCCGCGTCATACGTTGCCTCCTTCCGCCGCGCCGCACGCCGCGCAGGTTTTGCCCGCCGCCGCGCAGGTTACGCGGTTTTCGCACTCCGCGCCCAGCGCCTCGCAAATCAGCGCGGGCAGGTCGATTACTTTCAGTGCTCCGCCGCCGTTTTCTTTCAGATTATAATGGCACAGCGGGCACACCGTAGCGATTTCCGCCGCGCCCGCGGCTGCCGCGTTTTCTAAAATTTTGCGGCTCTTCGCCTTCGTCAGTTCCGGATTTTTCACCGACTGATACGCGCCGCAGCATTCGTTTTTAAACGCGTACGTTACGGGCGTGCCGCCCAGCGCTTCGATGAATTTTTCCATCAGCGACGGATTTTCGGGGTTGTCGAACGCCATTACTTTCGAAGGGCGCAGCAAAAGGCAGCCGTAATACGCCGCGATTTTGCGGTTCAGCGGCTTCACCACCTTGCTTTTAATCGTTTCGAAACCCACTTCGTCGCGCAGGAATTCCAGATAGTGCATCACCCGCGTTTCGCCGTTATACGGCGTTTCGAAGCCGAGATACGTATTCGCCGCGCGCGAAAAATCCCCGTCCGTTTTAATGTCCTCGTTCGTCCGCTTGATTACGTTATGGCAGGCGGAACAAAGCGTAAGCAGTTTGCCGCCGTGTTCTTTCGCGTATTCCAGCGCGCGGACGGCAGAAAGCCGCGAAGCGATTTCCCTCTTTGCAGAGGGGTACACCGCGCCGCAGCATTGCCAGTTTTCTATTTCCGTCATCGTTACGCCCAACAGTTCCGCGGCTTTGCGAGCCGTAACATCCAGCTCCTTTGCCTGCGTTTTCAGCGTGCAACCGGGATAATAACAAATTTCCATACCGTTTCCTTCCCGTGTTTTTCGTTTGTGAGTATGCGCTTTCCTTATTTGTTCAGGCAAGCCATATCTTCGGGGCGAAATACCTCGTCGAATTTTTCCGCCGTAAGGAAGCCGAGCGATACGCACGCTTCTTTCAGGGAAATGTTTTCTTTATATGCTTTCTTCGCCGTTTTCGCCGCGTTTTCGTAGCCGATATACGGGTTCAGCGCCGTTACCAGCATCAACGAATTGTAAAGATTATGACGCATCTTTTCCTTGTTCGCCTTAATTCCGCGCGCGCAGTTCTTTTCGAACGACGTGATCGAATCGGCAAGCAGATTTGCCGACTGCAGGAAGTTATAGGCGATCACGGGCATGAATACGTTCAGTTCGAAATTGCCCTGCGAAGCCGCGAATCCCACGGCGGCGTCGTTGCCCATCACCTGCACGGCTACCATCGTAACCGCTTCGCACTGCGTGGGGTTTACCTTGCCCGGCATAATCGAAGAACCCGGTTCGTTTTCGGGAATGAAAATTTCGCCAAGACCGTCGCGGGGACCGGAAGCCAGCCAACGCACGTCGTTGGCGATCTTCATCATGTCCGCGGCGAGCGCTTTCAGCGCGCCGTGCGCAAACGTGATATCGTCTTTCGCCGTCAGCGCGTGGAATTTGTTTTCCGCCGTAACGAACTTTCTGCCCGTCAGCGTGCTCATCTCTTCCGCCACGGCTTCCGCAAAGCCTTTCGGCGCGTTCAGCCCCGTACCTACGGCGGTGCCGCCGAGGGCCAGCTCCGAAAGTCCGCCCAGCGTATACGAAATCATGCCGCGCGTTTTTTCAAGCATGTTGCGCCAACCGGAAATTTCCTGCGAAAACGCGATGGGCACGGCGTCCTGCAAATGCGTTCTGCCGCTCTTTACGATGCCCTCGTTTTCTTTTTCGAGGCGTCTGAACGTGGAAATCAGCGTATCGATGGCGGGAAGCAGCTTTTCTTCGATCACCAACGTAGCCGCCACGTGCATCGCCGTGGGGAACGTATCGTTGGAACTCTGCGATTTGTTCACGTCGTCGTTCGGGTGTAGAAGCTTCTTGCCCGCCTTGTCGTTCGCGTAGTTCGCAATCACTTCGTTCGCGTTCATGTTGCTCTGCGTACCGCTGCCCGTCTGCCATACCACAAGCGGGAAATGTTCGTTCAGCTTGCCCGAAATCACCTTATCGCACGCGTCCGCGATCGCCGCGCGCTTCTCTTCGGAAATCACGCCCAGTCGGCAGTTCGCGTTTGCCGCGGCTTTTTTCAGATAACCGAACGCCCGCGTGATTTCGCGCGGCATCACTTCGCCGCCGATTAAAAAGTTTTCATGACTTCTTTCCGTCTGCGCGCCCCAGTACTTATCCGCGGGCACGCGCATTTCGCCCATAGTATCTTTTTCGATACGGTATTCCATTTCAGCCTCTCTTTCGTTTGTTTGTTCCGTTCCGGCAAAAACGCGCCCGGCATTTTACACCGGAACGGATATGTTTCAGTATTGTACTTTTTCGATAACGCCCTTCAATGTTTCGGCGCTCAGCTTCAGCTTCGCAAGCTCGTCCTCGGCGAGTTTCGGCGTAAGCGTGGTGATGATGCCGTTTTTGCCAAGCAGGCAGGGAATGCTCAGGCATACGTCCGAAATGCCGTATTCTCCCGTGAGCATCGAAGAAAGCGCCAGCACGGAATCAACGCCGGAATACAGCGAGTTGACGATGTGCGCCACGCTTGCCGCAATGCCGTAGAACGTCGCGCCCTTGCCCGCGATGATTTTACCGCCCGATTTTTTCACGTATTCCTCTACTTCGTCTTTCGAATAAGGAGTGATGGGCAGAATGTTGGTATCTACCATCGCGCTGCCGTAATCGTTTAAAGGCACGCCCGCGATGTTCGCCGCCGACCACGCCACGAACGAGCTGTCGCCGTGTTCGCCCAGAACGTACGCGTGCACCTGCTTCTGGTTGATGGAATACAGTTCGGAAAGACGGGTGCGCAGACGAATGGTATCGAGAATGGTACCCGAACCGATCACCTGCCCCTTGGGCAACCCGGTGATTTTTTCGAATACGTAAGTAAGCACGTCTACGGGGTTTGCCACCATCAGATAAATGGCGTTCGGCGCATACTGCACGATTTTCGGCGCGATCTGTTTGATGATGTTCACGTTGGTCTGCGCCAGATCGATGCGGCTCTGTCCGGGCTTTCTGCCCACGCCGGAAGTGATGATTACGATATCCGAACCGACGGCGTCGGCATAGCTGCCTTCGTACACGTTCGCGGGAGAAAGAAACGGCGTCGCCTGTTTGATATCCAGCGCCTCGGACACCGCTTTTTCGGAATTCACGTCGATAAGAACGATTTCCGATACCGAACTGCCCGCCACGAGCGTGTAAGCGATCGTTGCGCCCACCGAACCCACGCCGATGATTGTAACCTTGTTGTTCATATAAATACCTCTTTTCCTTTGTTTTTTGCCCGCGCGCGCGTTTCTTTAAAACTTTCTTCGCCGCACTTCCAGCAATACTATTATATCACGAACCCCAACCGAACGCAAGCCATTCCGAAATTTTTCACGAAATCCTCGTTTTCACGTTCGCTATTGTCTTTTTTTTGTAAACTTTTCGACCTTTTTAACCATTTTTTGATGATAAATCACACAACTTACAGCGTTATAAAAACGCCCGCGTTTACAAAAAATCTTCAGGCGTTATTATATAAAAAACGAAATAATCTATATCGAAAATGATATAGAAAAGCGCTGCCGTTTTCCGAAATGGTTACCGGACGGCGTTCAGGCTTTCAGCACGGCCACGCGGGTTTTGCCGCTTTTTTTATTTGTTACGCGGCGTTTCGCCTTTGCGCAGGGGTACTCCTCTTCCTTTTTGCAGACGGAACAATATTCGTAGCTGCCGCATTTATCCTCGCCGCTTTCGTAACTTTCCTTCCACTTCTGTTCGTCGATTTTTTTCTGTTCGTTCTTGTAACTGTACATACTGCATATCTCCTTTTAAAATATTTTCAACGTATCCGGCTTTGTCGCCCGCAATATTATTATACTCTCCGCGCAAAGAAAATTCAAGCGATTTCCGCGTCGAAAAAACAGGAATTTCCGAAAATTTCAAGAATCGGCGGAAAAATCTTCCTGCCTCGCATGCGCGGTTTTTACAGCTTCGTAACTTTCGTCAGCGCGTAAATTTTATCGTACGTTTCCTTTTTAAACGAAGGATCGTTTCGCTCCGTTACCGAAGCCGTTCCCGCTGCCGCCGCGCGGCGCAGAATTTCCGCAAGCGGCAATCCCTCCGCCAGCGATTTCGTTGCCGCGGCAAGCATCGCGTCGCCCGCGCCCACCGTGCTTTCCACCGCCACGCGCACGCCCTCCGCATAGTATGTCTCCTCGCCGTCCGTCAGAATCGAGCCTTCGCCGCCCAGCGATAACAACACGTGGTTCGCACCCGCTTTCGCCAGCGCCCGCGCGCCCGCCAGCTGTTCATTCCGTGCGGAAAATTCGCCGCCCAGCGTAGCCGAAAGCTCGTCGAGGTTGGGTTTTATCAGGTCTACGCCCGCTTCCAGTGCCGCTTTCAGCCTGTCGCCGTAAGTATCCGCCGCAACGATTTTCGCGCCCTTCGCCGCCGTTACCAGGTCCTTATAAAAACTTGCGGGAGTTCCTTTCGGCGCGCCGCCGGAAATCACCGCCGCTTCGCTTTTCGCCGCCTGCACGCGCACGAAATCCAGAAGGTCGCGCAGCTTTTCGCCCGCCACTTCGCGTCCTTCCTCGTTCACTTCGGTAAGCACGCCTTTTCCGTCGATGAATTTATAATTCTCACGCACTCTGCCGGGGTTCCAGATAAAGCTGAACGGAATCCCCTCTTTATCCAGCGCCTTTTCAAACAACGAACCGTTTTCGTTGTACATAAACCCCGTAACGAACGCCGCGCCGCCGAGTCTGGAAACGCCGAGCGCCACATTGTTCGCCTTGCCGGCATACGTTACGATTTTCTCTCCCGCCACGTTCGTTTTGCCGAGAGCAAATTTGTTCAGCCGCACCGTAACGTCCACGCACGGACTCATTCCCACCGTAAGTATCATATTTTCTCTTCCTTTTCAGTCGTTTTGATTTACGCCGTTTTTCCCGCCGTCGCGTTTTCCCGTCGTCGCGTTTAAACCCCGACGTGTGCCGTTTTTCCGTTAAACAACGCCGCCGGCGATCCGGCAACGCAATCTTCTTATAAATAAAAACGCCGTCCGCCGGGAATTTCCCCGGCGAACAGACAATTTTACGAAGCGTACGCTCCCATCACATCGAAATCATCTGCAGCGTTTCGTACAGTTCGTAATTGAACTGTTTTTTCATGGAAACGGCTTCGATGATATCCATATCGATAATTTCGTTCTTATGAATACCTACCACGCGGTTGCCGACGCCTTCGCAAAGCAGGCGCACCGCCTTATTGCCGAACTGTGCCGCCAGCATTCTGTCCGCCATCGAAGGCGAACCGCCGCGCTGCACGTGCCCGATGCAGGTAGGACGTACGGAATATTCCGTAACTTCCTGCAGCTGTTTCGCAAACGTGTCCGCGGACATCACGCCTTCCGCCACAACGATGATGTTGGAGTGTTTGCCGCTGGCTCTGGAACGATTGATTTTCATCACCACGTCGTCCATATCGAAGTTGATTTCGGGAACGATGATGATTTCCGCGCCGGAAGCGATACCCGAATACAGCGCGATGTCGCCGCAATGGCGCCCCATCACTTCCACAACGGAAATACGTTCGTGCGAAGTCATCGTGTCGCGCAGTTTGTTGATGATATCGAGGCAGGTGTTCACCGCCGTATCGAAGCCCAGCGTGTAATCGGTGTACTGTAAATCGTTATCGATCGTGCCGGGAATACCGATGGTAGGCACGCCGTAATCTTCCGAAAGGATTTTCGCGCCGCGGAACGAACCGTCGCCGCCGATTACCACAAGCCCGTCGATGTTGTGTTTTTCCAGCGTTTTCACCGCCTGCTGCTGCCCCTCTTTCGTAAGCATTTCAAGGCATCTTGCCGTACGCAGCTTCGTGCCGCCGCGTTGCACGATATCGGAAACGCTGCGCATTTCCATGGGAATCACGTCGTCCTCAATCAGCCCCGCATACCCTCTTTCGATGCCGCAAACTTCCATGCCGTAGTAAATCGCCGTGCGAACTACGGCGCGAATAGCCGCGTTCATGCCGGGCGCGTCGCCGCCGCTCGTTAATAATCCTATACGTTTCATACCATTACCCTCCTGCCGAACAGGCGTATTCTTTTTCTTTTGCCCCGCCCGAAAAAAGCTTATTTTCAAGCAGTTTGATCATTTCCGTTATATTATATCAAATCGGACGAAAAAAACAAACTCTTTTGCGGCAAAAATTGAAAATTTTTTATTTATTTTCACTTTTGTTCGTTTCTTGCACTATTTTAACATGCCCGCAGGGCGTTTCGTAACGGACTGTCGCGTCAACGTTTGAAATATTGATAACCGCCTTGCAACCGGGCTTCCCCTCTTGCCTGAAAAAATTCGGTGAACCTCATTTTTCGGCAAAAATTGTCAGCCTATTTCATAGGCTTCCCTTGGGGGGGGCTTTTCCTGCCGCGTAGCGGCGGTGATGAGGGGCGCAACACTTTACGGGCGCACGCAAATGAAGCCGCAAGGCGCATAGCGCCTTGTTCTCGCACAAAATTCAGCTCAAACATTTTTGCGGGCACGATGCGCCCCAAGGCGCATAGCACCTGCGCCCTCAAAGCAGTTTTATCTTGTCCTCCGTCAGGCACGTCGCCAGTTCCGCAAACAACGCCCGCGACAAAGCCACTTTCTGCGAACACATATATTTCGCCCGCTTCTGCGTATCCACGAAAATTACCGACGTGTTGCCCGCGTAGAACGTAAGCGTATCCGTCAGTTCGTCCAGATCCAACTTGTCCAGCCCCGTTACGTTCAGCCACAGCGTTTTTTCGTCGTCGTCCTTTTCTTCCATGCGCGCTCTGCCCGCGCCGCCTGCCGGGTTTCCCTGTCCGTTCGCCGCGGGCTTTACCGTTTCCGCCGTTTTTTCTTCGGGCGGAACAAACTCCGTCATTTTATCCACGATGATGACGGGCGCTTTTTCTTCGGAAATATCGATTTTTCCCGAAAGCGACACCACCTTGTCCGCCTGCAGGAAACCGCGGATTTTATCGTACGTTTTAGGGAAACATACGCATTCCACGGTGCCGTACATATCTTCCACGGTTACGAACGCCATCGAAGAGCCGCTCTTCGTCTGCAACTTCTTGTACGTCGAAATCATGCCGCCCATCGTTACCTGCTGCCCCGATTCTATTTCCGTGTACTTCTTTTCGCCCGTTTCTTCATCCTCTTCGTATTGCAGCATCGAACAGTTGAACGTTCTGTCTTTGAAGTACGGCGCGTATTTTTCAAACGGGTGTCCGCTGACGTACACGCCCAGCACCGATTTTTCCAGCGACAGTTTTTCCGCCTGATCGTATTCGGGAATCACGGGGTAATCGATCACCACTTTTTCTTCTTCGATGATGTTTCCGAACAGCGAAATCTGGTTGCCCGATTTCTGTTTTTCCATTGCCGTAACGCGCGCCAGCACATCTTCGTACACGGCGATGAACACCGAACGCGGATACCCGAAACAATCGAACGCGCCCGCGTAAATCAGACTTTCCACAATGCGCTTGTTGATATATTTCGCGCAGCGCACGTTGAAATCGGCAAAGTCGGCAAACTCTCCGTGTTCGTCGCGTTCTGAAATCACGGATTCGATGGCTTCGATGCCGATGCCGCGAAGCGCGCCCAGCCCGATTCTGAGTCCCTTGCCCTCTACGGCGAAAATGGTTTTCGAACGGTTGATATCCGGTTGCAGCACTTCGATGCCGCGTTCCTTCATATACGCGATATACTTCGAAATTTCTTCGATTTTATCCAGACGATCGTTTAAAATACCCGCCAGAAATTCTTTCGGATAGAAATATTTCAGATACGCCGTGCGATAGGCGACCACCGCATATGCCGCCGCGTGCGATTTGTTGAACGCGTACGAAGCGAAACTTTCCATATCCGAGAAAATTTTCGCCGCCACATCCGCGGGAATCCCCTTGGAAACGCAGCCCGTAATGTTGCCGCCGTTTTCAATGTCGCCGTAAATGAATTTATTTTTCTGCGCCATCAGTTCGTCGAGGTGCTTTTTCGCCATGGCGCGGCGCACAAGGTCGGCTTGTCCCAGCGAATACCCCGCAAGGTGCTGGAAAATCTGCATTACCTGTTCCTGATACACGATAACGCCGTACGAATTTTTTAAGATAGGCTCGAGGTAAGGCGTATCGTACACAATCCCTTCGGGGTGGTGCTTGTTCTGAATGTATTTCGGAATAAAGTCCATGGGACCGGGGCGATACAACGAAATGCCGGCGATTAAATCTTCGAGGCAGTTCGGCTGTAAATCTTTCATGAACTTTTTCATGCCGCCTTGTTCAAGCTGGAACACCGCGTCGGTATCGCCGGAAGAAATCAGCTGATACGCTTCGGGAACGTCGTACCCTATCTCGTGAAAGTCTATGTCTATGCCGTAATTTTCCTTGATATATTGCAGCGTGTTCTGCATATCGGTAAGCGTGGTAAGCGCAAGGAAGTCCATTTTCAGCATGCCCACCGCTTCCACTTCTTTCATATCGAACTGCGTTACGATGTCGTCGCCGTTCCGCGCAAGAGGTACGTTATCCGAAAGCACTTTGCGGCAGATAACCACGCCCGCGGCGTGTTCCGAAGTGTTCTTCGGCGTGCCTTCCAGCTTTAAACCCATATCGATTACGCGGTGCAGTTCTTCGTTGTTTTCGTACACCGCGATAAATTCGGAATTGCGCTTGGATTTCTGGTCGGCAAGCTTCTTTTCCAGATCTTTCCTGTCCTCCGCGTTCAAATCGGGGTTCTGCAGCTTCTTTTCTATGCCCGCAATCTTCAGTCCGAGCAATTCTCTGATGGAGGATTTGCCGTCCATCAGCTTCGCCACTTTATCCGTTTCCGAATACGGCACGCCCATCACGCGCCCCACGTCCTTGATAACGGCGCGCGAAGCGAGGGTACCGAACGTTACGATCTGCGCCACGTTGGTAGGCTTGTATTTCTGCCGTACGTACTCTATGGTTTCGTAGCGGCGCTTCGTGCAGAAGTCCACGTCGAAGTCGGGCATGGAAACGCGGTCGGGGTTTAAAAACCGCTCGAAAATCAAATCGTACCGAAGCGGATCAACGTCGGTGATGCCTATCGAATACGCCACGATGCTGCCCACGCCGCTGCCTCTGCCCGGTCCTACGGGAATCCCGTGCAGACGCGACCAGTTGATATAGTCCCACACAATTAAAAAGTAATCGGCGAACCCCATTTTGATGATGATGCCCAGCTCGTATTCCGCGCGCTGCCTGATTTCGGGCGTAATTTCCTTATAGCGTTTCGGCAAGCCCTCCCAGGTAAGGCGCGTTAAATAATCGGGCGGCGTAGAGCCGTCGTCCGGCGTGTACAGAGGAATCAGCGACGTATCGCGGATAGGGTTGCCTTTTTTATCGAGGTCGAACACTTCCTCTTCTATTTTGTTTGCAATGGCGCGGGTGTTGGTAATCGCTTCGGGCACGTCCTTGAAAAGTTCCGCCATTTCGTCGCCCGATTTCATGTAGAATTCGTGCGTGCCGAACTTCATGCGCTTGGGGTCGGCAAGCGTTTTCTTCGTCTGAATACAAAGCAGAATGTCCTGCGCTTCCCAGTCCTCTTTATTGATATAGTGCACGTCGTTGGTGGCTACCATCTGAATATTCAGTTCGCGCGCGATTTGTATCAGCTGCGGCAGCACCTGCCTGTCCTCCGGCAGAAAATGATCCTGCAATTCGATGTAGAAATCTTCGCCGAAAACGTCCTGCATTTCCTTCGCGAACGCCTTCGCTCCCTCGTAATTTCCCTCCATCAAAAGGCGCGGAATCCGCCCCGCGAGGCACGCCGATAAACAGATAACGCCCTCGTGGTGTTCTTTGATAGATTTATAATCGGTGCGCGGCTTGCCGTAAAATCCGTCGATATAGCTCATCGAATCCAGCTTTACGATGTTTTTATAGCCCGTCTTGTTTTTGGCAAGCAGCACGATATGTTCGGTTTTCGTGCCGTAACGGTGGTCGTACATATCGTCGGTAACGTACAATTCGCAGCCGATGATATATTTGAACCCGCGTTTTTTGCACTCCTCGGCAAAATACAGACTGGCATACATATTGCCGTGATCGGTTACGGCGCAGGTATCTATGCCGTTTTTCTGCATGTGGTCCATCAGATCTTCCACTTTCGCCATGCCGTCGAGAAGCGAATATTCGGTATGCACGTGTAAATGCGTAAACGGCATGATTCGTTTGTTTCCTCCTTACTTTTCTTCCTTTTCTTTCGGCGGCGATACTTCTTCGGCAAGTGCAACCAACTTTCGCAAGCGGTGGTTGACGCCGCTTTTGCTTACCAGGCACAGTGCGGAGAGTTCGTCCAGACTTGCCGTTGGGTTCGCCAGCCGCAAAAGCGCAATTTCTTTCAATTTTTCGCCCAACCGATCCAGACCGCCTTTCTCCTGCAGCGTTTCGATGGCGCGTACCTGACGTACGGAAGCATCCACAGACTTGCTGATATTGCCGGAGATACAGTTGGATTGACGATTTCTTAAATTCCGCACGGAGCGTTCCGCAATGATGTTTTGCAATTTCATAACCCCGCGGTTTGCGCCGAAAAACGCAAGCACGTCGCTGATGATTTCGCTA
>ERZ779876.3119-NODE-3119-length-10680-cov-2.425129_pt1 | contig 10680 bp, 13 predicted proteins | sample MGYA00511068_ERZ779876 | MGnify/ENA primary metagenome ERZ779876 (study PRJEB29588, sample SAMEA1970858) | human gut metagenome | biome: human gut; feature: human-associated habitat; material: faeces | place: Denmark | collected 2008/2010 ... | reverse complement strand
CAAATGATATGGATTTGAAGTTTCTACCCGGACGCCGTAAATGACCGGACTATCGGAAAATGTACTATACAGGGGGCATGATTTTTTGTCCCTTCTCGATGCATTGACCGTGGTTCCGTTCAGACCGCGGTCAATGCATTTTTCAGTATCTTCACTGCAATGCAGTTTAGATAAAAATAATAAAACATTATGAGGAGATCGAAGAATGAAAAAGTTTGTTGCACTTCTGCTTGCTCTCGCTATGGTGTTTGCGCTGTGCGCCTGCGGCAATTCCAACTCTGCCGCCCCCAAGCAGGACGACGCTGCCGAAAGCAGCCAGCCCTCTGACAACGCCTCCGAGAACCAGTCCGCCGCGGATCTTTCCGCTCTCAAGGTCGGCTTTATCTTCCTGCACGACGAGAACTCCACCTATGACCTCAACTTCATGAACGCTGCCAAGGAAGCCTGCGAGACCCTCGGCGTTGAGTCCGTTTTCAAGACCAACATTCCTGAGGATCAGTCCTGCTACGAGGCCGCCGCTGAGCTGGCCGACGCCGGCTGCAACATCGTCTTTGCCGACAGCTTCGGCCACGAAGACTATATCATCCAGGCCGCCAAGGAGTTCAAGGATGTTCAGTTCTGCCACTCCACCGGTACCAAGGCTCACACCGAGGGTCTTGACAACTACCACAATGCATTCGCTTCCATCTATGAAGGCCGTTACCTCGCCGGCGTTGCTGCCGGTCTCAAGCTCAACGAGATGATCGACAACGGCGACTTCGCCGCTGAAGATGCCAAGATCGGCTACGTCGGCGCATTCACCTACGCTGAAGTCGTTTCCGGTTACACCTCCTTCTTCCTCGGCGCACGCTCCGTCTGCCCCACCGCTACCATGGAAGTGACCTTCACCGGTTCCTGGTACGATGAGACCGCTGAGAAGGAAGCCGCCAACAAGCTCATCGCCAACGGCTGCAAGCTCGTCAGCCAGCACGCCGACTCCATGGGCGCCCCCACCGCTTGCGAGACCGCCGGTGTCCCCAACGTTTCCTACAACGGCTCCACCGAGGCTGCCTGCCCCAACACCTTCATCGTTTCTTCCCGCATCAACTGGGCTCCCTACTATGAGTACGCTATCACCGCTGTTATGAACGGCGAGACCATCGACGCTGACTGGACCGGTACCCTTGCCACCGGCTCCGTCGTCCTCACCGACATCAACACTGCCGTCGCTGCCGAGGGCACTGCCGAGGCAATTGCCGACGCCACCGCAAAGCTCGAGTCCGGCGAACTCCAGGTCTTCGACTGCTCCGTCTTCACCGTCTCCGGTGACAACGTGACTGCTTCCATGACCGTTGACGCTGACGGCCACGTCACCTCCTACCTCGCAGACGTCAACACCGATGCTGCCTACACCGGCGACACCGAGGCCATCAAAGACGGTTACTTCGCTGAGTCCAGCGACCGTTCCGCTCCTTACTTCGATCTGCAGATCGATGGCATCACCCTGCTGAACACCAAGATGTAATTTCTTACAGCATAATTCAAAAGATGGGCTGCTTCGGCAGCCCATCTTTTTTGCCATTGCCCTGTACCTGCTCTATGCGGACAACGAACCCTCCGCCGAGGTCTACGGCGCAGCCTGCGACCGAAACCAAGCATCCATTGTTTTTGACGTTGCCAAGCAGATGGTGCTCATGTCTCCGGCATTGATGAAGCGATCTAAAATCGCCGGTGCCACCAAGCGGATCGTCAATTACAGCAACGCCGGCTTCTATCAGGTTCTGAGTGCAGAGACCGGCACCAAGCACGGTCTAAATGTTTCTGGTCTGGTATTTGATGAAATTCACGCCCAGCCAAATCGCCAGTTGTATGATGTGCTGACAAAAGGCTCCGGTGACGCCCGTGAACAACCGCTATTTTTCATCATCACCACCGCTGGCACAAATAAAAACAGTATCTGCTTTGAACTGCATACCAAGGCCAAGGATCTAATCTCCGGTCGCCGGAGTGACCCCTCTTTCTACCCCGTGGTCTATGGGCTGGAGGAAGAGGACGATTGGACGGACGAGCGGAACTGGTACCTGGCCAATCCGTCCCTTGGGCACACGATCACCATTGACCGGCTCCGGGAGGCATACCAGAATGCGCTGGACAATCCGGCTGAAGAAAATGTATTCAAGCAATTACGCCTGAACATCTGGACTTCGGCCACGGTCTGTTGGATTCCCGAGCACATCTACGACCGAGGCAATCAACCCATCGATCTTGCCAGCCTCTATGGCCGGGAGTGCTATGCCGGGCTTGACCTTTCCAGCACCTCCGATATTACTGCATTCTCACTAGTCTTTCCGCCTCGCTCCGAGGATGAGGCATATGTGGTGCTCCCCTACTTCTGGCTCCCGGAGGACACTCTGGAGCTCCGGTGCCGAAGGGATCATGTCTTATATGACGTTTGGAAGCGGCAGGGCTTCATCCAGACCACAGAGGGTAACGTCGTTCATTATGGCTTCATTGAGAAGTTCATTGAGGGCCTGGGGCAGAAGTTCCATATCAAGGAGATCGCCTTTGACCGCTGGAATGCTACCCAGATGGTGCAAGACCTGGAGGACATGGGCTTTACCGTCGTCCCCTTCGGCCAGGGCTACAAGGACATGTCCCCGCCCTCCAAGGAACTCTACAAGTTGCTGATGGAGGGCAGGATCATCCACGGTGGCAATCCGGTTCTGAAATGGATGGCCCAAAACTGGGTCATGCGCCAAGACCCTGCCGGGAACATCAAGCCGGACAAGGAAAAGTCAGTGGAAAAGATCGACGGTATTGTGGCCACCATTATGGGACTCGACCGTGCGATCCGCAACGTGCCCACCGAATCCATCTACGATGGTAGGGGGCTTCTCGTTTTGTAGGAGTGTGCTATGGATAAATCAACCCTTTGATGCGTTGACGATTTTTTGACGCGCCTTTGCAATGTATTTTTTCTTTTCGACTATCAGGCGACCTTCGCCCAGCGCAGAGGTCGCTTCTGATTTTTCAAGATTGTAATACTTCTGCAAGAGAGCCACGAGCTTGCCGTCAGGGATTTTCGCCTCTACCATTGCGGCGGCGGCAGATTTGATCGCGTATGTTCGCTCTCGTTCCGCCTCTTCCTTAGCCTGCTGGCTGGCCCAATCTCTGAGTGCTTGTTCAACCACATCAATGCCCACTTCAGCCGCATGGGCAAGGATGATTTTTAAGTTGTCAGCGTCCATTTAAGGCACCTCCATGCTACTCATTTGCAGGAGCCCTCGTGACGTGCTCCTGAGAATTGATTCTATCATAGTCCATGCCGCCCAACAAGGGCGGCACTACTTTTTTAAGGAGTGTGAAGGCTTATGAGCATCTTCTCCGGCTTATTTCGTTCCCGGGATAAGCCCCAAAATAGTCTGAACGGGAGCCGCTACTTCTTCTGGTTCGGCCACACGACCTCTGGGAAAGCCGTAACGGAGATGTCCGCCATGCAGATGACGGCGGTCTACTCCTGTGTCCGCATCCTCTCAGAAGCGGTGGCGGGGCTCCCCTTGCAACTATTCCGCTACAACGAGAACGGTGGCCGGGAGAAGGCCCTGGATCATCCGCTTTACCGCCTTCTCCACGACGAACCGAACCCGGAAATGACTTCCTTTGTGTTCCGGGAGACACTTATGAGCCACCTACTCCTTTGGGGCAACGCCTACGCCCAGATAGTGAGAAATGGGCGTGGGGAGGTGCTTGGCCTCTACCCCCTCATGCCGAACAAGATGAAGGTGGATCGTGACGAGCGCGGCAACCTCTACTACGAGTACAGCCGTACCACAGAGGACGCGAACACACTGGGGAAGAAGCAGAAGGTCATCCTGCGTCCCACCGACGTGCTCCACATCCCTGGCCTCGGTTTTGATGGTCTTGTGGGCTACAGCCCCATTGCCATGGCCAAAAACGCCATCGGCCTTGCGATTGCCACGGAGGAATATGGGGCGAAGTTCTTCGCCAACGGGGCCACCCCCGGAGGTGTCTTGGAGCATCCTGGCATCATCAAAGACCCCCAGAAGATCCGGGACAGTTGGAATGCTGCCTATCAGGGGAGCGCCAATGCTCACAAGGTGGTGGTTCTGGAAGAGGGGATGAAGTATCAATCCATCGGAATTTCCCCGGAGCAGGCACAATTCTTGGAAACGCGGAAGTTCCAAATCAATGAGATCGCCAGGATCTTCCGCGTCCCGCCCCACATGGTCGGTGACCTGGAAAAGTCCAGTTTCTCTAACATTGAACAGCAGTCTCTGGAATTTGTGAAGTACACCCTTGACCCCTGGGTGGTTCGATGGGAGCAGGCCATGACCCGAGTCCTCCTTCTGGACAGCGAGAAGCCCCGCTACTTCATAAAGTTCAACCTGGAGGGCCTGCTTCGCGGCGACTACCAGAGCCGGATGAATGGCTACGCCATTGGCCGCCAGAACGGCTGGATGTCTGCTAACGACATTCGGGAATTGGAGAACCTGGATCGTATCCCAGCGGAAGAGGGCGGCGACCTCTACCTGATCAACGGGGCTATGACTAAACTGGTGGATGCCGGTGCCTTTGCCGGAGTAGCCCAAGCACCTAATCCCCAGGAGCCGCCTGACGAATCTGATGAAACGGAGGAAACCGAATGAAGAAATTCTGGAACTGGGTAAAGGACGAGGACACTGGCGCTCGTACCCTTTACCTGAATGGAACCATTGCAGAGGAAACTTGGTTTGAGGATGATGTCACCCCCAAGGCATTCAAGGCCGAACTAAATGCCGGACAGGGTGACATTGTTATTTGGATCAATTCCCCCGGCGGTGATTGCGTCGCCGCCAGTCAAATCTACTCCATGCTCATGGACTACAAGGGCAACGTGACGGTCAAGGTGGACGGGATCGCGGCCTCTGCCGCCTCCGTGATCGCCATGGCCGGAACCCAGGTGCTCATGGCCCCTACCGCCCTGCTGATGATGCACAATCCCCTGACTGTCGCCATCGGGGATTCCTCGGAAATGCAGAAAGCCATTGACATGCTCTCCGAGGTCAAGGAGTCCATTATCAACGCCTATGAGATCAAGAGCGGGTTGTCCCGCGCGAAGATCAGCCATCTCATGGACGCGGAGACCTGGCTCAATGCCAACAAGGCCGTGGAGCTGGGCTTTGCGGATGGAATTTTAGAGGATGAGAAGAAGAAACAGCCTACCGATCTGGAAGCGTCCTTTGCTTTCTCCCGGCGGGCTGTTACTAACTCTCTTCTCACCAAACTGCTCCCCCAGCGCCCCGTCAAGCAACCGGAAGGGGTACCCATCAGCCAACTGGACAAGCGGTTGGATCTTTTGAAACTGTGATAGGAGGAACTGCAATGAACAAGATTATGGAACTGCGCGAGAAGCGCAACAAGGCATGGGAGACTGCCAAGGCTTTCCTGGACTCCAAACGTAATGACAGCGGCCTGCTCTCCACGGAAGATGCCGCCACCTACGACCGGATGGAGGCGGACGTGGTAGCGCTGGGCAAGGAGATCTCCCGTCTGGAGCGGCAGGCCGCCCTGGATGCGGAACTGAACAAGCCCATCAACACCCCCATCACTGGCAAGCCCGGTGCCGCAGATGAGGACGAGATTCGTACTGGCCGGGCCTCTGACGCCTATCGGAAGGCCATGCTGGATGCTCTCCGCTGTAACTTCAAGCGCGTCAGCAACGTGCTGGAGGAAGGCGTGGATGCCAACGGCGGCTACCTCGTTCCCGAGGAATATGATCGCCGCCTGATTGATGGCATGACCGAGGCCAACATCATGCGGAGCCTCGCCACCACGATCACCACTAGCGGCGACCACAAGATCAACATCGCCGCAACCAAGCCTGCAGCCTCCTGGATTGAGGAGGGCGGTGCGCTGACCTTCGGGGAGGCCACCTTTGACCAGATCCTGCTGGATGCCCACAAACTCCATGTGGCGATCAAGGTCACGGAGGAACTTCTGTACGACAACGCCTTCAACCTGGAGGGCTATATCATTGACCAGTTTTCCAAGGCCCTGGGGAATGCCGAAGAGGATGCCTTCCTGAATGGTGACGGCACCGGCAAGCCCCTGGGTATTTTTGCGACCACGGGCGGCGGCCAGATTGGTGTCACCACCGCTGGCCAGACCATCGTGGCGGATGAACTGATCAACCTCGTGTATGCCCTGAAGCGTCCTTACCGGAAGAATGCTGTGTTTATTACCAATGACCAGACTCTGTCCGTAATCCGCAAGCTGAAAGACGACACCGCCGCTTATATCTGGCAACCTTCCTATCAGGCCGGAGAGCCGGATCGCCTGCTGGGCTACCCTGTGTACACTTCTCCCTATGTGCCCACCATCGCCGCCGACAAGCCCGTTCTGGCCTTCGGTGATTTCAGTTACTACAACATCGGGGATCGGGGCACCCGTTCCTTCTCTGAACTGAAGGAACTGTTCGCCGGTAACGGAATGGTCGGATACGTGGCCAAGGAGCGTGTGGACGGCAAGCTCGTCCTGCCCGAAGCGGTGCAGATCATGAAAGTCGCCGCCGCTTCCACCGGCACCTAACTCCAAAGGGGGCCTCAGCAATGCGTGGGGCCCCCTCCACTTTCGCAGGAGGTATTCCATGCCTGTTACGTTAGATGAAGCCAAAGAGTACCTCAAGGTGGAGTACAGCGACGAGGATGAACTGATCCAGTCTTTCATCCTCTCCGCACAGCAACTTTGTGAGGATGTTCTTCGGGAGCCCCTGACCAATGATCCAGTGGTCAAGATCGCCGTTCTCTATGCAGTGGGGTATCTGTTTGAAAACCGGATCACGCCCAACTTCACGGAGCTTACCACCATGCTGAAGTACATCCTCTCCAGCAGGCGGAGGGAGGTGTTCTGATGGAAGTCGGCACCATGCGTTCCCGGATCGCTATTCAGAAAGCGACCCCCTCTGTGGACGAAGTCGGCAATCACATCAATGCTTGGGCTGACTTCCACAGTTGCTTTGCCGCCGTAAATCTTGTCTCCGGCAAGGAGTATGCAGTAGCCGGTCAAATCCAGAATGGGGACACGCTCCAATTCGTCATCCGCTGGTGCGAGAAGTTCCGGGATCTGAACACCACCCAATACCGAATCGTGTTCCAGGGTGACCTCTACAACATCATCAGCGTGGATGAGGTGCTGTTCCGGCGTGAGTCCCTGAAACTGATCGGTGAGCGGGTTCGGAGGTGATGGGATGAGCGACCGCGTATCCATTGATGAACTGGCGGAGGCTGTCATGGACGGACTCCGGGAGTACGCCGATCTGGCAACCGCCGATATGAAAGCCGCTGTGAAGCGGGCCGGGAAAGCGGTGAAGTCTGACATTCAGGCGAATGCCCCACGTGATACCGGGGACTACGCCAAGAGTTGGACGGTCAAAGCCACGCAGGAAACCCCACATTCCCTGGTGCTTACGGTCTATTCCCGAAATCGCTACCGGCTCACCCATTTGCTGGAGCATGGTCACGCCAAGCGGAATGGTGGCCGCGTCCAGGGGAAAGCCCATATTGCTCCCGCCGAGGAAAAGGGATCTCGGCAACTGCTGGATGAGATCGAGAGGTGCTTGCGTGATGGATGAAATCTACCTTGCCCTGCAGGCCCTAGGGGTTCCAGTGGCCTATGACCATTTTGCGGAAGGAGAAAGCCCCGCGCCGCCCTTCATCTGCTACTTGGCCCCGCGCTCCCATAACTTCTTTGCCGATGATATGGTTTTTGAGAAGATCGAGCGCATCCAAGTCGAACTCTATACTGACCGCAAAGACCCATCGCTGGAGGCCAAGGTAGAAAACGCCCTGGCCTCCTTCTGCTGGGAAAAGACCGAGGTCTACCTTGATACCGAAAACCTTTACGAAATCCTTTATGAAATCGAGGTGTAATCCATGGCCGATAACAAAGTCAAGTTTGGCCTGAAGAACTGCTACTACGCCATGTTGACCCTCGGGGAGGGCGGCGTGGCGACTTTTTCTCCCCCCGTCGCCATTCCCGGTGCTGTGAATCTATCTCTGGATGCCGCAGGCGACACCTCCACATTTTATGCGGACAACTCCGCCTACTACGTGACCGCCGCCAACGACGGTTACACCGGCACCCTGGAAATGGCTCTGATCCCTGACTCCTTCCGCAAGGATGTACTTGGGGAGACAGAGGACGAGACGGATAAGATCCTAGTGGAGAATGCCTCTGCAGAGGGGAAGCAGTTTGCATTCCTGTTCGAGTTCGCGGGGGATCAAAAAGCCACGCGGCATGTGCTCTATAACTGTACCGCCACCCGGCCCTCCATGAGCTCCGCTACGACCACCAATACCAAAGAACCCAATACCGACACACTGAATCTGACAGCCTCCCCTCTCCCCAACGGGAATGTGAAAGCAAAGACAACGTCGGCAACCCCTGAGAATGCCTACAACAACTGGTTCACCACCGTTTGGCAACCGTCGGAACCGGAGGTGGCGTAAATGGTTAAGACAATCACAGTGGATGGCAAGTCTGTCACCTTCAAAGCCTCTGCGGCTATCCCCCGGATGTACCGTCTGAAATTCCGTAGAGACATTATGCAGGATATGAAAGACATTGAAAAGGCCACCCAGGAGCCGGGGCTGGAGGGGATCTCTCCCCGGCTCCTAGATGCCTTTGAGAACATGGCTTTCTTGATGGCGAAGCACGCCACCCCAGATGAAGTCCCGGAGACGGTGGAGGAGTGGCTGGACGGCTTCGAGACATTCTCCATTTACGAGGTGTTTCCCACCATCGTGGAGTTGTGGACGGCCAACATGGAGACGCTGGCTACCTCTAAAAAAAACTTCGTGAAACGGAAAGGGAAATGACAACCGCCCTATTCCTTTTACGTGTGGCCCAGCTTGGTATTCCGATTCGGGATCTTGACCTGCTCTCCGTAGGCATGGTTTCGGATATGTTCGTTGAGGCGGCCAACGATGACTGCAACTATGACGAACTGGCATGCCAGGACGATTTTGACCGCTTCTGAGGGGAGGTGCTTCTATGGCAAACAAGATCAAAGGCATCATTGTCGAAATCGGCGGTGACACCACTAAACTGGACAAGGCCCTATCCGGTGTCAACCAATCTTTGCGGGACACACAATCTGACCTGAACGAGATCAACCGGCTCCTGAAACTCGACCCCAAGAATGTGACCCTCCTAGCCCAGAAGCAGAAGGCGCTCACAAAAGCCGTGGAGGACACCAAAACTAAGTTAAACACACTTCGGACAGCCGCAGAACAGGCCGCGACCGCTCTGGAAGAGGGCACCGTCACCGCTGACCAGTACGACGCCCTCCAGCGGGAGATCATCCGTACCACACAGAATCTGGAGGATCTGGAGAGGCAGGCTAGGACTGCTTCCCGCCAACTGGACGGGGTCGGTGTGTCCGCAGAGGAGGTTTCCTCTAAGGCTAAGGATTTGTCGGATAAAACGAAAGGTCTGAGCACAGCAGTTGCCGCTGTTGGTGCGGCGGCCTTTGCCACAATCCCGGCTACGGAGGAGTTCCGGGAATCCATGTCCAAGTTGGAGGCCAACGTCAAGGAGGCGGGGCTCAGCCTGGATATGACAAAGGAGTCCTTCAAGCAGTTTAATGCTGTGTCTGGAGAGATCGACAGTAGCGTGGAGGCTCTCTCCAACCTCATGCAGGCGGGCTTTAATGATAACCAACTGGCGGCGGCAGTTGATGCGCTCTCCGGTGCGGTGGTTCGGTTCCCGGATACTCTGAAGATCGAGTCCCTGGCGGACAGCCTCCAGGAGACCATCGCCTCGGGAGCCGCTACCGGCCAGTTTGCGGAACTACTGGACAGAATGGGGATTGGTGCGGATCGTGTCTCCGACGCCATGGCCTCCATGACCACCGAGGTGGAGCGGCAAAACTATGCCCTGCAAATCCTCACGACCTCCGGCCTTGCGGAGAGTTACGCGGCTTGGGAACAGGAGAATGGAGTCCTTGTTGACAGCCGGAACGCACAGATTGAACTCCAGGAGCAGATGTCCCTGCTGGCCGAGGCACTGATGCCCATTGTCACTCAGGTCACGGAGTTGGCCACCGCCTTCCTGAACTGGTTCAATACCCTATCCAGCGGTGGCAAGGCGGCGGTCGTCACGCTGGCGGCCCTGGTGGCTGCGATTAGCCCGGTCGCCAATGCGGTGTCGATTGTCTCGAACATTGTAGCAAATGCCGGTTCGATCTTCACCATGACGAATGCCAAAATTCTCATTGTCGTCGCGGCAATTGCGGCCCTGGTCGCCGTCGTTGGTGCCCTTTCGGATGCGTGGTCGAGTATGAATGGTGCTGAGAGAGTTGTCGCCGTCCTGGGTGTTCTCACTGCGGCGGCCTTCGCGGCGGCAGTGGCGGTTGGCGCTTTCCAGAGCGCGGCCACCCTTGGTATTGCCGCTCTGGCCATCGCCGCTGGCGTGGCGGCGGTGATGCTTGCCATCAACAGCGCCCAGAGCCGCGCCCAGCAGATGCAACAGCAGATGAACAACGTGCCACAGTTGGCAGATGGTGCTGTGATTGCGCCTAACAAGCCATTCTTAGCCATGCTGGGTGATCAGACCAGTGGGACGAACATTGAGACACCGCTCTCCACCATGAAGCAGGCATTCAATGAATCCATGGCGGAGAACGGCGGGAGTGCCGTGCAG
>ERZ779876.3118-NODE-3118-length-10689-cov-11.491913_pt1 | contig 10689 bp, 8 predicted proteins | sample MGYA00511068_ERZ779876 | MGnify/ENA primary metagenome ERZ779876 (study PRJEB29588, sample SAMEA1970858) | human gut metagenome | biome: human gut; feature: human-associated habitat; material: faeces | place: Denmark | collected 2008/2010 ... | reverse complement strand
GGGCGCGCCTGTTGTTGCGGTGTGCCCGGGGGGGGGGATAATTGGTTACAATAAGAGTGAAAAACGCAATAGTACCCTATAAAATTACACTACTCTCAAACCGTGCAATGTGTGCGTTCTTCTTCGCGTTGGTTTTAGTACCCTATAAAATTACACTACTCTCAAACTTGCTCTTGCTCCGTTGCTCGACCTCTGTCGTTTTAGTACCCTATAAAATTACACTACTCTCAAACCCCCTTGAACCCCTTTTTAACTCCCCCCTAGTTTTAGTACCCTATAAAATTACACTACTCTCAAACCGGTCGGTTCAATAAAACTGACGACGGTAAGTTTTAGTACCCTATAAAATTACACTACTCTCAAACCAGGCTCTTAAATCCGGTCTTGGTGCTCTTGTTTTAGTACCCTATAAAATTACACTACTCTCAAACCAGGGTACCGCCCAGGACGAGGAGGTTTTCGTTTTAGTACCCTATAAAATTACACTACTCTCAAACGTTCAGCGAATGCTTGAAAGAGATGCTCGTGTTTTAGTACCCTATAAAATTACACTACTCTCAAACTGAACGTGTGGAGGCGATATATAATGGACTGTTTTAGTACCCTATAAAATTACACTACTCTCAAACATCTGAACGTGAAGCCGCGCAGGCTTTTAAGTTTTAGTACCCTATAAAATTACACTACTCTCAAACTTTTTGCGTGAGGCGCGTTAACCCAACGCGGTTTTAGTACCCTATAAAATTACACTACTCTCAAACTTTCACTTCTTTACTTCCTGTATCTTGTTGGTTTTAGTACCCTATAAAATTACACTACTCTCAAACATTCCTTCCGGTACTGCTGTTGCTGATTTGGTTTTAGTACCCTATAAAATTACACTACTCTCAAACATGTCAACGCCGTATTGCTCCATCATCAGGGTTTTAGTACCCTATAAAATTACACTACTCTCAAACCCATCACAGCGGATATGCAGACGGTCGCCGTTTTAGTACCCTATAAAATTACACTACTCTCAAACCCTAATGGCGAATTGTCCGGATTGACGCATGTTTTAGTACCCTATAAAATTACACTACTCTCAAACGCAGGAAGCGGGGGAAAATACGTCTGTGCGTTTTAGTACCCTATAAAATTACACTACTCTCAAACCCCGCGAATGTCCGGCGAAAACACGGAGAAGTTTTAGTACCCTATAAAATTACACTACTCTCAAACCGGATCTGTGTGCGAAATGGTGCGAACTTAGTTTTAGTACCCTATAAAATTACACTACTCTCAAACATCTCGACCATGATGCTTTTAATTCTTCTGGTTTTAGTACCCTATAAAATTACACTACTCTCAAACGGGTGATACTTTCACCGATAAGACATCTATGTTTTAGTACCCTATAAAATTACACTACTCTCAAACATGCGCAGTCTGCGCCCCGCCAGATCCACGGTTTTAGTACCCTATAAAATTACACTACTCTCAAACCGAACACACAACACACCGATAATATAGCCAGTTTTAGTACCCTATAAAATTACACTACTCTCAAACGAGCCTCGCCCTGTTGAGGTCAATCCCGCGGTTTTAGTACCCTATAAAATTACACTACTCTCAAACGGTATCGCGCTTGCAGTTGGCATTACTACGGTTTTAGTACCCTATAAAATTACACTACTCTCAAACTCAGCCGGAACTGCAATGTCAGAATTAGCAGTTTTAGTACCCTATAAAATTACACTACTCTCAAACTATCAGGAAGCCTGGGCGGAGTATCGATACGTTTTAGTACCCTATAAAATTACACTACTCTCAAACGTATGGAAGAGGAACCCGACAGCGGGAAGGGTTTTAGTACCCTATAAAATTACACTACTCTCAAACTACAGCGCGGTCTCCTCGCTTCGATTTGCGTTTTAGTACCCTATAAAATTACACTACTCTCAAACGCCAGTATAAAATGCGGGCAAAGGATGATAGTTTTAGTACCCTATAAAATTACACTACTCTCAAACTTCGTACCAAACATACTTACCAGTATGGTAGTTTTAGTACCCTATAAAATTACACTACTCTCAAACTTCTCGCAAATACAATTAACCGTTTCTCCCGTTTTAGTACCCTATAAAATTACACTACTCTCAAACACGTCATACTCGCCGTTTGCTGTGACTGATGTTTTAGTACCCTATAAAATTACACTACTCTCAAACACAGTGCCGATAGCTTAACGTCAAGCAGCTGTTTTAGTACCCTATAAAATTACACTACTCTCAAACGGCGAACTGATTGCTGCCGCCGTCCCCGGCGTTTTAGTACCCTATAAAATTACACTACTCTCAAACATGCATCGGCTCTTTTGACCCGACTTTGAAGTTTTAGTACCCTATAAAATTACACTACTCTCAAACGACAAAGAAGGGGATCAAACGCCCGGCGTTGTTTTAGTACCCTATAAAATTACACTACTCTCAAACGTGACGTCTCCTGACTCTCGCGTTCAGGTTGTTTTAGTACCCTATAAAATTACACTACTCTCAAACGAACCCTATGTTGATTAACCATGCAGATTCGTTTTAGTACCCTATAAAATTACACTACTCTCAAACATTCAAAATCGCGTTGCAAACGCGCCTGCTGTTTTAGTACCCTATAAAATTACACTACTCTCAAACATGGTCTTTCTCGCCCTGGTTCCTATTCTAGTTTTAGTACCCTATAAAATTACACTACTCTCAAACGATAGAACGTCTATGGTCGTTCGGATGACCGTTTTAGTACCCTATAAAATTACACTACTCTCAAACTGACTACCCCTATATTCCCGGTAATGGATGGTTTTAGTACCCTATAAAATTACACTACTCTCAAACTAATGCCCCTTTGACCACTACGGGAGTTGTGTTTTAGTACCCTATAAAATTACACTACTCTCAAACCGTTCCCGATAGTACCTTTAACGTCGAAGAGTTTTAGTACCCTATAAAATTACACTACTCTCAAACTTGTGTCGGCTCTTTTGACCAGACTTTGAAGTTTTAGTACCCTATAAAATTACACTACTCTCAAACTCTTGGCGGCAATACTCTTAAGGTCAATGCCGTTTTAGTACCCTATAAAATTACACTACTCTCAAACCAGTTATCCCAAACAAGCCGATTCGGAACAGTTTTAGTACCCTATAAAATTACACTACTCTCAAACTATTTCTTGAGTTCTGATATTGTGCCGACCGTTTTAGTACCCTATAAAATTACACTACTCTCAAACGGAAAGCAATTCACGCCGACGCTTCGTTTGTTTTAGTACCCTATAAAATTACACTACTCTCAAACACGCTCAATAAGCAGATCTGCTGCCGTTACGTTTTAGTACCCTATAAAATTACACTACTCTCAAACTTGCATCGGTTCTTTTGACCCGTCTTTGAAAGTTTTAGTACCCTATAAAATTACACTACTCTCAAACTCGGTGTTGGTACTGCCCCGAATGCTGCTCGTTTTAGTACCCTATAAAATTACACTACTCTCAAACGTGTTTCTAATGCTGATTATGTTTCTAAAGGTTTTAGTACCCTATAAAATTACACTACTCTCAAACTGAATCGTAAGAAAACAACCCGCAGGATTGAGTTTTAGTACCCTATAAAATTACACTACTCTCAAACTGTCCGAATACACTGAGTGCCTTCTCCAGCGTTTTAGTACCCTATAAAATTACACTACTCTCAAACGACTATTTTAATCCTGCTGTGGTCAAGAAGGTTTTAGTACCCTATAAAATTACACTACTCTCAAACGGGTATGACAAGAACGGCAACAAGGTGTACGTTTTAGTACCCTATAAAATTACACTACTCTCAAACGTCGGAAAAGAGACTTTCTCCGGAAGCGCTGTTTTAGTACCCTATAAAATTACACTACTCTCAAACCTCAAATTTGAGTTCAAATGCTGCTACGGACAGCACGTGTAAACATATAGGGCAAAACAAGCCGCAACTATCTTATATCATAAAATGGCGAAAAAGTCAAGCATTTTTTCAAATTCGGTTTCAGAATTCGCATAAATCGGAGTCTATTATAAGCTGATCACTCCCCGTTATTTTCTTCCTCGCGCAGTTTTCAAGCATAAGGACGTAAAGCTGTTTCCTTTTTATTTCCCCGATAAACAACTCAATTTCATTGTCACTGAAATACGACCGCATATTCAGCGTTATGAAAAGCTTTTTGCCGCCCAGGTCAAGGATAAGCGACATATACGAAATAATCTTTTCAATCACGTTTTCAAAATCGTCCGCTACCGCAACAGATGCCGCCTTGATTATCGTTCCGATATTCAGCTTTCTGCATTCAATTGTCACCGGCAACGAAAAACCCAGTTCGGAAATATATTTTTCCGTTTCGGCAATCAAGCGTGACGTATCAATGTAATGCTTCTCGTCGACAGCGACCTTTTCAATCGCAGCCGATATTCCGGAGAGCATAGTCTTTGAGTTTATGTCAAAAGGAGCAAAGCTTTCCAGAAGATCGACATATTTACTCATTGCCACAGGTGTATTGTTGATCGAAAAAACGGTATCTCCCTCACCCCCCATAAGCTGAGAATGGATATCCTCCGCAAACTGACGGAACAATGGTTGATTTTCGATTATCAGAGCAAACGGCACACCCTCGTGTATCTCTATAAGCGCATTGAAATACGGACAGGCTATTTTCAAAGTATCACCACCTTTTCGTCGCTGTCGACAACATCCGTTACATATTTTCCCGTTATGTATGTCATCGCCGCAAATTGCTTTTCTGTAACCGTCAGAAGTTGAACGATTCCCGCCGACGGTTTTTCGCGCTTTATAGTTTCGGCGACAGATTTTTCAACGGTTGCGTTCAGAACCATACGGCAGTAAACAGATTCCTGCATCATAAGGAATCCGTTTTTTATGAGCATCCTGCGAAAGCGACGGTATTCCCTGCGTGCAGGCTCGGTATCCGTCGGCAAATCGAAAAACACAATCATTCTCATAAATCTGTAACTCATAACTCAATAAAATTTAACCTGTCTGCGTCCGCCAGTTCTATCGCCTCAAATACGCTTCGCGAATATATTTTCACGGCATTCATGACTGTCTGCTCCGTTCCCGCTATGCGCACGGGGGAATGAAGAATTCCGAGGAGCTCCTGCTTCTCTTTCTTGCCGAATTCGATCGGCGCAATATCAATTACCTTCCTGTCAACGATAGCACGGAATGGCTCCATCATATCACATGACAGGTTATACGGATTGAACATATTGTCATGGCAAAGACCTATGTGCGTAAGATACCCGCAAAGAGTAACCTCGCGGTTAAATGCCGAAAGAATGAGCCCGTAACCGTAATTCAGGGCGGCATTGATCGGATTTTCCTGCCCGCGGGAAAAGTTCTTGCCGAAAAGTGCATTAAAGTATACCTTTGCGGCATGACCTTCCCTGTTAGTCCCGTCGCCGGGAACAAGTTCCCGCATATATCCCGTCAGCATTGCGGCTTCGCTTTCATGACCGTTTTCAACAAGCGTTTTTGCCTGATTGCATATCTTTTCAAGCACTATTTCCGTCCACACTGCTGTTTTCTGCTCCTGCGTCCAACCCATCTGCTGCTTGATTTTCAGTGACGCATTGTGACACCCGCTGTATGGCTGAAGCTCCGCATAGGGGCTTCTTTTTTCGTCGCAGAATATTATCCGGACTTTTTTCTCCGTAAGCTCGGAAAGCAGGCAACCCGTCATTGAAACGGCAGGATTTTCTATCATCAGAACAGCTATTTCATCGATGAAAATCCTTGCCGTTTCTTCTCCGCGGATAACCATGTATCCCATGGAGTAATCGAGCTTGCACCTGCTTGAGATCAGTACTGTCCTCCAGCTCATATCAGGTTAAGAAGGTTTCCTGTGCGGTGCTCGAAGAGCCCCGAGGACGACCTGTCAATTATACGGACATCCGAATAATTCTTTTTCCAGTTGCTTATATTGGCACTCAGATACACAGCACCACTTTGTGGTTTCCCACCCATAGCACTCATATTGCAGTCGTCTGAACGGTTGGTCTTGAGATAAAGAATCATATTTTTTAAGCATTCGTACTGCATATCTATCGTAAGTCCTTCAAATTTCTTTTGATCATCCGCACTTATGCCGAGCTTCGCCCCCGGTTGCTTTGAATAGACACTGCCGTTCATCATATTTACAAGGTCGGCAAAGAGCGCAACATTCTTCTCCCTCGATATTCCGGAAAACGTTTCGTCGATCACATACTGGGGGTTTTTCTTTCGTTTCTCTGAGATATTGTCCAGATTCTTGATATAAGCAATCTGCTCAGCCGTATATCTCGGCGTCATAAGGGAGCGCATAAGAATTGTGCTTCCCCTGTTTGATGTTCCCGATACGCACGCCTCAAATCCGTCAAGCGAAAATACAGTATTTACCTTGATTATCCTGTTTTCGAGCGGGAACGATATGTCCTCCGCATTTACAGGAAGTTTCTCCCTCACATGCTTTGCCGGATAGCCCTGCTCGGAAAGGTATTTGTTCGCAACAAGCAGCTCAACGGGGACAATCGTCAACTCGTATTTCTTCCTGATTCTGTACCTCACGAGCACGTAGAACGAGATTGTCGGCTTGTTGTATCCGCCGTATTTCGCCGTGTCAAGACCCTTCTTGAGCGGGACAAGACTGTCGCTCGATCCGGCAGACTTCGGCTGTTGGTCAAAAAAGAGGCCTTTCTGCTTTGTCTGATATTTTGTCAGATGAATATGTACATTTGCCATTGTTCTGTCAACGGTCGGCAAATGCTTTTCGGGATTCCATATGACGTTTCCGTCAATCACACATTTTCTTCCGAACAGTATGTGCATTTTCGGAGAGTAGTCATTCAGCGCATCAAGATAGTATCGCTTGGTGAATTTTTCATGGAACAGATTGCCGACAACAATGTTCAGATAGGCGTCATGCGCATGATGAATGTCGCTTGCGGTTCTGGATTTCACAAGACATTTTGACTTTTTCTCCGCGTCCGTAAGTGTGCGGCCAAAGAGCGCATAGTTGCATATTTCTCCGTATTCGTGCCTGAATTCGCTGACATTGCCCGCTTTGACAAAAACGATTTCCGCTTTCGGATAGAGCTTCTTCAAAAGATCTGTGACAACCTTTGCCGACTGCCCCGTCTCGACGATCTGACGGTTAATAAATCCGAGTCGTTCATCGGTTGAAAATGCATGCTCTCTCGTCAGCCTGCGGAACTTTTCCTCGTTTATAAGCTTTGCGTTGCGGAGATTTTCCCAGAATCCGCGCATTTCACTTCTTATTTTGCTCTCTATCGGATATGTGTCGGTTTTTCTTCCGTTTTCTTCGGAATGAACGAGTACCTTGTTATTGAGGATGCTGTCGTCCTTTATATACGCTCTCGGCCAGATATGGTCGACATTGTATTCGTTTGTTCCAATGGCGGAAATATCAAGGGGCTTGCCGCAATATGCGCATTTCGCCATCTGACAGAAATACAGGAACAGCGCTTCGCGTTGCAGTTTTCTGTCTGCCTCATCGCCCAGGGCGTCAAGCTCCTTCCGGGGCCTTGCCGCATCCTCCAAGTCGAGCTTGCTGTAAAGCTCACGCAGTCTCTTGCCTCTGTTCAGCTTGTCCGAATCAATGCGTTTGTCCTCACCGCGCGTCATTTCAACAAATATTTTCTCCGGTGGGCACTTTTTTGCTTTGACAATGTCTGCTATTATGTCAAGCGTGCGCATGACCGGACGCTTGACGGCGTTCGATATGCCAAGCTCGTCCAGCCTTTCGACAAGAGTTGTTGGATGCTCGGAGAAATACTCTTTGCTGATTTCGGAGATTCTGTCTTCGAAACGGTATTTTTGCCCCTTGATAATCTGCATCAGATTGTCATTTGTGTTCCACATAAAGTGCATAACGGTGCCGACCTCGCCCGTTTCCGTGCAAGCCGCCTCAATACCGTTGAGAAGTTTGCCGGAGAGTCTGCCGAAATCGTCATATTTCCTCTGCGATATATATTTTATATCATCATCGGAAAGATCTTTTCCGTTTTCCTTCGACCATTTCAAAAGCCATTTTTTAAGCCTTGCAGAGTCCTCCGTACAGGTGATTCTTTCAATTATGCAGTCGACGTCCTCTGCCGTAAGAGTTCCGGCAGCAAGGAGCCTGCGAAAATCGATATAGGGCTTGTATGATGATTTTATCTCGGCGCCGAGCCCGCTTATGCGCACCTCCTCACCCTTTGAGATAGCCTTGACAGACACGAGAAAATCAATCAGCTTTTTCTTTGTGACCTTCTTTTCCTTTTCAAAAAGCTCGTGGAATATTTGCTGCTTCAGCTCAACGCTTATCGGAACTCCGTCGATGTTGATATTGTTTATCTCGTCGAGAATAGTAAATTTGCAGTAAAGCAACGATTGCTTCGGCAAAACATTCTCGCCGGGGAGATAGGTGCATTTGTTTGTCATACGCTTGATAAAGCCGTCCTCGCTCGCATCAAGGTCGACCTTCTCATCAAAATTCCACGGAAGAATCCGCCCTTCCGCCTTACGTTCTATCCACGCAAATTTGTTTCCGGGGGACTTTTCAAGCGGACCGACAAAATACGGTATTCTGAATGTGAAAACAGATCTGATCTTGTCTGATACGGAAAGCCCGTCCGAATCGCGCTCAGAAAGAAACGCAAATCGTTTTTCGGCGTTCGAAAGAATCACGTCAAGTTCGGCATAACAAAGCTGGTAAGGAATGAGACGGTTTTCGGGGTTTACCTGTTTCGGCATATATGTGCCGGCGTCGATCCTGCTGAGTACTCCGTTCGCAATGACCAGATCTGTATCGTCCCCTTCGCCGATTCGTTCCTTTATTTTTGCAATCAGCTTCTTTACTCCCTTATAAAAATCCTCACGGGCAATCTTTTTGCCCTTCCTTTTTTCGGAGCACTTGAAATAAGCCGAGTAAGCAGAATATGTTCCCGTTTCGCTGACAAAAAAGTTTTTGTATTCATCATCCGAGCAGTATTTTTTTGCAAGTCGCTTAAGCTCCCTAAGATCTGCTTTATGCGTTTCGTACTGCTCGATCTTCGCTTCCGAAATGTATGTGTGTCCGCTCAGCATTTTTGAAAGTGCTGCGCAATCGTAGACCTGCGACATAAGTCGGATAACTTCTCCGTCATCGCCGAGCTCGGCGAGCACGGCTTCGAGCTTTTCCGCATCATCAAGGCATATCGACCCTTCGACGCCTTTGTATTCTTCCCATTTCAGTGCCTTTTTTATTTCAATGCTGCCGCCGGCAAGGAGCTTTATGATCGCCTCCTGATAAAGCGGACAGCTCTCGTCCTCGACAGGCTTTTTGCTGCCGTAAATCAGTTTTTTCAGCTCCGCTTCCTTTGCTCTTACGCCGCACCGGCGCGACATAGTAGCCATAAGCGCGTCAGCATCACATTCCCACGGCGCGGAATACCCATTCTCACCAAACCAGCCGATAAATGCGGAATACAAAGGCTTTATATCATAAAGCTCCCTGATCTTATCGCAGCTTATGTCACTTAAAAAATGTCCCCTGTGCGCAACAAGCCACGCCACCGCGAGATAAAGGTGACGGACGTCCGTGTTGCTGTTCTCTTCGTTTATAAGTTCCATTATCAGATGGTGCACTGTCGGGAAGCGCCGGTTGTACTCCCTGTCAAGCCATTCGCAGCCGACAAGCGTTTCCGGCTTTTTGTCACACTGCCAGAGGCGGCTTTCGTTCATCTGTATGAAGAAGTTCGGATCTACCTTTGCCATTTCCACGCAGAAGAGATCCTGAATAAGGTTAACTCTCATCTGTCTGCGGGCATATCTTCTTCTCGACGTTCTGTGGGCTCGTCTATCGGCGTATTGATCTGCCTTGTCAAAGAGGGCTACGCCGGTCATCGGCTCGCCCTTAAATCTGCAGAGGGAATAGTCCCTGTCCGTGACCGCATATCCGACGGAATCCGTCCCGATATCCACCCCGAGATAGTAACCGTTTTTTGATTTTTCGGAAAAATTTTCAGCAAACATCTTGACAATCCGTCCTTATTTTGTTATTATAATGGCGTAAGGTTTTATTACCCTATAAACTTACACTACGGGTTCAAATAAGAGATGATCTCGAATAAGAGATGATCTCGAAATCGTCGGCTCCGCCGACTGCACAGGAGTGCACAATCTGACTGTCGCATTTGCGGCAGTCTTTTTGATTTTTGCGGCATAAGTGCGGAATTTCGGGCAAAATACGTTTTAATTATACTTGTAACGAAATTATATCATTTTTTGTACATATTGTCAAGCAAGACATAGCGATTCGAAGGAGAAGTTTCTGTGTGTTTTTCGTATAAAATGACCATAACCTCAAAGCAGAAGCGGAAATCAAAGAAAAACCGCTTCTGCTTTTGAATATTTATAGCGAAATACAAAAGATCGCTAAGATCGAACCCGGAGAAAAATATCTTTTTATTTTTACATTTTTGAGAGCACGAAAAAAGCCCGAAATCCCTTGTGGGATCGGGCTTTTTGCCTTAAATATCTTTTGAAAGGCTTATACTTGGAGGCGCCACCCGGAATCGGACCGGGGATGAAGGTTTTGCAGACCTCTGCCTTACCGCTTGGCTATGGCGCCATGAGATGAAAGATGAGAGGGGAGA
>ERZ779876.3112-NODE-3112-length-10700-cov-3.216064_pt1 | contig 10700 bp, 10 predicted proteins | sample MGYA00511068_ERZ779876 | MGnify/ENA primary metagenome ERZ779876 (study PRJEB29588, sample SAMEA1970858) | human gut metagenome | biome: human gut; feature: human-associated habitat; material: faeces | place: Denmark | collected 2008/2010 ... | reverse complement strand
ACGATCTGCCCCTGCGGCGCCTGCACAAGCTGCATCAGCGAGAGCGAAGTAACGGATTTTCCGCAGCCGGATTCGCCGACGATCCCCACCGTGGTGCCCTGCGGCACGTCATAGGTTACGCCGTCCACCGCCTTCACGGTACCGATATCGGTATAAAAATACGTGTGCAGATCATCGAACTCAACAACGTTCCTGCTGTCCCGCATTTGGGAAAGGTATTCCGATTCGGGCACGTTCTTGCGCGCCTTGTTGCGCTCAAACTCACGCGTAATCTTCGCGTTTTCCTTGCTGATGCGCCGTTCGTCGCGCAGCGTCAGGTACTCGGTATCGTCAACACCCTGAATCTTCTTTTTCTTGAACTTGTCTAATACTGCCATAGCGCTACCTCTTCATTCTCGGGTCAAACGCATCACGGAGGCCATCGCCGATGAAGCTGAAGCCCAGCACCGTAACGATGATGCCCAGAATTTTCAGCTTCTTTTTCTTCTTTGTAAAGCCGATAATCAGAGGAATCAGACCAACGATGGTGACGATCAGCGCGACATACATGCTGGATGCCAGCAGATGGAACAGCGCATTGTTGGCGGCGACCAGAGCGGCGTAAATCAACGCGCTGATAACCGTGCCGGAGAGAATGTTGCCGAAATGACGGCAGGCCATGGAGACGGGGGTGAACAGCTCACTCATGACATTGATGGGCGCCAGGATGAAAAGGGGATCCAGGAAGCTCTTCAGATACGCGCCGATGCCGGAGGCCTTGATCTTATGGTAGGTAATCAGCACGAACACCACCAGCGCCCAGGCAAGCTCCGTCATCAGATCGGCGGTGGGGCTCCAGATGCCCACAAGGCTGATCAGATTGGAGAAAATGCTGGTGACGAAGATGGTGCCGACCAGTGGGATGTAGCGGTCGAAATCCGGCCCCATATTGCCCTGGACGAATTTCACCAGAGATGTGTAGATCGTCTCAGCGACGGCCTGCTTCCGGGAAATGCCCGTGACCTTCAATCCGGACCCCAGCCAGATGAACAGAGCGGAGATCAGAATCAGAATCAGCCAGCTGACAATCAGCGTCTGGGTGATTGTCACCGTTCCGAACAGCGGGACGTTTTCAAATGTAGCTATAATTCGCGCGCCATTGATTTCAACTTCCATACACTCACCTCATAAAATCGATGATCTTGTATTTTTATACTTCAAAAGGGCCGGGATGATCTTCCGGCTCGTCCTCCTCAGGAATGGTCTTGCCCGCCTCGCCGGCAGTCGGCTTTTCGTCGTTGGGAACGAGCTTGCCCCGGCTTTGCAGGAAGAAAATGACCACGTTGGGGAACAGAACGGGCAGCGCACCGGCCACAAAATGCACCTGGGGAATCAGGTATGCGGCGACGACCCAGACCGCCTGAAGAAGCAGGCGGACATTGTAGCTCATCTGGAATTTCTGCCGCATTTTCTTCTTGCTGTCGATCTCCACGGCGCTCTGCACCGTCAGGCAGAGAATGGTGAAATTCAGAATCGCTACCACGGAGCCGCATGCCGCGCCCAGCAGAATGCGGAGAATGTCAAACTTGCCGACGCCGAACTGACTCAGAAGAAACAGCCCCGCGACCATGATAACGTCGCACACCAGCGTGCCGACGGCGATGCGGGAGATTTCTTTTTTGGATGCTGCCTGTAATTTCATAACGGGAATTCCTCTTACTTGTGGTCATTGAAGGAGACGGGCGGGTCTTTGTGGCTGCTGCTTTCGTCGGCTGCCTTACGCAGAGATTTCAGGCACGACCGGGCGGTGCTGACGGAGGTAAGCAGACCCACAATGCCCAGCACGACCACGATCCACAGACCAAGGTCAAACTTATCCTGGAGCCAGACCGCCAGAATCAAAAAGAAAACCGTGGGAAACAGAATGGAAAACCCAAACTGCACCACCCACATAAGCAAATTCAGCAGCTTCATAGTGCCTCCGCAGGGGAAAAATGTATGACCCGCAAAATCGTTCCAAATTATTATACCCGATTTTTTGTCGAGATTCAAGACCAATTTTGAAGAATCCGGCAAAAGTTTCTTTACCAGGTTTTAAGAGGACAGAAAGTGGAGAAAGAAAGCAAAAAGGGCTTTCCATTTTCAAAGAAATATAGTAAAATGAAAAGGAATAAATGCTGCTCTGCCAGAATGACCGGCACAGAAATCCTGTGTCCCTCATACAATATCCGGAGGTGGTTCTGGTGGTGGGTTACATTATGCTGGGAACGCTGGCGGCCTTTGGGCTGGTAAGTGCGCTGTGGGTGCTGTACGGATTTCTGCTGCCCGCAGAGCGGGGCGGCGGGCTTTACGCTCCGGCAAGGCCGGGGGTGACGGAGGATTCCTTTGCCCGGCGCTATCTCTGGCTGCGGGAGCTGGGGCTGCTGCGGGAAGAGCTTACCATGGTGGATTTTGGCATCAGCAATGCCGAACGGGACTGGCTGACGGAGCGGGGCGTGACGGTCTGCGCACCGGAAAAGCTGGCCGAGAGAATGGGAGAGAAAACGACTTGACGGAAGATCTGGAGATTTTGCAGGGCGCCATCAGCGCCGTGGTATATCAGAATTACGAAAACGGCTACGCCGTCCTTCGCGTGAACGTGGGCGGCGGTCAGAATGTGACGGTGGTCGGCACCATCCCTCTGCCCGCGGTGGGCGAACGGCTGATGGTGACGGGCAAATGGAGCACCCACTCCAGCTACGGACGGCAGTTCGAGGCGGAATTTCTGGAGCGGCTGATGCCTCAGACCAGTCTGGAAATCCTGAATTATCTCAGCAGCCGCATCATCAAGGGCATCGGCCCCAAGACGGCGGCGCGGATCGTGGAGCATTTTGGGGAGCAGACCCTGCTGGTCATGGAACGGGAACCGGAGCGTCTGGCCGAGGTTCCCGGCATTTCCCGGGAAAAAGCAAAAGCCATGGGCGAGGAATTCCGCTTGCAGGTGGGAATGCGGCAGCTGATGGAATTCTTTGCCGTGCATCACCTTCCGGCAGAGTTGGCGGTGCGGGCGTATAAGCTGTACGGCGACAGCACCGTGGAGCTTCTGTACGACGACCCGTACTTACTCATGGACGAGGGGCTTGACGCGCCCTTTGGAGCGGTTGACCGCTTTGCCATTGAGTTGGGCGTGGCGGGGGACGACCCCCGGCGGGTGGAGGCCGGAATCCTGTTTGAACTGAACTACAATCTCACGGCGGGGCACAGCTTTCTGCCGGAGGACAAGTTACAGTTGGCGGTCAGCCAGCTGCTGAGCGTGGACGCTGATGCGGTGAAACAGGGCATCGGGCGACTGCTGGAAGCCGACCGCTTGGTGCGCAGTACGCTGGCGGGTATCACCGTTGATTATCTTCCAAGGCTGTATGAAGCGGAAGTAAATTGCAGCCGGCGGCTTTTAGAGTTCGCAAAGGGCAGCTTCCCGCCGCCCAAAGGCTTGGAGCGCATGATTCAAAAGGTGGCGGAGGAAAGCGGCGTCGAATACTCCGAGGAGCAGACCTGCGCCATCCGGGAGGCGGCGACCTCCGGACTGCTGCTGATCACCGGCGGCCCCGGTACCGGTAAGACGACTATATTAAATGGTATCCTGTCCCTGTTGGGACAGATGCAGCTGGCGTGCCTGCTGGCTGCGCCCACTGGCCGCGCGGCGAAACGGCTGACGGAGGTGACGGGGGAGAATGCCTCCACCATCCACCGGCTGCTGGAGGCAGGAATCGACCCCGGCACGGGGGACATGGTGTTCGTCCGGGACGAGGACAACCCCCTTAAATGCGACGCGGTGATCGTGGACGAGATGTCCATGGTGGACGTGGAGCTGCTGCACCATCTTTTGCAGGCCATCCCCAGAGGGAAACGGCTGATTCTGGTGGGCGACCCCGACCAGCTGCCCCCCGTGGGGCCGGGATTCCCGTTCAACGATATGCTGCGCAGCGGCTGCCTTCCCACGGTGCGGCTGACGGAGATTTTCCGGCAGGCACAGCAGAGCCTGATTGTCATGAACGCCCACCGGGTGAATCAGGGGCAGATGCCGGAGCTGAAAAACGTCAAAAGCGACTTTTTCTTCCTGCGCAGGCAGAGTGAGGATGCGGTCAGCACCCTGATCCGGGAATTATGCACCACCCGGCTGCCCAAGAACATGGGTATCCCACCGGAGCAGATTCAGGTGCTGTCTCCCACCCGCAAGGGGGGCGTAGGCACCGCCGCGCTGAACAAAATGCTGCAAGCCGCACTGAACCCCGCCACTCCCGACAAAAAGGAGCGCGCTTTCGGAGATATTATTTTCCGGGAGGGGGACAGGGTGATGCAGATCCGCAACAATTATGATATACTATGGAAGAAGACCGACGGCAGCGCCGTGGGCACCGGCATTTTCAACGGCGACGTGGGGACGATCACCGGGATCGACACCGGCGCGGAGACCCTGACGGTGACCTTCGACGACCGGGCGGCGGACTACGACTTTACCCAGCTGAACGAGCTGGAACCCGCCTACGCCATGACCGTCCACAAGAGTCAGGGCAGCGAGTACCGGGCGGTGATCTTAGCGGCGTGGAAAGGTTCTCCGTATCTGCTCAGCCGCAGCATTCTCTACACCGCCATCACCCGGGCGAGGGAGCTGCTGATTATCGTGGGGCGCGAGGAAACCGTGGCGGCGATGGTGGAAAACGCGAAGAAGAACCGCCGCTACACGGGGTTGAAGCTTCGCTTACAGGGGAAAACCGAATGAGACTGGTTCACTGGCTGCTGGGCGTGCTGTTCCCGCCCAAGTGCGTTCTGTGCGGCAAAGTCCTGGGAAAAGAGGAACTTGACCTGTGCCGCACCTGCCGGGAGGAAGCGCCGGAATTTCTTAATAGAAAAAGAAGGGGTCAATTTCTTGACAGTTTCGCTGCGGTCTGGTACTATGAAGGGAATGTAAGGAGGAGCCTTCTGCGTTTCAAGTTCGGCGGCGCGAGAAATTACGCCGCTGCTTATGGCAGGCTGTTGGCCATGCGTATCCAGAATCAGTACCCCGACGGGTTCGATGTGCTGACATGGATCCCCGTCAGCCGTCTGCGGAAGCTGCGCCGTGGCTACGATCAGGTGGAGCTGCTGGCGAAGACCGTTGGGCGGGAGTTGGGGATGACCCCGACGCCCCTTCTGCGGAAAGTCCGTCACAACCGTCCCCAGTCCGGCATTCACGGCGAGGCGGAACGCCGGGCAAATGTGCTGGGCGTCTACCGGCTGACCCAAGGTGTAGAAATTGCCGGAAAGCGGATATTGCTGCTGGACGACATTCTGACCACCGGCGCCACGGCGGGAGAAGCCGCCCGTGTGCTGAAAACCGCCGGGGCGAAGGAAGTACATTGCGCTGCCGTTGCATCGGCAGGAAAGGAATAAGTAGGTGTCATTATGTTTTTATTTTCCAATGATCTGGGCGTTGACCTTGGTACATCCAATGTTTTGATTTACGCCGACGGCAAGGGACTGGTCGTCCGGGAACCCTCTGTTGTGGCTATGGACAAGAACACCGGCAAGATTTTGCAGGTGGGCGCGGCCGCCCGGAACATGCTGGGACGTACTCCCGGCAACGTGGTCGCCATGCACCCGCTGAAGGACGGCACCGTATCCGACCATGAAATGACCGTCCGGATGCTTCAGGAAATGTTTAAGACCGCGACGAAGGCGTCCTTCTTCACTCCCAAGCCCCGTGTGGTCATCTCCGTACCCTCCGGCGTGTCCGAGGTGGAGGAGCGCAGCGTCATCAACGCCGCCATCGAAGCCGGCGCGCGCAGAGTGTTCCTGATCGAGGAACCCCTCGCGGCGGGTCTGGGCGCGGGACTGGACATTCGCGGCCCCAGCGGCCATCTGGTGGTGGACATCGGCGGCGGCACCACGGACATCGCGGTGCTGAGCATGAACGGCGTGGCCGTTTCTTCCTCCCTGAAGGTGGCGGGCAACTACTTTGACGAGATGATTGCCCGGTATGTCCGCCGTCAGCACGGCGTGGTGATAGGTCAGGTCACCGCAGAGAATGTGAAAATCCAGATCGGTCAGGTCTACCCCCGGGACGAGGAACGGAGCATGAACGTCAAGGGACGTGACTTCAAGACCGGTATGCCCAAGGTCATCACCTTGACCTCCACGGAGATCTTCGAGGTGCTGCGCCGTCCCGCCCGGATGATCACCGACGAGGTGCTGGCAGTCCTGGAGCAGACAAGCCCCGAGCTGGTGTCGGACATTTCCGAAAACGGCATCACCCTCACCGGCGGGTGCAGCCAGATCTGGGGTATGGATCTGCTGATCGCCGAGCGCACGGGCATCGGCTGCGTTCTGGCGGACGACCCCGACGCCTGCACGGCCTACGGCGCGGGCAAGAGCCTTGCATGGATCAACCACATGCAGGAAGGCCCCATCAACATTGCCAGAAAACGGGCGATGCGTGGCTGATATGGAGAAAAAAGCGAGAATCGGGCGAAGCGCCCTGCTGATCATCGGCATTATTTATACCGCCCTGGGCGGAACCTTTGTGATACTGGGCATTGCGCTGGCGGCGCTTCTGCGGGACAGCGACGCCTTTATGGTCGGTCTCATTTTCGGCGGGATCGGCGCCATATTCCTGATTTTGGGAATCGTCTTTCTCATTGTCGAACTCTGCAAGAAAAAGCGGTCGGATGCCCTGCTTGCCTCGGGACACTACATCCTGGGCGAGGTGGTGGATATTGCCGCGAATATCAACGTCAACGTAAACGGCCGGTATCCCTACTATATAATCGTGCAGTATATTGACCCCCACGGTGTGCGGCACATTTTCAAAAGCCCCAGCCTGCGCATTTTCCGCGACCCGGAGCTGATCGGCAAAAAAGTGAAGGTCTATGTCGAAAATGATAATTTTAAGCACTATTACGTAGACGTGGACGAAATCCTGCCAAAGTATGTGGAACACTAGATGACAGAATTTGCCCCCAAAGGCCAAAAGCCTTTGGGGGCAGCGTTGTTAATCCTGATCGCAGGGAGTTTCTTTCTTCCGGTCGCAGCCGGTGGGAGTGAACTGGCGGGCGGGGAAGGGAATGCGGCTGAACATTTCGCAGGGGTCTTCGGTGCAGCAGCCCTCGCTGTCGCAGCATTCCTTTTCGGGGATGGCGTATTCCACCATCGGCACGACCAGCTGCACATCCCGTTCCAGCCGGACGATGGAGAACTGTCCCAGCGTGACGTACAGGCGGCGATGGTCGCCGGGGATGGTCAGATCTTCGTCGAACAGCGCCCGGATGCCTGCGGGAATCTGGACGGTGACGGACTCCGCCGTGCCGCACTCGCAGGCATCCTTGACCTTGGAGCTGAGCACCATGGGGTCAAGCACCTCCACCACGGCGGTAGGACGATTGGAGGAAGAGAGCGTGCAGCCGTCGGCTTCTCCGATGCGGGTGTCGCTGGTGAAAATGTGGGTGTGGCTGTCCTCACCGCAGAGCACCGCCCGTTTGGAGAATACCGCGAGACCGCTCAGTGCCGCGGGACGGCAGGTGCCGATCACCGCGTCCGCCAGAATGCGGTAGTAGAAGGTGATGTCGATACAGTAGTGATTCCGGTCAAAGGCGACCGGCTCCACATCGATGTAGGTGTGCAGAAGCTCCGCGCTGCGTACCCGCACGTTGGCGGCGTTGTCGAGCGTCTGCTGGGAACCGGCGGTGAGATAGACCCGCAGGTCTTCCACGCAGTCCTTATCCCGGCAGGCGTCGGTTATCTTCCGTGTGTGAATGGACATGGCCTGACGCAGATTCTGAGGATCGCAGCGCAGGATGTCCGGACATTGCTCAGACATGGAAACCCCTCCTGATGGCGTGATTTAAGCGAAAATTGCTTATAGGACAGTTTATGCGCCGCCTGTCAGGAAGTGCATAAATTGGAAGCATCAGGGGAGGGGACAAAGGGGGACTGGGGAACCTCTGAACAAATCGGCTGCGGCTGAGCCGGAATTTCCTGCCTCCAGCTCTTGCCGATTTAATCAGAGCTTCCCTAAAACCACCCAAAGCAAATTGCACAGTTCAAAAGCCATATTTTCGTCATTGCGCCAAATCGCAAGCGCAAATATTTCGCATATTCGTGCAGATACCATCAAATTATGACAAAGTGTGAAACGCAATTCCACATCGGCTGGCGGCTGTTGACAAACTCGTTTCGCAATGCTAAACTAATGTTTGCCTGAAGGAAGTCAGCCAGGATCATTTTGTTGCCTGTTCTCTTTGCGATTGAATCACGAATAATGAAAGCGCGGCGCCGGTGCAGGCGGTAAAACCGTCTGCCCGGGGCTGAGCGTAACTGGAGGAACGATATGGATCTCAATTCTATCAAGACAGAACAGCGTAACAGCCGGACTGCACAGATCGACACCATGAGTACGCTGAGCATGGTGAAGCTGATCAACGAAGAAGATAAAAAGGTCGCCGCGGCAGTGGGAGACGAGGCCGAACACATCGCTCAGGCGGTGGATGTGATCGCTGCCCAGCTGAAGCAGGGCGGACGGCTGGTGTACAGCGGCTGCGGCACTTCCGGACGTCTGGGCGTTCTGGACGCCGTGGAATGCCCGCCCACTTACTCTACCGATCCCGGCGAGGTGATCGGCCTGATCGCCGGCGGAAACGAGGCGATTTTCCGGGCAAAGGAAGGCGCGGAGGACGACGAAGCCCTTGGCGCGGAGGATTTGAAGAAAATCGGCTTTGGAAGCAAGGACGTGCTGGTGGGCATCGCCGCCTCCGGCAGAACCCCCTATGTGCTGGGCGCCATGAATTACGCCAGAAAGCAGGGCGCCCATGTCATCGGCATTTCCTGCAACCCCGGTTCTCAGGTGGAAAAGACGGCGGAGATCGCCATCACTCCCACCCCCGGCCCCGAGGTGGTCACCGGCTCTACCCGGATGAAGAGCGGCACCGCCCAGAAAATGGTGCTGAATATGCTCTCCACCGGCGCGATGATCAAGCTGGGCAAGGTCTACGGCAACCTGATGGTGGACGTGAAGCCTACCAACGCCAAGCTGGTGGAGCGGTGCAAGCGCATCGTCTGTGAAGCCACCGGCGTGGATTACGATACGGCTACCGAGGCGCTGGAAAAGTGCGGCTATCGGGCGAAGGTCGCCATTGTCATGCTGAAAACCGGCAGCGATGTGCACGAGGCCGAGCAGCGGCTGGAAGCCCATGAGGGCCGGGTCGCCCAGGCCGTGGGGGAGAACTGATTATGGCACATCTGCGTTGTGATTTCCGGTCGGACGCCATGGGGATGATTACCTCCATGACCGTCATTCTGCCGGAGAAAACCGACCTCTCTCAGGTGCCGGTGGTATATCTGCTCCATGGGCTGGAGGACAACTGCACCGGCTGGGCGCGGTATACCAGCGTGGAGCGCTATGCCCGGGAAAAGAACGCGGCGCTGGTGATGCCGGAGGTTCAGCGAAGTTTTTACGCGGACATGGATCGAGGACTGCCCTATTTCACCTTTATTCACGACGAACTGCCGGAGATTTGCCGGGGCTTTTTCGGGTTCTCCGCCAAGCGGGAGAAGAACTATCTCATGGGTCTTTCCATGGGCGGCTACGGCACGCTGAAATGCGTGCTGCAAACTCCGGAACGTTACGCCGGGGCAGCGGCCTTTTCCGCAGTGGCGGATATCGAGGAATTTGTCGCCGTGCAGACACCGGCGGAGAAACGAGAGCTTCAGGCCGTGTTCGGTCAGTCTCTGAAAATTCCGGCGGGCTGCAATCTGCTGGCGTTGGCGGAAAAAGCGGATGCGGCGCAGCTGCCGAAGCTCTACATGGCCTGCGGCGAGCAGGACGCTCTGTACGCCGCCAATGTGCGGCTGGCGGACAAGCTGACGGCGCTGGGCGCGGACATCCGGTTTGAACACTGGACGGGTATCCACAACTGGGAGTTCTGGGACGCGGCCGTTCGGAAAGCACTGGATCATCTGCTGTAAGTCGAAAGGGAGAAACCAATGGACTTTATTGCAGGAGTAGACGGCGGCGGCACCAAGACCAAGGTAGTCTGCGCCTCGCCGGAGGGAAAGGTGCTGGATACCGCGGTGTTCGGCCCCTTCAATATGAACAGCATCGGCGCGGAGCGGTTCTCCGCGCTGCTGCAGGAGCTGTGCGCCTATCTGAACGGACTGGGCCACTGCCGGGCGCTTTGTATCGGTTCCGCCGGTATCAGCAACAAAAAAATGACCCGTATCGTGGAGACGGAAATGACCCGGGGCGGCATCGAGAACTGGAATCTGGTGGGCGATCAGGTGATCGCCCTGAATGGCGCATTGTCCGGCGAAGCGGGCATCGCCCTGATCGCGGGCACCGGCTCCATCTGCTTCGGAAAGAACGGGGCGGGGGAGTATGCCCGTTCCGGCGGCTGGGGACATCTGATCGGCGACGAGGGCAGCGGCTACGCTCTGGGCAGGGACGCTCTGGCGGCAGTTGCCCGCGCATGGGACGGCTGGGGCGAGAAAACCCTGCTGTCCCGGCTGCTGGCCGAGCAGATGGAACTGGACGATCAGAAGAAGATCATTTCCTACACCTACGGCGGCGACAAGAGTCGGATCGCGGCGCTGGCGCCCCTGGTGGAGCAGGCGGCGGGACAGGGCGACGCGGTCGCTCTGGAAATCATCCGGGACAATGCCGTCAAGATGACCGGGCTGGTGGGCGCGGTGGCGCGGCAGCTGGGCATCGAGGC
>ERZ779876.3109-NODE-3109-length-10714-cov-2.803828_pt1 | contig 10714 bp, 9 predicted proteins | sample MGYA00511068_ERZ779876 | MGnify/ENA primary metagenome ERZ779876 (study PRJEB29588, sample SAMEA1970858) | human gut metagenome | biome: human gut; feature: human-associated habitat; material: faeces | place: Denmark | collected 2008/2010 ... | reverse complement strand
GAAGGCTGGGATATGTGGGGAAACCAGGCGACCGCAGATTATGAGCCTACGTGGAACACTTACAGCAATCATACCACAAAGCAGGCATCAAATGAATGACAATTATGAAGGGGAATTGCTATGGCATACAGAAACAAGGTATATGTCTCTATGGACGCAGATAATGATCTTCGATATTACTATCTGATGAAAGCGTGGAAGCAGAACGATTACTCATCCTTTAATTTTTATGATGCCCACGATATAAACAACATCTACGACAAAAGTGAAGCTTCTATCAAAGCCGGCCTTCAAGAACGATTTAGAAACACAAAAGTGTTCGTGCTCTTAGCGGGGGAACACACGAAATATTTGTATAAATATGTGAGATGGGAGATTGAGCAAGCAATTAAGAGAGAAATCCCCTGCATTGTTGTCAATCTAAACGGAAAGCGGAGTTTGGATCAGGATCGTTGTCCTGCACTGATAAGAGATGCTTTGGCTATTCATATCAGTTTTAATTCAAAAATACTTCAATATGCTTTAGAAAATTGGCCATCCGTATTCGAGCAGTATCATAGAGAAGGTAAAACAGGAGCATATTACTACGATGACAGCGTTTATAAAGGACTCGGCATTTAAATTTCTTAATAGCGTGATAATCCCGATAAAACGGAAACCGTTAGATTTTGTCTCAAAAATACTGGCGTTACTTGGCGGATATTACTCGCTGTGTGAAATTGAGCAAGCTGTATTGAACAGGGCCGTGTTGCTAGATTCTTTTAGAAAACACTTCTGGATCTTTTTGATAGCTGTTGTGCTTATTGCAATTTTATTACACAAAAAACCTCTGTCTCATTCTGCTTACTTAGGAGCAAAAGATACGATTCTGTCACTTTGCATAGGCAACATACTTACTTTAAAAGATTCCGCAGTAGTCATTCCTTCAAACACCACATTCGATACTACAATGGCTGGAGATTTCATAAGCGTAAGAAGTATTCAAGGACAATTCCAAAAGAAGTATTATGGTGCAGATTTTTCTGAGCTAGATGCGGCAATCAAGAGATCACTTGATGAGTTTTTCCCCAGTCAATATGAGGGGTTGCTTGATAGGCATAAAACGAATTGCAATCGGTATGATATTGGCACAGTGGCAAAAGTTACGATAAAAGGGCAGCACTTTTACTTTCTTGCCGTAGCGGATGTGAGCAAAGCAGGTAAACCACAAAATGTAACTATGGAAAGCTTGACAAAGGCTTTGGTCGGCCTTTGGGATTTCCTTTCAAGGGAAGGGCACACAGAGCCTATTGCAATACCAGTGATTGGAACGGGGAGGGCAGGGCTAAAAGATGGAACCCTTGAAGATGTTGTTCACGAAACGCTCTTTTCTTTTGCATCTAAATCACAGGACGAGTTTGTATCAAAGAAAATGACGATCTATCTGTACCCAGCAGCACTTTCTGAAGCAAATGTTACTTGGGAAAGCCTTTGTAATTATATGGATTGGCAATGTTCGTTCTTTGGCGAAAATCAAAGGCATATTACCACATCAAAAGCCGAAGGCAATCCAATAAGCAAGCAGGAAAAAGTGACAACAAAATGACAACAGGAATTATGATACACCGTAATTCTTGGATAATCTAAGTAATCCTGATAATCGGAGCTAAACTACATATACAAAATCGTTTAGGTCACGGTTTCTGGGAGCGAATTTGAATAAGAGACAGACCACCCGCACTGGCAGTTAAGCCTCCGCGGGTGGTCTTATTCTTGGTGTTTGCCTTATGTGCGGCAGAATACTGACTCAGGTGTTCGGATCAGCTCTGAAAGCGGGAGATAGTCTGTGTGCATTCGTCCATCATTGAATCGATGATCTCTTTGCAGCTCAGCACTTCGTTTATGAGACCTATCGTCTCGCCGAGGCAGATGACACCGGTGCCGTCAACGTCTCCGTTCTCGAAGAACATTTTGCACGCCGTCGTCCCGGCAACATATTCGCGGATGTCCGTAAATTCGCAGCCGCGCTTCTCCTCCGCGAGCACCTTCTGCGCCACGGAGCTGTTGTACATACGGGTGGAATTTTTGAAGCTGCGCAGAAGGATGCAGGTGTCCATCTCATTGGCGTTCTTCGCGAGATGCTCTTTTACCGAGGGAAGGACCGGGCACTCTGCCGACTCCAGAAAACGCGTGCCAAGGTACACGCCCTCGGCCCCGAGCATAAGCGCCGCTGCCATCTGCCGTCCGGTGCCAACACCGCCTGCCGCGATGACCGGGATATCCAGTGCTGCAACGCATGCCGGCGTGAGCACCATAGTGGTGATGTCATTCTCGCCGGGGTGTCCCGCGCACTCGCAGCCGTCGGCCACTACCATATCCGCGCCGATTGACTGGGCCTTCAGGGCGTGCTTGACGGTGGTGCATTTATGGATAAGCGTAATGCCCGCGCCCTTTATCGCAGCGACCATATCGTCCTTCGGCGGGCGGCCTGCCGTCTCAATTATCCGGACGCCCTCCTCGGCGCAGACCTGTATGTATCCCATATAGTCCGGGACGACCAGTGACGGCATGAGCGTCAGGTTGACGGCGAAGGGCTTGCTTGTCATGGCCTTTACGGCGCGGATCTCTTCGCGCAGGGCTTCCTTATCCCTGAACGTGGAGGAGGATATGATCCCAAGGCCGCCGGCCTCCGACACTGCTGCGACGAGCGGAGCGCGCGCGATCCACTGCATGCAGCCCTGAATGATGGGATATTCTATGCCTAACTTTTCGGTTACGGCTGTTTTTATCGTCTTTGCCATTCTCATTCTCCCGCTCAGAACATGCTGCCGACGGAAGCGATGGTCTCCTCGGCCTCTTTCACTATCCTGTCGAGCAGCTCCTGCACGGGAACGACGTCGTGTATGAGGCCCATGCCCATACCGGTGCAGAAGGTGGCGCTGCCGACATCGCCGTTTATGAAGGCCGCCTTGGTTTTCTGGCCGCTGATGACGGGCATCTGCTCTTTGAGTATGCGTGCGGTATCGTATCCGTTGGCAAGGCCGCGAGCCTCGATCTCGTTGGCGAGAAGGGCGGCGTTGTTCTTGGTTATACGCATCATGGAACCGATCGTTTTCTGCGCAAGGACGGTGTCCTTCTCCGTATGGTCGATGATCCACTGCTGATGATTGTGGTGTATCGGGCACTCCGTGGTGTTGACAAAGCGTGTGCCCATAGCTACGCCGGATGCGCCGAGAGCGAGCGCCGCGGCAAGACCGTGACCGTCGGAAACGCCGCCGGCTGCGATGACGGGGATGCTCATGTCAGCCGCGCAGCGGCGTGTGATGACGAAGGTCCCCACGCCGTCGGCGGAGGGATGACCGCCGACCTCATACCCGGCGATTATTACAGCGTCGAGCCCCTTGCGCTCCATGCTCATGGATACCTTATAGTTCGGGCACTTGTGCATATGGATCATGCCCGCGCCCTTGATGTCGGCGATAAACTCTCTGGGATCGTCTGCCGAGGTTTCAATAGCCGCGACGTGCTTTTCGCCGCAGAGCCTTATGGTCTTTCTTATTTCCTCCGCGTCCAGACGCTGAGTCGGAGCCAGAGATATGTTGACGATAAACGGCTTGCCGCCGGTGAGAGCGTTCATCTCCTCAAGCGCGTCACCGAACTCCTCAAGCGTGGGCCAACTGGTCACGTTGATGGTACCGATGCCGCCGGCATTGCAGACAGCGGAGGCAAGCTGCGGTACAGCGAGCCACTGCATACCGCTCTGTACGATCGGGTACTTGATGCCAAAGAGTTCTGTGAGTTTTGTTTTCATTGTTTTTCCTCCATACAGTTTTTGTTTTACTTAAAAGATCACGGCCATAAGCCGTGTCGGATCAGTGTGCTCACGCGACGGTACTGCGCTTCAGCACGGCTAATTCCACCTTGCCGGTGGTGTTTTTAGGCAGACTGGGAAGTATTTCAATTTCTTTCGGGGCCTTAAAGTGCGGAATATGGCGGCGGCAATAATCAAAGAGGGCGTCTTTCGTAAGCGTGCTGCCGGGAGCAAGCACGACGCAGGCCTTGACATGTTCACCCCATATCTCGTCTGGAACGCCGAACACGCAGCATTCTGATATTTCATCTATCTGCATGAGCACGTTTGATATCTCTGACGGATAAATGTTTTCTCCGCCGGAGATGATAAGATCGTCCTTCCTTCCGGAAAGGGTGAGGTACCCTCGCTCGTCGAGATAGCCCATGTCGCCGCTGAAGTACCAGCCGTCCAGCATATGGGCGCGGGTAAGCTCCGGCTGGCCGTAATACTCCTTCATGGCGCCCTGACCGCGGATACATATCTCGCCTACGGTCCCCGGCGGACATGGCTTTCCGTCCTCGCCGATGATGCGTATCTCCGTGCCGGGGATGGCGCGGCCGACCGTGTTAAGGTGCGAAAGGCCGCGGTCGAGATGATCGGCAGGGAAGAGGATGGACACCATGCTGCCCATCTCCGTCATTCCGTAGGACTGATAAAACTCGCAGTCGAGCCGCTTCATCGCGCGCTCCAGCAGAGCGGGCGACACAGGGCAGGTAGAATAACGGATGGTATGCAGCGAACTGAGATCATACGGCTTTTTATCCAGCTCGTCCAGTATCCATTTCAGTATCGTCGGCACGACGCTTATGGCGTTAATGTGCTCACGCTGGAGGCTCTGCATGTATTGCTCCGTGGAAAAGGAGCTCATCAGGACAAGCGTGCCGCAGGTACAGAAGCAGAGCCACGCGCCTATCGCGGCGGAGTGGAAGAGCTGTGAGATGAACTGAAGCTTGTCCCCCGGGCGGTAACCGTACAGGTCCTTTACGGCGGACATTTTGTCGAGCAGGCCGCCGTGCGTGTAGACGACCGTCTTTGCGTGGCCGGTAGTCCCGCTGGTGTGCATATGACAGGCGGGGGCGTCGTCCCGGAGCCTGACGTCGAAATCCTCCGAATCCGGGTAAGCGGAGATGAGCTTGATAAAGGAGGAGTCCCGCTCGCCGCTGCCCTCGAAGGTGAAGAAGCTGAGAGCGCCGGCGTAATGGGAAAAGAGCTGCGCGCCCCAATCAGGGTTCTCCACCTGAATGAAGGCCGTCTTTACATGGCTTGCTTCGAGCTGCATTATCATCTCGCCCGGGGCAAGCCGCCAGTTGATCTTCACCGGTACTGCGCCAAGCTTATACAGAGAGAACTCAAGAATAAGAAATTCCGGGCGGTTGCGGCTGATTATTCCGACGCAGTCGCCTTTTCCGATACCGGCGGCAGCGAGCATATGCGCGGACATATTTATGTATCTTGCAAAGCTTTCGTAGGTAATTCGCCAGTCGCCGAACACGATGGCTTCGCGTCCCGGACATTCGGCGATGCACCTGTCAAGTATCTGAATAAAACCGGAGTCTTTGTTGAAATCTTTCCGCGCCATTCTGTCACACTCCCTTTCCCTTTGACACGGGCGAAAGGCCCGCACTTGGTGAATTTGCCCAGCAGGTTCTGAAATATATCAAGTTCATTTAAGCATAAACACCTGCAAAGATGAAGACACACTGTGCACAGTACGTTTTCACAAATATGATTGTGAATTTGTGCACAATATGCCTGTACAAGAATTTGCGGCGTCAATATAATATAGACAAGATTTTAACACGAGACCGGCCCGGGACAGCATGAAAATTCCCGGTACGGGATTCGGAAAGAGGTAAATATGGAAAAGCCATTTGAGGATCTTCTTGTCATCGAACTTACGACTTATTGGGCGGCGACCAGCGCCGGGAGATATCTGCGTTCTCAGGGCGCGCGCGTGATAAAAGTGGAAGCGCCCCCGACCGGCGACTCCGTCCGCTCCTTCGGCCGGACCTGCCGCACGCCTTACACCGAGAACGAAAACCCGATACACGATCTCAGCAACGGCGGCAAGGAGTGCATCGCGCTCCATCTGAAGGAAGCCGACGACCGCGCCTTCTTCGATAAGCTGCTGGCCAAGGCCGATATATTCATAACGAGCACGCGCATGAGCGGGCTGAAAAAGATGGGGCTGAGCTATGACGATCTGAAGGACAAGTTCCCTCGCCTTATAATGGCTCATGTCACCGGCTGGGGAATGAGCGGCCCGATGAGCAATCTGCCCGGTCTGGACGCGGTGTCCTTCTTCGGCATCAACGGGCTGCTGTCCGATAACCTGATGGTCGAAGGCGGCATCACCTGTCCCATCACCGGCATGGGCGACTTTACCACCGGCGGCTTTCTGGATGTCGGCATCCTGACCGCGCTCTATAACCGTGAAAAGACCGGCAGGGGAGACTATGTCATGACTTCTCTGTACGGCGTTGGCGGCTGGGTGTCCGCTAACTGCTCCATCGGGACCCAGTACTATAATCCGTGGCCGAGGAACAAGGGGACGCAGAGCCCAATGTCTCAGGCGTATATGTGCAGCGACGGGAAATATGTTCAGCTATTCGTGAACGAATATGAGAAATTCTGGAATGTGTTTGTCAACGCGTTCAAGATTGACGATCTCCGCGACGATGCGCGCGTCAACACGCGTGTTGCGGTGAACGACCCCGCCAACTGCAAGATGCTCGCCGACAGGTGCCATGCCTCCGCCGCGACGCAGACCTCGGAGGAGCTTCTCGCAAAGCTCAGAGCGGGCGGGATACCGAGCGTGATCCTCGGAAAGTTCAGCGATAAATACACTATTCCCGATCAGATAGAGCATAACCTTGCAAATGGCTACTTTGTGGAGCATACTTATGATGGCGAAGGAGCCAGCGGCAGGACGATATACGTCAATCAGTTCCCGATGTACTTTGAAAGCCAGGGCGTCGTGAACAACTATGAACCGTGCCATGCGTTCGATCAGGACGGAGACGCGATACGTAAAGAGTTCGGCTGAACGGGAGTAAGGCCTTTCCGGAGACCTGCCGGGCCTCGCTGAATTTGAGAATGCAGGAGCAGAAACCATGAAAATACCTGAAAAAGCTATTGTTGATCATTTGAAGGAGCATATTTCCGACGTCAGGGTTGACACGGAAACACAGTTTGAATTTTCAGGGATACGCCAGCTAACGGGCCGGGCAGTCACTCTGCGGCAGGATGTGCTCTACATTTGCGGCAGCGCGGAGAGGATGGCCGGAAGAGAGACCGAATGCGCGTCTGTGTGCAAGCTCATTAGGCAGGCCGACTATGAAAAATGCGGCGGCATAGAAAACTCGATAGTGATCAAAAACGACAGTGATCTCTCCGAGGTCGCCGACGATATACTCTGTCTTTTTGAAAAGGCAAGCGAGTTTACTGAAACGCTCCAATCCGCGATCATATCCGACAGCAGCATCGACGATATATTTTCTCTCGCCGCGCAGAACTTTCCCGGCTGCCTGATAGTGATGACGGACACCGCGTACAATATCGTCCACTCTACCGAGACGGAGGTGCGCGATGAATACCTCAACGCGCTGCTCCGCCGCGGCTATTATGACAAGAACGATATCGATATGATAGCCAACCACGGTTATTTTGAGGATTGGCAGCGCGTCATGAAGCCAAGGCTCTATACCGCGGAGGAGACCGTCAGCGGGAAGAGCATGCTGCTCAGATCGTATCAGAGCCGCGGGCTGCTGCTGGGCTTCATCGCGTGCTACTTCCTTGACAGAGAGCCGAGCGAGATAGACTATGTTCTCTTTAAAAGCTTTACCGACAGCGTAGAGCGGATAATGCTCAGCTATATGCAGCACAGCGCCTATGAGACCTCCGATGAGCAGATGATCACGGACATGCTCTCTCCCGAGAACCGCAGCAACGCGATCCTGATGCATGACCGGAGTCTGCGTCTGGGCCTGCCGCTGAATGCGAACTTCCGCATCGGAGTTATCCGCAGCGAAGGCGAGCTGGAAAGCATCGCCGCAAGCGTGACAAAGCACCTGCTGGTGTACTGCCCGATCAAGACCTATGGCGTTTTCAAGTACCGGTCCGAGGTCGTGCTGGTGTTCTATGACTGGAACTACTACACCGTGAAGGAGTCGAGCGCGCTGGGCGAGAAGATGCAGATGCTCATAAACACGCTTCAGGCGAGCAAATGCAGAGTAGGGATAAGCCTCGGCTTTGATAAGATAGACAGCTTTTCCGTCGCCTATGAGCAGGCGCGCAGCGCACTGACCGAGGCGCATAAGCTGCTTGGCAAAGACAGCTCCCCAATACACTTTTATTCGGAGTTTTATCTTCAGGATATGCTCTCCGTGTACGAGAAGAAGCTGCCGCTCGATGCGGTATATGCGCGGCAGCTCGACGCGCTGGCGGACGGAAGGCACAACGAGTGCGACAATCTGACCTTCCTGTATGTATACCTGCGGGCAGAGCGCAATATCGCCGCAACGGCGCGGCTTTTGAACATGCACCGCAACGGCGCGACTTACAGGATAAACAGGATAATGGAGCTTCTTGGCCTTGATCTTGACAATGCCGATACGCGCCTGCGCATCATGATCTCATACGAGATACTCAAAAAGATGGGCAAGTTCAGCGCCGATTACGCTCCGGCTGACAGCGCGGCGCGGGATGAGACCTTTGAGATACAGAAAGACTGACATTACCGAGGTTTTGCAATGATATTTACAGAAGAACAAAGAGAGATACAGGCACTGGTGCACGCATTTGCCGAAAAGGAGATCCGCCCCCTGTCAAGGAAATACGACGAGCTGGGCGAGTTCCCGATGGAGCTTTATAAGAAGGCATGCAGGATGCAGCTCAACTGCCTCGACCTGCCGGAAAAATACGGCGGCACAGGCGTATCGAAGGTGACCTCCTGCCTCATCCGCGAAGAACTCTCCTGGGGCGATGCCGGCTTCTCCCTGAGCCTCGGCGCAAACGGGCTCGGCTTCAAGCCGCTGCTCATTGCCGGAAGCGAGGCGCAGCGCAGGCACTTTGCCGATGTGCTGCTCAATGACGGCTTCACCGCTTTTGCCATAACCGAGCCCGATGCGGGTTCCGATGCGGGTTCCATGAAAACCACCGCGCGGAGGGTCGGAGACGAATATATCCTCAACGGGCATAAGTGCTTCATAACCAACGGCGGCCTTGCCGATGTGTACACCGTGCTTGCCAGCACCGACAAAAGCAAGGGCGCAAAGGGGCTGACCATGTTCATAGTCGACCGCGATACGCCGGGTCTCAGCGTCGGCAAGCATGAAAACAAAATGGGCATACGCCTTTCAAACACCGCGGATGTAATATTCCACGATGTAAAAGTACCCGCCGCGAATATAATCGGCGGCGAAGGCAAGGGCTTTCGCATCGCGATGGAGACCCTTAATCAGGGCCGCGCGGGCACCTGCTCCTCCGCGGTCGGCCTCATGCGCGCCGCCTTTGAATACGCGATGAAGTACGCGCAGGAGAGAGTCACCTTCGGCCAGCCCATATATAAAAATCAGGCTATACAGTTCATGCTGGCAGATATGGCCACAAAGATCGAGGTCGCGCGCAGCTTCGGGCTGCAGGTCGCCGAGCTGCTCGACAGCGGCGATACGCGTCAGGCCGGCAAGCTGTCCTCTATGGCGAAGCTCTACTCCACCGATGCTTTGCAGAGTGTTGTGTCCGACGCCGTGCAGATACACGGGGGCTACGGATATATGCGCGATTTCCCTGTGGAAAAGCTCATGCGCGATGCAAAGGTATATCAAATATTTGAAGGGACAAACCAGATACAGCGTATCGTAATATTCAACTCCCTTCTCAAAGAAAACCGAATCAGAAACGGGAGAGGTTGATTAGATGCGTATTGCGATTTGCGTAAAGCAGGTTCCTGCGACAGCCGATGTGCAGATAGACCGCGTTACGAAAAGACTGAAAAGAGAGAATAACGCCGTCGAGATGAACGCATGCGACTGCTATGCGATGGAGCTGGCGCTGAGACTGCGCGAAAAATACGGCGCTTCCGTCACAGCCTTCACTATGGGCCCGCCGCAGGCAAGAGCGGTGCTGAAAAGCTGCCGCGCCCTTGGCGCGGAGAGCGGATATATCCTCAACGATATGGCCTTTGCGGGCTCCGATACATATGCTACGGCTCATATCCTCTCCTGCGCGATCAAGGCAGACGAGACCGAAAACGGTCCGTTTGACCTTATCCTGTGCGGCCGCCAGTCTTCCGACGGCGACACCGCACAGGTCGGTCCCCAGATTGCGGAACAGCTGAACATCCCGCAGATCACCTACGTTCAGAAGCTCGATATCGAAGGCGATAAGGTTATCGTTCAGCGTCAGCTTGAGGACGGCTATACCGTTGTCGAAGCAAAGATGCCCGTTCTGCTTACGGCAATCAAAGAACTCAACACGCCGCGTTATATGACTCCCAAGGGAATTTTCGAAGCATATAACAAGACCGTTCAGGTTTGGGGCTTTAACGATGTTCCCGTTGATGCCGAAAAGATCGGGCTCAAGGGTTCGCCCACCAATGTAAACAGAACCTTCAGCCCCGAAGCAAAGGGCAAGGGCATCATGCTCGAGGGTGCAGATAAGGAAACTGTTAAGACCCTTATCGCAAAGCTCGATGAAAAGCATCTGCTGTAATAGGAGGCATATTTATGGTTAAAGTTATTACTGAAAAATGTATTGGCTGCGGCGCATGCGAAGCGCAATGTCCTGCCGGCGCAATCACAACGGCAAGCGGCGTTGCAGAAATCAGCGATAAGTGCATCGGCTGCGGTGCATGTGCAAATGCCTGCCCCTGCGAGGCTATCG
>ERZ779876.3108-NODE-3108-length-10718-cov-5.787489_pt1 | contig 10718 bp, 8 predicted proteins | sample MGYA00511068_ERZ779876 | MGnify/ENA primary metagenome ERZ779876 (study PRJEB29588, sample SAMEA1970858) | human gut metagenome | biome: human gut; feature: human-associated habitat; material: faeces | place: Denmark | collected 2008/2010 ... | reverse complement strand
TGAGGATGTTCATCGAACAGCCGGAAGGCATGGAAGCCGAGGACATCGGGGTGAAAATAGGCGATCAGGGCGATACGCACGGGTTTGACCATAACAGCGCCGTAGCGGCGCTTTGCATCGGAGGCATTGCGGCTGTGGCGGCGACCGCCGTGGCTTTGTACTTATCGAAAAAGCGCAAAAAAGAAGAGGCGCAGAAAGCGGCTTTGCACGAGCGCAGGCTACTGAACGCAGCCGAGGCGTTTATCGCGAAAAATCCCGTGCTGTACGCGGATATGGCGGACATGCTGCGTACGAGGAAGTGCCGCATGATTTACGCGCGCGAGGACGGCGTATTCTTCCGCGACGACGACGGATTTTACGAAAACGGCACGTATGTGTTTGCGGCGAAGGACGAAACCGCGGCACGGAAAATTCTTCTGCTGTTTCCCGAAGAATACGAGGGCGTGAAAAACAGCGCGTTTGTCTGCCACGGCAAAAAGCAGGCGGAATTCTGCCGTTCCTTTTTCGGGTTCGACCGCGTTACGGAATGTTATCAGGTAACGTACACGCCGCCCGCGCCGCTGCCTTTAAAAGGCGCGCTGCACTTTGAAAAGGCGGGCGAAAAACAGCTGCAAACGATTATTGAAACGTACGACAGAGAGTCTCCCGAATCGCTGAAAAAATTAGTGGCGGCGAAAAAAATAAACTGCGCTTACGCGACGAACGCGCGAGGGAATTTTGTGGGGTATATCGGGCAACACCCCGAAGGCAGCATGGGGCTTCTGCTGATTTTTCCCGAATATCGGCGGCACGGGTATGCCGAGGAGCTGGAAAGCTACCAGATCAACGAGATCCGCGCCGAAGGACGCACCCCCTACGCGCACATTATTACGGATAACTTCAAATCGATTTCGCTGCAGAAGAAGCTGGGCGCGAACGTGGCGGACGACCTTGTGATATGGATGAGCCGTTCGGAAAGAGAAAAAAAATAAAAAATTTTTTATTCCGAACGGATTTTTCCCTTTCAAAACGTTGACGGCGCGGCGCGCGCGTGCTATAATAATCATACAAAATCGGTATGGATTTTTCTGAGTGCATCTCACTTTTCGCCATACGCCCCTCTTTTTGCGGGCGTGCGGCGATTTTTTCAAGGAGGTCTTTTTTATGACGAACGAAGTGCTGGAAACGATTAAAAAACGCAGAAGCGTGCGGGCATACAAGCCCGACGCCGTGCCGCAGGAGCTGCTGGACGCCGTTCTGGAAGCGGGCACGTACGCGCCGACCGGGCGCGGGCAGCAGTCCCCCGTGATAATTGCGGTGAGCGCGGCGGAATACCGCAAAAAAATCGCGGAACTGAACGCCGCGGTGATGGGAAAAGACGGCGACCCGTATTACGGCGCGCCGACGGTGATTCTGGTGCTGACGGACAAAAATTCGACTACGGGCGTTGAGGACGCGAGCTGCGTGCTGGAAAATATGATGCTTGCCGCCGCTTCGCTGGGACTGGGAACGGTGTGGGTGCACCGCGAACGCGAAATTTTCGAAAGCGAAGCGGGCAAAAAATTACTTGCCGAATGGGGCGTGAAAGGCAATCTGCGGGGCGTGGGAAGCATTGCGATAGGCTATGCCGCCGCCCCCGCAAACAAAGCCGCAGCAAGAAAAGCCGACTATATTTATAAAATTCAGCCTTCCGACGGCACGGTGTACCGATGAAAAAAATTAAAATTTCTAGCGAAATCACTTACTTTCTGGCAATCGCTTTATTGTCGCTTGCCGTGGCGATTCTCTCCGCGGCGGACTTCGGTATTTCGATGATCGTTGCGCCCGCGTATCTGTTAAGCCTGAAAACGGGCGTTTTCAGCTTCGGACAGGCGGAATACGCGATACAGGCGGGGGTGTTTATCGTGCTTTGCCTTGTGTTGCGGCGCTTTAAACTTGTGTATCTTTCCTCGTTTATCACCTGCCTCGTGTACGGTGCGGCGCTGGATTTGTGGCGGCTTTTCCCCTTTTTTAATCCCGCCGTAACCGCGCCCGGAAGCATGGCGACGCCGCTCCGCGTTGCGATGTATATCTCAGGCGTGCTTCTGACTTCGTTTTCCGTGGCGCTGTTTTTCAAAAGCTATCTGTATCCGCAGGTGTACGACTTTTTCGTGAAAGCCGTTTCCGAGCGGTATAAAGTAAAGCTTTCCGCGTTGAAAACCGGCGTGGATTTATCGCTGCTTGCGACAAGCGTGATTATGTCGCTTTGTTTCTTTAAAAAATTCGTCGGCATCGGGTGGGGAACGCTGATTATGGCGCCGATTAACGGCACTCTGATCGGTCGGTTTTCGCGTTTTTTGGATAAAACGTGCGATTTTCCGCCGCGGTTTCAAAAATTCGCCGCGCTGTTTGCGCTGGAAGAAAGCCCCTCCCCGGCGGCTTGCGCAAACGCCGACGTTGCGGAGATTTCCGGGAAACATGACGGGGATTAACGACGTTAGTTTTGCCAAAAAAGATTTCCCGCATGATTTACATGCGGGAAATTTTTGTTCTAATATATAATTCCGTTTTGTTTTATCGTTTAAAATTCCAGTTTGCCTTCGATATAGGCGATCGCTTCGTCTACCGATACGCGGATTTGTTCCATTGTGTCGCGGTCGCGTACGGTTACGGTACCGTCCTCTGCCGTCTGGAAATCTACGGTTACGCAGTACGGCGTGCCGATTTCGTCCTGACGGCGGTAACGCTTGCCGATGGAACCCGTGAGATCGTACGTGGCGGAGAATTTTTTGCGCATTTTCGCGTAGATTTCGTCCGCTTTTTCCGCCAGTCCTTTCTGCAGCGGCAACACGGCGCATTTGTACGGCGCAAGCGCGGGATGCAGGTGCAATACCACGCGGACGTCGTTCTTTTCTTTATCCACCACTTCCTCGTCGTAAGCGTCCGTTAAAAACGCCAGCACGACGCGGTCTGCCCCCAGCGACGGTTCGATAACGTACGGCACGTATCTTTCGTTCGTTACGGGATCGGTGTAATCGAGCGGTTTGCCGCTCTCTTTGGCATGCTGCGAAAGATCGTAATCCGTTCTGTCCGCAATCCCCCACAGTTCGCCGCGGCCGAACGCGAAATCGTATTCGAAATCGGTGGTTGCCTTGGAATAGAAGCACAATTCTTCGGGCGAATGATCGCGAAGGTGCAGGTGATTTTCGTTCATTCCGAGGGAAAGCAGCCAGTTTTTGCAGAAATCTTTCCAGTAGCCGAACCATTCGAGGTCGGTGCCGGGCTTGCAGAAAAATTCAAGTTCCATCTGTTCGAATTCGCGCAGGCGGAAGGTGAAATTTCCGGGCGTGATTTCGTTGCGGAAAGATTTGCCTACCTGACCGATGCCGAACGGTACGCGCATACGCGTGGAACGCTGCACGTTTTCGAAGTTCACGAAAATGCCCTGCGCCGTTTCCGGGCGGAGATAGATGGTATTCGTGGTATCTTCCGTAACGCCCTGAAACGTTTTGAACATCAGATTGAATTTGCGGATGGGCGTGAAATCGGATTTGCCGCAGACGGGGCAGGGAATTTTATGCTCCGATACGAACGCCTGCAATTCGTCGGAATCCATGCTTTCCACCGAAATATTCAGCTTATGCTTTTCGGCGTATTTTTCCACGAGATCATCGGCACGGTGGCGCGATTTGCAGTTTTTGCAGTCCATCAGCGGATCGGAAAAGCCGCTTAAATGCCCGGAAGCTTTCCAGACGCGCGGATTCATTAAAATGGCGCAGTCCACGCCCGTATTGTACGGATTTTCCTGCACGAATTTTTTCCACCACGCCTTTTTTACGTTGTTTTTCAGCTCTACGCCCAAAGGACCGTAGTCCCACGAATTCGCAAGTCCCCCGTAAATTTCGCTGCCGGGAAAAATAAACCCTCTGTTTTTGCAAAGCGACACCAACTTATCCATCGTTACCGCACGTTTTTCGCTCATAACACCGTAATCTCCTGAATTTTTAACGATTTTTTCCGTTTTGTTTTACACAAAGCTTTTGTATATTATACCCTTTTTCGCACGTGATGTCAATAACATTTGCTCGGTTTGAACATAAAAATTTGCTCCGTAAAAAACGGGGGTACGAAGGAGAACGGAAAAAAGCGGAAATTCCGAAAAAAACGATTTCGCGAAAAATTCTTTAAAAAACCCGTAAAAATCCGAAAAAAACAGAAAAAATTTTTCGTTTATCGTATAATCTTATTTCATTTTTCTTTGAAAAGTGGTATAATAACTGTGTACGGGGAAAATAGACGGGAGAAAAGAAAAATTAAAACGCAAAGGCGAAAAATTATGGCAGAAATTTTACAGAATCCTACGAACTTCATCGAACAGATCATCAACGAGGATATCGAAAGCGGTAAAGTGAAAGAAATTCAGACGCGCTTTCCGCCCGAACCCAACGGTTATTTGCACATCGGGCACGTAAAAAGCATGCTGGTGAACTTCGGCACGGCGAAAAAATACGGCGGCAAGTGCAACCTCTTCTTCGACGATACCAACCCTTCGAAAGAAAAAACGGAATTCGTGGAAGCAATCAAGCGCGACATCCGCTGGCTGGGGTACGACTGGGCGAACGAAGTGTACGCTTCCGACTTTTTCGATACCATTTACGCCTATGCCGAACGCCTGATTACCGAAGGCAAGGCTTTTGTGGACGACCTTTCGCCCGAAGAAATTTCCGCTACCCGCGGCACGCTGACCGAGCCCGGAAAGGAAAGCCCCTATAAAACGCGTTCCGCGGAGGAAAACCTGAAACTGTTCCGCGAAATGCGCGACGGAAAATATGCGGACGGAGAAAAATGTCTGCGCGCGAAAATCGATATGGCTTCGCCCAACATGAACCTGCGCGACCCCGTTATTTACCGTATTCTGCACTGCGCGCACCACCGCACGGGCGACAAGTGGTGCATCTACCCGATGTACGACTACGCGCACCCCATCTGCGATTATCTGCAGGGCGTAACGCACTCCCTGTGCACGCTTGAATTCGAAGATCACCGCCCTTTATACGACTGGGTGGGCATACAGCTGGGCTTCAACCCGAAGCCGCGGCAGATTGAATTCGCGCGGCTGAACATCACGAACACGGTGATGAGCAAGCGATATTTGAAAAAGCTTGTGGAAGAACATTTCGTGCACGGCTGGGACGACCCGCGCATGCCGACGATCGCCGGGCTGAGAAACCGCGGAATTCCCCCGCAGGCGCTGCTGGATTTCTGCGAAAAAGCGGGCATCGTAAAGGCGAATTCCGTATGCGAAGCGGGCTATCTGGAAGCGTGCATACGCGATAACCTGAACGAGAACGCCGAACGCGCGATGGCGGTTCTGAATCCGCTGAAAGTGGTGTTGACGAACTACGAAGGCGAAGAAATGCTGGATACGCCCCGCCACCCCCTGAAAGAAGAGCTGGGGACGAGAAAAGTAGCGTTTTCGAAAGAAATCTACATTGACGGAAGCGATTTCGCGTTGGTTCCCCCGCCGAAATATCAGCGGCTGAAACCGGACGGGTATGTACGGTTGAAAAACGCGTATATCATTCACTGCGACGAAGCGATTAAAAACGAAGCGGGAGAAGTTACCGAGCTGCATTGTTCGTACATTCCCGAAAGCCGTTCTTCTCACGATACGAGCGGCATCAAAGTGAAAGGCACCATACAGTGGGTGGACGGAAAAACGGGCGCGGACGCGGAATTCCGCCGCTACGGGTATCTTCTGAAAGACGCCGAATACGCCGGACAGGATTTTTCGGAACGCATGAACGAAAAGAGCGAAATTATTTGCCGCGGCAAAGCCGAGCCCTATCTTGCCGAATGCGAAAACGACAAAGCGTTTCAGCTTATGCGCGTGGGATACTTTAAAAAATGCACGGACGAAAACGGAAAGCTTGTGCTTTCGGAAATCGTTTCTCTGAAAGATAATTTCAATAAATAATTTTGTCGCAAATACGAGGCAACCGAACGAAAAGCGGCAAGCGCCGGCGGAACGATAAGCGCCGCAAGGCGCGGGGAGGCGGACGATGAATTATACTTTACTTGCGGGGATACCGCAAGCCGTTACGGACAATTTAAAATATATCGTTATCGGCGTTTTCGCCTTCATCTGACTGATCGCGCTTATCTGCGGGCTTTCGAAAGGTTTTTACCGTACGAGCAGGCGCTGGATTAAGTTTGCGGCGGTGCTGGCGCTGTTCTTTTTCGCATTGAAAAAATATGCGGCCAGAATAGTATTCGACAAAATAAAATTTGCGGAAAAAATTCCCGCCGAAGCGCAAAGCGGCGTTCTTGCCGTATCGTTTCTTTTGGCGGCGATTATCGCGGTGAATATCGTTTTCGGCATTATCGACGCGATTGTAAAGCACTGCGCGATTAAAAAGATGAAAAGCGGCATAACCATGTCGCGCGATCCCAACCCGAAAAAACGCAGAATCGAACAGAAACGAATCGATAAAAAATGGAAGCCCAACGGTTTTTCAAGGCTGTGCGGCGGCGTTGCGTGCGTTTTAAACGTGGCGGCGTGCGTAGGATTCATTCTGGCGCTGGCGCTTTTCGCCTGCTCGCGCGTGCCCTATCTTGCCGACGATAAACTTTCCGCGGTATATTCGGCTCTGCCCGAAGCGGTGCTGCCGTTTCTGAAAAAATACGCGCTCGATTCACTGGCGGTGCTGGTGATCGTTTCGATTTCTTACTGCGGCTACCGCGCGGGCGCGCTGAACGGAATCCGTTCGATTTTTATGACGTTCGGAATTCTGGCGGCGGTGATTTTCGGGATGTTTCTGCCGTTTTCCGCATGGGCGGGAACGGGCGAAGAGGCGAAAGCGATTTGTATTCCCGTACGGGCGATTGCGGATAAATATAAAATTTTATTCGAAAAATCGGAAAAGCTGGCAAGCCGCGCTTCGCTGTTTTCGAAACTTGCCGCGGGACTTACGCTTTCGGCGTTGTTCGCGCTGGTCATCGTGCTGCTCTGCGTAATGATCAAAGCGATTACGCGCACCATCCGCCGCGCGGCGGTAATACAAATCGTAGACGGCGCGTTGTGCTTTATCGTTACGTTTATTTTGGCGCTGGCTCTGGTGGCGCTGGTGGCTGCCGTGATGCACACATTGGACTATGTGGACGTATTCAAAGGAAAATTCTCGTTCTCCTCGTTGTATGCGGAAGATTCGCCGCTGAACAGCGCAATGAAAGAGGCGTTCGACAAGTGGCTGGCGCCCGCTTTGGAACAAGCGAAAAACGCATTGAAAAATTACGTGCAGTAACCATGCAGTAGCCGTGTTGCAACCTTTGCGCACCGTAAAATTAAAAATTTTCGGCAATAATATTTGTCTGCAATAATATTTGTCTGCAATAAACCGAATCGGAGGCATGCTTTAACGCCTCCGATTTTTTTCTGTATACTTTTATTGATCAAAGAAATTGTTGGATATTGATTATTTTGAAAAGCCCGAAGCATCTTGTAGCGCGCTGTTATGCCACGTTTTTTGCGCCGGTTTTGTGTGTGTTATTTGCACGGCGGTAGCCGCTTCGTTTTTTCCGTTCAGCAGTTAAGCCGTTCGTTGCGGGCATTTTTTGCAAAGCAAGCAACAACGCGGAGGGTAAAACCGGAGTATCAGGAACAAGCAAAAAGCGGAGAGAATTTAAGAAGCCCTGCCCGCCCGTCGGATTCTTCGGCAAGAATCGCAAACAACGCCGTCATTCTGCCGTAGGCAATAAATTCGTCTTTTGTCAGCGAAATCTCCGTCCAGGCGCCGTTTGTCAACGTAACTTTTTTTCTATCCTGCGCGGCGTCGGTTTTAGAATACCTCTCGTCTATCTTCGTGAAATACAAATCCGTCGTTTCGTTTTCCGTCAGCGAATGCGCAACATACACGTAAAACTTAATGCAGGTATATTCCGCCGCCAGGGCGGCTTTGTCGGTAACGGAAAGCGCCGCGCCAAACGTCATCTCCGTCATAAATCCGTAACCGTCGCCGTTGTCAGGAAGTATCTCGCCGTTTGAATCCCGCTCGTAAGTTCTGGAAACCGTCCAGACGCGCCCGTACAGCTCGTCCGCGGCGACTTTCACCTGCACGTTTTTGCCCCTGACCGGATGCGGTCCGCCCGAAATAAACTCTTGCCAAATCGAGGACTTCGGAGCAACCAGCTCGGTTCCGGTTTCGAATACGGCGTTCCACAGCCTCGACAGCGTTTCTGCGGCAGCCGGAATACGCGCTTTCGCCGCGGCGCTCAGCCCCGTTTCGTATTCCTGCTTCGCGTTTTTCAACCCCGCGACAAACTCTCCGCCCGTTTCGCCCGCGTCGTATGATTTCCGCAGTTTTTCAATGCGTTCCTGCGCTTCCGCGGCGGCTGCCGCTTCGCTGCGTTCCCGGATTTCGCCCATGTAATATACCGCCGTGTCATTATCGGGCACCGCCTCTTCGCTTTCGAAAACCGCCTCCGCGGCAGTTTCCAGCAGCTCCGTGGCGATGAAAAACTCCCTGCGCGCGGAAGCGTCCAGAACCGCTTTCCACACCGTTTCCCCCGCCGCGTTTCTGAGCGACACCGTTCCGTTTCGATTCATGGCTTCCAGCAGAAAACTTGCCGTGCCCGTATCGAACCGCAGCCGGGATTTCCATACCTCCGCGTTCATTTGCACGCGGACGCGCGTTTTACCGCTCACCTTCCAGCCCGCGAATCCGGGCAGCGTATCAATCGCGCTGTATTCCTCTTCCGGCAACTCTTTCACCACGCGGAATAACTCGTCCGTCAATCCCGTATCCACCGCTATGCCGTCCGCCTGCTTCGCTCCGTCCGTTTTCAGCCGCTCTACCGCCGCGCGTTCCCGCTCCGTCAGCTCTCCCGCTTCCAACGCCTTTTCCGCCACTTCCGCTACGCTTCTCTCGCTTTCTTCCGCGCGCGCAGCCTCGATTCTTCGCCCGTCCTCCGTTTCGTAATACGCTATGCCGCTAAACGCGCGGTTCAGATTCTCCCACCGCACGTTCACCAGCGCGCACGATATTTCCTTCTCTGCGTCCGCCGTCAGCTCCTCCGCTTTCGCTACCCTGCCGCCCGCTTCTTCCGCGCGACGCTCGCAGTATTCGCTCAGCGTTTCCCCCGATTCTTTCCCTTGCTCGTACCCCGCCGCCAACGTCGCCGGCACGATCAGCATCGCGTAGCGCTTCGTCGCGTCCTCCACTTTCGCTCCGAACCGGATTCCGTAAAAATCTCCGTCCTTGCTCAGCCGCACCGACGCGCCGTCCAGCATCCTGAATCCACCGTTCGTTTCTTCCGCTTCCGCCGTTGCCGCCGCTTCCGCCGTTACCGTTTCCGTCGCCGCGGCCGTTCGTTTCTCCGCCGGTTTTGCCGGACTCTCCCACATAAAAAACAGTCCCGTCAGCGCTGCCGTTACCGCCAGCGCCGCCGCGCACGCTACTCTTTTTCTCGTTCCCGTCATCGTTTCCGCCTTCTTTTCCGCTCCTTTTCTCCGCGTTCCGTAACTCTCTATCTTCCGTCGTTTCCCGCTCATTGTTATTCCACTTCGGACATCCACGTGAAATCGTATACGTCCTCCACGTCCGCCGTACTGCTTCTGCTTACGTACGCCCCCGACGTCCGCACCGCGTCCGTGGCGATTTCCCGCGTTTCCGCTTTCACTCGTTCGTACTTCTTTTTCATCTCTTCCTCTTCCGCCTTTTTGTTTCGCGTTTTGCTAACGTTTTTCTGTTTTTCAGTATACTATTCAAGACTGTTTTTGTCAATCGTTTTCGATAGTTTTTCTCTATCTTTTTCGACTTTTTTCGATTCCGTTCCCCTTTTTTCGCACAGCTTCATTCCTTGCTTCGCTTGCTTATCTATTACGATTCGCGCCCGTACTCGCTCTCCGTCCCGCTGTATACTATCTACAAAAAACCGCGGGCGCATCGGAACGTCCGCGGTTTATATATATAGAATAAAAAAAATTCCCTTCTATCTGTTTTAAAGATAGAAGGGCAACTGAGAAGCGGCGATGACCTATCCTCCCAAGCGGTGTCCCGCAGAGTACTTTCGGCGTAAGAAAGCTTAACTTCTGTGTTCGGAATGGGAACAGGTGGAACCTTTCTGCCATAATCGCCGCTATGGTTATATCTACGCTTCCGTCTTGCTCTTCGCTTAACTTCCGCATGAATATACTAAGCGTTAATCCTCTTTCTTTTGCCTCTTCATATCGTTCCCCCGACAATCCGAAAAGAACGAGGATTCTTTTTTCTCAATCTTCTTTTCCGAAGACTGACAACTACACAGCAAACAAAAATCGTACGTACGACAAAACATTTTTATATCAAGCCTTAAATGTGATTTTAAGGTCCGTAAAAATTGTAGAAAAAATATTTCGTAAAAGATTTTGTAATCGAACAATCGATTAAAAAGCTTTGCTCTCATTATAAATGAGATCAAGCCCTCGACCTATTAGTATCGGTCAACTGCACGCATTACTGCGCTTCCATCTCCGACCTATCAACCTTGTCGTCTGCAAGGGGTCTTACTACCTTACGATATGGGATATCTTATCTTGAGGCGAGTTTCACGCTTAGATGCTTTCAGCGTTTATCTCAACCGCACTCCGCTACTCTGCCATGCCGCTGGCGCGACAACAGATGCACGGTAGGTGCGTTCATCCCGGTCCTCTCGTACTAAGGACAAACCCTCTCAAATATCCTACGCCCACGATGGATAGGGACCAAACTGTCTCACGACGT
>ERZ779876.3097-NODE-3097-length-10751-cov-4.948672_pt1 | contig 10751 bp, 12 predicted proteins | sample MGYA00511068_ERZ779876 | MGnify/ENA primary metagenome ERZ779876 (study PRJEB29588, sample SAMEA1970858) | human gut metagenome | biome: human gut; feature: human-associated habitat; material: faeces | place: Denmark | collected 2008/2010 ... | reverse complement strand
GATTTATGCAATTTTTACTGCTCGAAGGAATCGAACAATCTGCCGCTTAGGAGGCAGTCGCTCTATCCAACTGAGCTACCGAGGCTAGTATTTAGTTTTATGCTCGCAGGGTGAGCGACCACCTCACACTTAGGAGGCGGACGCTCTATCCAGCTGAGCTACAGGCGCGGGTACAGATTGCATTGTACCGCATCCGGGCGGCTCTGTCAACGGCAGGAGCGTGCAAAAAAAGTGAAAAATTCCGCGAAATACCTTGCAATCGGAAAAACAACAGCATATACTATTTAGGTTATTGCGGTACTTCCATTTCAGATACACCTGCCGCCGGCAGGAAGGAGAGACAGACTATGCAGAACAACAAGCTACGCAACGTCGCCATTATCGCGCACGTCGACCACGGCAAGACCACGCTTGTCGACGAGATGCTCAAGCAGGGCGGCGTCTACCGTGAAAATCAGGAGGTCGTGGATCGCGTGATGGACTCCAACGACCTTGAGCGTGAGCGCGGCATTACCATCCTTGCGAAGAACACCGCCATCCACTATGGCGATACCAAGATCAACATCGTCGACACGCCGGGCCACGCCGACTTCGGCGGCGAGGTGGAGCGTATCCTCAAGATGGTCAACGGTGTCATCCTGCTCGTGGACGCCGCCGAGGGTCCCATGCCGCAGACGCGCTTCGTGCTTTCCCGTGCGTTGGAGCTGGGCCACCGCGTGATCGTGGTCGTCAACAAGATCGACCGCCCTGACCAGCGCATCCACGAGGTCGTGGACGAGGTGCTCGAGCTGCTGCTCGACCTTGACGCCACGCCCGAGCAGCTTGACAGCCCCATGCTCTTCTGCTCCGGCCGAAACGGCACGGCAAGCTATTCGCCCGATGAGCCGGGCGTGGACCTCAAGCCGCTCTTTGATACCATCCTCAACTACATTCCCGCGCCCGAGGCCGACGTCGACCAGCCCTTCCAGATGCTCGTCTCCGCCATCGACTACAACGAGTTCGTCGGCCGCATGGCCATCGGACGCATCGAGCGCGGCGCGCTCAAGCAGAATCAGGAGATCATGGTCTGCAACTACCACAACCCCGACGCCGCGCCGAAGAAGGCGAAGGCCGTTTCCCTCTATGAGTTCGACGGTCTGGGCAAGAAGCCCGTTACCGAGTCCACCGCGGGCAACATCATCTGCCTGTCCGGCATCGGCGACATCACCATCGGCGACACCATCTGCGCGCCCGAGTGCGTGGAGGCGCTGCCCTTTGTGAAGATCTCCGCGCCGACGATGGAGATGACCTTCTCCATCAACGATTCCCCCTTCGCGGGCCGCGACGGCAAGTTCGTCACCTCCCGCCAGCTGCGCGAGCGCCTGTTCCGCGAAACGCTCAAGGATGTTTCTCTGCGCGTGACCGAGATCGAGGGCGCGATGGACGCTTTCAACGTCGCGGGCCGCGGCGAAATGTCGCTGTCCATCCTCATCGAGACCATGCGCCGCGAGGGCTATGAGTTCCAGGTCTCGCCCCCGCGCGTGCTGTACCAGACCATCGACGGCAAGAAGTGCGAGCCCATCGAGCGGCTGGTCGTGGACGTGCCCGCTGAGAGCGTCGGCGCGGTCATCGAGAAGATCGGCTCCCGCAAGGGCGACATGGTCGAGATGACGCCGGTCGGCGCCCGCATGAAGGTCGAATTCCTCGTCCCCGCGCGCGGCCTGTTCGGCTACCGCAACGAGTTCCTTACCGACACCAAGGGCGAAGGCATCCTCGCCTCCGTGTTTGAGAAGTACGACGTTTATAAGGGCGACATCGCCCGCCGCAATACCGGCTCCCTCATCGCGTTTGAGACCGGCGAGGCCGTGGCCTACGGCATTTGGAACGCGCAGGAGCGCGGCCAGATGTTCATCACGCCGGGCACCAAGGTCTACGCGGGCATGGTCGTCGGCGTGTGCCCGAAGTCCGACGACGTGCCGGTCAACGTGTGCCGCACCAAGCACCTGACCAACACCCGCGCCTCCGGCTCCGACGAAGCGCTGCGCCTCATCCCGCCCAAGCAGATGAGCCTTGAGCAGTGCCTTGAGTTTCTCGCGGACGACGAGCTGCTTGAGGTCACGCCGAAAAACCTGCGCCTGCGCAAGAGCATCCTTGATCACAGTCTGCGCATGAAAACACTGATGAGAAACAAGTAAATGATGATGAGAATCGAGCCTACGGCGGAATGCCGTTGGCTCGATTTAGTTTGTCTAAACGACCTCAACAATTACTTCTTTTGATACAATATGCAGTTCGTTTCCGGAAAACGTCTGAAACAACAGGTACAGCGAGTCCATGTATTCGCCGTGATTAGGGAGATATTTCTGCAAATATGAAAAATCTTCTTCCACAGTCAGCGAAACGATCGTTGCGCGCTCCCCCTGCCAGTCCCCTTTAATCGTGAGGGCAGTCTCTATGTTGAGGAATGTAAAGTTGATTTTTGCGCCGAAAATCGGATTGAATAATGTGATCTTAATGCTGTCTTCTTTAAAGTCAAATTCCGCATTTTCCAATTCCGCATCGTGAACATAGCTGTTGTATAACAGCTCTTTTAACCCTTTGACGTTATCTTTATTATATCTCGGCATAGTCACCCTCTGCACATTGCTGCAGCAAACGTAAGTTGCTTTCCCAGGCCTCATCACTGCGCTTCTTTGCTTTTTCAATGCAAACATTTACTGCATTGCGGATAGAATTGTTATCCGAGTTTTTTTGCAGCCTATTTAAAATGCAAAGCGCCCCAGGCCAATTCATATCCTGTAACCATTCTAACAATTCGACTAAATAGGGCTTAAGCTCCTCGTCGCTTCTCTCTGCTATGATTCGAGCACAATTTCCCCATACATTTTTATTATGCTTTGGTGCTAACGGTTGTATAAACGGAATAATCGTTTCCGTATCTCTTGCTAATAATATTCCCTTGGATTGAATTTCATATGGCATATGCCAATCGAGCATATCCATAATTTCTGTAATATCTACCATTTTATAATTGTTGGCATCCGTTCACCAATTCTTGTCGATCGTCAGCAGTGGTTTAATAGTCCAAACCAAATCGTGATCGCGCACAATATCGTCAGTACAGAATATTTCTTCATCAGAGTAATAGTCAATTCTGGAGATATCAGGTATGACATTGTATATGAAAGTTACAAAAACCCCCTCCTTTACTGCGATACACCGAGTGTCTCCTTTAGCCGTGGAAGAAAGTCCGGTATCATATGGGTACAGCTTCTTAACTTCTTCCCATGTCGTACCGTTATTGGCCATATCTTGAAGCAGACTGTTCATCTCATCATAGCCCATAAACTTATCTGTAAATAGGCAGAAGTATATATCGTTATCGTCATAGTGATAATTGCTTTCGTTGTACACCGGATCATCGTAATATATGAATACCCGCTTACCGGTATCCGACATGAGCACAATATAGGGAAGGTAATTTTCAAAAAACTTCCTTGGGTCTCGGATGCACTCAATTTTGTAGTCCCTTGCGAGGTCGAGTATATTGTCATAGTTCTCTTCAATCAAGGCAAGGTCGGCATCGGAATAGGTATGGGTTATCAGCTCTTCCGCCGGGGTTGTGTTATCAACCGGCGGCAGTTCAATGCGGCTCTCATAGGCAGCAAACAGCAGGCATATCAATACACATATAGTGATCAGCTTTTTCATGTCTCCCCCCTAGCCGTGTAAGCATATCTTTATTTGTAATATCTCATCTCCAAAAAAAGAGCCTTTATATTTTCCTCTGTTTGGATTTGGGAACATCGTACGATGACGTGATCGTTCCGTTGCCGTCAAAATGTTCATAGCAGTTTAACTTTCCATCTGCGTCATGGTGAAATCTATATTTATACCAAACTATATAGCTTTCTCTTTTTTCACCGCAATACACGTCTTTGAGCAGGCCGCTATTATCATAAGAGTACTTTTCAGAATAATAATCTTTATATCCCCCGAGCCGCGGATTTTCAATGTAACACACCAGCCTGTCATAACTAACAATGCGACCGCAGTCATCATATTTGCAGAGAGACACGCCGGAAATTTCCGGTCTATAAATCACTTCATAAATCGGAGCAACAACCGTTTGCCCATCTCTTATTAGAAATTCTTTGGAGTACAACACCGGTGTGGCTCCGCAATTACGATCCCAGTAGTATTCAGCCACACTTAAGCGGTTATCGCCGTCAAAGCTGTATCTGAATTGATAGTTACTGCGCGGGTGTATATCGCGCCTTCCTCGATTCACTCCTCCGACCACAATATCTTCAATCAGACTTGGGCAATAATACCCCCTATGAATCCCTCCACGGCTTCCGCAGCAGTATTCATATCTGCTCGGCGTACCGGAAAAGTTTGCATCTATCTCCTCATATCTTTTGCAGTACTTATTTATCTCGTGCAGAAGTACCTCTTCTTCAAATGACAAATCAATCATAGCTTCTCCGTTCAAGAAATGCAGGTGTGTTTTTTACCATAACTGCCCCTGTCATCTAACGTTTTTAATAATATATCCTTTCAAAGCTGACTTTTTTACGCGAATATTCCTCTATGATTCCCTTATATTTGCCCGTATTACAGTAAATATTTTTCACGAGGAACGGACATCTCCACTTTGGACTGGGATGCAAGTGGTGAAGCTCTTTATGCCCTTCTTCATATTTTTTGCAAGGTTTCAGAACTATGGCAAACATTTCTCCCATCAAGCTCGTGCTACCCCTGTTTGGAAAGCGAACGATGCCAATTTGTGCTACTTCGTACCAGTATATCTCCACGGGTATGATTCCAAGAACATGATATTTCAGCTTGCGGGAGTCAACTGACGCCTATTGGCATGCTCTGAATGCAAGAATGAGCATATACGCAAGGAACATTGATGCAATAAGCACTAAATCGCTTCGAGAAAGATCCCAATGCATTGCAATAAGGAAACCTAAACACAGAGTACCTATGGCTGCAACGATTATTACATCAATCTTTTTCGGCCATATGCGCATCACAGGCCGTTCCTCCGTCGTTTGCTCATGGTCTTTCATCATCGTGCCGCCCCCTTCTCTGCGCTTTCGCGGAATTTTCCGGTTTATCTGATTTGAGATTACCAAATACCGGTCTGTATGTCAATATTTTCAGACATCCTGCACGACGAAATCCCGCAGGATCGCTCCTGCGGGATCGAAATAATTAAAACCCGCGCCCGCATATTCTTCCATAATAAGCAAAGACTAGTACTGTCAGCCAGCATTACAAATACACACAGAAAAGGGAGATATAACATGAAGGCAACCGGAATAGTCCGCCGTATAGACGACCTCGGCCGCGTGGTCATACCCAAAGAAATTCGCCGCACCATGCGTATCCGTGAAGGCGACCCGTTGGAGATTTTCACAGATAAGGACGGGGAGCTGATATTCAAGAAGTATTCCCCGATCGGGGAATTATCCGACTTCGCTGCGCAGATATGCGACAGCCTGCGCAAGGCTACCGACGGCATTGTCGCCGTGAGCGACAGAGACAGCGTCATCGCCATTGCCGGCGGCGCAAAGCGCGAGCTTATGGACAAGCCCATCAGCCAGCAGCTCGCCGCGGTCATGGAGAGCCGCAGCGTCTACCGGCAGGAGTCCGGCGGCAGCTCGATGCCGGTCGTGGCGGACGACGAAAAATACTGCGTTTCCATAGCGGCTCCCGTCATTTCCGAGGGCGATCTGATGGGCTGCGTAATGTTTATCACGCCGCGCAACAGCATCCCATGCGAGGAGCTTGAATACAAGCTTGCCCAGACGGTCGCATCGTTTCTGGGGAAGCAGATGGAGAGCTGAAAAAAGCGACAGCAGCCGACAAAGGCGCTGTCGCTTTTTGAATTCCGTCGCCCATTATACATACCTGACACGTTGCGTCGGGCGGCATTACGTGGTAAAATAGCAGCACAATATTTTAAAAGGCAGGAACTGATATGAAATCACAGCGGGAATTTCCGCGTCTGGTCATAAGCCCGAAGGGCACGCGTTGGGTCGAGCAGGGGCATCCATGGATATACGAGGCGGAGGCCGTCTCCGGCGGCGAGAACGCCGAAAACGGCGTGCTTGTGGACGCGGTGAGCGAGAAGGGCAAATACCTCGGCACCGGCTTTCTCAGCCGCAAAAGCAAAATTCGCGTCCGCCTCATCTCCCGCAACGCGAACGACCGCTTCGACGCGGCATTCTGGAAGCGCCGCATAAAATACGCGTGGGACTACCGCAAGGTCGTCATGGGCAGCGACACCGGCTGCTGCCGCGTGATATTCGGCGAAGCGGACGGCTTCCCCGGCCTGACGGTGGATAGATTCTCGGAGCTTCTGGTCGTGCAGACGCTTTCCGTCGGCATGGAGCGCATAAAGGACACGCTGTTCCCGCTGCTCGCCGAGGTTCTGCGCGAGGACGAGCAGAACATCCGCGGCATATTTGAGCGGAACGACGTCGCAATACGCGAGCTTGAGGGACTGGAGCAATACAAGGGCTGGTACCCGCTCCCCGGCGAGACGCACCCGGAATCTCCGGTTACGGAGATCTGCGAAAACGGCATATTCTACAAGGTCGATGTTGAAAACGGGCAGAAAACCGGCTTCTTCCTCGACCAGAAATACAACCGCCTCGCTGTGGCGCGGCTAGCAAAGGGGCGCCGCGTACTCGACTGCTTTACGCACACCGGGTCGTTCGCGCTCAACGCCGCGCTCGGCGGCGCGGAGCACGTCACGGCGGTGGACATCTCCGCCTCGGCAATAGAGATGGCCAAGGCCAACGCGCAGCGGAACGGGCTTGACGGCAAGATGGACTTTCTGGTAGCGGACGTGTTCGACCTGCTGCCGGAGCTGGGCAAGCGGGCCTTCGCAGCACAGCTGGGCATTCTGTCGGTGCTGCTGGGCGGCATCAGCAACCAATGGGACCGGCTGCGGCGGGGCAGCGTGACGGACTATCTCCAATTCCCCCACCGAAAGGCCAAAAAACGGGCGCTGGTGTGGAACCTGGCGGACTTCATGCTTATCGGCGGCGTGGTGCTGACCGTGGCCGGACTGGTGAAGGAACTTATCAAGAAATAAAAAACCGGGCCATCGGCCCGGTTTTTTATTTCTCCTTGTAGTACAAACGGCAGTGGCAGTAACCCTCGAAGTTCGGGTCGGCGATCTGGTCCTTGAACTCCTTGCACATACACCTGTTCTCCTCGGTGCGGGCCAGACGGCAGGGACAGTAGCCGCCGGTGCGTTTCAGGCCCTCGCGGATGGTTTTCACGATCTCGGGATCGTCATTGAGACGGACTTTCACAGAACAGCCTCCTTCCTCTCTGCGGTAAAAGGCCCGCGGCGCGGGCCTTTTATGTATTAACCGTGGGAATTGAACCAGTCCTCGCAGAACTTGGCGATGGACGGAACGATATCCTTGACAAAGCGCTTGGTGGTGTTGATGCACAGGTCGTAGGAGCCCTTGTCGCCCCACTTGCTGTCGCTGTACATCTGGTGGTGCTGGGCACGGTTGCGGTCGATCTGCTTCATACGGGACTCGATCTCCCGGGGCGTCAGATGCTCACCCTGCGGGGCACGGCGCTGACAGCGCTCGATCTTGGAGTCCTTATCCGCATAGACAAAGATGTTCAGCGGGTCGTAGTCCTTGAGGATAACATCGGCGGCCCGGCCCACGATGACGCAGTCGCCTTGCTTGGCGAAGTTCTCGATGATCTGGCGCTGGGCCACTGCCACGCGGATGGGCTGCTCCATGATCTGGAAGGGCTGCATACCAAAGCGGTGCCCGATGGTCAGCGGATAGGCGGCTTCGATGCTCTTTTCGCCCACGTTGGCCACATAGTCCTCGTTGAAGCCGTTTTCCTTGGCGATCATCTCGATGATCTCGTGGTCGTAGCACGGAATGCCCAGGGCCTTGGCCAGACGCTTGCCCAGCTCACGGCCGCCGGAACCAAACTCACGGCTGATGGTAATGATCCTGCTCATAATGGAATACCTCCTCTTAATACTGATAGCAGCTGCCGCCCACGAACTCGCGGACGATGGAATTCAGCGGCACATAAGGCGTGTGCAAAGGCGGGACGCTCTCCACCACCTCTACCAGGTCGGTGAGGTCGTGCTCCTGCATATACTCCGGCGTCAGTTCCTGCCGGAAATTGGGGATGTTGGCCAGGCACTTGGCCAGGATACAGGGCTCATAGTCGTGGAAGGAGTCAATGTGAATGGCGGCGTTGCTCTTAAAGGGCCGGATATAGTTGACCTCGCCGGCGTTGACGCTCTCGGCACGCTCGACCGTCTCCCGCAGGGAGTGGCCCCGGGTGTTGTAGTCCCGGATGAGCCGGCGGGCCACGCGCAGCTGCTCGGGACGAACCACGCGGTCCTTATTGGTGAGGATACGGGTGCGGGGCGCCACATAGATGCCGGTGGCCGCGCCGCGGATCTTATCGAAAATCAGGGGGTTGAGCATATGGATCCCCTCGGCAATGACAATGCAGTCCTTGTCGCCCTGCATGGGCTTATAGCCGCCGGTAGTTCCAGTCTTGAAATCGTACCAGGGAATATCCACCTGCTCGCCGTCCAGCAGGCGGCCGATGCAGCTGACCAGCAGGTCCACGTTGACGCAGTAAGGGGACTCCCAGTCGGTGGCCTCCGGCGGGCGCTGGTCGAGCGGCAGGAAGAAATTATCCATGCTCAGCAGGCACACCTTTACGCCGAGGTTTTCCAGGTACGCCTTCAGGCGCATGGCGGTGGTGGTCTTGCCGCTGCCGCTCGGGCCGGTCAGGCAGACGAGCGGCTTTTTGCTCTTGTTCATCAGGATGCTCGCCGCGGCGGCGCTGATCTTGTCGTGAAAGACCTCCTCGCAGCGCAGGACAAAGCGCGTGTCGTCGCGCATGGCCTCGGTGATGTTTTCAATGTCGATGACTCGCATGGGGAAAACGCTCCTTATTCTTTGTTCTCCATCTTGACCGCGACCTCGAGCGCGATCTTCATCATGTTGGTGAAGGTGGTCTGACGGTCATCGGCGGAAAGCTCCTCGCCGGTGACGAGGTTATCGGAGATGGAACAGATGGCAAGCGCGCGCTTGCCGGCGTAGGCGGCGGTGCAGTAGAGACCGGCGGCCTCCATCTCGACCGCGAGAATGCCCATCTTGCCGAAACGGGCGTTGCGGCCCGCCGCGTCATAGAAGGTGTCGGAGGAATAGAGGTTGCCGACGGGCATCTTCACGCCCAGCTCGTTCGCGCTCTCGACTGCGGCGGCGAGCAGGTCATAATTGCAGATGGGAGCGTAGGTGGCGCCCAGCTCATACTGGTCGGCAAAGCTGGAGTTGGTGCAGGCACCCATGCCAGCACACACGCTGCCGAGCTCCATGTCCGCGCGCATCGCGCCCGCGGAGCCGACGCGGATGATGTTCTCCACGCCGTAGTGGGTGTAGAGCTCGTTGGAGTAGATGGCGATGGACGGGATGCCCATGCCGCTCGCCATCACGCTCACGCGCACGCCCTTGTAGGTGCCGGTGTAGCCCTGCACGCCGCGGACATTGTTGACGAGCTGCGGGTTTTCCAAAAAGGTCTCTGCGATGAACTTTGCGCGCAGGGGGTCGCCGGGCATGAGGACGGTTTTGGCGAAATCGCCGTTTTGGGCATGGTTATGAGGGGTTGGCATGGCTTATTCTCCTTTCTCCATCGCCTTGACGGCCTTGACGATGCGGCTGGTGCCGAGACGGTCCGCGCCGAGCTTGAGGAAGTCCTCGGCGTCCTGCAGATTGGCGATGCCGCCGGCGGCCTTGATCTTCTTGCCGTTCGTCATGTGCGCCGCCATGAGCGCTACGTCCTCGCGCGTCGCGCCGCCCCCGCCGAAGCCGGTGGAGGTCTTGATATAGTCCGCCGCGGAGTTGGACACGACCTCGCAGAGCTTGATCTTCTCCTCGTCCGTGAGCATACAGGTCTCGATGATGACCTTGAGGATGTTGCCGTGGCAGGAGATCTTCACGGAATTGATCTCCTGCAAGATTTTATCGTACTGGCCTTCCTTGACCCAGCCGAGGTTGATGACCATGTCAATCTCGGTCGCGCCGTCGGCTACGGCGGACTCAGCCTCCATGCACTTGATGCCGCTGGGAACGTAGCCGTTGGGGAAGCCGATGACCGTGCACACGGGCAGCTGACCGAAGCCGTAGTGCTGCTGCTCGGCGATGTAGTGCGCGGCGTGGGCGACGTAGGTCTGCGGGATGCAGACGCTCGCGCAGCCGTACTTGATGCCGTCGTCGCAGATCTGGCGGATCTCCTCCCAGGTGGCGGTGGGGGCGAGCAGGGTATGGTCAACGTGGCGGAGAATTTCTTTCACATCCATAGTATATGGTATCCTTTCCAAGAAAAATAGATTCCGCAAAGGGGAATGATCTCCTATTTATCAGTGTAGCACAGTGACTGCAAAAAAGCAAGCGCGCCGCATTCGGTCACATGGCCGCGTGTGTCGGGCCGCACGGTGCAGGGAGATAAGAAGGCGGTTTATGGGCGCAGAAGAAAAAGGAGACCTCAAAAGAGGTCTCCTTTTCATTTTCAGAAGTCGGCAGACGCTTCTCAGCACTTCTCGAACACGGTGGCAACGCCCTGGCCGCCGCCGATGCAGAGGGTGGCAAGACCCTTCTTGGCCTCGGGACGCTTGAGCATCTCGTGCAGGAGGGTGACGATGATGCGGGCGCCGGAAGCGCCGACGGGGTGACCGATGGAGATGGCGCCGC